>Ga0105104_10000021_pt1 | contig 114353 bp, 105 predicted proteins | sample PPLLaktember2015_3_FD_87034 | JGI IMG/M metagenome (GOLD analysis project Ga0105104, IMG submission 87034) | Freshwater sediment microbial communities from Prairie Pothole Lake near Jamestown, North Dakota, USA - PPLs Lake P7 Core (6) Depth... | ecosystem: Environmental > Aquatic > Freshwater... | reverse complement strand
GATTCCTCATTTGATAACGGTTATGGCATACCTTCTAATATTGATGCGCCAATAGTTATTGCAAAAACAAACCCCTCCTCAACTTACTTTTTTGACGGCTTGATTGACGACGTTCGTATTTATAACAGGGCGTTATTTGGAACTGAAATTCAGCAGATTTATAATGAGGGGGCGACCCCTTAAAGAGTTTTGAGATATTAAAGTTTTGTCAAAGGGCTGCTTAATACGGCCCTTTGTTTTTTCGGGGCTATATGCGGTATTGTTTCCTGACTTGTTTGAGGATACAATACTATAAAATAAATGAATCTTGGCAGGGACAAGATAGTAACAGAAATAATTTCCCAGCTAAAGGCCGTCGATAGCAACAGGGCGGTAAAAATTGCCGGGACGTGGGGAAGCTTTGCGCCTTTATTGGCGATACATATTCACCAGCAGCTTAAAAAACCAATCCTTTATATAAGCCCGCACCTCGACGATGCTGATAATGTCGTTGATGACCTTCTTGCTTTTGAGGGGAAAAATATTGAGACGCTGCCGGGCAGGGCGGGGGAAGAACTAATCGACGCGACCGATGAAATCAGCGCAGCACGGGCGAGATTGGTTTTGAAAATCGCGTCGGATTCCTCGTCGCCGTGCCGGCGACGGCTAAACGGCGATGAATCGCAGGGGATTATTTCGACATCGATACAGGCGATAATGCAGCCGGTGCCAAAGCCAACAAAACTTTTGGAAAAAGGATTGGCACTGCAGACCGGTGAAACAATCGAAATGGACAAGATTTGCGGATGGCTTGCGGATAACGGTTTCGAGGCGGTGGCGCAGATTGATTTGCCGGGTCAGTTTGTCAAAAGAGGCGGCATAATCGATATTTTCGCGCCTGTTATCGCGCAATCAAGTCAGCCGGCAGCGATAAGGATAGAATTTTTCGGCGACAAGATAGAAAGCATAAGAATAATCGACTTAGATACTCAAAGATCGTCTGGACATATCGAAGGCATTACAATCACGTCCGCAATCAGCGTAAACGGCAGCGATCAGACGCTATTTTTGAATGTGCTCGACCCGGAGACGATTATTTTCGTTCAGGAGCCGATGGAAGTTCAGGAAATCGCGGATGTTTTTATACGCAGGGTTGAAAGACCCGAAGGGCTGTATAAATGGGAAGAGATATTCAAGGCGATTGGCGGATTTAAGAAGGTTTTTGTCAGCAGGTTCGCGGACGATGCTGAAAATATAGAGCTGAGGATAAAAAGCACGCAGCAGTTCGAGCACAAGAGCGGGCCGGTGTGGGCGGGACACAGGACGGCACTGCAGCAATTGACACAGACGGGGCAGGAGGGCTGGGATGTTTATTTGTATTGCGAAACGGCGGCGGAGGTAAAGCGAATAGAGGAAATAATTAACGAAGATAAACGAACCCCCACCGCAGGGGTGGGGGCTAAACAAAATATTCATCCCGTTAGAGACAGCAAATCAGACAGGGCTGACCAGAATAAATTGGGGCAGCACCAAAAACAGGTTGTCTCTAACGGGATTCATCTGCCGATAGGGTTTGTTCATCGTGGGTTCATAATTGAGGAACTCAAGACGATTGTCGCGACACATCATGAGTTGTTCGGGCAGGCGATTTTGCGGCGGACGGTCCGGCCGATAAGCGCGGCGACAGCGGTCGATTCGGTCGCTGAATTGAACAAGGGCGATTATGTCGTTCATATAAATTACGGGATAGGGAAATTCAAAGGCATAGAGACGATAGAAAAAGAGGGCAATAAGTGCGAGTTTTTGACGCTTCAATACGCCGACAACGCGCTGGTGCATGTGCCTGTTCAGAATATCGGATTTGTACAGAAATATATCGGCACGACGGCGGTAAGGCCCAAGCTTAGCAAAATCGGGACGAAAAAATGGGAGAGACAGAAAAATAAAGTCGCATCGGCGGTGGCGGACCTTGCAACGGAGCTGCTTGAAATACAGGCAAGACGGCAAAGTATGAAGGGCATCGCATACGGCGAAGATTCGAACTGGCAGAGAGAATTCGAAGAGTCATTTTTATATCAGGAGACGCCTGACCAGGAAAGCTGCAGCGAACAGATAAAGAGCGATATGAAAAAAGCGGTGCCGATGGACAGGCTTTTGTGCGGCGATGTCGGATATGGAAAAACCGAGCTTGCGATGAGGGCGGCGTTTAAGGCAATCGAGGCGGGAAAGCAGGTGGCGGTTCTTGTGCCGACGACGGTTTTGTGCATTCAGCACGAAAGGACGTTTACACAGCGGTTCGCGGATTTTCCGATATCGGTGGAGTCGATAAACCGGTTCAAGACAAAACAGCACGCCGCTGAAGTCGTCAAGCGAACAAAAGAGGGCAAGGTCGATATTCTTATCGGGACGCATCGATTGTTAAGCAAAGATGTCGGGTTTAAGGATTTGGGTTTGCTGATAATCGATGAAGAGCAAAGGTTCGGCGTCGAGCATAAAGAGAAGCTGAAAAGGATGCGGGTCAACGTCGATATACTGACGATGACGGCGACGCCGATACCGAGGACGCTTCATATGTCGCTGCTGGGACTGCGGGATATAAGCTCGCTGGCTACTCCGCCGCTGGACAGGCGGGCGGTGGTTACGCAGGTAAAGAAATTCGACGCGGAAATCATAAAAAGGGCGATACTTTTCGAGCTTAACAGGCAGGGGCAGGTATTTTTCGTACATAACAGGGTACAGACGATAGAAAAATTCGCGGACGAAATTAAAAAATTAGTGCCTGACGTAAAAATCGCAATCGCTCACGGGCAGATGCACAAGCACGAACTTGAAAAGGCGATGATTGAGTTTGTGGTGGGCGAGATTGATATGCTTTTGTGCTCAGCGATAATCGAATCGGGCATCGATATTCCAAACGCCAATACTATTATTATAAACGACGCTGACCGGTTTGGGCTTGCGCAGCTTCATCAGCTTCGCGGAAGAGTCGGACGGTTCAAGCACAGGGCATACGCGTATTTTCTTCTGCCGCGGACAAGGGGCATCAGTCCGGTGGCGGTAAAGAGATTAAAAGCGATTGAGGAATATTCGCAGTTAGGGGCGGGATTTAAAATCGCGCTGCGAGACCTTGAAATACGCGGGGCGGGAAATATCCTGGGGCCGGAGCAGTCAGGGCATATTAATACGGTAGGATATGAACTTTTCTGCAGGCTGCTGGCAGAGGCGGTGAAGAGACTGAAAAACGAGCCGCTGGAAAAAGCGCCGACGGCGGTTGTCGAGCTTGGTTTTTCGATTTATATACCGCGAAGCTATATACAGGCCGATTCGCAGCGGATGAATGTTTACCGGCGAATCGCAGCGGCGAGGACGAGCGAAGACCTGGTCAGACTTGAAGAGGAACTTGGCGATATGTTCGGCCATATTTGTCCGGAGGTGCAAAAGCTGATAGAGCTTGCGGAAATTAGAATCCTTGCCTCGGCGGCCGGGGTACGCGCGATTACGATAAGCGGCGACGATGTGGTTTTCGCTCTTGAAAAAGACAGCGGCAAAAAGGCAATGACAATTTTTGCCGGTGCGCCGGGAAAAGTGAGAATTCCCGACCCGCTAACGGTGCATATACGGCTTGAGAAGAAATATCTCGAGCCGAACACCATTTGTGCGATTTTAAGAAAAATACTTCGCAAAAGAACGTGATGCAGGCTATAATCCGGCCGGTTGAGAATTTTACAGGGATGTCAATTATGAAAATAAAGAACGTTGTTATTTTGTCGCTGGCAGTTTTTGTCGCAGTCTGGTTTTACGGGTGCAGCGAGGTCAAGAAGAAGAGCGATGTAGACAATAAACTTCTGGATACGATTGAGCCGCCGACTGGGTCGCAAACTCTGCCGCGGCCGAGCGGAGGATTGGCCTTGTCGGTTAACTCGGAGGCGATAACGGCAAATGAGCTTATCGAGCCTATTCGTCAGCAAATCGGCGAGCTCGCGAGCCAGACGGATTATGAACAATTTCAGAAAAAAGTAAAGCCGATGCTGGGGAGCGTTCTTATACAAAAGATAGGCGATATCAAACTCTACGAAAAAGCCAAGGCGGCGCTGCCTGAGAATATCGACGAGGCCATCATAGATAAAATTGTCGAACAGGAAGTACAAAGCTTTATCGCGCGATACGGCGGGGATTATGCCGCTGCGGAGAGGGCGCTCAAGAGTATGGGCACTAACTGGAAGGAATTTTCCAAGTTTCAGAGGAGGGCGCTGCTTGTGCAGTCGTTTGTGTCCGAAGAAATCAAAGTGGACAAGCCGGTTACGCACTCGGAACTTATAGGATATTATAATACGATAAAAAATGATTACTACGTCAAAGAAGGCCAGATAGAGTTTCGGCTTATCGACCTTGAAGTTGAAAAATTTGCCGACCCGAACGACCCTAACGCAAACGCACAGCAAAAAACAGAGAAACTTGCCGCGGAAATTTCAGAAAGAATCAAAAAAGGCGAGGATTTTGCCGAGCTTGCGAAGAAATATTCGAACGACCATGCGGCGTCGAACGGGGGGCTGTGGAAACCTATCCGGCCGGGTTCGCTTGCCCAGCCTTTTGACGCGATTGAGAAAGTGACTGAAAATATGGCCATCGGGCAGACCAGCGGGCCTATTGCTGCCGAGGGGCATATTTTTATCGTAAGACTCGAAAATAAACAGGCCTCAAGCTGCAAACCATTCGAGGAAGTTCAGGGCGAGGTCGAGTCAAGAATGGTATACGAAAGACGCAAGAAAATGGTCGACGATATGATGAATAAAATAATATCGCAGGTTGATTTGTCTTACGCGGACAGTTTTCTCGATTACTGTACGGAAAAAGCATGGCAGGACTGGCAAGTGAGAGGATAGAGGAACTTACGATTGGCCAAGATGAAAAAAATATTGCACGGCATAGATTTGGTTGATTGCCCGCGAATAGAAAAGATGATTAAGCGGCATGGCAGTCGTTTTTTAGACAGGGTTTTCACGCCGAGAGAACAGCAGCAGGCCGACGAGTTGAAAAATCGCATCGAAAGACTTGCCGGCAGATTCGCATCAAAGGAAGCGGTGCTGAAACTGCTCGGAACCGGCTGGCGAGGCAAAATCGCCTGGACGGATATCGAAATAATTAATAACCCGCTCGGCCGACCGCAGGTTATACTCGGCGGCGAAGTGAAAAAAATCGCGTCAAAGCTGGGTGTCGGTGAAATAAGTTTGAGCATTAGTCATACCGCCAATTTCGTTATGGCATCGGCGACGGCACTGGCGGAAGAAAAATGAAAATTTTCGACTGCATAGTTATCGGTGCAGGACACGCAGGCGCTGAAGCGGCGCACGCGGCGGCGAAAATCGGGGCAAAGACACTTCTTGTAACCATCAGCAAAGACACAATCGCAAAAGCAAGCTGCAATCCCGCTATCGGGGGCATCGGCAAGGGACAAATAGCAAGAGAAATAGACGCTCTGGGCGGATTGATGGGCCTTGCGACGGATGCGACAGGTATTCAGTTTCGACTCCTTAACCGCTCCAAAGGTGCGGCAGTCCGTTCGCCAAGAGCGCAAATCGATAAATACAAATATTCAGAATTTATCCGAAACCAGCTTGAGAAAACGGAAAATCTTGAAATTGCCGAGGCGTTAGCCGCCGAAATTCTCGTCGAAAACGACGAAGTAAAAGGCGTTGTGTGTACCGATGGCAGAGAGTTTCAGGGCAGGACGGTAATCGTCGCGGCAGGGACATTTCTTAAAGGCGTAATGCATACCGGCTCAAAGCAGTGGCAAGGCGGAAGACTGGACGAGCCGGTGGCAAATGAACTGTCGGATTGCCTGCGTAAACTGGGACTTGAAGTTAAACGATTAAAGACAGGAACTCCGGCGAGACTTGACGCAAAGACAATCGACTACGATAAGACGCAAATTCAATACGGCGATGAAAAACCTTCGCCATTTTCGTTTATGACCGAGGCCATAATACGAAAACAGATTCCCTGCTGGATAACTTACACGAATGAAAAAATTCATAAACTCCTGATGGATAATATGGACAGGGCTCCGCTTTATACGGGACAGATAAAAACGACTGGGCCAAGATATTGTCCGAGCATCGAAACAAAAATTCTGCGATTCGCTGATAAAACCAGACATCAGGTTTTTCTCGAGCCGGAAGATGAAGAAATCAGGACGATTTACTGCAACGGGATAAGCACATCCGTGCCCGAAGATGTGCAGGAAAAAATGCTCAAACTTATGGCGGGGACTGAAAACGCCAAGATAATCCACTACGCCTACGCAATCGAATACGATTATTGTCCGGCGATACAGCTAAAACCCAGTCTCGAAACGAAAAAAATCAAGGGTTTGTTTCTTGCGGGGCAAATTAATGGAACCAGCGGCTATGAAGAAGCGGCGGCGCAGGGAATCATCGCTGGGATAAATGCCGCAAAACTTGTCGATAATAAAGAGCCGCTTGTGCTGCGGCGCGACCAGGCATATATCGGCGTTATGATTGACGATTTACTGACCAGAGAAATTGACGAGCCTTACAGGATGTTCACATCACGAGCAGAGTGGCGAATGAGCCTGCGAAGCGACAACGCAGACAGAAGACTTACACAAATCGGAAGAGATATCGGCCTTGTCGATAGTTTGCGATGGAAGAAGTATCAGGAAACGATGTCGCAAATTGAAATTTTTACAAGTTTTCTTAAGAGCACCCGCAAAGAAGGTAAATTATTGTGGGATCATCTTAAACAGCCGCAAAATACTGTCGCCGGAATGCCGGAAATTGCCGCGCTGGACATCCGGCCGGATGTAATCGAAAGCGTAATGACGGACTCTAAATACGAAGGGTATCTGGCAAAAGAAGAAAGGTCGGTCGCACAGTTTCAAAAAAGCGAAAAATTAAGACTGCCCGAAGGGCTGGATTATGACAAAATAGAACATCTTCGAGCCGAGGCGAGGGAGAAATTAAAGAAGTTTAAACCCGCTACATTAGGCCAGGCGGGCAGAATCGGCGGAATCACTCCTGCCGATATTATGATTATTCAAATTTATTTACGAAAACATAGTAAATAGCCACCCGCCTTCGCCAAGGCTTCGGACGGGCAGGCAAAGACACAAAGGCACCAATTTTTTATCGCAGATTTCGCTGATTCTTTCGACTACGCTCAGGACAGGTACGCAGAAATATCAAAAATTAGGTAAACGTTCCCTATTAGACTCTTCTCTTTTTAATAAAGCTCATACAGGTCGGACCTTAGAACCCTATCTTTCAATTCACCGGAAATATTTTTCACTAACTCCACAAACAAATCTTTGGCAAGAGGGCTGACATAGACCTTTTCAATCAACTGGGCGGGGTCTATTGGTATACGGATAAATTCATCACGCTCCTTCATTAGTTTTTCCAGATGTGCTTCATTTCTTAGAGTATTATTTTCTTTAAGTTTATCACATCTTTGAAAGATGAATGCCCGCAATTCTTTTTCATGTTCAAATGATGGTCGTTTATAAATAATTTCTTCCACGCTAAAAAACCGAAACAGTTTTGCGCCGGGAACCCCATCAATAGATTCTCCTGCATTTTTAGGATCGTACTTTACCTTAGATATAAGAGGGCCGCCATCCCGCGACCATTTATTTTCAATTTCAGATTTGAACTTTCCAAAGGTAGTTTGTATTGCGATTGTCTCATATTTATTTTCAGAATACAGCTTCCACAAGGCGGCAGATTGATGATCATTCATGTGCCAGCAGTTCAAATACACAAAAAGCCGCTCAAAAGTATTAACCTGACGCGTTCGTTCCTTACCTTCCGGGGGTGCTGGTGGTAATTGCTTATGCGCATCAACCGAAAATTGCATCGAACTGCAATCGTATGGGTCTTCGAGTTTGTCCGCTCTGGTAAAATATAATGCGCTGGTTGTCAGCAAATCGACGTATTTGGAGAAATCCATATACCGCCAAATTTTTTGATTGTTATCCGGTATTTCGATTTGAATTTTATCTTCATTCACTTAGTTTTTTCCTTAAAAGAAAACCGAGGAGCGTGGCGACAAACGGAAAGGATCGTCGACCTACCCTGCAAAACTAACCCTGATTTCCCCGCTGTTCACTTTCCATTTTGCCGTGTTATTTTTATTCCTGCATAGTTTTGATGAAGCTGTCGGCTTCGGCGATTGATTTTTCCATCTCCGTTATCAATTTGCTTATGTCGGCTTCCATCGTAGTTACCTCGCTTTGGAGCGAAGCGACGGCCTGTGCGTTTAAGTTGTGCTTTAAGAATAATACCTGGTCGCGAAACGCGGAAAGAACCGGCTCGATTTTAGTCTCGGCCTTTTTCATAGCGTCAATTAATAGCGTATATTTGGCGCGGGTCTGGTCGAGCTTCTTTTTGCTTTCAGCTCTCAGCTCGGCGTTTTTGTACTGGTCAAGCTCTTTTGTCCATTCATCAAAAAGGGCATTGGCGACATCTTCGACATCGCTGATGCGTTTTTTGACGGCTGATGCTTTTGATTCGCTTTTATCAAGCTCAGTTTTGAGCGTATCGTATTTTTCCTGCAACTGGCCGGAGGGGACATTTACAACGCTTTTGAATTTATCGAGAGCAGAGGTGAACTGTTCCTTTGTTTCCTGCTGGGCATCGCGGGCATTTTTTACACGGTCGACGAGAATATCCCGTTTATATTTGCCGAATTTTTCCATTGTGCCGTAGTAAACACTCTGGCAGCCTGCTGTGAATAACAGAATGACTATAATAAATGCCGATTTTTTCATTTTACCGCTCCTTCAGTACGCATAACAATTCCTGATATATTGTACAGAAAGGCGCCGTTAAAGCAAGGATAGAAGAAAGATGAATTAAAGAGGGTATCAGGCCTGTGCGGGGTCGAGAATGGTTACATCAGCGTCGTTAGGCAGGTTCTGCTCTGCGGGTTTGAAGGGCAGCGGGTCGGCAAACTGAACCGCTATGCGTTTGAGAAAACTGTTCTCGTTATTTACCCGGCATATTTTCGCTTCACGAGTAAATTTGCGGCTCTGGATATTGCCATCGGGTGTGAACCAGGGAATAGTGAAATGAGCGGTAATCGATTGGCCGACGTCGGGGCAGGAACGGCGGTTATAACAGGTAAAAGCCATACCGCCGCTGCTGATGTCGAGCATCTGGCCCTGCCAGGATTTATTCGCGTTGGCGGGGCTGAACCAGATTCCGCTGTGATACTGAAGGCGAGGCTCTTTGCGTTTCTGTTTGAAATCGCAGGGCTCTTTGCTTTTGCCTTTGTCTTTTAAAATCCAGAATGTTTTTTCAACGATGAGCTTCCACTGATTTTCGCCAAAGCCTGCGTCGATAGTGTCGCGGCCGATGTGGGCGATGAAGCTTGCGTTTTTGGGCATAACGGCTCTTGTGCCGCAGACGATTGTTCCATTGTAGACGTAGAGGTTGAGCGGAGCATTAGTAGCCTTGGGCCTGTTTTCAATTGCTTCGGATAATAAACGTTCTATTTCCGGTATGTCCATACTATAAGTATCGGCATAAAGAAATGCGGATTTAACCTCGAAAAGAGGAGCTTATTTAGCCAGCGTGAAGGTGTCCTGTGCTATCGCCAATTCTTCATTTGTGGGAATGACGAAGACTTTTACCCTGCTTTCGGGCGATGTTATCAGACCTTCGGCGTGATTTGCCTCGATGTTTAAAACCGGGTCGATGCTGACGCCGATTTGAGTAAGGTCGCTGCAGACCTGCGCCCTGATATCAGGATTGTTTTCGCCGATTCCGCCGGTGAAGATAATCGCGTCGAGTCTGCCCAAAACGGCGGTATAAGTGCCGATGTATTTTTTTATCCTGTAGCAGAAAATATCGAAAGCAAGTCTTGCTCTTTCGTTTCCGGCTTGTGCCGCCAGGCTCAGATTTCGCATATCGTTCGATACGCCTGATATGCCGAGCAATCCGCTTTTTTTATTGCACATATCGTTAAGCTGTTCGACGGTGTAACCTTTTTCTGAAAGATAAAACAGAATCGCCGGGTCGAAGTCGCCGCTTCGGGTTCCCATCACAAGACCTTCGAGCGGAGTAAGTCCCATCGAAGTATCGATGCTTTTGCCGGCCTTGACAGCAGTCATTGAACAGCCGTTGCCGAGATGACAGGTGATAACATTTACATCATATTTGTGTTTGCCCATTATGGCGGCGCACCTGCGGGCGACATATCTATGACTTGTGCCGTGAAAACCATATCGCCTTACGCGATACTTTTCATAAATTTCATAAGGCAGGGCATAAATGTAGGCTATCTGTGGAATGGTGGTATGAAAAGCCGTATCGAAACAGGCGATTTGTGGAATATCCGGCAGACTTTTCTGAGCGGCTTTAATGCCGGTAAGATTCGGCGGGTTGTGAAGCGGGGCAAGGTCGGCAAATTTCTCAATCGAGGCGATGACCTTATCGTTAATGACGACCGAACCTGTAAATTCTTCGCCGCCGTGAACGACACGATGGCCGACTGCTTTAATCTCGGAAATATCTTTTATCACGCCGGTCTGCGGCCCTACGAGTGCATCGAGAATAAGTTTCATACCGGCCGAATGGTCGGCGGCCTTTGTCTGGATTTTGTGCTCTTTTGAATCGAAAATATGGGTTAATTTTGATGTTTCCTCGCCGATTTTTTCGAGCAGACCTTTTGCGAGTACTTTTTCAGCGGGCATTTCGAACAATTGATATTTAATCGAACTGCTGCCGGCGTTAATGACCAGAATTTTCATTATTATAGCGTCCTTTATTGCGATACAGGCTGAAAATACCACTTATAACGATAAAAGCCTGCAAGTCAACCGACAAATTTTAGCTTGTACTCAAGCCAAATGGGCTTTAGATTTATTGGATTATGAATCGTGCCATTTACAGAATTATAGATGCCAATTTTAACCGCGCCCGCGAGGGGCTTCGGATAGCGGAGGAATTCTGCAGATTTGCTCTTGAAAACGAGCCTTTGGCGGGCAGATGTAAAGAACTGCGGCATCGGTTAAGCTCTGCGATTGCGAAACTCGATATGCAAAAGCTTATCGCGGCACGTGATACGGAAAACGATATCGGCTGCGGGATGGAAGTTGCAGGGCAAATGAAGCGTGCCAATCTTGAAGATTGCGTAACTGCCGGTTTTGCAAGGACTACCGAAGCGTTAAGGGTGCTTGCTGAAACGGCTTGTACGATTGATGGTAAATTGGGCGCTGAATTTGAAAAGATTCGATACGACTGCTACACGCTTGAAAAGGATATATCTTTGCAGGGGTATCCTGCGTTAAGGTTCAAAAATACAAGGCTTTACTGCATAATTACGGTTCAGGACGGTGTTGATGTGTTGAAAATTGCCCGCGATTGTGCGGCAGGGGGAGCCGATTGCCTGCAATTGAGGGCAAAAGATATTTCTGATTCGCAGTTTCTGTCGCTCGCCCACGAGTTTGTTGATTTATGTAAACAAAACAATGTCATAAGCATAATAAATGACAGGGTTGATATCGCTGTTGCGAGCGATGCTGACGGCGTTCATTTGGGACAAGACGATTTGCCGGTCGGCGAAGTGCGTAAAGTTCAGCTTAGGCCGTTGATTATAGGAATTAGTACCCACTCGATGGCAGAGTTGGCAAGGGCTGTTGAACAAAAACCACATTATGTGGCGTTAGGCTCGGTTTTTTCTACAAGTACAAAACAGGTTGAGGTTTGCGGAATAGAATATATATCCCAGGCTGTTAAATTTTTGGATGGTAAGTCGATTGAAGCGGTTGCGATAGGCGGCATCACGCCGGAAAATGTTGAAAAAGTTCTTCAGGCAGGAGCCAGGCGGATAGCGGTATCAGGCTGTGTCTGTCAGGCAAAAAATCCAGCCGAAATAAGCAAAAAGCTAAAAGAAAAAATTATTAAATACGTCAATAATTAATTTAACAAATAAGGTCCGAATATAAGTTCTTTATTTTAAATGGGCTATAAATAAACTTAAAACAAGAAGTTTTCCACTTAAATGATAAAATTCGGCCGCTTCATTTTTTGGCATAAAATTTGATTCATTTTTTCCAATCAAAAGAAATAATAGATGTGCCACCTTTTTTTAGGTCTATTTTATGTGCCATAAGTGTTTGTAATATAATAAGTTATATGCATAAAATTTTTGGATAATAAACAATTTTTTTGTTTGGTTAGAAAGGGCTGTAATTGGCGTTATTTTCTCTTAATTATGCAGAGTATTTATTTTAACAGTACTATTGTGTTATCAACATATTATCCACAGCATAAAAGACTAAATTTTTCCTTAATAGCAATTTTTATATCAGCAATATAGTACTAAAAAAGCCTCGTATTTATATATAGCTGTTTGGCGTAAAATTATTATATTATCTTTGTGTTTATTTGACGGGATTTGGAAAGTTTTGCCGTTGCTAGCGGTGTGAAGAGGTTGGCACGGTAATAAGGAAAGGAACTATGGAATCAAAAGGTAAAAGACTTAGTCAGGCACTGCGAAAAAGAGACGGTTTTGTCATTGTGGCTGAGCTGACCGGAGGGCCGAATTTCAGCTTTGCGCCGATACAAAAATTTCTCGCAGCTTTTAACAGCAGCGGCGGTAAAGATATACCGGCAGGTTTTAACTTTGTCGGTGTAACCAATCCGCAAAGTCCCGGCGGCGTGGCGAATATCGAGCCGGCGGATGTACATCGTTATGTCGTCAGCAATAAACTGCTGGGCGAGCTTGATTTCATTCCGCATGTAAGCTGCAAAGATATGAATGCCGATGCGATTACCAGTCTTCTGGCAGTGCACAGGGCGATGGATGTCGAAAGCATTTTTGTTATCACAGGCGACAAACCCGCTACGGCAAAAGGAGTCTTTGAGCTGGAGTCGGTTAATCTGCTTAATATGATAACCAGTCTGAACAATAAAGCCTATATATCGGCAAAGCCGCAGGAACTTGGCGCGGTGAAGCAATTCTTCGCGGGAGCTGGAATATCGCCGTTCAAATATAACGAAGAATCACAGATGCAGCAATATTTCAAGATGGAAAAGAAAATCGCCTGCGGTGCGAAGTTTTTGATTACACAGGTCGGCTGGGACTGGAAAAAATCCGTCGAACTGATACGTTATCTGAAGGACGCGAATCTTGATATTCCCGTGCTGGGCAATGTGTATCTTTTGAGTACGATAACGCCTGCTCCGCGGCTGATGCACGATATAAAGCTGCCGGGCTGCTTTGTGAGCGATGAACTTCTTACAAAGGTATATTCCGAGAAAATTGACGGCCATATCGAGCGTGCCGCCCAGCAGGTCGCGATGTATAAGTCAATCGGCGCAGCCGGCGTCGATGTCGGAGGCGTGCCTAATTATGAGATGTTCATAAAAATACTTAAACGCGCCGCTGAAATCGGCGAAAACTGGCAGCAGTACAAAGAAAATCTCTGCTGGCCGGCGAAAAAAGCGTTCTATCTCTATGACGATGTGGGCAACAGGAGGAAACTGTCAAAAACAAACAGAACGTTTGGGCATTTCGTGTTCGATTGTTTCCACGCGGCAATTCTTGATCCGAAGTACAAGGGTTTTCACTGGCTCAAAAAAGTTATGAAATTTTTCGGCACGGACAAAGGCAAAGGGTTCTGCTACAAGTCGTTTAATACTTTCGAGAAATCAGCCAAGTACCTTATGTTCGACTGCGAGGAATGCGGCGATTGTTTCCTACCGGAGAATTTCGGATTGTGCACTATCGGCGGATGTGAAAAAGGAATGGACAACGCGCCTTGCGGCGATTCGACTGCTGAGGGCAAGTGCGGAAACAATCTTGACAAAGTCTGTATCGGCGACCGTATTTACCGGGCGGCGGCAGCGAAAAAAGACGGGCTGGCGAAATTGCAAAAAATTATCAACAAATCAAGAAATCCGCAGCTTGAGCATAGCGCCTCGATAGTTAATTATCTTTTCGGCAAAGATCATACTCAGCGAAGCCCGCTAATCAGCGTCGGCGAGCTTGTACACGCCTCGATTCCAAAGACAGGCCAGATAATGAAGCAGCTTCACGAGCTTGGCGACGACGCATTTACCCATCCGAGTCCACAGCTTGATTATATAAAGGCCCTGATAGAATCGCAGGTGACCGATAGCGCCGATTATATCGAAGTCAACATCGACCAGTTCGGCGAATCCGACCCCGAAATGGCAGTAAAGCTCGTCAAAGAGTACGTCAAGCTTATACGCAAATACGGCAGGGGCGTACCTGTGTGTGTCGATAGCAGCGACGACAATGTTCTCGTGGCCGGTCTTAAGGAATGGTACAATACGAGCGAAAAAGTTGCCGCTCCGCTGATTAACTCCATCAAAGACTATACCATCGATACGTTGATGCCGCTGAAAAAGCATTTCGATTATAAATTCATCGGGCTGCTTATTAGTGAGGATCCCCAGGCGTCGAGCACTGTTGAGGGCCTTTATAATCTTGCAAAAACGATTTATGATGCGGCGGTGAATAAATACGGTTTTAAACCTGACGATATATTCTTTGACTCGACGGTCTTTCCGCTGGCGATAGATATGCCGATGCAGCCCGGCGTGATGAGTTTTACTTATAGGGCGTTCAATACCATAAAGCGGATAAAAACCGACCCGCAGCTTAAAAAATGTCATTTCTCGCTCGGTGTAACCAACAGCGTGCGAGACCTGCCCGGCAGGAGAATAGGCGTTACCCGCGCATATACCGAAGTGGCAATGCGTTACGGCCTCGACGCGGGAATTGTAAATGTCTCACATCAGCTTGGATTAAAACCGGCAGACCCGGAACTGGTAAAACTTGTTGAGGCGTTCGCGAATATGGACGGCGCAAGTGAAAGACTTACCGAAGCGATGAAACTTATGGGCCAGTTCTGCGCGAAAAACAGAAAAACATCAATTTGAAGGGCAACTGATGGAAATTGAAAAAAGATATGAAAAATGCAGTCAATTACTGCAAAAATATAATCAACAGCATCTTCTGGCTTTCTGGAACCAGCTTGACAGCAGCGGCAAAGACAAACTTTTGAAGCAAATCGAAGGGATAGACTTCAAATCGCTTGGCGAAAAAATCAGCCAATATATAGAAAATTCCGCTGCGGGGAAACTGCCGACAAAAATCGAACCTGTTCCGGAATATCCGGCTTTGCCGCAGGATTCTGAACAGAAGGAAAAATATATCAAGGCAAAACAACTCGGTGCAGAGCTTATATCAAAGGGGAAGGTTGCTGCATTTGTTGTTGCGGGCGGACAGGGGACAAGGCTGGGTTTTGACGGACCAAAGGGCGATTTTGCGATTACCCCGTTGAAAAATAAAACTTTGTTTCAACTCTTTGCGGAGACGATAAAAGCCTCAGGCGAAAAATACGATTTTATGCCGAGATGGTATATAATGACAAGCCCACCAAATCACCGCCAGACCTGCAAAATTTTTAAAGACAATAATTTTTACGGCCTCAAAGAGCAAAATGTGTTTATCTTTCAGCAAGGCACGGAAGTAAGTTTTTCATCGGACGGCAGGATTCTGCTCGAGGAAAAAGATACGATAGCGATGTCGCCGGATGGTCACGGCGGCAGTTTAAAAGCTCTTTATGAAAGCGGCGCAATTGCGGATATGAAAAATCACGGCATAGAATATATCAGTTATTTTCAGGTCGATAATCCTTTGATAAATATTTTCGACCCGCTTTTTATAGGGCTACACGCGATGGATAAGGCCGAGATGTCCTCGAAGGCTGTGACAAAAGCCGGACCATTCGAAAAGGTCGGGAATTTTTGCCGGGTTGACGGCAAATTAACGGTAATTGAATACAACGATGAATTATTTAAACCTCTTGCGGAAAAGAAAAACCCCGACGGTTCGCTTGTTTTTTCACTCGGAAGTATTGCGATTCATATTATCAGCCGTATCTTTATTGAAAAACTTAACGCAAAAGGATTTGCTTTGCCTTATCACAGGACAGTCAAAAAAATATCCCATATTGATTTAAAGAACGGACAGAAAATAAAACCGCATAAGCCTAATGGCATAAAACTTGAGACGTTTATGTTCGATGCCTTACCGCTTGCGGAAAAATCGATTATTCTTGAAACAATCCGCAGCGAGGAATTCGCTCCGGTGAAGGAAGATGCAAAGGAAGGCCCTGATAATCCTGTAGTTGCCGAAAAGATGATGATTGCTCGCTGGGTATCGTGGCTGCAGCAGGCAGGTGTGGAAATCCCAAGAAAAACAGATGGCACTGCAGGCTGCAAAATTGAAATTGCTCCATCCTTTGCGATATGCAGAGAGGATATAGTGAAAAAAAAGGATAAAATTCCTAAAATCAAATCGCAAGATACAATTTACCTGGAATGAACGATAAGCCAGACTGTTTTTCAGTAACCTAAAGGATTATTTTTGTTCTTTCGCAGATTATCCTGCAGCCATTGGAGTTCCTGCTGTTTTTGCTGTGTGGTAAGGACTTTTTCGAAATGGTTTTTTGACATCCATTCGACTTTTCCGTTAAGCCACAGCACGACGTATCCCGCTTTTACCAGACCTCTGTAATTCTTTTCTGAATAGGCCAGGATTGTAGTGTCGGGTTTTGAGTCAGATTCTATCCATAGGGCTCGATACTGGAATCCGGAAAGCCTTACGGCCCCGATTTTGTCTGTAAACTGTTTTACGTAAAACTCCGGCGGCAATGAGCCGTATCCTTTTTTGTACTTAAGGATTTCATCGCTCAGAATCTTCATAGCCCTGATAGTTTCGGAACGATTGATGGCATTTTTAATGTTAGCAAAACCGACAACCATAGCCACGGTAAAAGTTACGACTGTCACAATATTGGCAACAAGTTTTTTTTGCTGACGATTCACTGAAAATGTTACCTTAAAATTGTATTTTTATTTTATCAGCACCCGGCTGTCTTTGACAACCAGTTTATCCGCTGCAAAAAGTCTTATCGCTTCAGGATACGCGATGCATTCCTGCTCGAATACCCGTGCGGCAAGTTTATCCGGATTATCATCATCCATAACCGGACAGGTTCGCTGAACGATAATCGGTCCCTTGTCGTATTCGTTCGTACAAAAGTGTACCGTACAGCCGCTGATTTTGCAACCGGTCTTTAAAACGGCCTCGTGAACGTGATGGCCCCACATTCCCTGTCCGCCGAACGAAGGCAATAAAGCAGGGTGGATATTCACTACGCGGTTTTCAAATTCCGCGGGAATTTTCCAAAGGCACAGCCAACCTGCCTGGATAACAAGGTCGACTTTTGCAGCGAGAAGATTTTTTCTTATCTGTTTGCTGAAACCGTCGAGGTCCGGGAAATCTTTTTTCCTGATTATCTCCAGCGGCAATTTCGCTGCCTTTGCCTTTTCGACGCCTGCTGTTTCCGACCTTGAGGAAATAACAGTCGCTATTTCTGCGTTCAACTGTTTCTGTTTTATCAGCTCGTGAATATTCATCATCGTTCTGCCTGAGCCGCTGATGAGAAAACCGAGACGCAGGTGTTTTGTTTTTTGCGGACTGTCTTTTTGCTCGATATCTTTGGCCGCGTCGATAGCGCGATTTACAAGTTTGTCGGCAAGTTTATTTTTTTCGCGCGGGATATGGGTTATCTGCCAGCTTGTAAGTTCATCGAGCAGTGCAAAACACTGGCTGAAAAGTTCTCTGATATTATCGTTTTTGACTTTGTAATCGCCATTGATTTGTTTGACCATCAATTCGCTGTCACTGAAGATTTTTACATTTTTAACGCCAAGCGATATTGTTTTTTGCAAGGCCGTTAGTAGTGCGGTGTATTCAGCGATATTGTTTGTGGCGTCCGGCAGAAATCTTGCCTGTGCACAGATTTGTTTTCCCGCCTGATCAGTGATTATAAACGCTCCGGCGGCAGGGCCGGGATTGCCTCTGCTTCCGCCGTCAGTGTAAATGGTTATGGTATCAACCAAACCTTTAACTCTCCGTCTGTTTGATGTATAGAATCCGTGTACAGTTCGGACAGCGAATTATCTCATCACGGCTCATCAGTGTATTTGCGGTTTCGGTAGTAAGTGTCATAAAGCATCCGCCGCAGGTATAGATTTCGCTCCTGTTGTCAGGCACCTCGATTTCCGCGATGGCTTCGCCGTCATATGTTTCAGCGACTCTTTTGAAAGTTTCAAGTGCAGCGGCAGGCACCTCGCGGGCAGCCTGTTGCCACTGGTGTTCAATCAGGGCTATTTCGTCTTCGTATTTTTTCGCCTGCTCTTCGGTCTGTTTTCGAATTTCAGCAAGTTCGTTCTTTGCCAGTTCAATCTGCTGCTTTATCTGGTCGCACTGAGTCTGGTCGGCATCGATATTTTTCATCAGTTCAAGTGCCTGGCTTTCGACTTTGCTGCTGTCGGCTTTGGTAGTGTTCAACTCAGTCAAGATGGCGGCGTATTCTTTGTTGCTTTTGGCGACGTTCAGGGCCGCACGGTATTTCATAAGCGTTTGTTCCGTGCTCTTGAGTTCAAGTTCGAGACGGTCAGCCTGGATTTTGGTGAGCTGAATTTCTTCCTGCTTGGCCTGAAGGGAGTTTTGATGTGTACGCAGTTCGTTTTCTTTTATGATTACATTCCTGCGGCAGCGAGTCAGCTTGGCCTTAGCCGCCCTTAAACTATTTTCAACACTTTGAAGCTTTACCAAAGCATCGAGTACCGTTCCCATGAACGCTCCTTAATTAAATTGCTAAAGACAAAAATACTGAACCCATTATTATGAATAAAAGCCTCTGATATTCAATAAAAAAGTTTGTTTTTTTCTCTTATTTACCGCAATATATATGTAATTTCCTGTCAAAATAAGGTTAAGGAAGCATTTTGAAGCCGGAACTTACAGTCCCTGCGGGCACTTACGAAAAACTCATCTGGGCCGTCCAGTATGCCGCCGATGCGGTCTATTTCGGGCTGGATTTTGGCTCGCTAAGGGCATTTGCAGGCAATTTCACGCTCGATGAAGCTGCCAAAGGGCTTGATTATCTGCATAAAAAGGGCAAAAAAGGCTATATTACGCTCAATATTTATCCGTTCAGCGATGAATACGGCAAATTGCTCGATATCGCCGGAAAACTCGCCGATGCCAAAGCTGACGCTCTTATTGTCTCCGATATCGGCCTGATTTTTGAACTTAAAAAGACGGGCATAAAAATCCCAATCCATATCAGCACTCAGGCCAACACTACAAGCAGCCAAACTGTCCTTGCGTATAGGCAACTCGGTGCGGCAAGGGTAAACCTGGCAAGGGAACTGTCCTTGGAGCAAATAAAACAGATTTGCAAAGATACTTTGCAAACCGGCGTTGAGCTTGAGGTTTTTATTCACGGAGCGGTATGTTTTTCATATTCCGGCAGATGTGCTATCAGCGATTACCTGACCGGCCGAAAAGCAAACAGAGGCGAGTGTACTCATCCGTGCAGATGGGGGTATTCTCTTGTTGAGGAAAAAAGGCCGGATGAATATTTTCCTGTTTTTGAAGACCAGCGGGGCCAATATTTATTCAACAGCAAGGACCTTGCGCTGTTTGAATATGTCGAGCCCCTGGCAAAGGCAGGCGTAAGTTCGTTCAAAATCGAAGGCAGAATGAAATCGGTACATTATATCGCGTCGGTAGTTTCGCTTTACAGGCAGTTAATCGATGGCAAAAAAATCAGCCAAAGCGACTGTCTTAAACTTCTCGGCAGGGTAAAAAACAGAGGATACAGCACCGGCTTTATGAAAGGTTCGATTACACCGGACGATTACAGCTACGAAAAAAGCCAGTCGAAATCGGGAGCCGTTTTTGTAGGCGATATTGTTGACGAAAAAACTGAACAGGGCAGCATCTGCCATGTACGAAATAAAATCTTTGCAGGCGAAAAACTTGAAGTGTTGACGCCCGCAGGCGATATTTCACAAATCACAATGCCTAATCCGCTGAAAACAGTTGAAGGTGAGTCTGTTGAATTTATCAATAATCCGCAAAAGATTATTCTTGAGCAGAAATTACCCGCTTATTCAATAATCAGAAGAATTCAGGCATCTTAGTGTTGCAATCGGGAGCTGGTTTATGCGGCACGGAGGCGGAAACGCTGGAGAAATCTGTCCAGGGCCGGGGTGCCGTTGGGCAAATCGCGAGTGAGCCATTTGCCGTTTCGCATCGTCAGAACCGCCCAGATGCTAATCCACCATAAGCCTGTCAGCCAGAACCATCCGTAAACGTAGGCCCAAATCGCGTCCGAATTTCGCCGCCGCATCATATAGAAAACTACCGGCGCTGTTGAGGCGACCGCTCCGCCGAATAAAAGCTGCGACAGATATACATATGGCTGTGTGAGCAGCCAGCCGGCAACGCCAAAAAACAGAAGTCTCGATACAACGGGGTTGACGAAAGATATTATGAAGTTGACCCTGGCACCGCTTGCCGAGTCTGTACGGAACTTTTTGAATATATATTTAAACATTACCCATGTTTCGCGTACATTGCTTCTTGCCCAGCGAAGGAACATCTTGCACAACTGCTTATATTCGGTTGGCACCATAGTATAAACAATCGCGTCAGACTGGAATCTTACATCGTAGCCGTTTCGCAGGACGATATTGGTTATAGCCCTGTCTTCGCCGATAGTGGCAGGCTGACCGAGGAATGTTTGATTGAGCCAGCTCTTGAGGTCTTTGATTATGACATTTTTCCGATAAGCGCTTAATGCTCCGGGCGTGCAAAAAACCGTGTTTACCATACTCTGACTTGCGCGAATAAAATCAAAACTGTAGGCGAAAATAATGTCGAGCATTTTTGGAAGGAGGCCGTCTTTGCGATTAAGGACACGAACATTGCCGGCCACGGCGCCTACCTGAGCATCGGCAAATGGGCTGACAAGCCTTCGGACGGTCCGGCGGTCAATAATCGAATCGCTGTCTATTGTTACGATGATTTGGCCTCTGCTGCGGATTATGCCTTCATAAAGCGCGGCGCGTTTGCCGCGATTTTTTTCGAAATTTATCATTTCAATCCTGCCGTCCGATTCGCTGCAGGCTTTTTGCATCCATGCAAGAGTATCGTCGGCGCTGCCGTCGTTGACGGTTATAATCTGAAGTTTGTCGAATGGATAATTGCTTTTAAGAACACTGCGAAGAGTCTTGAGCACTTGTTTGCCTTCGTTGTAGGCCGGCACAATTACCGTACATTTCGGAAGCTGCTCGTCGGAACGACTTGGTACAGGTTTATAACCCAGTACAAGCAGAATACGCCACAGGAACACTACGATATTCGATATAACAAGCGCACGAAAGGCGTAGAATAATATCCAGCCGGTCCGACTCGAACGAAGCTCCTCGAGCATAGACCTGAAATCGGTGAGGGTCTGGAAACCGGCGTAGACAAGCATCGCCGTTATCAGCAGAATACACATCTTGGTTGAAAAATCTGCCGTCAGCGGCAGAGTTATATTGTTGCGGTACGCGCCGCCAAATCGCGGCGAATAAATAGCGAGCCTTCCTATCGGAGACGCAACTGTACTGTAACTATGTAAAATCTTCTTAAAATCAAACATCGAAATTTTCCTCCAGCCTGTCGGCCAGTGAGAGAGATGAGAAAAAATATGTTCTTAAAAACAGGCAGAATTGATATTCCCGCTGTTATTCATCACATATATACGAAAAAAATAATTATACCATAATAATACCCATATTGTCAAAACAAATCCGGACTATCTGTGCCTAAAACAAGCCGAATTTGTAGTGTAACTGGGTCTGGTTTAGTAGAAAATAGCCAAAAACGTTGTTTTTGAAGTTAAAAACGGCAATACTAAATTGACCGATGCAATCCTAAAAGGCATTGCAGCAAATAACCGTTTGGTAGCAAAGCACGACAGGATTGGGAAGTTTGCTGGATAAATCGTGGTATTGTAAGTCGAATCTGGTAGAATACCGCCGGTGGGATTGGTTTAGATTTTTTTTAGCAATAACTGAAAATTTTTAATGCGATTTATAAAATTTATCCGTGAGTTTTTAAAATATCCGAAACAGGTCGGAGCGGTAGCGGAAAGTTCACCGTTTCTTGCCAGGAAAATGGCGCAGCATATCGGCCAGGCAGCTAATATCGTTGAGTTCGGGTCTGGAACCGGTTCGGTAACGACGGAAATCCTGCGGCATATGCCTAAAGACAGCCGACTGACCTGCCTTGAGATAAATCCTAATTTTTGCGAACGTTTGAAGAAGATAAAGGATTCTCGGCTGAAAGTTGTTAATGACGATGTCCAAAACTGCAGCCGGTATGTAGAGCAGCCTGATTGTATTTTGTCCAGCCTTCCTCTTGCCAACTTTAATGACTCGGAAAAGGAAAAAATTTTTGCTTTAACAAGTAAATCCAAAACCTATATTCAGTTTCAATATAATCCTTTTCTGCGGCCGAATTTAAAAAAATATTTTAATGACGTGGAAATGAAATTCGTCCTGCTTAATATCCCGCCGGCGTTTGTTTACATATCAAGAAATCCCAAAAACCAGACGCAAAGCTGCCGATCATCACGTTAAAGCGTTAAAATTCTTTTGCCAGAGCGATTCCGGCAGCGGGTTTGTCTCGCAGCGTAGAAACAAGCGGCTGAATTCTGAAGCCGCCTACCTGGAGCTGTTTGTTTTCGCCAGCTATAGCGTGTCCGACAACGTAGCCGAGCACACCGCCGAAAAGCACATCCGAAGCCCAATGGTCGCCCGAATCCATCATTCGATAGCCTACAAAACCGGCCGCAAGGTACGCCGGTATGCCGATTTTGGGTCCGTAAAATTCGTCCAGCACAGAAGCAACGCAAAAAGAGCTTGAGGTATGGCCGCTCGGCCAGGCCCAGTCTTTGCCGTTTGGCGTGTGGTTCTGGACCGTGCCTTTGAGCAGTAATGTCGTTGCGCCGGTAACCGTCAGGGCTCTCATCATCACCCAGCTTCGCTGAATATTTAAATCGTCCTTATTTCTGGAGGCCGTCAGATACCAGATTCCTGTCGCGGCGAAGTGAATGCCGGGGCCGCCTACTATGTCCGTGAATTTGTCCAAATCTTTCGGAATAGACCTGTGTTTTTCAAAATGTTCGGCAGCATGATCGTCAACGCCTGATTCATGCATCGCGATACTGCCGCCGCCGGCCAGAAGAAGAAGCATAAGATTGTTATTGTCGAAATAAGTTTTTTTCGCATCATCCAGGACAATTTTAGGGAATGCTTTTACGTCCTGCTTGAAAACACCTGTGGCAGGGACATAGGTATTAGCGTCATTAGGCTCAACTGAAAAGGCAGGAAAACTAAAAACGCAAATTAAAACCAAAAATTTTAAATTTGAGATTTTAAATCTTAAATCCATTTTTTATTCCCATTCAATTGTGGCAGGCGGTTTTGAACTTATATCATACACTACACGGTTGATACCGCGAACTTCGTTTATTATCCTGTTGGCGATAACGCCGAGCACATCATAAGGAATTCTCGAAAAATCGGCCGTCATAAAATCGGTCGTATCGACCGAGCGAATCGCGATAACATTATCATAGCTGCGTTCATCGCCCATAACGCCGACAGTTGCCACCGGCAAAAGCACCGCAAGAGTCTGCGATACTTTTCTGTAAAGGCCGGCGGCTTTAATCTCGTCTATAAGTATTTCGTCAGCTTCCCTTAGGACCTTAAGTCTTTCTTCGGTGATTTCTCCGATAATTCGCACGGCAAGGCCCGGCCCAGGGAATGGATGCCGCCAGACAATATCTCCCGGCAGGCCGAGATATTCGCCGACAAGCCTGACTTCGTCCTTGAACAACTCCCGCAGTGGCTCAATCAATTCAAAGCCAAGTTCCTTTGGAAGCCCGCCGACGTTGTGATGAAGTTTTATGTTCGCGGCCAGGTTGCCGTCCTTATTGCCGGACTCGATTACATCGGGATAAAGCGTGCCCTGGGCAAGATACTTTGCGTCAGGAATTTTCTTCGCTTCCGACTTGAAGGCCTCGATAAATTCGCGGCCGATGATTTTTCTTTTCTTCTGCGGCTCTGTAACGCCTTTAAGGGCGGTTAAAAACTGCCTGCTCCAGTCGACAACGTGCAGGTCGATATGAAAATGGTCCCTGAACGTACTTTCAACCTGCTCTTTTTCATTTTTTCGTAATAAGCCGTTATCGACAAATATGCATTTGAGCCTATTGCCGATAGCCTTATGGACGAGCGCTGCGGTAATGGCCGAATCTACTCCGCCGCTAAGCCCGCAGATAACCGTGCCGGTCTTTGCCTGATTGCGGATTTTCTCAATTGCCTGCTCAGCGAAATCCTTCATTTGCCAGTCGCCGCTGCATTTGCAGATGTCGTACAAAAAGTTCCTCATCACTATATTGCCTTTGGGCGTATGACTGACTTCGGGATGAAACTGCAGACCGTAAAATTTTTTGTTTTTATTTCTCACAGCCGCATACGGACAGGTTTTTGTCCCCGCAAGAACGTCAAAATCTTTACTAAGATTTTCGGCCTGGTCGCCGTGACTCATCCAGACAGTTGCGGTATCGCCGACGCCGGCGAATAAATCTTTCGAATCTGTGATTGATATAACTGCTCTGCCGTATTCTCTGTTTTGGGCGGCTTTAATTTTTGCGCCGAGCACCTTGCAGCCCCATTGCATTCCGTAGCAGATGCCGAGAATTGGAACGCCCAGGTCGAATATTTTCTCATTACAGGTCGGAGCGTTCGGGGCATAGACGCTCGCAGGTCCGCCGGAAAGGATTATGCCTTTGAGGTTTTTTATTTGTGAAAGCTCTTTTGCGCTGATACCGGGCTGATGAATTATCGAATAGACGTTATGTTCACGAACTCGCCGAGCGATTAGCTGACCATACTGACTGCCGAAATCAATGATAACTATCGTTTCGCTCATACATTTTCAAATCAATCTTCTATCATTTCTCTCATAGAGTAATTAGGCGATTCTTTTGTAATCATAATATCATGCGGATGCGATTCGCTTACGCCGGCTGCGCTGATGCGAACGAATTTCGCTTTTGTGCGAAGCTGTTCGATTGTCGATGTTCCGCAGTATCCCATTCCTGCACGCAGACCGCCGACAAGCTGATAGACAAAATCGCTCAGCATTCCGCGATAAGGCACTCTGCCTTCGACGCCTTCGGGAACGAGTTTCTCTTTTGACGTTACGCCTTTTTGTCCGTATCTGTCGGCAGAACCTTTTACCATCGCGCCCAGCGAGCCCATTCCGCGATATTCCTTGAACTGCCTGCCTTTATAGAGAACAAGCATTCCGGGACTTTCGGCAAGACCTGCCAGAAGCGAGCCGAGCATAACACTTGACGCCCCGGCGGCAAGGGCTTTTGTTATATCGCCGCTGAATCTTATCCCGCCGTCTGCGATGATTGGAATATTATATTTTTCGGCGGCAGCGGCACAATCCATAATCGCGGTAATCTGCGGCACACCAACGCCGCTGACTACCCGCGTCGTGCATATTGCACCGGGCCCGATGCCGACCTTGACAGCATTAACGCCGGCCTTGATTAATTCTTCCGTCGCCTCGGCGGTCGCGACATTGCCGGCAATTACATCTATTTTATGTTTTTTCTTTATCTCTTTTACCGTATCGATGACGTTTTGCGAATGGCCGTGAGCGGTATCGACTACGAGCACATCGACTTCTGCTTTTATCAGCGCCTCGATTCTTTCAAAATCCTTTACGCCGACTGCTGCACCGACTCTTAATCTGCCGCGCGAATCTCTCACAGCGTTTGGAAACTGCTGATAGCGGTCGATATCCCGCATCGTAATCAGGCCTGCAAGCTCGCCTTTGCTGTTGACCAGCAGAAGTTTTTCTACTCTGTGTTTTTGCAGAATATCCTTTGCCTGTTCGAGAGTCGTATCGGCTGGTGCCTTGATGACGTCTTTTGTCATAACATCGCTGATTTTAACGCTGTCGTCCCGCAGGAATTTCAAATCGCGGTGAGTAAGTATTCCGACGAGTCTTCTGCCGTCGATGATTGGAATTCCGGATACATTTTGTTCGGTCATTACCTCCCGTGCCTGCCGGACTGTCTGGTCGGGGCTTAATATGACAGGGTCGAGGACGACGCCGTTTTCGCTGCGTTTCACCTTGACCACTTCCCTGCACTGAGCCTCGATGGAAAGGTTTTTATGGATTATTCCGATTCCGCCTTCCTGGGACAGTGCTATTGCCAGAGCAGACTCGGTAACGGTATCCATTGCTGCCGAGACTATCGGGGTGTTGATTTTGATATTGTTCGTAAGTCTTGTCGAGGTATCAGCTTGGGAGGGCACAAAGTCGCTTTTGGCAGGGATTAGCAGTACATCGTCGAATGTAATCCCTTCTGAGAAAATTTTGTCTTTATGCATTGCTGCCTCCGTGAAAATTATCCTGGTTTGTTTAAGTCAGTTAGTATAATGACTTTAGGCCGATAGTCAATTGAGTTTTCTGCAAAGATTTATCGCCTCGTCAAGGTTTAAAGTGCCCTCGTAGAGTGCTCTGCCGACGATAGCCGCTGAAATTACCTTCGTCTCGGCAAGTTTCTGGATATCCTCGATAGTCGTTACGCCGCCGGCCGCGATAATCGGCAGATTTATAGCTTCAGCAAGCTGTTTTGTCCTCTCGATATTCGGCCCGGCCAGCATTCCGTCTCTGTTAATATCTGTATAAATAATTGCTGCCAGGGGCAAATCGGCAGCCTTTTTGGCAAGGTCGATTACTTCCTGCGAGCTGTCTTTTTTCCAGCCGTCGGTAGCGATTTTACTTCCTCTCGCATCGAGGCTCAGGACGACTTTACCGGCGAATTCTTTGGCAACCTCGCTGAACCATTCGAAATCGCTCACAGCCTTTGTGCCGAGTATTACCCTGGTAACGCCCATCTCGAGAACTTTTGTTATTGATTCCCTGTCGCGGATTCCGCCTCCGACCTGGATTTTCAAACCTTTTGCGGATTGAACGATATCACGAATAGCGTCTACATTGACGCATTTTCCGATTTTTGCCCCGTCCAGGTCTATGATGTGCAGCCATTCGGCTCCTGCCTGTTTGAATTCAATCGCTTTTTTGCCCGGGTCGTCTTCGTAGTTGATATAGCGGTTGTATTCGCCCTGTAAAAGCCGTACGCATTTGCCGCCGAGCAAATCTATCGCCGGTATTAAGTACACCCCGTTAGACCTCCTGTTAAATTTATGCTGCTGTTATAAAATATACCTGTTCTTTTATATTTTAACATATCTATTATTTAGGCAAACAGGTCTAACGGGGTACATCCCATTAGACATCCTTATACTTTACTTCAGCGGATTTTAGACAAAGATATCCTTATTTTCAACATATAATCTGGAAAAAAGGGGGACATTCTACTTTTTTGATAGTCTCTTGTTTTTGAATAAATTTGGAATATTAATCAATGTAATGTAATCTGTGTAACTTGTCCGCCTAAGGAGGATCAGTGATTAAAAACTTATCCTCCGCAAGTTTACTGAGCTTCCGTGTGCGTCAGTGTTATAGTCTGTGTCTGTCCGTGTTTTAACCTCATTTCGAGCTTAAAATCAAAACCACTCCCGCCAGCACCCCGCATAATGCGAAAGCCTTATGCCTTATCCGCATCTCTTTAAACAGTATCGCACCGCCTAAAAATGAAATCACTACACAGCTGCATCGAAGCGTTGAGAGCATCGCGATTAGTGAGCCTTGATATGTCAATGCCTTAAAATATACGAAATCCGCGGCAATCAGGAAAATCCCGATTAGGGGAATGCTCCATCGCCACTCGAAAGGTGTATGTTTTTTTCGCTGTGGAATCCAGAACGCTGCCGCTACGCCGCCGAGTATCACCACAAGATAAATCGAAAACCACGCCTGCACAACCAGCGGCGAATATCCCAGATTTTGAATCAGATATTTATCGTAGAGCGCGCTGCTCGTTCCAATCAAAGTGGCCAATACCGTAAATATAACCCATTTATCGGTATGGAACCTGATTCCTTCTTTGCTGCCGATAATGGAAAACAGGTAGTACGAGCCAATCATTATCCCAAGCCCTGAATACTGCAGGACTGTTGGCTGTTCGTGAAAAAAGAATATTGCTCCAAACAGCACCCACAAGGGACCCGATGCTCCTATTGGCGTTGCGATTGATATCGGCAGATTTTTAAGTGCGACATAGCTCAATAGCCACGCCGCAGAGACGATTGCCGACTTGACGAAGATGTGCAGATGTCCTGACAATGAGATAGCGGGAATATATAATCCTGTCTTTACCATATATTCGGGTGCGAATCGGGACAGGATAATCCCCGGCACCATCATTGCCGCCGCGAAGATTGTCGAGAAAAACAAAACAGGCAGTACAGCGTTTTTCTGTAATGAATGTTTTTTACTTATATCGTACAGGCCCAGAAACAGGGCCGAGAACACGCCAAGATATAGCCACATATATTTTTTTCATTTCAAAAATCAATTATATTTAGCCCCCAAGCCTGCTTGGGGGTTCGTCGTTCCGACATATATATAGAACCCTACATTATATGATAAGAGAACGCAAAAATCAATAGGTTTCCCTAGGTTTCCCTTGTCATTTTGAGCTTTACCCGCCGCAGGCGGGGCCGCTTCGGCCGCGGCAATCGCGTTTAATAAAAATCAAAATAATCAGCGTAATCAGTGATTAAACACTTATCCTCCGCAAGTTTACTGAGTTTCCGTGTCCGTCCGTGTTATAGTCCGTGACAGTCAGTGTTTCTTATCTCATAAAGGTCCCCATTCAGCAGAAGGCTCCTGAACGGTTCTTTCTTGAATATCTCGAAGTTCAGTGGTGCGTATTCTTCATCTTTGTTTTCGAGTATGAATTTATCTCTTGCCGCCGCCGCAAGTACCAGCCCGAACGGCGTCTTTGGACTGTAAAAGCTGTGTCGTCTCTTTTCCGATATATAGGCCCCGCAGTAGATTGTTTCGCCTTTTTTATTTTTTCTTGTATGTACTCCGATGAATCCTGTCGAGTTTTTCAGAATGCGATTGAGCATATTTTGTCGAAGCGAAGCGGAGACCCCCGCGCTTAGTTTTTTTCGCCGCAGCGAAAGAAACTGCGGGGGTAAATTTTCACCGGTTTTGTTCGTGATTACCGAAAGCCTGCCGGTTATCCAGAGGCTTTCGATTCCTGTGGTCGACGAGTTCGCCTTTTTTGGCGTTCATAACTATTCGTGCAAGTGCGGTCGTTTTTCTGGTTTTTTTATCCCGCGCGTATACATGCCCGTCTTTGGTCAGTATCAGCGTCACGTTCTGTACTTTCGGATTATAATAATCCTCCTCGTCAAGTAAAACCTCCTTACCGGCCACTGTTCTTATGATGCAGTTCGGTTGTTTATTGTTTATGGCCATTTGAATTTCGGATATTCGAATTTGTTTCGGATTTAGATATTAGGATTTCGGATTTCCATAGTTAGACATATACAATTTTGTTGTTTTTTTGTCTAACTATGGCTATATTATACCATATTTACAACTAAAAGTCAAGGAAAATGGCATTTTTGCCTTAAAAATGGCAAAAATGTCACCCTGAACGAAGTGAAGGGTCTAATTTTCCAAAAAAACAGTGTTTCCGTGTTTAGCCCCGCCAATACCTTGGCGGGATCCGTCATTGCGAGCGTAGCAATGTCATTCCCGAGCGCCGTGTCATTCCCGGAAAGATACTTCCTTTGGGCATCTATAGGGAATTCTTTTGGTTAGCTACAGGGAATCCCCTTTGCCAAACCACTTTTTTAAGTATATATTGCATTCATCAAGGAAGGAAAATTATGGCAAAAAAGGCGACTAACGCAAAAAACCAGACAAAATCAAAGACGGCTGCAAAACCATCATCCCTCGTCGATACCCGCGTAATCTACTGCGGCGACAACCTCGAACAATTAAAGAAACTGCCCGAAAACTGCGTTGACCTTATTTATATCGACCCGCCCTTTAACTCCAACCGAAACTATGAAGTCTTCTGGGGCGAAACAAAGGAAAAACGCGCTTTCGAAGACCGCCACGCCTCAACCCAGGCCTATATCGAATTTATGCGCCCCCGCTGTGTAGAACTTCACCGCGTCCTCAAAAAAACCGGCTCATTTTACTATCACTGCGATTGGCACGCCTCACACTATGTCAAAATTATGCTCGACCAAATCTTTGGTGAGGATTATTTCATCAATGAAATAATCTGGAAACGTACTTCTGCACATAGTGACGCAAAACAAGGTTCAAAACATCTTGGCAGGGTGCACGATTCAATTTTCTTGTATACTAAAACTGAAGAATATAGTTTCACGCATTTGTACAAACCCTACAATGAGGAATACATTAAATCCACTTATAAACACATTGACTCTAAAACAGGTCGCCGCTACAGACTCGATAATCTCATCGGACCAGGTGGGGCTTCTAAAGGCAATCCACATTATGAATTTCTTGGCATCACCAAGTATTGGCGTTATAGCAAAGAAAACATGGAAAAATTATACAAGGAGGGACGTATAATACAAACTAAACCCGGTCGTGTCCCTCAATACAAAAGATATTTAGATGAAGGCAAAGGTGTGCCTTTAGGAACTGTATGGGATGATATCTTTCCGATTCAGAGCGTGTCGGATGAAGGTTTAGGCTACCCAACACAAAAGCCGTTAAAACTATTAGAACGTATTCTTGAAATATCCAGTAACCCCAATGATATTGTCCTTGATGCATTTTGTGGTTGTGGTACTGCTCTTGTTGCCGCTGAAAATTTAAACCGCCAGTGGCTCGGCATTGATATTTCGCCGACTGCCTGCCGTGTTATGGCAAAGCGTCTGCGCGATGTCTGCGGTATGAAAGAGGATGAAAAACTCTGGCGTATTGGTCGGGGCTTTGTTGTCCGGGATTTGCCATGGTCTGAAAAGAAACTGCGGGAATTGCCGCCGTTTGAATTTGAGAACTGGGCAGTTATCGCACTTGGCGGCGTGCCGAATATCGCAAAGGTCGGCGATATGGGAATTGACGGCCGGATTTACCCTGTCTCTGCCGTGCCTAAGAAAAAGGAAGGCGAATTGGAATTTATGGATGTCTGGTACCCGATTCAGGTCAAGCAGAAAGACAAGGTTGGCAGACCTGATATAGATTCTTTCGAGGCCGTTATGATGCGCGAAGACCGCACAAAGGGCTTTTTCGTGAGTTTCGATTTTTCATCCGATGCGATTCACGAGATACAGGCCTTTTTCAAAAAATCCGGCAAAAGCATTATTGCTTTGACCGTGAAAGACATTTTAGACGAACAAATCGCCTATAAACTGGCATAGGATAAATAAAGAATCAGTATGAAAATAGAATTTATAAGCAGTATATCAACTATAATTTTTTCAGCTTTAGTAGCTTTTTCAACTGTCATATACGCGATTCTTACATGGAAGTTAGTTACTGAAACTATAAAGTTAAGAAAAGCTCAAACGGAGCCTAAAATATCAATTTGCATCGAACCGAATGAGCACTGTATGCTTTATTGTGATATGGTTATACAAAATATAGGACTTGGCCCTGCATACGATTTAAGATTTTATTTGAATTCTGAAATAAAAGATATTGATGAAAAACCATTATCAGAATTAAATATTATAAAAAATGGTATTAGATACTTGGCCCCAAGTTCAAAGAGACAATTTTTCTTTGCACAATTTTCTGAAGGTTCAAAAGACTCTAGGAAGATCCGGGATTCTTTTGAAATTAAAGTCATTTATAAAAATAGTCAAGATGAAAAACTTGAAGAATGTTTCACGATAGATTTTTCAGAATTTTCTGACTTAACAAAGCTTGGTGAACATCCTATGTATTCGATAGCGAAAAGTTTAAAAGCAATTGAAAGTAAAATTCAGCGTTGGAAACTATAACTATAATTTTTATAAAAATTTTAAAAAATTAAAAGTAAACTAGGAAAAATTAAAGCGTTCAGACACCGCAATTAAAAATTAAATCCTTCCGCCCCCGGCGGTTCCTCAACTTTTCACTTATCACTTTTAACTTTTCACTGAGGAAATTAAAAGGGTCAGACACCGTTTTCTTGCTTCCTGCTTCTTTACAGCCTGACTTCGTAATCTTTTATTGTTTTAAGACACAATCGCACAGCGATAAAAAAAGGCAAACACTAAACCCGGCCCAAATCAATTCGTCCCGATTCATCGGGATAGCTTCAACTTTGCCGATTTTATCGGCAAAAATCCAGATTTGAAAACTGCGGGCAAGCTCGCTTGTAGAGCAGGTTGATTAATCTGAATTTAAGCTGTTCCGCAGAACTGCTTAGTTGAAGCAATCTCTGTGAACTCTGTGCTCTCTGTGGCTCTGTGGTGAAATTAATTTTATCCTTCGTGTTTCTTCTTTTCTTCGTGGTGAATAATCCGTGTCGTCCGCGCAATCCGTGGTTAAATTTCGTGTCTTAGTGTCTTAGTGGCTAAAAAAAATTCCATCGTTAGCTTTAACTTTTAAGTTAATTGTGAATTTAGGCAATTTAAGACAAAAATCGGTCAAATCGGTTCACTTTCAGCATATCTGTGGCTAAAAGAGATATACAAATACATTTTACCCTTATTGTCTAATATAAAATATTATAAAAAAATATTTTTCCAACTTTCTTATTTGCATTTTTTTTCGCCTTCTTTATACTGTTGAATTCGGTTTTCGCGAAATTTTAATAGAGAGTCCCTTTGCATTTTTTGAAAGGGGCTAAAAGATTCTGTCGTTTCAGTATTGATAAACGCGTTTGGAGTCTGAAATTTCAAATTTGAGATTTCAAATTTCAGCAGCGCTGCTGTAGCTCAGTCGGTAGAGCGCGTCCTTGGTAAGGACGAGGTCACGGGTTCAATTCCCATCAGCAGCTGAATTTAAATATGTCGGAAGACATAACTGTATAAAAAGCCCGTGCAGGCTTATTTAAATAGAAAATTTTTAAAGTAGCATTAAAACTTATTGGAAAAGTTGGAGGCTAACGCAATATGGCAAAAGCAGTATTTGAAAGGAAAAAACCGCACGTTAACGTCGGTACTATCGGACACGTTGACCACGGCAAGACTACTCTTACCGCGGCAATGACAAAGGTTATGGAACTCAAGGGTTTGAGTAAATTCAAATCTTATGATGATATCGCCAAGGCGTCTGAATCGCAGGGCAGACGTGACCCGACGAAGATTCTTACTATCTCCACTGCTCACGTTGAGTATGAGACGGAGAATCGTCATTATGCTCACGTCGATTGTCCCGGCCACGCTGACTATGTAAAGAATATGATTACCGGTGCCGCTCAGATGGACGGTGCAATTCTCGTTGTCAGTGCTTATGACGGCCCGATGCCTCAGACAAGAGAGCACATATTGCTTGCCCGTCAGGTAAACGTGCCGAAAATCATTGTATTCCTTAATAAGGTTGACCTCGTTGACGACCCGGAGCTTATTGAGCTTGTGGAAATGGAAATCCGCGACCTGCTCAACAAATATGAATTCCCCGGCGAAAAGACCCCGATTATTCGCGGCTGTGCCGTTACAGCAATGAAAGCTACAAAGCTTGACGACCCGTCCTGTGCACCGATAATTGAGTTGCTCAAGGCAATGGACGAATATATTCCGATTCCTGTGAGAGAAGTTGACAAGCCTTTCCTTATGCCGATTGAAGATGTGTTCAGTATTAAGGGTCGTGGTACAGTCGGTACCGGCCGTATTGAGCGCGGTATTGTAAAGGTCGGCGAGGAAGTCGCTATCATTGGCTTGAACAAGGAAACTCGCAAGTCGGTTGTTACCGGCGTTGAGATGTTTAATAAGACTCTCGATACAGGCCAAGCCGGCGATAATGTCGGTTTGCTCCTTAGAGGTGTTGAAAAGAATGAGCTTGAGCGTGGTCAGGTTGTGGCCGCTCCGGGTTCTATTACTCCTCACACTCACTTTGATGCTGAGGTGTACGTACTTACTAAAGACGAAGGTGGACGTCATTCTCCGTTCTTTGCAGGTTATAAACCGCAGTTCTATTTTAGGACGACGGATGTTACTGGTGCCGTAAAGGCCATTAAGTCTCGTGAAGGAAAGCCTGCTGAAATGTGTATGCCTGGCGACAACATTGCGATGGAGGTTGAGATTATTTCACCTATCGCTATGGAAGAGGGCCTGCGGTTTGCTATTCGTGAAGGTGGCAGGACTGTTGGTGCTGGCGTTGTTGTGAAGGTAATCAAGTAGAATGGCTAAGGGTGCTAAAAGAGAATATGCCTGGCTTGAATGCAAGGAATGTGGTCAGCGGAACTATCGTACTCAGGTGCTTTCGCAGGGTACTCCAAAGTTGGAGTTATTGAAGTTTTGTAAGACTGAGCGCAAGCGGACTGTTCACAAGTTAAGACGGAAGTAATTGGCCGCTGACTGATTTGCCGTATATTCCCGAATAGTCGCGTCTGATTATCGGAATATATGTCTTCATTGATAGTGATATATTTCATTGATTGAGATAGGCCAGTAGCTCAATTGGCAGAGCGTCGGTCTCCAAAACCGAAGGTTGGGGGTTCGATTCCTCCCTGGCCTGCTTTATTCGGGCCGGTGGAGTTAAAAGATATAAAAGACCGGTGAGGTAAAAAGCCGGTAAAACGAAAAATGAGACGGTCAGTGGGGTAAAAAAGAAGCTGGCCAGTATGGTAAAAATGACCTGGTCGATGAGGTAGAAATAGACCTTGTTGGTAGAGTAAAGTCGACTGGCAGGCGAGATAAGTCAGCCCTGCCGACGAAGTAAAAACGACCTGCAGATAGAGTAAAACCTGCCGGCGAATATAGCGGAAAAAGATAAGAACAGGAGAGTAAAAGGAATAAAAGAATCGAAATAAGAGTCTTTGACAAACGGTAATAGACGTAAAGAAGGATTCGTCTTTTTAAGGTTTGAGGGTAATAATGCTAATAGATAAATATAAATGGGGTCAGGGAAAAGATACCCGACTGTGGAGCGCAATCGCAACAGCAATCATAGCAGCCGTCGGATGCTGGAGACTGTACACCAAACTCCAGGCCTCATTAGATGTAACGCAAACAACAAGCCTGTGGATAAGCACCACAGTACCACTGGGACTGTTCGCAATAATCACGGCATTGCTCTATTGGCTTGTAAACCGACCGACAGTAGCAGACTTTATGATATCAGCTGAAGGCGAACTGAAAAAGGTCAACTTCAGCACAAGACGCGAGATAGCAGTATCGACATTTGTAGTGATTATCGTAATGCTATTTATAGCGTTTATGCTCGGCGCCGCCGATTTTTGCTTCAATTTGTTTTTCACGGACGTTTTAGGGATTTAAATTATTTGCCCCTACGGGGGAGGACGACAACAAGACAGAATGAGTGATATTTTATGCGTTGGTATGTATTAAGAGTAGCCTCCAACAGGGAGGAACAGGTTAAAGAGACGCTTGTACGCAAGGTTGTGCTTGAAGGACTCGAAGGCGTTATCGGCAGAATAGTAGTCCCTGTCGAACAAGTGAAACGAATCCGCGGCGGCAAACAAAGAGTACAAAAGCGGAAACTCTATCCCGGTTATGTTTTTATGGAAATCGAGCCTGGCGAAGACAAGAAGATAAGCGAAAAGGCGTGGTTTCTCATAAAAGAGACAGCCGGAGTAGGCGACTTTGTCGGCACGGAAGGATTGCCCGTACCGATGAGCGATACAGACGTTGCCAAGATGCTGAGCGAAGTGGAAAAAGTCGGCGAACAGGCAGCGGCAAATATCAAGGTCGATTTCGCCAAGGGCGATGTGGTTAAAATACGCGAAGGCGCATTCGAAAACTTCGAAGGCGTCGTCGATTCAATAGATTCCGAACGCGGCGTTGTAAGAGTAATAGTGACAATATTCGGAAGAAGCACGCCGCTGGATATAGAATACTGGCAGATTGAAAAAGTTTAAAACTAAAAAGTAAAAACTATTGAATCCGCCTTACGGCGGAAGAGTTTTTTAGATTAAGAAAGTAAAAGATGGCAAAAAAAATAACGGGCAAGATAAAGTTACAGGCACAGGGCGGACAGGCAACACCAGCGCCGCCAATAGGGCCTGCACTGGGCCAACACGGCGTAAATATCGGACAATTCGTTCAGCAATTCAACGCGAGAACAAGCGACCTTAACGGAATGATAGTTCCAGTTGAAATAACCGTTTACGCGGACAGGACATTCGAGTTTATCGTGAAAAGCCCGCCGGCGGCAGTACTGCTGAAAGAAGCGGCACAAGTGGCAAAGGGAAGCGGTACGCCGAATAAGGAAAAAATCGGCAAAGTAACAAAAGAACAGGTCAAAAAAATCGCCGAGAGAAAAATGAAAGACCTAAACGCATTCGATGTCGAGCAGGCGTGCAAAATCGTCGAAGGCACGGCCAGAAGTATGGGTATAGAAATAGAAAAGTAACATTTTTGAATTGTTGTTAGATATGCTGAAGGGAAGTTAAGATGAGTGAAATGATTCAAATTCCGGCATATAAAAAGGTAAAGTTTTATTGTACAGCTTTACGGTTACACCTTAGCAATGCGCTTTCTAATGAGAGTTGTATAGAAGTATTGGCAAATGTGATGGAAACCAGTCCGAGCAAGATGCAACCTATATCGTCTGTTAAAAGTAAAGAGCAAGGAAAAATTATAGGAAATGAGTCAAAAAAAGTAGAGGAAAGAATACGGTTTGATGTTTTTGAGCCAGATGAACTACGTCTTAGATTTGGTTCAGGAATTACATTTAAAGATATTAGTGAATATACAGAACGTATATTTAACAGTATTCTCAAGGTAAAAGGTGTACAGGTATCTACGTTTGATTTCGCGGATGTTGTTTATTCTTTTGGTGTTAGGTATAAGGGCAACCACGATACTTTACTAATAAAGATATATCACAAAGGGTCTATATTAGAAGGGATTTTTGAAGAAAGCAGCATTACTTCTGGTGACGTTAATATCAGCGGATGGGCTTCCAAAGAGAAAAAAAATCAGTGTGGTATATTTATAAATGGAAGCACGACTTTAGATGAGAGTCTAAATGAAAAGTATGAGGCAGGTAAAGACTTAAATATTACGATAGGTTTTGCACAGTATGGAGTTATATCACGGGATAATATTGGGAGCTTAATGGTAACATTATTTGAGGATGCACAAAATTACGTACTATCTAACATATTGGGCAAGGTTGTAAAACCGTTGGATGATGAGATTTCCAGCTTCGGTGGAGAGTAACAGCCATGGAAAATGAATTGCTTAAAAATATTCTTGATAAAGCAGTACAAATATCCCCCATGGTGGTATTGGGAATGTATTTGTTTTATTACTTAGTAAATAAGATTTTCGAGTTAATTGAAAAGTGGCCCGACCGACAGGACCGAAAAGTTATTCGTAATTTATTTCAAGAAAGTACTAAGGAGTTAATAACTATTAGTAAGAAAATGGTTTCATTCAATGATAACTTGAGCAGTTTATGTGATGTCTTGAAAACATTGCCAAATCAAATTTTAGAAGTGAAACAGATTCTTGCCGATATTAATACAAAAGTTGGTAAAAATAAAATATAAGTTAAAGGTGGAAAATGACGTTTAATTTAGTTTATTTGTCGATTAGCGGATTAATAGTGTTTGGTCTTTTTCTGCGGACTATATGGGTGATAGTACGTGCGTGGGAAAATCGTAATAAATTGTGGACAGAGATAGATGAAGCCCGAGAATTTCTAAGTACGGTGAAAAGTTTTCAAAATGAGATAGATAAAGCTAATGTAACGGTACAGAATGTTTTCATAACGTTGGGACACACGGACAAAGAGAAGGTTTTTGCTGAAGATTTAAAAGAACAAGGATGGAAAGAAAAGAAACCTATTATGAAATATCCTTTCAAGTATTTGTCTCGTGGAGTGGATTCGACTTCATACGAAGCGGTAATAGATGAAAATAAGGTTAGCTTGCTATGGAAAATGGACATCCCAGGGAATGTAGCGACATCGAAAAAAAGTTACGTAAACAGGTTGATTGATGCATGCAGAGATGTACATATAGAACAATTTTATTCTGAAAATATTACATTACAAGAATTCAAAGTCATTTAAGTATAAATATTGATATTATTGATAAAGAGAGCTTACCACGGCGGAAAATAGTGGGAGCGAAATTGAACCTCCCGTCTCAGGCGGGTAAATTTTGCGGAGAACAAAAAATGAAAATAAGAAGAAGTAAACGGTACAAGGCGGCAGCAAAGGACCTGTCGCAAACGGCGCTTAAGCTGGCGGATGCGGTGAAAAAGTTAAAAACTTTTAATCCGACCAAGTTCGATCAAAGCATCGATTGCGTGGTTTGGCTGGGAGTGGACATCAAACAGGCGGACCAGATTATTCGCGGAGCTATTTCGCTTCCTCACGGCATTGGAAAGAGCAAAAAAGTGGTAGCGTTCTGCGAAGACAGCGATATTGAAGCGGCCAAACAGGCAGGAGCAATCGAGGCCGGCAGCGACGAACTGGTAAAGAAGATAATCGGCGGCTGGATGGATTTCGATGTGGCAATAGCTTCGCCAAAGGTGATGGGCAAAGCCGGCAAACTCGGCAAAGTACTCGGACCTCAAGGCAAAATGCCATCGCCGAAAAACGGCACTGTGACGGCAGATGTTATTACAGCAATAAGAGAATTCGCGGCCGGCAAAGTAGAATTCAAGGCCGATACCGGCGGAAACGTTCATGCAGTAGTAGGCAAATACAGCTTCGATGAAAATAAGCTGGTAGATAATATTCGTGCGTTTATGGAAACAATAAAAAAGATGAGACCGGCAAGCGCCAAGGGAACCTATATTAAAAAAGTGTCGCTAAGTGCGACGATGAGCCCCGGGGTTATGGTGGATATATCTGAGTTTTAAACCACGTTCGCCGGAGGCGGATAAAAATGATGCGATTTTTTTAATCGCAGATTACGCTGATTTAAAATTTAATATTTAAGATTTAAAATTTAAAAATTCATCAAATGACAGACGAGAATTGCAACCGATGAATAAAAGATGAAGAATAATACTGAGTGTTTAGTATTCGATATTGAAATTTAATAAAATTTTAACAGGTGAAGATATGAGTAAAAGCGTAAAACAATTACTGACAAAGGAACTTGAAGAAAAGTTCAGCGGCGTTAATGAATTTATGATTGTCGATATTACCGGCGTCGATGGGATCACCAACAACCTGCTTCGCGGCGAGCTTCGCAACAAAGGCATAAAACTGACGATGGTCAGAAACGCGATGATGCGCCAGGCGATGAAGGCACTGAATAGAGACAGCGCAATGGACCTGTTTGTGACGGGTTCGTGTACGGTTGCCTACGGCGGAGACAGCGTTATCGACGTTGCAAAAGAAATCGAAACGCTGACAAAGCAAAAGCCGCTCAAGATTAGCGGCGCATATCTCGATGGGACAGTCCTGAGCGCGGATGCGGCAAAGGGTCTTTCGAAGATGAAGAACCGAGTCCAGCTAATAGGCGAAGTTGTAATGCTGGCAAATTCACCGGCGAAAAGACTTGCATCGGCAATTGGTTCGCCTGCAGGAATTATCGCAGGGTGCATTAAGACTTTGGCTGACAAAGAAGAAAAAGCGGCGGCGTAAAGAAATTGAAGATTGAAGAATGAAGATTGAAGATTTGGTTGTCGGTTTAGGTATCGGTAACGTCACGGTTTGGGTTATCGGTAATTGGTAAAAAACCGGACGAACGGCGCGGAAAAAGAATAACCTGCTTTTGCGGGCGCTCCCGATGAATCGGGATTAAACGAGACGGCGTAGTTTCGGCAGTCGCAAAGCGATAGAAAACAGGAGTAAAAAAATGGCAGATGAAACAACAAAAGAGTTCAGTGCAGAAATTAAGAATCTTGGCGACGCGATAGTCAAGCTGACACTGATGCAGGCAAAAGAACTTGGCGATTATTTGAAAGAAGTTCATGGTATCGAACCAGCAGCCGGCGGGGCAGTTATGATGGCAGGACCTGCGGCAGGACCAGCAGCAGCAGCGGAAGAAAAGACCGCATTCGACGTTATCCTGAAAACGGCCGGCGAAAAGAAAATCCAGGTAATCAAGGAAGTACGCGCACTGACAGGACTCGGCCTGAAAGAGGCAAAAGACCTTGTCGAAGGCGCCCCAAAGCCAGTCAAGGAGGGTATCAGCAAGGACGATGCAGAAGCAGCAAAGAAGCAGCTTGAATCGGCCGGAGCTGTAGTAGAAATAAAATAGTAATGCAGTTATCAGTTATCAGAAACTCGGTTATCAGTAAAAATTTGGCTGATAACCGATAACGGATAACTAATTTTAACGCATTTTTTATGGGAGTCTGTAAATGGGTAAGACAATTCGCGATTTTGGTAAGATTTCGGATGCGATAGCAGTACCGGACCTTATCGAGGTTCAGCGGGCGAGTTACGAAAGATTTATTCAGGCAGATGTCGCCAGTCAGAAGCGGAAAAGTATCGGTCTTGAAGCTCTATTTAAAGAGATTTTTCCGATAGAGAGCTATGACAAGACGCTGAGCCTTGAATGTCTTGGCTATGAGCTTGACAAGCCCCGCTATACGCCGAACGAATGCCGAGAATTACGTCTGACCTACGGGTATCCGCTGAAGATACGCTGCCGAATGAAGCGCAAGGACGCAGCCGATATCGCTGAGCAGATTGTATATCTTGCAGAAATACCAATAATGATAGGCGGCGGTGAGTTTATAATTAACGGAGCCGAGAGGGTTATCGTTAATCAGCTTCACCGTTCTCCGGGCGTTGATTTTCTTATCGAGAGCAAAGAGGGCGACCGAGTACTGCACGGGGGCAGGATAATACCAGAGCGCGGAAGCTGGATAGAGATTTCGGTTACGCGCAAAGACGTTCTGATTGTGCGGATAGACCAGTCGAGCAAGATACCTGCGACAATGTTCCTTCGTGCGATGAGCGAAGAGTACGGCAAGATAGAATCTATTATACGAATGTTCTATGAGACAAAGGTGCTACCAGTCGACAAGCTCGACCCTCTGATGTGGGCAGTCGGGCCGGTCGTCGATACCGAATCTGGCGAAGTTATCGTTGAAGCTGGAACTCAAATCGGCGACAGAATAGGACAGATAGAAAGAAGTTCGATAAAGAAACTGGAAGTGATAGTCAAGGTGGCAGACCCGCTGGTGCTTAATACGCTGGCGGAAGACGATTGCAAAAGCCGCGAAGAGGCACTGCTGAAACTATACGCAAGGCTGCGGCCGGGCAACCCGCCGAATGTTGAGAAGGCCAAGACATTATTTAATGAAAAATTCTATGATGTTGACCGCTATCGACTCGGCAGGGTCGGCAGATTCCGGCTTAACCGCAAGTTCAAACAGAGTGTAGATGAAAATGAAATGACGCTGCGGCCGGAAGATTTTCTTAATACGATTAAATACATCGTTAGTCTTCGTAACAGTCAGGGCGTTATCGACGATATAGACCATTTGGGCAATAGAAGGCTTCGTACGATAGACGAACTCGCATCGGACGAGATACGCAAAGGTCTTTTGAAACTCCGCAGAACGGTTCAGGAGCGGATGAGTATGAAAGACCCGAATACGATAGAGCGGCTTGCCGACCTTGTAAACTCCAAGAGTGTATCGAGCAGTATCGAATACTTTTTCGGCAGGGGCGAGTTGAGCCAGGTTGTAGACCAGACCAATTCTCTAAGTCAGCTTACGCATGAGCGGAGGCTTTCAGCGCTTGGACCGGGCGGTCTTAACCGTAAACGCGCGGGCTTCGAGGTTCGCGACGTTCATATAAGCCATTACGGAAGAATATGTCCGATTGAAACTCCTGAAGGCACAAACATCGGATTGATAGCGTCACTGGCAATTTTCTCAAAGGTTGACGAATACGGATTTTTGCTGACACCGTATAGAAAAGCGGAAAAAGGCAAAATTACCGGAGAAGTCCTTTACCTGCGAGCCGATGAGGAAATGGAGGTAACATTTGCTCCGCCAGGTGCGATAAAGAGAGGCACTGACAAACTGCAAGAAGGGATTGTGCTTGCAAGACGATTCGGCGAACTTGCTCAGGTTGAGAGCAAAGAAATAGATTATGTTGATATATCGAGCAAACAAATTATCGGTGTATCAGCGGCGCTGATACCGTTCCTCGAACATGACGATGCCAACAGAGCCCTGATGGGTTCAAATATGATGCGTCAGGCAGTTCCATTGTTAAAGACCGAACCGCCTTTTGTGATAACAGGTATAGAAGAGCATGTCGCGCAGAATTCAAGTATGGTTGTTCATGCCAACAGCAGCGGTACAGTGACAGCGGTTGACGCAAAAAGGATTGTAATCAACGATACGGATATTTACGAGCTGGAGAAGTTCGTCGGACTTAATGAAAGAACCTGTCTTAACCAGGTGCCGATAGTTTCGTTGGGACAGAAAGTAAAGAAGAACGAGATAATCGCAGACGGCGGCGGGACAGCGAACGGCGTATTGTCGCTGGGCAAAAATGTTCTTGCGGCGTTTATTACGTTCGACGGTTTCAATTTTGAGGACGCTATTCTAATAAGCGAAAAGCTCGTGCGTGAAGACGCTTTTACGAGCATACATATAGACGAATTCAGCGTTGAAGTTCGCGAGACGAAACTCGGGCGTGAGGAGTTTACGCGTGATATACCGAACGTCGGGGAAAAGATGCTTCGGAATCTTGACGAGAGCGGGATAGTACGCGAAGGGACACGAATCGACGCGGGCGATATTCTGGTAGGCAAGGTTTCGCCGAAGAGCAAGACGGAACTTACGCCGGAAGAAAAGCTGCTGCACGCGATATTCGGCAGGGCAGGCGAAGATGTTAAAAACGATTCGCTTGAAATGCCAAGCGGATATAACGGCATAGTTATCAAGACGAGCCGATTTACCCGCAAAGGCGCCGGCAGCGATGAGATGAAAAAGGCGCAGAAGCAGAAGTTGAAAGAGTATGAAAATGAAATGAAACAGCGTCAGTGCATACTCTTCAAGCAGATGGTTGCCGAGATTAGCGCGAAAGTTGACGATGTTGCTATGATTGACTCGACGACACGGCAGAAAGTCGGCGTCAGCGAAGATACGGAAGTTATTTTCGAGCAGATACAGAATTTTGATATTTCGTGGGTCAAGCCCGCAAGTGTACGGCCGCAGACGCAACAGATTATCGATAAATATATGCCGAGGATTAAAGAGCTTGCTGAGGAAACAAAAGCGAAACTTGAGCGGATGAAGCATGGCGACGAGTTGCCCAGCGGCGTGCTTGAGATGGTTAAGATTTATGTGGCCACCAAGCGAATGCTGAGCATCGGCGACAAAATGGCAGGACGTCATGGAAATAAAGGCGTTATCGCGAGAATTGTGCCCGAGGAAGACATGCCTTTCCTGGAAGACGGGACTCCGATTGACATATGTCTTAATCCGCTTGGCGTACCGAGCAGAATGAACGTCGGACAGATACTTGAAACACATCTTGGCTGGGCCGCGAAAGTGCTGGGCTTTGATGCTATAACGCCGGTATTCGCCGGAGCTACAGAAGAAGAAATCAGGCAACAGCTTATGGAATCGAATGAGCATGTGCTTAAGAGAAAGAAGGAACTTGAAGACGGCAAAAAGGCTCCATTGGCAGATGAATTGTTCGCACAGATTGGCGAGGATATGAAAACAAGACTTTATGACGGCAGGACTGGCGAGCCTTTCGAGCAGACAGTAACGATTGGATATATATATATGATGAAACTTCATCATCTAGTTGACGACAAGATTCACGCACGTTCGACAGGGCCGTACAGCCTTATTACTCAGCAGCCTCTTGGCGGCAAGGCCAGGACTGGCGGCCAGAGATTCGGCGAAATGGAAGTATGGGCACTGGAAGCTTACGGCGCGGCTTATACGCTGCAGGAACTACTTACGGTCAAGAGCGACGATGTCGAAGGCAGAACGAAAATTTATGAATCGATGGTCAAAGGCAAAAATACGCTTGAGGCTGGTACGCCGATATCGTTCGACGTGCTGTGCAGCGAAATTCGCGGCCTTGGATTGAATATTCAACTTGAGAAAAAACAATTGGGCTCAAAAGGCCTGTAGTATTGTTTGAAAAAGTAAACGGTTTAAACCGAAAGTCAGGAGTAAGCTTAAATGGCTGAAAGTATTTATGACAAAATAAATGATTACGGTTCGGTAAAGATAAGTCTTGCCAGTCCGAATGATATCCGGAGCTGGTCGTTTGGTGAAGTGCGCAAGCCGGAGACAATCAACTATAGAACTTATCGGCCGGAAAAAGACGGACTTTTCTGCGAAAGAATTTTCGGACCGGAACGCGACTGGGAATGCTCATGCGGAAAGTACAAAGGCACGAAATTCAAGGGGATTATCTGCGACCGATGCGGCGTGAAAGTGACTCACAGCCGAGTACGGCGAAAACGAATGGGACATATCAACCTTGCGGCGCCGACAGTGCATATATGGTTCTTTAAGGCGATGCCGTCGAGACTCGGATCACTTCTGGCGATGAAGACGGTCGACCTCGAAAAGGTTGTATATTTTCAGGATTATATCGTTACCGACCCGGGGCAAAGCCCACTGAAATTCAGACAGCTTCTAAATGAGGAAGAATATCGCGAAGCACTGGCCAAGTACGGCAATTCATTCAAAGCGACGATGGGGGCAGAAGCTATAAGAGAGCTTCTTTTGACACTTAATCTTGACCAGTTGAGCGGCGACCTTAAGGCGGGGATAAACAAGACCAGCAGCAAACAAAAAATAAAAGACCTTACCAAACGGCTGAAAACAGTAAATGCCGTCAAGGGCAGTCCAAATAAACCCGAATGGATGGTACTGGATGTAGTGCCTGTCATACCGCCGGATTTGCGGCCGCTGGTTATGCTGGAAAGCGGAAACTTCGCGACAAGCGACCTGAACGACCTTTATCGAAGAATTATAAATAGAAATAACAGACTCAAAAAACTAATGGACCTCAACGCTCCTGAAGTCATTATTCGCAACGAAAAAAGGATGCTTCAACAGGCGGTTGATTCGTTATTTGATAACGGCAGATGCAGAAGACCCGTACTGGGCAGCAACAACCGACCACTCAAAAGCCTGACAGATATGATAAAAGGCAAACAGGGCAGGTTCCGTGAAAACCTGCTGGGCAAAAGAGTGGATTATTCGGCGCGTTCAGTTATCGTCGTCGGACCACATCTTAAATTACATCAGTGCGGTCTGCCAAAGAAAATCGCTCTTGAGCTTTTCCAGCCGTTTATCATCCGTGAACTAAAAGACAAAGGTTTCGCAGATACGATAAAAAGCGCAAAACGAATGCTCGAAAGACGCGACGAGCAGGTATGGGATATTCTGGAAAAAGTAATTCATCAACACCCTGTACTACTCAACCGTGCTCCGACACTACACAGAATGGGTATCCAGGCATTTGAGCCTGTGCTTGTTGAGGGCAACGCTATTATGCTGCATCCTCTTGTCTGCAAAGGTTTTAACGCTGACTTTGACGGTGACCAAATGGCGGTACATCTTCCGCTGAGCATAGAGGCACAGGTAGAAGCACATACATTAATAATGGCGACGAATAATATTTTCTCGCCGGCAAATGGTTCGCCAATGGTCGGACCTTCGCAGGATATAGTTCTTGGCAATTATTATATTACCGCTGAGAGAGCAAACCAAAAAGGCGAAGGTATGATTTTCGGGACTCCTTTCCAGGCAATAACGGCATACGAGCTTGGAAAAGTAAATATTCACGCGAAAGTCAAAGTGGGCATTGCAAAAGGCAGAAGCGTTGTTAACACTGAAGGCACGATAAAGAGCAAAGGAGTAATAGATACTACGCCTGGCAGATGCATTTTTAATGAGGTTCTTCCTCCAGAGCTGCCATTCTACAATATTCTGATGGCGCAAAAGACACTCAAAAATGTTATTAACGATTGCTTTGCAATGGCCGACGGCAGGAAAAGCCTTAAACTTCTGGATGATTTAAAGGAACTTGGCTTTAAATACGCGACGCTGGCGGGATTAAGCATTGGGCTGGTAGATTTGAGAGTGCCGCCTGAAAAGCAGGATATTATTGACCGTACACAGAAAATCATTGACCGCATTCATAAAAGTTTCAATGAAGGCGTTCTAACCGAAGGCGAAAGATACAATCAGGTAATCGACGCATGGACACACGCCCGTGTCGCCGTGACCAATGCGATGATTCAGGGAATGAAAAACGATACACGGCAGGGTAAACCTTACCTGAACCCGATTTACCTGATGAGCGATTCAGGCGCAAGAGGCAGCGTCGACCAGATACAGCAGCTTGCCGGTATGCGAGCTTTGATGGCCAAGCCGAGCGGCGAAATTATAGAAACGCCGATTAAGTCGAACTTCCGCGAAGGGCTGAACGTTCTGGAATATTTCAGCTCGACACACGGAGCACGAAAAGGTCTTGCCGATACGGCGTTAAAGACGGCAGATTCCGGTTACCTGACAAGGAAACTTGCTGATGTCGCGCAGAACGTGATTGTCAACGAGATTGACTGCGGCACGCTTCAAGGTATAACAAAAAGCACACTGTATAAAGGCGAACAGGTAGAAGTTCCGCTGCGTGAGCTGATTATCGGCAGGACGGCGCGAGATAATATCCGCAACCCAATAACCGATGAAATGATTGTTCGTGAGAATGAAGTGATAACACTCGAGGCGGCTGAAAAAATTGAATCGCTTGGCCTTGAATCAATACGCGTCAGAAGTTCACTGACCTGCGACAGCGCACTGGGCATTTGCGCCAAGTGCTACGGCTGGGATATGAGCACAAGCAGGCTCGTAGAAGAAGGTATGGCAGTAGGAATTATCGGAGCGCAGTCAATCGGCGAACCCGGTACACAGCTTACGATGCGTACGTTCCATACCGGCGGTATCGCGTCTCGAGCGATTCTTGAAAACGACCAGAAGTCTCCGAGAGACGGTATTGTGCAGTATCGCGATTTGAATGTGGTGCCAGTAAAACAGGAAGACGGCACAGAACAGCTAATCGCTCTTAAACGAAACGGCGAAATGGCGCTGGTTGATGGCAAGGGCAGGGAATATGACAAGTTCAAAGTGCCTTATGGCGCTATAATTCTTGTGAAAGACGGAGAACATGTCAAAGCGAGGGCTCGATTATTCAGTTGGGACCCACACAGAGTGCCTATCTTAGCGGAAATCGGCGGTATAATCCGCTTTGTCGATGTCGTCGAAGGCGAAACGATGCAGGTTGAGGAAGAACGCAAGGGCCTGAAAGGCAAACCTGTAGTTATAGAGCATAAAGGCGATAAACATCCGCAGGTTATTATAGAAGACGACGGCGGAAAGATACTCGACGTTCACTACCTGCCTGCAAAGGCGAGAATTGAAGTTCTCGAAGGTCAGAAAGTTCAGGCTGGTCAGCTTCTCGCTCGACAGCCCCGCGGCCAGGCCGGTACGCAGGATATTACCGGCGGTCTGCCTCGTGTAACTGAAATTTTCGAGGCCCGCAAACCGAAAGAACCAGCCGCGATGGCGGAAATCAGCGGGCGTGTCGAACTTAAAAGCGACAAGCGCCGTGGAAAAATGACCATCATTATCCGCAGTGAAAAGATGGAAAAAGAGCACCACGTTCCGCGTGATAGACACTTAAATGTTCACACCGGCGACATTGTTGAGGCCGGCGATCCGCTGACCGATGGTCCACTTGTTCCGCATGATATTCTGAGAATCAAGGGTGAAGAGGCCCTGCAAAGATATTTACTGGCCGAAGTTCAGAATGTCTATCGTTCTCAGAATGTAGGAATCAACGACAAGCATATCGAGGTAATTGTCTCACAGATGCTTCAAAAAGTTGAGATTGATTCTGTCGGCGATAGTAATTTCCTGCCTGGCGATATTGTGCCTAAACACACATTCCGTAAGTCGAATGAAGAACTGGCACAAGGTCTGAAGATTTCCGATGCTGGCGAGACAGACCTTGTAGTAGGTCAGGTTTATACCAAAGCGGAAATTGAACAGGCCAACGAGAAGGTTGAAAAACTCGGCGGCTCTTCCGCTAAGGGCAAAAAACCGCGTCCTGCAACAGCGAAAACACTGCTTATGGGTATAACCAAGGCAGCCCTGCAGTCAGAAAGCTTTATATCAGCGGCCAGTTTCCAGGAGACTACGAAAGTCTTGACTGAAGCGGCCCTGGGGGGTAAAGTAGATGAATTGATCGGTTTGAAAGAAAACGTAATATTAGGGCATCTGATACCAGCAGGTACAGCATTTAAGCCGCATCTTGAAATGAGAGTCAAACACCTTGCCAAGGCTCCGCTGCCGAAGGAGCTTGCGGAACTTAAGGAAAGCCATGATGTGGAAGCACAGGCCGAGGCCGCTGCAAGGGCAGCTTTGGGTCTGGAGTAGTGTATAAAATATTTTTAAAGTTTTATTTGGAGTAAAAATGCCGACGATAAATCAATTGGTAAAAAGTGGAAGAGGTAAAAAAGGCAAAAAGCGTGTATCTGATATATCAGGTATGCCGCAAAAGCGCGGAGTTTGCCTGATAGTAAGAACGCAAACGCCCAAGAAGCCTAACTCTGCACTTCGTAAAATAGCGCGAGTCAGGCTGACCAACGGCAAAGAAGTAACGGCGTATATTCCCGGCGTCGACCATAACCTTCAGGAGCACAGTACCGTTCTTATCAGGGGCGGCAGAGTCAGGGATTTGCCCGGCGTCAGATATCATATAGTCCGCGGGACTCTCGATGCGGCAGGTGTTGCGAACCGTAAACGCAGCAGAAGTAAATACGGCGCAAAGAAAAGTTAAAAGATTAAAAATAAAAAGGTAGAAAAATGGCAAAAAAGTTTACAGCTTCCGGGAAATATTTAAAGCCGGACTCGAAATACAGCAGCAAACTGGCTCAGAAATTCATCAACTCGATGATGTGGCAAGGCAAAAAATCCGTTGCCACCCAGATTTTTTACGATGCGATGGATATAATTACCAAAAGAGTGAAAGAAGTCGCTCCAATAGAAGTATTTGAGACGGCTATAAATAATGTAAAACCGCATCTGGAAGTCCGTTCGAAACGAGTCGGCGGTGCAAGCTATCAGGTACCAATGCCTGTTAATCCGAGAAGGCAGCAGTCGCTTGCGTTCAGGTGGATACTGGCCGCTTCACGAGGCAAAAAGGGAAAGGCTATGTGTGAGAGGCTTGCTTCTGAAATCATCGACGCCTACAACAAGCAGGGCGGCGCAATGACCACCCGCGAAAATATTCACAAGATGGCAGAAGCCAACAAGGCCTTTGCTCACTTCGCCTGGTAGTAACGAAAATATAAATGCCACGGTTGAGTTTTCGAATTTAACCGTGGCATTTTTACATACAGAAAATTTTAAAATCGGATTTTATCGAAAAAATGACAGTTGAACAGTTGACAGTAGACCGCAGGTAAACCTGATGTTGCCGTGACCTTATTGTTAGGTATCGGCTTAAATCAGTATCGTATCTCCTGCTCACCTGTTCGCCTGTTCACCTGCTCCATTTTTTGCCGGAGCAAAAAATATATGCCCGAATCATTAAAAAAACTTCGCAACATCGGTATTATGGCGCACATTGACGCCGGTAAGACAACTCTAACTGAACGCGTTCTCTTCTATACCGGCAAAACATATAAAATGGGCGAAGTCCACGATGGTACTGCCGTTATGGATTACCTGGCCGAAGAACAGGAGCGCGGCATCACTATAACATCGGCGGCTACCACCTGTCCGTGGAAAGAATGGACTTTTAATCTCATCGATACGCCCGGCCACGTCGATTTCACCGCTGAAGTCGAGCGTTCGCTCCGCGTGCTCGACGGGGCTATTGCCGTATTCGACGCTTCCGAAGGCGTTCAGGCGCAGAGCGAAACAGTCTGGCGGCAGGGCCAAAAATATAATCTGCCCGCTATCTGCTTCATCAATAAAATGGATAAAACCGGCGCGGACTTTGAAATGTCGGTTAATAGTATCAAAGAGAAACTTATCGCACATCCGGTTTGTCTGCAGATTCCTATCGGCGCAGATACAACTTTCGAAGGTTTGATAGACCTTATCGGTATGAAAGCTATTTATTACAAAACCGAAAAGCTCGGCGCAAGCTTCGAAGAGCGCCAAATACCCGATGAATTGAAAGATGCCGTTGAAAAATGGCGGCACGATATGCTCGAAGCACTGGCCGAGTTTGACGAACAGCTTATGGAAAAATATGTACACAATGAACCAATCGACGAGATATTGATTCACAAGGCAGTAAGAAAAGGTACGCTCGCCGGAAAGCTTAATCCCGTTTTCGTCGGCTCTGCCCTGAGATATATCGGGGTACAAAGACTTCTTGACGGCGTCGGAAGATATTTTCCTTCGCCGCTGGACAGGCCTGAAGTTATCGGCCACAAGCCGGGCGATACCGAACACAAGATAAAACTCAAATGCGACTGGCACAAAAGTTTTGCAGCACTGGCTTTTAAAATAATAAACGATAAACACGGCGACCTTTATTTTCTCAGGATTTATCAGGGTACGCTTAAGAACGGAACAAGGGTTCTCAATCCAAACCGTAACTGTAAAGAAAATATAACCCGGCTGTTTAAAATGCACGCCAACGACAGGGAAATTGTCGAATCGGTCAGGGCCGGCGATATCATCGCCTGCATCGGACTTAGGGATACACTTACAGGCGATACAGTCTGCGATACCAAAAATCCTGTAGTGCTTGAGAATATAAAGTTTCCCGAGGCTGTAATAAGTATGTCGATAGAGCCTAACGGCGCTGCCGACAGGGACAAATTGGCCAACGGATTGGCGGCGCTCAGAAAAGAAGACCCTACTTTTCAGACGAAGTATGACGCTGAGACCGGCCAGACTATCATCAGCGGTATGGGCGAATTGCATCTTGAAATACTGCAGCATCGGCTTGTAAGGGATATGAAGATAAATGTTAAAGTAGGTAAACCTAAAGTAGCTTACAGAGAAGCCATAACGCAGAAAGTCGAGCAGCGGGGCAAATTTATTCGTCAGACCGGCGGACATGGTCAATATGGCGATGTAATTATTACTATGGAGCCGCTATTTGATGAGACCGGCAATTACCAAAAGAAGATTGAATTCGTAAATAAGATAATCGGTGGCTCAATTCCAAGAGAATATATCCCAGCCGTTGAAAACGGCGTAAAAGAAGCCTGTACCAGCGGAGAGCTGGCGGGCTATCCTGTTGTCGGAGTTAGAGTTACGTTAATAGACGGTTCGTTTCATACAGTCGATTCTTCTGAGCTTGCTTTTGAACAGGCGGCTGTAATTGCAGTTCGTGAGGGCCTAAAAAATGCTGGAAGTGTCCTGCTGGAGCCGATTATGAAACTGGAGGTAATTATACCTGATTCCGATTATGGCCCAGTTCAGGGTAATATAATAAGTAAACGCGGTATGATAACTGATTCGCGTATTCATGGGAAAATGAGGACTATTGACGCGAAAGTTCCGCTGGCTGAAATGTTCGGCTATTCGAGCGAATTGAGGGGTATAACCAGCGGACGAGGCAGCTTCGTAATGGAGCCTTTGACATACGAAAAAGTTCCTGAACAAATTTCAGAAAAAATATTAACAGGCTATTGACCTGATTAAATCTATCTGGTATAAGCTTTGTTTCCGCAGCCGTAGCGAGCCCCGCACCTATTTGCATTGTGGCGCATAACTCGAAAATGGCAGATATAACTGTGATTCGAGTGTTTTTTTGCCAAATGTGATATAGTGCAAGTAGGTGCGGGGCGTTCCGAGTTGGGCTGATAAACATATCAGAAGTGAAACTACTGACGATTGAATGGCTATATAGCGGTTTAGTCGCAAAAAATAGCAGACGACCTTGTTTGTCTTCTTTTCAGATGCTTTTGGCTGAAAAAGTGTATTTTATGGAAAAAATGTGCGTTTTCAGTATTATTAGTGTTGATTTTTAGATTTTTTAAGATTATTCTTCTATGTTTTCGCTTCTGGCAAGGCCAGCGGCGATAAGTTTTGTAGTGATTGTAAGTTAGTGTTGTTTTAGCTTTTCTTTAGAGAGCTGATATGGCAGTTGAGACAGAAAGAATACGGATAAGAATGGAAGCGTACGACCCGCGAGCTCTTGATACGTCTGCTCGAGAAATAGTTGAGCAGGCCCGCAGGACAAACGCAAGGGTTAGCGGTCCTGTTCCGCTTCCGACACGGATAGAAAGATACACTGTTTTGAGAAGTCCGCACGTCGACAAGAAAAGCCGAGAACAGTTTGAGATGCGCACACATAAGCGGCTGATAGACATCTACGAAGCCAACGCAAGGACAGTAGAGGCTTTGAATCGTCTTGTAGTGCCGGCTGGTGTGTTTGTGAAGATTAAGGCATAAATAGATAATAGAAAAAACGTAAAGTGCAGAGTGTACTTTACGTTTTTCTTTTTAGGCAGCAGCCAAAAGGTTTTTTAACTATGATGCTTGTTGGTAAAAAAATTGGAATAACACAGGTTTATGACGAGACCGGCAAAATACTGCCTGTGACCGTAATACAGGCAGGGCCCTGCACGGTTATGCAGGTAAAGACAGTAGAGACTGACGGATATAACGCGGTGCAGCTTGGGTTTGACGATGTCAAGGCCAGCCGGATTATAAAAGCCGCGGCAGGTCATGCGAAAAAAGCCAATGCGGTTCCGAAAAGATTTGTCAGAGAGTCGAGGCTCGGCGAAACGAAATCTCCATATAACATCGGCGATACGGTGACGGTCGAGGCATTTGCAGATGTAAAATTTGTCGATGTTACCGGCACAAGCAAAGGCAAAGGATTTGCAGGCGTTATGAAACGGCACGGCTTTGGCGGTTTTCCGGCAAGTCACGGTACGGAAAGAAAACACCGTGCACCGGGCTCCATCGCCAGTCATGCAGCCAACAGAGGCTGGGGCGGAAAGCCGGCAAAGGGAAAACGAATGGGTGGGCATATGGGCGATGTTCAAGTAACAGGCAAAAATTACGCACTGGTAAGTGTGGATGTTGAAAAAAATATAATGGTTGTCAAAGGTTCCGTACCGGGACCTTGCGGCGGATATGTAGTTGTAAAACAGAGCAAAGGCAAGAAATAAGGTTTTTTAAGCTGAATATATGATTACCGTTCCAGTACATAATAGAAAAGGCCAGGAGATTGAAAACCTTCAGGTCGATGAAGCGATTTTTGGCGGACGCGTCAGATACGCACTGCTCAAACAGGCGATTGTGATGTATCATGCCAATAAACGAGTTGGAACCGCTGCGACAAAAAGCAGAGGTATGGTTAAAGGCTCGACAAGAAAAATTTATCGCCAAAAAGGCACCGGCAACGCCCGTATGGGCACGGTGAGAACCAATATCCGCAGAGGCGGCGGTGTGGCATTCGCCAAGGTTGCCAGGGATTTCGGGAAAGATATGCCGAAGAAACAGAAGAAACTGGCAAAGAATTCAGCGATACTCTCCAAGCTCCAGGTTGGAGGCATTGTTGTTGTCGATGAGCTTAAATTCGAACAGCCGAAGACGAAGGATTTTGTGAAGGTACTGGGAAATCTGAAAATTGACAGAAGCTGCCTGGTGACAATCAGCCAGCCGGATGAAAATATTTATAAGTCGGCAAGGAACGTGCCGGGAATCGCAGTTATGAAAGTAGCAGACCTTAACGCCGGCGATATATGCAGTAATCAGAAAATGCTGTTTACAAAAGAAGCATTTCTTGAATTGATTGAAAAAGATAAGAAAGAGTCCTGATAAATCGGGAAAGCTTTTAGCGGATATTAAAATGGACGACTATAAAATAGTAGTAAAACCGTTGATAACTGAGCAGAGCACGCATTTCGCGAATGTGAAAAATGCGTACGCTTTCGAAGTGAACAAGGATGCCAACAAGGCCCAGATAAAAGGCGCAATAGAACGGTTATATAACGTGAAAGTAAAAGATGTCCGCACAGCCAATCGCAAAGGCAAGAAACGGCGCAAAGGAAGATTTATCGGTCAGACGGCTGACTGGAAAAAAGCGATTGTTGTGCTGGATGAACAGTTTCATATAGATTTGTTCTGATAGAATCAGGCCCTTCGCCGGGGCTCAGGACAGGCAGGTAATTATGGGAATAAGAATATATAGACCTACATCAAACGGACGACGAAACCAGTCGGTGAACGATTACGCCGAGCTGACAGCCGAGCATCCGCAGAAGAGTCTGTGCGTAAGGATAAAGAAGACCGGCGGCAGAAACCACTCCGGGGAAACAACCTGTCGGTTTCGCGGCGGCGGCGCAAGAAGTATATACCGGATTATCGATTTCAAGCGCAACAAAGACAATATAACCGCGACAGTGGAAACGGTAGAATACGATCCGAACAGAAATTGCTTTATTTCTCTTGTTAAATACGACGACGGTGAAAAACGATATATTCTTGCTCCGCAGGGGTTGGCAGTCGGTCAGAAGATAGAAAGCGGCCAGCAGGTAGAGCCGCAGGTCGGCAACGCAATGCCTATGGCGACGATACCGGTCGGAGTTGAAATTCATAATATAGAAATGACAGCCGGCCAGGGCGGCAAACTCGTAAGAGGCGCCGGACTTTCGGCCAGGCTTATGGCCCGGGAAGGCGATTGGGCCACTGTAATTCTGCCCAGCGGCGAAATGAGAATGCTGCGGGTTGAATGCCGAGCGACAATCGGCACGCTGAGCAATCCTGATTATCAGAATATCAGTATCGGCAAGGCCGGCAGATGGCGTCATTATGGCAGACGGCCGCATGTACGCGGAAAAGCACAAAACCCTGTCGCTCATCCGATGGGCGGCGGCGAAGGCAGAAGCAACGGCGGAAGACATCCGTGCTCGCCGACAGGCGTTCTTGCCAAGGGCGGCAAGACCAGAAATCCGCGAAAGTCGAGCGGTAAGAAAATTATACGCAGACGAAAAACTAATCGCGGCGAACAATTAATGTTGTAAAAGAATGGCAGTGATTTGAGGCAATAATGGGACGATCACTTAAAAAAGGACCGTATGTAGAACCGAAGCTTGTGCAGAAGGTTTTAAGACAGAGTCAAATGGGAATTAAAGACCCTATTAAAACCTGGTCGCGGCGAAGCACAATCGTTCCGGAATTTGTTGGTTATACCTTCATGGTTCATAACGGCAAGGTATTCAACAAAGTGTTTATTACCGAAGAAATGGTAGGACATAAGCTGGGCGAATTTTCAATGACCCGTGTATTCAGAGGGCATTCCGGTGTTAAGAGTGCCGCTGAGGCTGCTGCTGCCGCTACTTCGGAATAAGGTGAAAAAATGTTAAGCGCAAAAAAGCTCGATAACTTGATTAAATCGACAGGCATAAGCGTAATAGAAATTGCCGAGAAGATGGTGCGGCCTGGGCTGGATAAAGAACAGGCGATAAGCGCTTTGAGAAACTGGCGTAAAGGGCTGCTTAGGCCTATTCCGAGAAAAGCGGATGTTGAGGCGATGGCAGGGGCGCTAGGCGTCGAAGTGGTGAAGATATCTGAATGGCATTCAGCCGTAAGATATGCGCCTACCTCGCCGAGGAAAGCGGGACTTGTGACGCAGTTGATATCAGGCAGAGGCGCCCAGGAGGCGATAGACCTGCTGAAGTTTACTCATAAACGGGCGGCATCGATGATTGAAAAAGCGCTGAAAAGCGCAGTAGCCAGCGCTGACGAAGATTCAGCGGATGTCGAGAATCTGTATGTATGCCAGGCCCGCGTTGACGGGGCAGGCTTGAGAGTCGGCACCAAAAGATGGATAGCCAAAGACAGAGGCAAGGCGCATCGAATCAGGAAAATGGCCAGTCACATACATGTTACTGTGACTGAAATATAATAAATTCGTTAAACGGTTGCGGTTGCGAAGCTCGTACGGTTACGTTTAACGTAGAACGATTGACGATACGAGCATCGCAACCGATAAACGAAATACGAAAGGTGAATATGGGTCAAAAGGTACAACCAATAGGTTTTAGGACCGGCATAAGGCTGCCGTGGCAGAGCACCTGGTTTGCGCCTAAGGCCACCTATGGTCAGATGCTTGTCGAAGATCAGCGGATTCGCAAATATATTGACAAGAAGTTCAATAAACAGCCGCCTTTTGCAGCGGTATCGAAAGTTGAGGTAGCAAGGACCAGAAATGAAGTGAAAGTTACGCTTCATACGGCTCGCCCCGGAATGGTGATAGGTCCCCGCGGAGCTGAAGTTGACAAGCTCAGACAGGACCTGGAATCGCTGATTAGCAGGCAGGTAACGGTCAATGTCATAGAGATAAAAGAGCCGGCACTCGATGCAAGACTGGCTGGCGAAGCGGTAGCTGAACAGATAAAGAAAAGAGTTGCTTTCCGTAAAGCGATGAAACAGCAATGTGTACTGGCGATGCAGGCCGGCGCTAAAGGCGTAAAAATCATCTGCTCCGGAAGACTTGGCGGTGCCGAAATGGCTCGCAAGGAAACTCAAATGGAAGGCAGTCTTCCGCTGCATACGATAGATGCCGACGTTGATTATGCCTCTATCGATGCGGGAACGACATACGGAATAATCGGAATTAAGGTATGGATTTATAAGGGCAAATACGGCAGCCAGATAGAGCCGGACCCAAACATTAAAAAGACACTTCACCGGCCGCGGTCAATGAGAAGGGGGCCGAGGTCTGCCGAAGCTTCAGTCGGCGAGACGTCTGAATCGAGTCCGGCCCATACTCCGGCAGCTAAATCAGCAGCGGCGCCTGAGAAAAAAACTGAATCACAGGGAAAAGTAGAGTAAGGAAATAATTATGGCACTTATGCCAAAAAGAGTTAAATATCGTAAAAGCCAGCGAGGCCGAATGAAAGGCAACGCGACAAGACAAAATTATGTGGCTTTCGGCGAGTACGGATTGCAGGCTTTGGAAATAAGCTGGATAACCGCAAAGCAGATAGAGGCCGGCAGAGTAGCCGCGACGCATTATCTGCACAGGTCCGGCAAAGTTTATATCAGAATATTTCCGAGCAAATCCATAAGCAAAAAGCCGCTGGAAACAAGAATGGGAAAAGGCAAAGCGGAAGTTGAACAGTGGGTTGCCTGCGTTAAGCCGGGTACGGTAATGTTTGAAATCGGCGGTATCGGCGAAGATGTCGCAAGACGTGCTATGGCAAGGGTTGCACACAAAATGCCGATCAAGTGCAGATTAATTGCCAGAAGGCATTAGGTTTAAGGTGTAATGATGAAGGCGTCAGAAATACGTGAAATGAGACCGGACGAAAGACAGATGGAGCTGGAAAAGCTCGAGAAAGAGCTGTTTAATCTCCGCACCAGGGCAGAAACTGAAAAGCTCGAGAATTCGCAGCTGCTGCGGAATACGAGGCGGGATATCGCCAGGTTTAAAACAATTATCAATCAAAGCCGTACGCCACAGGCGGAAAAAGTGAAGGGCTGATATAGATGGAAGGACAAAGAAAACAAAGAAGAACAGTTCGCGGAGTAGTTGTCAGCCGCAGCGGCGATAAAAGTATCAGAATTGAGCTGAAATACAGGATAAAACATCCTGTTTACGGGAAATTTATCAGAAGAAGTACCAAGCTGGGCGTTCATGACGAAAAGAACCAGGCCAAAGTAGGTGATACTGTTGAGGTAACCGAATGCAGGCCGATGAGTAAGACCAAGAGTTGGCGCCTGGTGCAGATAGTGCAAAAGGCACAAGAGAAAATTTAAGTTTTTTGGTATTAAAGGATAGAGCGTTGATTCAACAGAGAACAATGATTGATATTGCCGATAATTCCGGCGCCAAGCGAGCTCAGTGTATAATGGTACCCGGCCGCAGCGCTGCGCATCTTGGCAAATACAGGCGCTGTACCGCGGCTGTAGGAGATATTATTTGCGTAGCTTTGAAAAAGCTGCTGCCGACCTGTCAGCTTGACAGGAAAAAAGTTTACAGATGCGTGGTGATTCGCACGAAAAGGCCTATCCGAAGACCTGACGGCAGTTATGTAAGGTTCGACAGCAACGCTGCAGTGATAATAGATGCCGAAGGCAATCCGATAGGCACAAGAATATTCGGGGCCGTCGCAAGAGAATTGAGAGAAAAGAATTTTATGAAGATTGTTTCTCTGGCAAGCGAGGTCGTCTAAATGGCAAGACATATTAAAAAAGGCGATATGGTTGAAGTCATAGCCGGGGCTCACAAAGGGTCAACCGGCAAAGTTATGAGAGTTATAGTTTCGAAAGACAGGGTCATCATTGAAGGTATTAACAGGCGGTACAAACATGTGAAACCTTCCCGGAAATATCCGCAGGGAGGCAGAATCCAGATAGAGCAGTCTGTGCATATGAGTAATGTTCTTCCGCTGAATCCGAAGACTTCGGAAGGTACAAGAGTAAGGTTTAAAACTGATAACAAGGGCGTCAAAAAAAGAATTGCGGCCGATGGCGCTGAAATTGGAATTTTAAGAAAGGCTTGACCGGACAGTAGTCCGCCAAATTAGAAAGTTTGATATATGGCAAGGTTAAGAGATTTATATAAATCGAAAATAGTTCCGACATTGCAGGAAAAATACAGTTATAAAAGCCCCATGGCTGTGCCGAGAATGAAAAAAGTTGTTATTGCGATGGGCGTGGGCAAAGCGACGCAGGATAAGAAATTTCTTGAAAGCGCTTTGCAGGATTTGACGCTGATTGCGGGCCAAAAACCGCTTATCTGCAAGGCCAAAAAGAGCGTTTCGAATTTTAAGGTAAGAGAAGGCGAACAGACCGGGCTGAAGGTTACGCTTCGCGGTATGCGGATGTATGAATTTATGGACAGGCTGATAAACCTTGCGATACCGAGAGTAAAAGACTTTCGCGGACTTAATCCGAAAAGCTTTGACGAGCGCGGCAATTATTCGATGGGTATGAGCGAACAGACTGTTTTTCCGGAGATTGACGCAGCGAAAATGGAAAATGTTCAGGGAATGCATATAACGTTTGTAACGACAGCTGAAACGGCTGATGAAGCAAAAGAAATGCTAAAACTGTTTGGTATGCCATTCAGGGAGTAGTTAATGACGACAAAAGCTCTTGTAAATAAATGTAATAAAAAGCCGAAGTTTAGCACGAGGGTTTATACCCGTTGCCAACTATGCGGCAGGGCCAGAGCAGTTTATAAAAAGTTCAAAATTTGCAGGTTATGTCTCAGAAAGCTTGCCAGTGAAGGCAAGATACCAGGTCTTAAAAAGGCAAGCTGGTAGGCGAGTGGAAATGTACAATAAACTAAATTCAGGTTTGATACAGGATTAATCAAATGCACAGTGATCCGATAGCGGACATGCTTACGAGAATCAGAAATGCCGTAAAAACAGGCCAGAGCCAGGTAATAATTAAGGCATCGAAGATATGTCAGGGTATTGCCAAGGTATTACAGCAGGAAGGTTACATAATCAGTTTTGACAAGATCGACGATGCCTGTAAACAGGGTTTTTTGCGGGTAGAGCTTAAATACGCGATAGATGGAACTCCTGCAATAACTGAAATCAAAAGGGTAAGCAAGTCCGGCAGAAGAATTTATAGTCCTGTGGACAAACTGCCCTGTGTTATGAACGGTATGGGCGTAGCGATTATATCGACAAACAAGGGAATTATGACTGATGGACAATGCCGCAAGGAAAACGTTAGCGGCGAAATACTTTGTACGGTGAATTAATGAGCAGAATAGGCAAAAAACCAGTTATTATACCGTCTGGAGTAAAGATTGAATTTGCCGGACAGGCTGTTAAGGTCAGCGGCCCAAAGGGCAGTCTTGAGCTGAAGCGTAATCTGGCAATCAATGTGAAACTCGATGACAGCGGTAAAAAAATTATAGTGGAAAATTCCAAGCCTGACAGTCGACTGGAAAGAGCGATGTATGGTACGACCAGGGCGCTGCTGAATAATATGGTAGCGGGTGTCAGCAAGGGATTCGAAAAGAAAATGGAAATTTACGGGACCGGCTATAACGTAAAAGAACAGGGCGGCAAACTGATTTTGACGGTTGGTTTTGCTAATCCTGCCGAGGTAAAAATACCCAAGAGCGTCAAGGTAGTGATAGAAATACCTGCGACAAAGGGTAACGATACGCCGGCGAAGTTTACAATTACCGGCTATGACAAACAGGAACTTGGACAGTTTGCGGCCGAGGTCAGAAAAGTACGGCCTCCCGAACCTTATCAGGGTAAAGGAATACGTTATGGCGGCGAGCATGTACGCAGGAAGGCCGGTAAGGCTTTTGCCAGCGGCGCAACAGCGTAAGTTTACCCGCCGCAGGTGGGCCGATTTTGATTTTTTAGAGAATGGTTTATGCAGATTGACAGAATAAAAAAGGCAAGAATTAGAAGAAAACTTCGGGTTCATAAGAAAGTACTCGGGACGCAGGACAGACCTCGTTTGAGTATCTTTCGCTCAAATCGGCATATTTATGCACAGATTATAGATGACGTAGCGGCAGTTACACTTGCTTCTGCGGGCACAAGAAGCGGCTCGATTCAGGACAGCCTGAAAAAGACCGGCAACATCGCAGCGGCAAAAATTGTCGGTACTGAAATTGCAAAGCAGGCAATTCAAGTTGGAATCAAGTGCGTAAAATTTGATAGAAATCGGTATCGTTATCATGGCAGAGTAAAGGCGCTTGCCGAAGCGGCCAGAGAAGCAGGGCTTGTTTTTTAGCAGGCATAAATTGGAGATATCGAATTGGCAGAAGAAACAAGAATAATAAGCGGTCAGGACGGTGCTCTTGAAGAGACGGTGATAAAGGTCTTTCGTTGCGCCAAGGTTGTTAAGGGCGGCAGACGATTCAGCTTTGCAGCTATGGTGGCTGTCGGCGACCGTGCCGGAAAAGTCGGAATCGGATACGGCAAGGCGAAAGAAGTGCCTATGGCCGTTAACAAAGCAGTAAAGGACGCACGCAAGAATATGTATAGGGTTTTGCTGAACGGTCAGACCATACCGCATCAGAGTATGGGCAAGTTCGGCGCAACAAAGATAACATTGATACCCGCGAGCCCGGGAACAGGAGTTATTGCCGGCTCCGGTGCAAGAGCGGTGCTGGAACTTGTCGGCGTTCACGATGTGCTGACGAAAGTTTACGGCAGTACGACTACAAAGAATGTTGTTAAAGCGACAATGAACGGTTTATTAAAACTTCGCGACCCGCAGTCGATAGGACTGCTTCGCGGAGTGGCTGTAGAACCGGTGAAAAGGTGGTGATGAAGTTATGCTAAGTCATGAAATAACTTCAATAACAGGCGGTCACAAAAAACGTAAAAGAATTGCGCGAGGCATCGGCTCAGGTCACGGTAAGACCAGCGGCAGAGGCCATAAGGGAAGTCTAAGCAGGGCAGGTGCCGGCGGCAAGCTCGGCTATGAAGGCGGCTCAATGCCTCTGTTCAGGCGGCTTCCGAAACGCGGTTTCAGCAATTATGATTTTGCCTGCAGATATGAAATAATAAATGTATCGCAGCTCGATAGATTTGATAATGGTGCTGTGATAGATATCAAAACTCTTTTCAATGCAGGACTTATTAACAGTATCAGAAGCAAAATTAAAGTCCTCGGAGACGGCGAGCTTACCAAGAAATTGCAGGTAAGCGCTCATAAGTACAGCAAAGCCGCTCACGAAAAAATATTGAGTTGCGGCGGAGAAGCCAAAATTGTGGCATAATAAATTGACAAGGAAGACAAATGTTTAGTGCAGCTGCAAGTATATTTAAGATTCCTGATTTGCGGAACAAGGTGCTGTTTACAATAGCACTGCTGATAATTTACCGCGTTGGGTTTCATATTTCAGTACCGGGCATAGACGTGCAGCGAATGACAGGCGCCGCTCAACGGCAGGACCAGGACAGCCCTATCGGCAGGGCGATGGAACATCTGCAGATGCTCAGCGGTGGTGAATGGAGAAAAAGCAGTCTGTTCGGACTGGGTATTATGCCGTATATTACCGCTTCAATTATCCTGATGCTGCTGGGCGAAGTAATGCCTTCTCTTAAAAAGCTTAAGGAAGAAGGGCAGACGGGATATAAAAAAATTCAGGAGTATACGCGGTATCTGACGGTGCCGATATGCCTGGTTCAGTCGATGATGTTTGTGAAATTGATGCGGCCTTACGCATATCCCGAGCTTGCGGGAATATCGGTTATTCTGGGAGTTGTTGGAATGACTGCCGGAACGATATTTCTTATGTGGCTTGGAGAACAGATTGATGAATATGGTATTGGAAACGGCATAAGCCTTTTGATTATGGCAGGTATTATATCCAGAATGCCCGGCACAATGCTAACAGTTTGGCAGCATTCCTCACTTACCGTAGGCGCCGGCTCAGTAGCGGGAACGTATGGACCCGGCAAAATACTGTTTTTGATAATAGCTTTTGTGTTTGTTGTTGCAGGAGCGATACTGATAACACAGGGACAAAGACGAATACCGGTACAGCAGGCCAAGCAGATGCGCGGTATGAAGATGTATGGCGGACAAAGGCATTATCTGCCGCTGAGAATAAATCACGGCGGCGTTATGCCGATTATTTTCGCTTCGAGTTTGATGCAGTTTCCGCCGATAATTTTTGGTCAGCTTTTGAGCATCCCAAGGTTCGCTAATTCGGTGGTTCTGGGAAATATTGCTATGTCGCTTCAAGCCGGAGCGTATGTATATAATGTTTTGTATATTATTCTCATAATTCTGTTTTCGTATTTCTGGACAACGGTACAGTTTCAGCCTAAAGAGATGGCCAAAAACCTTCGTAACTCCGGAAGTTTTATACCCGGTCTTCGTCCCGGACACAGGACAGCCGAGTATCTCGAAACAGTGATGGCGAGAATTACATTTTACGGAGCGGCTTTTCTGGCGATTATAGCAGTTGTGCCGACTGTAATTGCCCAAATGCCGGGACTGGATATCGACTGGCAGGTGGCGTCATTCTTTGGCGGTACAGGACTATTGATTGTTGTAAGTGTATCGCTGGATGTAGTACAAAGAATAGAAGCCAACCTGATAATGCGTAACTATGAAGGATTCAGTTCGGGCGGCAGAATAAAGGGAGCTCGCGGATGGTAATCGTACTGCTCGGTCCGCCGGGAGCCGGAAAAGGCACGCAGTGTAAGCGGATAGTGGAAAAATATAAGCTGGTTCATTTGTCCAGCGGTGATATTTTAAGAAATCATCGTACTAAAGAAACTGAACTGGGCAAAAAAGCGGCAGAATATATGGATTCGGGCAAACTTGTGCCCGACCAGTTGATAATAGAAATGATGGTTGGCGCGATAGAGTCAGCCAAGGGAAATTGTGTTCTGGATGGTTTCCCACGCACAGTTGTGCAGGCCGGCGAGCTTGATAAAGAACTGTCGCGAAAAGAAAAGAAAATAGACGCTATTGTCGACCTTGTTATAGATGATGGCATTCTTGAAAGACGATTAACCGGCAGGCGAAGTTGTCCTGCTTGTAATGCTATTTATCATATAGATACTTTAAAGCCCAAGGCTGAAGGCGTTTGTGACAAATGCGGCAGTAAACTTGTTCAGCGAACAGACGATAAACCGCAAGTTGTGAAACAAAGACTGCAAACCTATCACCAGCAAACGGCTGCGGTGGTGGGCTATTATGCCGATAATGGCCGTAAAATTTTGGATATTGATGCCGAAAAATCTGTTGATGAAGTTGCAGCTTTGATAACTGCCAAACTCGACGGTCTAAAGGCAAAATAATTAGTAAAATGGCGATTACTTTACGAAGTCGCAGAGAAATTGAGCTTATGAAAAAAGCCGGCGAGGTTGTCGCCGATGTTCTTTTAAAATTAAAGCAGTCCGCGGTTGCAGGAATGAGCACTGCTGAATTGAATCGTATAGCTGAAGATATGACAAAAGATGCCGGTGCCGAGGCTCTTTTTAAGGGCGTGCAAAACCCTTACGGTTACGAGCCTTTTCCGGCTGCAGTGTGTACTTCAATAAATGAACAGGTGGTGCATGGGATACCGTCGGACAAAGTAAAACTGCGTGAAGGTGATATTCTTAGCGTTGATTTCGGCGCCAAAATGTCAGGTTATTGCGGCGATGCCGCTATCACGATAGCGATAGGCACGATTGACCGGCAGAAGCAGCGGCTTATGGATATTACACTTGGAATGCTTAATACAGCGATTGAATATAGCAAGCCCGGCGAAAAATGGAGCCGAATTGCGAAACTTATGCAGAGTGACGCAGAATCAGCGGGTTTTGCGGTGGTTACGGATTTTGTCGGCCATGGAATAGGAACCCAAATGCATGAAGAGCCGAAAGTTCCTAATTTTGTGAGCCGGGACCTTTTGAATCATGACATTATCCTGCAGGAAGGAATGATTCTGGCTGTCGAGCCTATGGTTAATATGGGCACAAGGCAGGTGGTAACCTTGAAGGACGGCTGGACAGTTGTTACGCGAGACAGTAAACCGTCGGCTCATTTTGAGCACACGATTGCTATAACAAAAAACGGCTGTGAGGTGCTGACAGCAAAATAAACAGCACTTGTGGTTATATGCCAAAAAAGGATGCGATAATAGTTGAGGGCAAAATACTTGAGGCCCTGCCGAATGCAATGTTCAGGGTAGAACTGCAGAACGGACATGCGATTATGGCGCATGTTTCCGGCAAAATGAGAATGCATTTTATAAGAATACTTGCAGGCGACACGGTTACGATTGAAATGTCGCCTTATGATTTGACTAAAGGAAGGATAATTCTGCGGCATTAGCAGAGCAAGGTGAATTATGAAAGTAAGAACTTCTGTAAAACGAATATGCGAGAATTGTAAAGTAATTCGTCGCAAGGGCGTTGTGCGGGTAATCTGTCCTGCAGACCCTCGCCATAAACAAAGACAAGGCTGATTTTTTTCGGAGAGTTAATATGCCTCGTATAGTTGGTGTTGATATACCGAATAATAAAGCGATAGCGATAGCGCTGACCTATATTCATGGTATTGGCAAGTATATTGCAGTAAAGATACTTAATGAAATCGGCGTAAAGCCGGATGTTCCTGCGAACAAGCTTACCGAAGATGAAGTGAGCAAAATCGCGCAGATAATTGACCGTGATTATACGGTTGAAGGCCAGCTCAGAAGACAAGTAGCTCAGGACATTGCCCGGCTCAAGGATATCGGTTGCTACCGCGGCATGAGGCATCGTAAAGGACTGCCGGTCAGAGGCCAGCAGACCCAGAGTAATGCCCGTACAAGAAAAGGCAAGAGAAAGACAGTTGCCGGCAAGAAAGGCGTAAAAGAAATACGTTCATAATATTTGAGGTATTTATATTAAATGGCTAAGGGAAAAATAAGAAAAAATGTGTCGAAGGCGATTGTTCATATTAAATCGACCTTTAATAACACGATGATAACAATAACCGATACCGATGGTGATACTATCTGCCGGGATTCGGCGGGTACGGTAGGCTTCAAAGGTTCGCGCAAGAGCACGCCTTTTGCGGCTCAAAGAGCGGCAGAGAAGTGCGCGAATGCGGCCAAGCGGTCCGGAGTTCGTGAGGTTGAAGTAAGAGTGAAGGGACCCGGTTCCGGCCGGGAGTCGGCGATATCGGCACTGCAGGCGGCAGGTTTGAGGATATCGTCAATAGAAGATGTTACTCCTATCCCTCATAACGGTTGTCGTCCGCCGAAAAGAAGAAGAGTTTAATATTGAATAAATTTTGGAGCATATAAAAATATGGGTCGTTATCTTGATTCATCCTGTAAATTGTGCCGCCGGGAAGGTATGAAACTGATGCTTAAAGGCATTCGCTGCGAGACAGGCAAATGCCCCATTGAAAAGCGTCAGCGGAATGTCGCACCAGGTATGCACGGCTGGCGCCGCGGCAGAGGCAGTGATTATGGTATTCGTCTTCGCGAGAAGCAGAAAGTTAAACGTTATTACGGACTCGGCGAAAGTCAGTTTATACGGTATATTCATAAAGCTGAGCGCACCATAGGTAATACCGGCGAGGTTCTGCTTGGTATGCTTGAGAGACGGCTTGATAATGTTGTTTATAAACTGAATTTTGCGCCTTCGAGAAAGGCCGCAAGACAGTTAATTGCTCATGGGCATATCTATGTCAGCGGAAAAAAGGTTGATATTGCCGATTTTACCGTGAGTATAGGCGACAAGATAACTATTAAGGCCGGCGAAAAAAGTAAAAAGAGAATAAGAGCACAATTAGACACAAATCCGAACTACTCTGCACAGAGTTGGCTGCAGCTTAACCTCAAAGAACCTTCGGCCACGATTGTCGCGCTGCCCTCAAGGCAGGATGTACAGCTGCCGATAGAAGAGCAGCTCGTCGTGGAGTTCTGTTCGAAATAATTTTATTTTACTAAAACTGAATATTTTTTAATGAAAGAATAACCGGGCAGGTTACAGATAGCGTTTTTTAAAAGCACAGGCCCCTGTCAAAAACGCTGAGAACATCTGCCAATTTTAATGGAGGCCAAAAAATGAGAATAACCTGGAGAGGAATGGAACTTCCGACACGCGTTGAAATGGACAGGCAGATTTCAACCGATAATTACGGATTGTTCCGAATCGAACCTTTTGAACACGGATTTGGCACGACGATTGGCAACAGTCTGAGGCGGGTTTTGCTGTCTTCGCTCGAAGGAGCGGCTGTAACCAGTATAAAGATAGCAGGCGCAGATCACGAGTTTGCTTCGCTGCGCGGTGTTAAGGAAGATGTAACTGAAATCGTCCTTAATATTAAGAATATTATTATCAGAAAAACCAGCCCCGAACCAAAGACCGTCAAACTGGTTGCCGAAAAAACGGGTATTATAACTGCAGGACAGATTCAATGCGACCCTGCTGTTGAAATAATCAACAAGGACCATACACTTGTGACATTGACAGAGAATGTAAAATTCTCGATGGAAATGATGGTAGAGACCGGCCGTGGTTATTCACCTGCCTCCGAAAGACTTGCTGAGATGGACAGATTCGAGCAGGAGGCCGGCAGAATTGAAATTGATGCAGTTTATTCGCCTGTTGTCCGGGTACGATATAAAACCGAAGATACCCGCGTAGGACAAAAGACCAACTATGACCGGCTGATTATTGAAATATGGACCGATGGTTCGATTACGCCTGAGATGGCTCTTGTCGAGGCCGGCAAAATACTTCGCAAGCATGTTAATCCGTTTGTGCAGTATTTTGAATTAGGCACCGCAACAGTAGAAGAGGCGCAGAGCAGCGAAGTGGAAGAAGAAAAACAGGTTGACGGACAGCTTACCGAAAAACTGAAAATGCCTATACAGGAGCTTGACTTGAGCGTTCGTGCGAGTAACTGTCTTGAGGCAAGTCATATTGAGACGGTAGGACAATTGGTTAAAATGACTGAAGCGGATTTGCTTAAGCTCCGCAGCTTTGGCAAAACAAGCCTTCGTGAAATCATCCGCAAACTCGCGGATATTGGGCTGTCGCTTGGAATGACAGGTATTGATCAAAATTAATTGATTTTTGTGAGGTATGAACAGATATGCGTCATAGAATTGCAGGCGGACAGCTTAATCGAACAAGTGCACACAGAGTGGCGTTGCGCAGAAATCTTGCCGCTTCGCTTTTTGAGCATGAAACTATAAGTACAACGTTGCCTAAGGCAAAGCATGTCAAGAGTTTTGCTGAAAAGCTTATAACCCTTGCCAAGAAAGGCGACCTGACATCGAGACGCCGTGCTATATCAATGCTCGGCAATCGTGCTATTGTCGAAGAGGTTGACGGCGAGGTAACGAAAAAGGGCACTGTTATCGGAAAGTTATTCAGCGAAATCGGCCCCAGATACCTTGATAGAGCCGGCGGCTATACAAGAATTATTAAACTGGCAAAGACCCGTTTAGGCGATAACAGCCCACTTGTTCTTCTGCAGCTGGTAGGTCAGGAAAAGCAGGCTGAAACACCGCAAAAGGGCGGTAAAAAGAAAGCTTCCAAGAAGAAAGCAGACAAAAAGCAGCAAGCGGAAGAGTAGAAAAACAAATTAAATCAGGTTCAGGAGGCTGATAATTGGCTGATAATTGTATATTCTGCAAAATTGCTGCCGGCCAAATACCTTCTGTGAAAATTTACGAGGATGAAAAAGTCATTGCGTTTCTCGATATAGGCCCTATCAGCGATGGCCATACTCTCGTAGTACCTAAGCTGCATTATACGAAAGTGCACGAATGTCCGCCGGAAGTTTTGGCTTCAATTGTATCGGTTTTGCCAAAAGTTGCCGGAGCAGTTTTTGGCGCTATGGCAGCGGACGGTTATAATGTTTTGTGCAATAACGGCAGGGCAGCTGGGCAGCTTGTTGAGCATCTGCATTTTCATATAATACCGAGAAAAACCGGCGATGGTGTTTTCAGTCATTGGCCGGCGTTTAAATATCCGCAAGGCAAAGCTGAAGAACTTGCCAAGAAAATTCGTACCAAACTGTGATTGATTTATCTTTTGCAGTCTGGTAAGTTTTATAAGTTAATATTGATCGCGGGGTAGAGCAGTCTGGTAGCTCGTCGGGCTCATAACCCGGAGGTCGCAGGTTCGAATCCTGCCCCCGCTATTTTGTAAGTGCTGGAATTGAAAAAGAGTTGATTTCAGTGCTTGCGAGTCTTGAATAGAAGCGTTTAGTAATTGAGGACTTATATTTTAATTGTCCTGGCACGCCATAAATTTGCATTTTCTGCCTGCATAATACGGAAAGATACAATTACGGGGCTATCGCATTAAGCATAAATTCTTTTATCTGCGATAACAGTTCCTCCGTGTCAAAAGGTTTTGCGAAAATGATATGGTCGGCAATCATATGTTTCTTATTGAGTTCTTCCTCTTTAGAAAGAATAGCTGTTAAGAATATTATAGGAATATTTTTGGTCAGCGGATTTTCTTTCAATTTTGCGGCGACTTCACTGCCCTCCATTGTCGGCATTATAATATCAAGTATGATAAGGTCTGGATGCTTAGATTTCGCAAGAGCCAAAGCGTCTAATCCGTTATCGGCAGTAAGAACTAAATACCCCGCCGCCGTTAGTCTTTTCCCAAGCGTCAGGAGAATATCTTTCTCGTCGTCAACAATAAGTATTTTTTTCTTATCCATTTTTTGTTTCCCCTATATTTAATTATCCACTTTTACCGTACAGATATTTCTGCTTTTTTATTAAGGAGTTTTGCAATTGTTGCCAGCAGTTCATTTGTGTCAAATGGTTTTACGAATGCAATACTATTGTCAAAAACGCCTGTTTGTTCTATCGCCTGCTCTTCTGAATACAGGGCACTCAAAAAGATGATAGGCACATCTTTGGTCTGGGGGTTTTCTCTCAATTTCGCAGCAACATCTTTTCCAGCCATATCCCCCAGAATCTCATCAAGCACAACAATATCCGGCGGCTGTGATTTTGCCACAGCCAGAGCGTTGCCGCCGTTGTATGCGGTAGTGACAGAATATCCCTCCGCTGCAAATCTCTTTTCGAGTATCATTCGCAAGTCCATTTCATCGTCAACTATGAGTATTTTTTTCTTATTCATTCTTTGTTTTCTATATATTTAATTATCCACTTTTACCGTACAGGCATTTCTGCTTTTGCTTTTCTAAGCAACTACGTTATGCAATTTCTTTCCAGCCCTCTCTTCCGCTTTTATATGTTCGGTGATGTTACGAATCGATACCAGATATGCAGGCATGGATTCCCAATGCGTTTCCACCGTGTGCATCTGGCCTATGCCGTATTTGCCACCGTTGTGAACAATCTTGACATTCATTACTTCTCCGACTGTAACAGGAAAACTGAATTCTTTGCCTATGACCTGTTCTATCCTGAATCCGAACATAACCTCTGCTGCAGGGTTGACAAATCTTACGATTCTGTTTCCGTCAACTATAATAATGCCATCAGCGATTTTATCGATTATATCCTGGAAGTTTGCCCTGCTGACCCGCAGTTCCTCCGTTAATACCTTTAATTGGAGATCCGTCTCAGCTTTGCAGAGACAGATTTCTATAGCGGTTTTTAATTCCCTGTCTTCGAACGGCTTAAGTATATAACCGTAAGGCTGAGTCTCTTTTATCCTGACGAGTCTTTCATCGTCCGCATAAGCGGTAAGATATACAACCGGAATATCACAGCTGTAATGTATTTGCTTGGCAGTCTCAATACCGTCTATCTGGCCCTTTATCGCGATATCCATAAGTATTAAATCAGGTTTTTTGCTTCGCACTAAATCAATCGCTCCCTGTCCATCAGGGGCTGTTATAGTGTCGTAACCGCATTTCTCAAGGGCAATCCTGATAAGTTTGACAATATCCGGCTCATCTTCAACTATCAGAATTTGTTTTTTCGTATTCATTCAATATTCTTTTTTTTGAATTTCATTCCCGCGTTTCTGTCCAACTCAACCTGATGAAATAAACCCTTTAAAAACAAAAAAATTGCAGGGTATGACTTGTTCAAAAACGCTTATGCCAATAGGAACCACGAAAAGGGTTGATATTATCGATGCTTCTACGCGCTGATAATTATCTCTGCAACCGTTCCGTGATTTAAGGATTTCACAACGAAATCCTTATGGCGTTTTGTCTTTGAACAGTCGCCAAGAGTCTTATCGGCTAATTTTGAGCTTACATTTATTAACTATTTAATCCAATTTGAAGGGGAAACAAGACCCTGAATATACTATATAGCTCTAAATGTTAATTATTTTTTAAAAGGTATGTACAATTGCAAACCAAAGACCTATAATTTATGTATATTTTTGATAATATTTGGGAATGTGGTTCTATGCAGAGAGGCATAGTATGGTTGAGTTTTTGAGGTGAAGAGGTGGTTATGTCTGCAAAAAGGAAGTCCGATCAGATTAATATTGTCGTGGGATGGAAACACAGAGCCTGGTAATCCCTAACAAAAAAGTTAAATGATTCGGTATAGGGCCGTAACAATGGATGAAGCGGCAGAAAAAGAAAAAAATATCAAGCAACTTCGCAAGCAAGCGGAGAAAAAGAGCGGGGGAAAAATCGTCAAATTATCGGGGCTGTCTGTTAAAAATACCTCTCGACTGATTCAGGAATTGCGGATTCATCAAATTGAGATGAAAATGCAAAATGAGGAGCTTCGCAGAACGCAGACGGAACTTGAGGATTCGCGCAATAAGTATTTCAGCCTGTTCGATTTCGCTCCTGTCGGCTATTTTACGCTTAATCAAAAGAACCTTATCGAGGAGATTAATCTTACGGCTGCCGAGATGCTGCGTGCCGAAAGAAGCGGTCTGAAACGGCAAAGATTTACTCAATACATCGTTCCCGATTATCAGGATGTGTTCTATTTACACCGTAAAAAAATCTTTGATACCAATAGTCGGCAAACCTGCGAATTAAAACTTGTGAGAAAGGATGGAAACCAGTTTGATGCGCAACTGATAAGTGTTCCCTGTCAGGCTCCCGACGGCAGCTTTAATCATCTGCGAATAGCGGTAACCGACATCTCCGCTCACGTCAAAAAGGTAGAGGACGAGGTAAGGGCTGCTAATGATTTATATCAGTCTCTGGTGGAAAATATCGATATGGGTATTAACCTGATAGATGCCGACTATCGAATAGTAATGGTCAATACTATGATGAGTAGATGGTTTAATAAGGCTCCCAGAGAGCTTATAGGCGTAGAATGTTTCAGAGCGTTTGAAAAGCGTCATGCTGTTTGCGGGCATTGTCCGGGCAGACTCGCTATGATTGACGGCAAATCGCACGTTGTGGATACGGAGGGAGTCCGTGATGATGGCCGCCATTTCCCGGTGCAAATCCATGCTTTTCCGCTGTTCGATGCCGAACATAGACCAAAAGGCTTTATTGAAGTCGTGCAGGATATCGCCGAGCGTAAAAAGACGGAGCAAGAAATTAAGAACTACCAAAAGCAGCTCAAGTCTCTGGCTTCCAGGTTGTCGTTAAGCAAAGAACACGAAAAACAAAAAATCGCCTCAGGACTGCACGACAACGTTTGCCAGAGATTGGCTTTATCCAAGGCCAATTTACAACGTTCCATTAAGTCTGTTTCTGACGCCCAGACACTGGACTCGCTGAACAGTGTATGTGTAGAAATGAATAAAATTATGGAAGATATACGTTTGTTGACGTTTGAACTCGGCAATCCTGTTCTAAATGAGCTTGGTTTGACGGCCGCCGTTGAGAAATATCTCACTGAGGAGATTCAGGGAAAACACGGTATCAGGTTTGAATTAAACAGTAATTTAAAAAACAAAGAACTGGCGGAAACTATTTGTGGGTGTCTGTACCGCAATATCCGTGAACTGCTTTTGAACATCATCAAGCATGCCCGCGCGCATCAGGTAAAGGTTATTATTCACAAATCCGCCGACCAAATCAATGTCTGCGTTGAGGATGATGGTATAGGATTCGATACCGGCAGGATTGCGATGCTGCCGACCAGAACTGAAGGTTTCGGCCTTTTCAGTATTCGTGAGCAATTGGAATATTTGGGAGGAAATATCCAGATTGAGTCTAATGTCGGAGGCGGCACTAAAGTTTCAATGACCCTGCCGTTGAAGCCGGAAGAATCGGTTTATTTATAGGAAGGGAGATCACTTTGAATATAGTAATCGCAGATGACCACGGAATTGTGCGGCAAGGACTGAAACGTATGATTGAGGAGCATCCGGATATGAAGGTGGTCGGGGAGGCCGGGGATGGGCGGACAGCAATTAAACTTGCAAAGGAATTGTTACCAGATTTGATAATAATGGACATATCCATGCCGGACCTTAATGGAATTGAGGCTGCCCACCTTATTCTCAAACAAAATCCCGCAATAAAAATCATTGCCCTGTCCATGCATTCAGAAAAACACTTTGTTATAGAGATGCTCAAAGCAGGGGCTTTGGGATATATCCTGAAGTCTTATCTCTTTGATGAAGTGCTTAAGGCGATAGATACTATACGTAAAAACGGCTATTATCTAAGCCCCAAAATAACCGATGTTATTATAGAGGATTATATCAATGAGCAGCCGTTACCTGATAAATCCATTTTGAACTGCCTGACAACGCGGGAGCGGGAAATTATTCAGCTTGTAGCAGAAGGTCTAACGACAAAACAAATTGCCTTAAATCTGAACATAAGCCCCAAGACTGCTGATGCGAACAGGCGTCAGGTAATGGCAAAACTCCACATTAACAATGTTGCTCAACTGACAAAATACGCCATTCGCGAGGGATTGACCTCGGTTGAATTCTGACCAGTTGCATTTAATAACAATATTGTATTTTCAAGCTCATCTTATCCGGCATTTTCTTTCAGGTAATATCGGACTCGGAGCATTTGTCTTGCCGCCTCAAGGATTTTCCTGCTCTAATTTAGGATAAAACTGCTGTCAAATTTTATATGACCGATAATAATTAAGGCATAAGATACACTGAATTGCTGTATAACTGTGTTTTTAGGGGGGCGGCTCCATAACACAGAAATGGGGTTGCATTGGGGATTTTTAGAGAAGTATTTGCAAAAAGGAATCCACGGTTTTTTTAAAACGCAAGAAATACTCCGATTTTTTTAAGGAAGAATTCTGCGAAAAGAGGATGGCAAAAATAAAAGGAGCGCCAAACTAGTTTCTCGCTCAAAGACTCCCACGCCAATGGGTACCACAGAACGAGACAAGATGTGGCGCTCCGTTTTTTCATTCTATTTATAACAAAGACCCAAAGTTGATTAAACGCTCTGTAACGCCCTCGGCGCCAGAGTGAAATTACGATTTTGCTGACACTGGATAATTATCGCAACTTTCCTGAAAAAATTAAGGTTTTTAAGAGAAATAGCTACAAATACCGGTCGCTTACCCATAGAAAGACTAATTAAACAGGGTAATTAGAGAGGATTAGACCTGAAAAATTTTGGTATAGCAACAAAAAAAATCATTTTATCCCTGACAAAATCCGATAAAGATAAATAGAGACAAAAAAGACAAGAAATTGAGTCGAGTATAAAAATGATTATTTGCCCACGCCAACCAAATGTTCGATTAAGGGTACCGATTATCACAAATATCCGGGGGAGTAGTCCCGGAAACATACCTATTGCACCTTTAATCTCCTCTTCATGAAGGGCGAAAGTCTGTAATCAGACAGCTTCCGGCCTTTTGACAATTGGCTGCAGGGCGGCAAATTCAGCGTTTCTATGCTTTTTGTGATGCAAATAAAAACTGTGTGTTTGGGCAAGACGGATAATCGCAATGAAACAAAAATATGCGAAAGGGGTTGGATATGGGAAAGATTTCTACCGCCGATGGTTCAACGTTTATGCAAATACTGACGGAGTTTTACCGGCAAAGCCGCTATGCTGAAAAAGACGAAAAGACGAAACCGAAACACGTTGAAGTTTCAGACGAACTTTCAAAGGCTGAAGAAATGGTTCAATACAGGAGATAGTCATAAAGCCGTTAAATAAATCAGTAAGAGAAAATAAATTATGATTCTGGATGTATCTAATTTAATGCTGACAAAACGTCAGTTTGTCGTCGCCGAGGTATAAATGGTGTAAATTGGGGATTAAATAAACGTAATGAATTGTAAGTCAGTAATGGATGTTATTATGGAAAACAAATTAGAGGGAATAAACCATCCGGCCGCCGTCAACACCTCGAGGGTCTTATTAAAGCTGGCCGATAGCGAAGTAATGGTAAAAGTTGATATGGCGGAAGTCCACCAAAAGATGGAGGAAAGAATAAAAATAGCCGACGAGCAGATGGGAGGCTCACAGGGGCGGCTGGTGGAATTTTCTCCCACAACGGATATTGTTACGGTAAAGGTTATTTTAGTTTGAAAGATGGAAGAGGAAAAATGTCGAATATTCTGAAACTGTATGTTATGGGCGAGACGCCTAATTCCCGAACGGCGATAAGGAACCTCAACGCCATCCTCGAAAAGGAACCGAAAGATTTTTGTACACTGGAGGTTGTTGACGTTTTAAAGAACCCTAATGTGGCGATAACGGATAAGATTCCAGTTACTCCGACACTGGTAAAAATTTCGCCTGAGCCTCACAGAAGAGTTATCGGCGATTTGTCGGACGGGAAAAAGGTAATGGCAGAGCTCGGCCTGATTGGCGAACCGAAATAAACGGCAAACTGATAAACGTTTATCGGACAGGATAAAAATGCCGTGATAATAAGGGAGTGTCAGGCATGATTACTGAACAAAAAATCATCAATAACAAGGTCGGCTTGCTGCAACTGGCACAGCAACTCGGAAACGTCTCACAGGCTTGTAAAATCCTGGGCTATTCAAGAGACAGCTTTTATTGCTGCGAAGAACTATATGATACTGATGGACAGGAACATGGCGAAATAGAAACCGAGCATCCGGGCTATCTCGGCTCACAGGACACGTTTTATATCGGAACCCTTAAAGGTATCGGACATATCTATCAGCAGACGTTCATTGATACCTATTCGAAAGTAGCCTTCGCAAAGCTCTATGACCGAAAAAATGCACTTGTCGCAGCAGATATATTGAATGACAGAGTTGTGCCTTTCTTCGATGAACATGGCATTAAACTGCTGTGTGTTTTGACAGATCGCGGTACAGAGTATTGTGGGCAACGTGAAGACCACGAATATCAGCTTTATCTAATATTGGAAGAAATTGGCCACAGCGAGACAAAAGCCCGCAGTCCGCAAAGCAACGGCATTTGTGAAAGATTCCATAAAACCGTACTTGATGAGTTTTATAGAATTATGTTCCAGAAACAATCATATAATACTCTTGACGAGTTACAGGCCGATTTGGATACCTGGGTCAAAGAGTATAATGAACAGCGAGTGCATAGCGGCAAGTATTGTTTTGGAAAAACTCCTATGCAAACTTTTAAAGATTCAATGCAACTGGCAAAAGGAAAAATGTTGGCTTAATCGTACAGAAAAATTCAATTAGTTGACTCGTATGGAATCAAGACCTTCTTTTTTTTTGTTAGGCATTGCTATACGCCCTTAATTCCCTGCTTGAGTCTGTTTTCAATATTTTTCTTTTGTCGCCTTTTAGGCAGAGTAAACGTAAATTTAGAGCCTTTGCCATAAGTCGATTCGACATTTATATTACCGCCGTGATATTCTATAATTTCCTTTGAGATAGCCAGGCCGAGACCTGTTCCGCCGGTTTTTCTTTCGCCGCCGTGGCCCAATTGCTCAAATTTGTTAAAGACTTTCGGAATGTCCTCTTTTTTGATGCCGCAGCCTGTATCGGAAACAGAAACAATAATCTCACTGCCGGTTCGGCCCGTTTTAATCGTAATATTTCCTTTTGCGGTAAATTTTACGGCGTTGGAAACGAGGTTAGTAAGGACCTGCGTAATTTTGTCAATATCAAACCTTACTTTGGCAAGGCTGTCATCGAGTTCAAGCGAAAGTTCCAATCCTGCGTTTTTTGCCACCAGGGACATTCCTTTATAAACTTCTGTGGCAACGTCGTTTATGCCGGCCGGCTGGAAATTAAATTTCGTTCTGCCGGCATCGAGGTTCTGAAAGTCAAGAACGCCGTTGATAAGCCGGGCAAGCCTGTCGACATTATTTTTCGCAATGCCCAGCAGTTCTTTCTGTTCTTCATTAATATCGCCGGTTAATCCATCCAAAACAAGAGCAATACCTTCTTTTATGGCTGTCAAAGGTGTCCGCAGCTCGTGTGAAACCACAGAAGTAAATTCAGACTTTATCTTCATGGTCTCTTTAAGCTTTTCCTCGGTTTTTTTGCGTTCCGTGATATCATCGCCGGAACATAGCGACCAGATGGTCTTTCTATCTTCGTCACAAAGTATAGTGTTATGCCAGGCAATAAGCCTTTCCTGGCCGCTTTTAGTCAGGACGGGATTTTCATAGTATTCAAGTTCCTCGGCCTGGCCGGCATGAATTTTTTTGTCAACCGCTTTTACCTGCTCCCTGATTCTTTCCGGTATAAAATTATCAAACCAGTTTTTGCCGATAATCTCATTCTCGGCGTATCCAAGTATCTCACAGCCCTTTTTGTTAATCAGGCTGACATTTCCATTCTGGTCGATAACGAGCAGCATAACTCCGGCCACATCGAGATATTTTTGCGCTCTGTCTTTCTGTTTCTGTACGTTTATCTCTGCCTGCTTGCGGTCGGAGGCCATCCTCGCCTCTTCTATCGCACGTCTGACGGCCGGGACCAATCTGCCAAGCCTGTCCTTCATGATATAGTCGACCGCGCCGAGCTTAATTGCATCAATGGCCACGTCCTCGCCGATTGTGCCTGAAACGACGATAAGAGGTGTTTGGGGATAGCTTTTCTTTACGATCTCCAGTGCCTCCGGAGCACTGAAACTCGGCATCTTATAGTCGCAGAGGATGACGTCAGGTGCAAATTCCCCAAGTGCTTTGAGAAACTTATCCTTAGACTGCACCAACTTCGATGTATTGGCGAGACCTTCTTTGACGAGTTCTCTGGCAATAAGCTCCGCGTCGACGGCAGAATCTTCCACGATCAGGATACGCATCTCTTTACCCATAAAATCCCTCTTTCTTTTAAACGATAGGCGGCTTATTGATGAAAACCCAGTACATGCCGAGCCCCGCGATCATATGGCCGAACTTTTCAAAATCGATCGGCTTGACGATATAGCTGTTCGCTCCGAGATGATAACTTTCGACTACATCGCTTTCTTCCTGAGAAGATGTCATGATCACGACGGGTATGACCTTAGTCCTCTCATCCAACTTGATACGCCTCAGCACCTCTTTGCCATCCACCTTAGGCAGTTTCAGGTCGAGAAGAATGACCTTGGGCGGACTTTTAATGTTCCTGTCGGCATAGGCTCCGGTGCAAAATATAAAATCGAGCGCCTGAACTCCGTCGGTGACCACATAAACCTTATTGTCGAGATTGCTTTTCTTGAACGCCCGAAGCGTAAGCTCGACGTCATTCGGATTGTTCTCGACCAAAAGTATTTCGATCTGTTCATATTTGTTCATTTTGTTCTCCTTTGGTTAATGTAAAATAAAATGTTGCCCCTTGTCCAACCTCTGCCTCTGCCCACACCTTGCCTCCGTGGCGCCGAACAGCGTTACGGACTATCGCAAGACCTATCCCGGTGCCGCTAAATTCGTCCTGCCCGTGAAGCCGCTGGAATACCCCGAAAAGCTTATCCTCGTACTTCATATCGAATCCCGCGCCGTTATCCTTGACGTAATAGATGCGCTCCCCGTCCTTATCGTAACCCCCGATTTCGATCACGGCCTTGTCTTTATGAGCGGTAAATTTCATGGCATTTGAAATAAGATTTGTAAATATCTGCTTGGCAAGCGTATAGTCGGCACGCACAGCCGGCAGCGGTTTTACGGACACTTCTATAGTCCTATCACGAAAGAGCTCTTCTCTTAACTCGTGACATACGGACTGCACGAGCGTCGTCACGTCAATATCGACGACGTCTATCGTCTGTCTTGCCATGTAAGCTAACTTGAGAAGATCGTCAATAAGCTGTTCCATAATTCTCGCGTTGTCGTTTATAACGCCAATCAGCCTCCTGCCATTATCATCGAGTTTTGGAGCATAGTCTTCGGAGAGAATATTCGAGAACCCCGCCATCGCTCTGAGAGGGGCCTTTAAATCGTGCGAGACTGAGTAGCTAAAGGCCTCCAGTTCCTTGACAGATGCCGATAGCTCCGCTGTGTACTGGCTGACGCGCTCTTCGAAATCCGCGTTCAGTCTTTTTATCTTCTCCTCCACCTGTTTACGCTCAGTGATATCCTCAATGGCCAGAAGTATTATCCGCTCCTTTCCAGCTCCTCGTTCAATTTGCCGGGCATTCAAAAGCATTACGCGTCTGCCAATGGTGGCAAAATTGTGTTCAACCTCATAGTTATCAAAGGTTGCTTTTTGTGGAAGGATGGTTTCGAGCAATTCCCGCAGTTTGGGAATATCCCACTGTTTATTGCCAAGGTCATAAATAAGCTGCCCTACAGTATCTTCAGGTTTTACCTTGAAGAATTCGTAGAAGGAATGGCTGACTTTGACTACCCTTAAATCCTGGTCCAGAGCGATTAAAGGTTCGCGCACGGTATTGATGACGTTCTCGGCGAATTCACTGATTTCATCTGCGGATCGTTTAATAACCGCCAGTTCTTTTCGGGTCTTTTCAAGGCCGGCTTCTATCTCCTTACGCTCTGTGATATCGCGGGCAATTATGGAATCACCAATAATTTCTCCTGATATGTTCTTAATCGGAGAAATTGTCAGCGAAACATATATTATTTGACCGTCTTTTCTCCTGCGTTTAGTTTCATAACCCTCAATAAGCTCTCCACTCAATCTATTTGTTAATAATTTCTTGTAATCATCAACGTGACCGGGCGGCATTAATAAAGATATTGACTTGCCTATAACCTCCCCGGCATTATACCCATATATAACTTCTGCCCCTCTATTCCAGCTTAAAATGACACCTTCTAAGTCCTTACTTATTATTGCGTCATCAGCAGATTCCACAATTGCAGACATTTTATTATTGGCTTCTTCCAATTTCTTGCGATCGGTGATGTCCTCGATGGCCAGAAATATTATCCGCTCCTTTCCAGCCACCCGTTCAATTTGCCGGGCATTCAGGAGCATTATTTTTTTGCCGATATCAGGAAAATTATGTTCAACCTCATAGTTATCAAAGGTTGTCTTTTGGGGAAGGATGGTTTCCAGCAGTTCACGCAGTTTGGGAATATCCCACTGTTTATTGCCAAGGTCATAAATAAGCTGTCCCACGGTATCTTCAGGCTTTACCTTGAAGAATTCATAAAAGGAACGGCTGACAGTGACTACTCTTAGATCCTGATCCAAAGAAATTAAAGGTTCACGCACAGTGTTGATAACGCTCTGGGCGAATTCATTGGCTTCATCTGCGGATTGTTTAATAATCTCCAGTTCTTTTCGAATCTTTTCCAGACCCGCTTCTATCTCATTATGCTCGGTGATATCTCCGGCGTATTGGCTGGTATCATTTGCGATTTTTTCAACCGCTGATGTCGGTCTTTTACCCGATGTTATTTTTGCCCCCATTTTTAACGCCCCCAAAATTTATTGGAAATTACTGCCTTTTATTTTTTAACTAATTCCGCTTCAAGCTCGGCGATGTGCTTTTTAAGCTCTGTCATCTCAAGCTCCCGCCCGACTTCGGCCTTATGGAACACTTCGAGCTCGTGCATCTGTTTTTTTAACTTATTTTCCGTCTCTTTTATTTCAGTAATATCCTTGGCGACATGAATCGCTTCTGTAATATTTCCCTCATTATCTAAAACCGGCGAAATATTTACGAGCAGCGGAATGCCGAGGCCCGTATCCTCTGGTTCCAATATATGCGGCCCCTTATACTCTGACGGTTTTTTATAGATGCAATTCGCGCAGGGCACATTTCTTTTGAAAAGCACTTCATGACATTTTTTGCCCACAATACTGGCAGGTTTCATTTTAATCGCATCGGCAAAGGCTTTATTGACTTTGGTGATGATAAAATATTTGTTCTGTATAAAGATTAAATCTGAAATGGCGTCAAACGTCTTTGCCCACTCTTCCTCAGCTTTCTTGCGGGATGTAACGTCCCGAATGGACACAAGATGCGCAGGTTTGGATTCCCATTGTGTTTCCACGGTTTGTATTTGTCCTACTCCGTATGTGCCGTCACTGCGCAAGATTGCGATATCCATTGTATGTCCGGCCGCGACAGTAAAACTGAACTTTTGGCTCAGGACCTGCTCGGTTTTTAGCCCGAACATAATTTCCGCCGCCGGATTGACAAATTTTACGATCTTGTTCTCGCCAACAACAATAATGCCATCGCCGCTTTTGCCGACTATGCCCTCAAAATTTGCCCTGCTGACCCGCAGCTCTTGTGTTAATGTCTTTAATTGCTGCTCCGTTTCGGCCTTGCAAAGACTTATTTCTACGGCCGTTTTTAACTCTTTGTCCTCAAATGGCTTAAGTACGTAGCCAAAAGGCTGGGTATCTTTTGCTCTGGCCAGTTTTTCGTCGTCCGAATAGGCGGTAAGATATACGATTGGAATATCGAGGCTGTAATGTATTTGTTTAGCGGCTTCAATTCCATCCATTTTGCCCTTCAGCATGATATCCATAAGTACTAAATCCGGTTTATGGTCTTTTGCCGAATCGATAGCTTCCTGTCCGCTGCCGGCCGTTATAATGCTGTAGCCGCATTTTTCCATCGCAATCCGTACGAGCCTGACAATGTCAGGCTCATCATCGACAATAAGTATTTTTTTCATGACATTACTTTTCCCGCAAGGGCTTTATCAACTTTTTCAAGCAACTCTTCTGTGGTAAACGGCTTTACTATATAATCATCGGCCCCGAATTCTTTTGCTTTTTCAATGGTTATAACATCACTGTAAGCGGTGAATAAGATGATTGGTATGTGTTTTAGTTCTTCGTCGCTTTTGATTCGCTTACATAACCCATTTCCATACACAATCGGTATAATTAAATCGAGCAGCACCAGGTCGGGTTTTTCTTTTTGAATTATTTCAAATGCTTCTCTTCCATTACGGGCGGTCAGGGTATCATAACCAAACTTTTTTAACGTAAGCGATGTAAGCGTTAACGTGTCCGGCGAATCATCAACAATCAATATTCGTTTTTTATCCATTATCTCTATTTGGCTTTCAAAACTTGTGCGATTTTTTCAAGCATTACCGTGTAATCAAACGGTTTAACGATATATTCAGCGGCTCCGCCTTTTTGTGCAATTGTGATATGTTCCTGGTCAGCAAGAGCGGTAACCATTATTATATGAATATTCCTGGTTTTCTTTGAGGCCTTTAGTTTTAATAAAACCGTTCTGCCGTCCATATTCGGCATAACATTGTCAAGGAGAATAAGGTCTGGCAGCTCGTTTTCCAGCTTTTTGAGGCATTCCAAACCATCAAAGGCGGCTGTGACCTCGTAGCCGTTTTTCCTGAGAACCTTGCCTATGATAGTTATGATATCCGGCTCGTCGTCAACTATCATAATCCTGGCGGTATTTGTTTTCTTTTCAAGCGTATTGGATAACATAAATATATTCTCCCTATATTAACGATTTTCTTTGTATTTCGGGTGCCATCTCAATAAATCGCCGGCTTCATAAAGATCGACTTTTTCTTCGCCTTTTTTAATCAAGTTATTTTCATATTCAGACAACTTGCCATCGGTATAAATATGCGGCGTTATAAAAATTCCGAGTTCGCTTTCTATCAGCTCGTTATTTACCTTTCTGAAAAGAGCGCCCACTATCGGAACGTTGCCGAGAACAGGCACCTTGCTTTCCTGTATGCTGGGCTGTCTCTCGCGAAGACCGCCGATAATGATTGTTTGACCGTTCTTAACACGCAGGGTTGTGTCGGCCTTTCGCGTTTCGATAACCGGAACTTCGCTGTTATCAGCAAGTGTGAATGTATCTATATGAGCGCTTTGTTCCGGCTTAATAGTCATAACAATATAGCCATCATCAGTTATTTGAGGCGTTACTTGCAGTGTGACTCCGGCCTCTTTAAAAGCTGTTGTTCCGATATTGCCGCCGCCGGATGTTTGACTAAGTTCCTTATATGGAATCTCTTTTACAGTTTTAATCATTGCTGTATGGTTGTTTAATACGAGCACTTTCGGGTTGGCAAGTATCCTGACGTCCTTATTGGTCTCAACAAAATCCATCAGGCCTTGTATATTCCAGTCATCGTAAGTTGTCGAAACAGTCACTTTTCCAAATGGATTCGTGCTGCTGGTTATAGAAAGTCCCTGGCTAAGATAATTTTGCGCCGTACCAAGTTTTGTCCAGTCGACCCCCAATTTCAGCTGGTCGGTCAATTTTACATTAACGATTAAAGCTTCGATCATAACCTGAGACGCTCTGATGTCGAGTTTGTCAATTGCACGGCGAATTCGCTTTAAGCTTGCAGGGGTATCTGTGATAACTATGCCGTTAAGCCTGTTGTCTACACCTACTTTTCCATCGCCGGATACAAGCTTACCGAAGGTTTTTCCCATTTGCTCGGCGTTGGCAAATCGCAGGATAAACACTTCGGTATCCAGTATCTCACCCGGTTCGGAAAACGCGGAAGTGTTGCTGTCAGCTTCTGCAGAGTTTGAAATGACTGTTTCTTCCAGCGGCCTGAATGGATTCTTTTTATCTTGCGTATTCTGCCCGACAGAATATGCAGCAGTTGCCAACAACACGAGTATTACTATTATGATAAATAGTAAATGTTTCATTTTTTTACGTCCTTGGACGAATCTATAACCAAAACAATTTCGAATGATGCTTTCGGATCAGACCCCTCTCCTGCCGGCAGGGTTATATACAAATTTGTTATACTGACTTTTTGCGGCCGATCGATGAGTTTGTTTATAAAATCAATAATATTAAAATAACCACCGGCGATGTTTATCTTTGCCGACTGTGTTTTCAGAAATTGCGTTCGCGGAGCGTTTCCATCATCAATTTCGTTATCGTCAAATTTTCTCGGTTCGGAAATTATCCGGGATATTGGTTTTAAGCTGTGGGCCAGTGCCATAGTATTTATATTTTCGAAAAGCTGCATAGCCTCAATGCCGCTGAAACACTGCCGCTGACAGTCTTGAATCTGATTTTCTTTTTCCTTGAACTGCTTTTGTAAATCAGGAAGCTCGGCTTGTTGATTTTTGGCGATTGCATATACAGTCTGGATACCAGTGTAATTTGCCTTGGCCGTCTGTAAATTCACTACAGAATTTCTGGTTATCGCAAAATAACAGACACAAGCTGCCACCAGTACTGTCACAATAGCCGCAGATACTCTTTTGCGATCATCAAGTTTTATTAATCTATCTAAAATCATAAATCCTCTTCCGTCAGTTTTATACTGCAGGTAATTTTGTAACTAACTATATTTGCGGCGTTGTTATCGTTATACTCAATTTCTTCTACTTTGGCATTTTTGATAAGCTTGTCATCCTGTAACGCTTTAACAAACTTATAAACATACCTTTCAGCCAGCGATTCCCCAATCAGTGTGAAATCTCCTTTATCGGTTGTTAAAATTTCAACTATTCTTACCTTGTCCGGCACAGCATCGCCTATAGCCTGCAGAACTTTAGTCCATGGTATATAGGTTAAACCTTTGTCGGCCGCATCGTATACTGACAGTTTTTCCTTAAATTGTTCAGTCTGTTTTTTTAGCTCGGTGACTTTCTCAGTCATTAGAGCGGTTTCTGTTAATTTCACTTCAACATCAGCCGAGGAGGCTTCGACACTTTTTATTTTCATTTTCAGCGGAAATAAAACTGCTATGGACAGCAAAATCGCTGCTGCGACTGCTTTAGCTGTAAGCGACATTTCCTTCCTGGTTCTTAGTATTGCAAGCGATTCCCGCGATATAAGGTTTAACTGTCCAGTAAATGCGGTAACACCGAAGTGCGTCAGAGCGGAAGAAAGTGCAAGAATGGGCGCCTTACCCCCCTCGGCGCCCTGTACGATAGAATCTTTTATAATTTGTGTCAGGTCGGTCTTTTCAATTTCCAAATCGCTCAAGCTTACTTTTAATCTGTTGGTAATCGTTTCCAGCTTTTCGTTGTCGCAGGCGGCTGCAACCCTCAGTACAATTTGCTGTGAGTCCGCAAGCAAGCGTGCAAATTCCAAAACATGTTTCATCTGGTCTGCCAGGCAAGTAAAACCATCATTAACTTGTAATAAATCTTTTACGCCGATAGTCAGGTTTTGACAGAGCTGGGGCACACCATTTCTGAAAGCGCTTAAATTAGCCGAAGTCGAATCCAGAACCAATAGCAGAGAAACAATATTCGAACTTACAGCTTCTTTATTAAATATCAGTTTCATAATTGGCAGAACGGCAGGCTCAATTCTCACTAATTCCAGACCGGCTTTTTTGGCAACTGTCAGGCAGGCATCGCTTATTTGTCTGGTTGTAACTGCCTGCAGTACAGTCCGCTTATTAGAAGATTGAGTCGTCTGTTCAAATGCGCAATAGTCAAAAACTATTTTCTCGCCTCCAAACAAACCGTACTTTCCGACTTGTTCCTCAACCTGCTTTTGAAGCTGCTCATCTGTCTGTGCTTCAAATTCAGAAGGTTTTAACCTTACAGTCGAACATGACAGAGACAAAACTGCTTTATGTGTGTTTACATGATTCGTTTTTATAAAGTCGCGGATTTTTTTAGCCGCTGCTTCTGTATTAACAATCAGACCGTTCTTTACTGCACCCGCATCTAAACTCTTACAAGTCCAGCTATGAACCAGCGGACACTGGGCGGTTTGTTCCAAATGGACAATATTCAAAAAATCGTCATCTATATGTATGCCCAAAATATATTTATCTCGATTCACTGGACTACTTCTTTCCATTGGTTAATTGACACTGTATAAGGCGATGAACTGCCGCTTATGCTCACTTTTACCTCCAGAATTCTGCTGAAATTGGCCGCGTAAGCAAGGCCCGTAGAATTTATAATGGATGAACTTTGCGATACGGAAACGGTGTATCTATCCGATGAACTTGGCGGGAAAAACGCCTGCCATTGAGTATCTGCAAGCGGGCCGTTAAGTCGAATCTGATTTATCGCATCGGCAACTCCGGCCTCGGCTATATAATAAGCCTTTAAGCTGTACATATGGTTTTTAACCAGGTCCAAATCTATTGACGACATACTCAGAAATGCTATAACCAGTGTCGCTATTATAAGCGATACCAATAGCGTCAGCACAAGGATGAATCCTTTTTCACGACCTATTGTATAAATATTATTTTCCATTTTTTACTCTTAATCAATTTACTGCCCCGGGAGTTCCATTTATAGGCCCGCTCGTCCAGTTGCTTGCGTCATTTGAAGGCCACTCTGAGCTGATTCTTGACAAACTTGTTCCATCGCCGTTCCCGCCCCAGGTGTTGACATAAGTAACACTGTCAGCTGTTGTGCTGTTGTTATTGACAACGGTCACTATATCGGTATTATTCGCAAGCCCGCTGCCAATCCTATTGTCGCCAACACCAAGCCTGATTGCATTTATATCTACATACGAAGCGGCCGCGGAGACATCATCGAGCGTTAGTGAACCTGAACCGGTTGCTTTGTTTGCGGCAAAATATATTCTTACGGTCTGGCCGGCAAATGCACCAATATTCATCGTATGGCAGGTCCAGCCGGAATTCATCTGACCGCTGTAGCCGGTAGCAAGTATCACATCGCTTGTATTGCGTATCGTTGCGGTTATTTGAGTCTGCGCGACTGGGGCTGTTGTTTTTTCCCAGAAGATAAATAAATAACTGTTAAAACTTGAAGGAATGGTAATTTGCTGATACACCGAGGTTGTGCCGGATACCGTGCTTTCCAATTTACGGGTTCCTCCGTGGGCGTTTCCCGTAGTCCTTGTCCAGCTTGAGCCGGGATTTCTTATCCACGCGCTGATGTTAGCAGCCTCAAAGCCTCCATTTGTTATTAGTTCTGTGTAAACATCCGTAGCATCTGCGGTTATTACGGCATATCCGTTTGCCGGTATAGTTGTCGAGCCATCGCCAAACTGAGGATGCGATATCAACGGGTCGGCACTATTTTGAGTGCCTGTCCATATTGTCCAGCCGTTGACATCAATAGCGGAATCGCTCAGGTTATAAAGTTCGACCCATTCGTTAACCGCCTCGCTGCCGCCTAACGGGTTATACATAATTTCATTTATCACTATTTCAGTTATGAAATCTTCCTGCACAAAAACCCTATCGGATAATGTAAAGCTCAGCGAATTGACGGGGTCGGTAAGCGTCTGGGCAATATGTACGGCTCTGATTTTTCGGGCATTGACGGGAGCAGCCAAACTATTGGCGTCTGCATCGTAGCAGGTAAAAACAAGACCGCTGACATAGCCGGCCAATGCGCTTAAATCGCCGGGCTCGCCGTATTCAATTTCGCTGGTTGATGCGTTCCGTCGGAACTGTTGAGTCACACCATCAACGTCAGTAAACGTTATCTGGCCGGCCTGGTCGGTTGGCGAGGTAACGGAAGTGAAATTTTTGGCCTGGCGAAGAACGCGAGTCATCTGTTCCAGTACTGCCCGGCCATCCTGCAATAAAGTCGAACGGCCGCTGCCAAACTTCCAGCTGTTGTAGTTGCTATATATCATCCCAACCATGGCGGTAGAGACTATGGCGACCATAACAGTGGCCAGTATCACCTCTATCAGCGTGAATGCCCGATAGCATTTTACGTGTTTTTTAAGTTCTTTTTGCATATTGTGTTTTATAAGTAACTATAATTTCATCTGTTCCAAGGGAACCGTTTTGATTGGTGTCATAACCAATTGAAACTCCGATAATTTTCAAAGTCGTACTTACGTCCGTTGATGTTCTTGCAGCGAAGTAGCTGTTTCCGAGACTGACAGGCCAAACGGTAAAATCAGTTCCAAACGATTTGCGAAGGGTGTTTTTTATTTTTTCCATTTCACCTTCCGCCAGCAAAATAGATTTTACCATTCGCTCTATTTCCAGGCTCATAGCCAGGGCATCAGCGGCGTATGTTACGAGAACAACAATAACTCCTGACAGTATCAGTATTGATGCCAGAACTTCAACAATAGTGAGCCCTTTTATTTTTATTGCCTTCATCATTGAACTGTTATCTTTCCTATGGGTGTAACAGTAACTATGCTTGTATCACCGGCCTTTGAAAATGTTACTGACAGCGTTTGAGACCCCGATAAATTACCCAGCGGCATAAACCGATATATCCTGTTCCCGCTGCGGCTGATACCTGCGGGTAAAGCTATGGATCCTTTTATTACATCTGACGTGTCGACATTGATAAGCGAATATGTATACGGCTGCGATGCAGACAAAACCACCCTGTAACCTGCGCCATTACTGGAGGCATGTGTTATGGCAAGTGACCGAGCGAGTTTCAGATAGTCCGAAAACTGTCGCCCGGCAGTTTCAGCCTGAACCTTGCCCATTGTGCTCCAGCCCGCTCTGGGAATCACAATACTCGCCAGTATCGCTACTATCGCTATTACCAGTATGAGTTCAATCAATGTAAACCCTTTTGTTCTCATAAGTTAGCACCTGTCATAGTTTTGCGCTTCCCAACTTTTATAGCATTAATTTTAATTGCCGGCAGTATGTTGAATTACTGTTTCCAGTCCCGCCGTTGAAATATACACATAACTGTTTCCATACGGACAGACCGGCGTACCATGCGGAAAGTATACGGGGTTGTTAAGAATATTAGCGTTGAACGCTGTCTGATTCGCCGGATACGCACCGTCGTTTTTCACGGCATAAAGTTCAAGCGCTGCTATCAGATTGGCCCAGTTTGCCGCATCTTTAGAATTCTTTGCATCGGCAGTACTCGCAGTTATTCTGGGAACGACTATTGATGCCAGTATTGCCAGAATCAGGATTACCAGCAGCAATTCTATTAAGGTAAAACCTTTTCTCGTTCTCATCTCTTTTTCCTTTTAAAAATTTCTGTCTTTTCAAATTCCAGCCGCTACCGTAGAAAACAATTTTACAAACCATAGTTTCAAGTTACTTATGCAGCACTTTCGTTAAGTCAAAAATCGGTAAATATATAGCTAATAAAATAAAGCCTACGACCATGCTCAAGATCACTACCAGCATCGGTTCTATTTTTGTAACAAGTTTTTTTACCCCGTCATCAACCTCCTCTTCGATTCCATTGGCGAATTTACCTAATATTTCAGCCAGCCGGCCGGATTCTTCTCCGGTAGAGAATGCATGTATAATGGCCTGGGGGAAAAATCCATGTAATTTTATTACCTCGGTGATTGTCCCCCCGCGTTTTATGTTGCGTTGTATCATATTCGCTGCTTCAGAAACAACAGCGTTATCCGCAACATCCTCGGAGATAGCAATGGCATCGGGCAACTGGATGCCGGCTTCAATCATAACACTTAAGGTGCTTATAAACTTAAGCAGCACAATTTTGTGATAAACTGGTCCCACTATTGACATTGAAAGTTTCCACCTGTCCATCTGGTTTTTTGCCGCAGGTATTGTCCGAAGCTTTTTGAGCAGAATCCACAGGCCTGCCGCTAAAGCGATTATTGACGGAAAAATATAAACAGAATTATTACTGATGGTGATAAGAACGATTGTCGGTCCCGGCAGCGGTACGCCCATGTCCGTATAGACTTTGGAAAAAACGGGCACAACAACTATCATTATCGTTGTAACGACCAGGAAAATCATAATCAGAACAACGATTGGATATGCAAATGCCTGGCGGATTTTTCTCTTCAGGTCATACTCTTTTTCCATAAATCCTGCCAACTGGCTGAGTGCATACTCGAATTTTCCGGATGTCTCGCCGGCACGAAGTAGATTAACAAATAAGGAAGAAAATATTTCCGGGTGTTTGGAAAACGCATCCGCTACATTGCTGCCTCGCTCAATTCTGCTGTATATATCCTGTAAAGCATCCGAGAGGGTTTTACTTTCGTTTTCCCGAACCAGTGAAGACAAACAGTCCAATAGAGGAAGACCCGCAGAATACATTATTGAAAATCGTCGGCACATATTGACAAGGTCGACCAGCTTTATTCTTTTACGCCGGCCGAATACCTGGTTGATTTTCCGCAGCTTGACTGTATCCACAGAATATCCCATCCGTTTAAGATCTGAGCGGACACCGGCCTCATTGTCGGCATAACAACTGCTCCGGCACATCCTGCCGTCATCAACCGTATGAGCCGTATATACGAAATGAGCCATTAGAATCTCTCCGGCGCTATTACTCGTTTAACTTCTTCAATACAGGTCATGCCCTCGGCGATTTTCAGCTTTGCTGAATCCAGTAGCGTTTTCATTCCTTTTTTCACCGCCATTTCCTTTATTTCAAGAGCATTTCTGTCTGCCAATATTGCGTTTTGAATATCCATATCGACCTTAAGAATCTCAAATACCCCTTCTCTTCCGCGAAAACCCGTGTTATAGCAGGCGCCGCAGCCTTTGCCGTGAACAAATCCTCCCGCAGGCGGCTTATCTATTCCCAGCAGTTCCAGCGTCTTCGGATCCGGCTGATAAACTTCTTTGCACTCTGGACAAATCTTTCTGACAAGTCGTTGCGCTCCTGCAAATACAACGCAGGAAGATATAAGAAACGAAGGAATGCCCAGTTCTCTTAACCTCGTAATGGCAGTTATAGCATCGTTTGTATGTAATGTGCTCAGGACAAGATGACCGGTTAGTGCCGCCTGTACGGCGATTTCAGCGGTTTCAGGGTCTCTTATCTCGCCAAGCATTATTATGTCGGGGTCCTGCCTGAATATCGACCGCAATACCGTTGCGAAAGTTTCGCCAATGGCCGTATCTATCTGTATCTGGTTGATTCTATTCAGTTGGTATTCCACCGGATTTTCAATAGTGATAATATTTTTCCCGATTGAATCGAGATTGCTAAGCATAGCATATAACGTCGTGGTTTTTCCACTTCCGGTCGGTCCTGTTACTAAAATCATTCCATAAGGCCTCTCGAGAACGTTTTTGGTCAGAGTCAATTCCTCCGCCTCAAGGCCCAGAGTAGTCAGATTGATTAACATATTGGTTTTATCAAGAATTCGCAGAACCATTTTTTCGCCGTTTATTGTCGGAACAGCCGAAACACGCAGGTCGTAATTATTTCCTTTATAATCAAGATTGATGTGTCCATCCTGGGCTTTGCGTTTTTCAGTTATATCGAGCCTAGCAAAAATTTTCAGCCGGGAGATAACTTCTTTCTTCATCGCCGCCGGGATTGTCAGGCAGTCATGTAAAACTCCGTCAACTCTGAACCGAACCATCATCTCACTGCCCATCGGCTCAAAATGAATATCGCTCGCCAATGAGTCTATGGCGTCTTTGATTATGGAATTAACAAGTTTAACTATATGGCTGGTATCGTCCGTAAGAACAAGGTTATCAATTCTTCTGCCGCTTTCCTGCGCAGGCTCCGTATCGAATTTGGCGTCAATCATTCCCTGTTTGGTCATCTGCTCGACACCATAGTGTTCGCTGATTGCTTTAATGATTTCTTTTTCAGTGGCAACCATCGGCGCCACATTAAAACCTGTTATTAAGTTTATCTGGTCTAATGTAGGCATATCTGCCGGATTGGTCATCGCGACATACAGAGTATCTTCTTCCAGCTTTACAGCGATAACGCTATGCTCAGTGACTATAGATTGAGGCAGAAGCCATACCACTTGCGGCAGCAATTTAGTCTCGGACAAATTGATAAATTCTACACCATATTTTTCAGCAATTGCCCGTGCCTTGTTTTCATTTGAAGAGGGGTCATCTTTGATGAGTATGCCTTGCTTGCTATCGGCTTCATTCCCAAATGAATTGTCTTTTGGTTTTAAGTTCATAACGAACCTTTATTTTTTCCCACTGCAAATAAAAAAGAGCATTTAACCAGGTGCGTTTCTCAAACCCGCGTCAATGGATTTGGCAGAACGGCACAAGTTAAATGCTCCTGCTTGTACTATTACTGCTGTATCCGTGGTTACAGGTCAAAAAGAACCTGATTGGCGTTAGTCTGCGAAACAGCAATTCATATTAAATTTTTATAATCCAGTTATTTGGCCTTAATAAACCTTTCAAAAAAAAGAGCGTCGGCAAATACCCGTCCAAAGACTCCCATATCAATTGGGTATCATAGGACGGAATAATGCCGACGCTCTTATTTCAATACGTAATACAGCATCGTACATGCAACTGTCCTATGGTTATGGATTTCCAGAGAAACCCGTTTGGCGTTTTATCTTTGAACAATTGCCGCTCTTTTATCGGTAAATTCACCAATTTGATTAACTAGAACTTATTCTGGGACATATATTTGTTGGTAGTCAACGACCGATAAAATCTCTATTAACGCAGTGCCGTTCAAAAATTTAGTAAGTAATCGCTCTTGAATGTGTAGATAAATTACAATATATCTCATGCACAATATGCAGGATTAGGTTACGTCTTTCTGTTTCCGTTATTTTGTAACCCAATTAAAGACAGTCAGTTACGACCGGTTTTTTTGATGTGCCGACATTGATTCTATGAAAGTATCGAACAGATAGTTTGAATCATGGGGGCCGGGCGAGGCTTCGGGATGGTACTGAACGGCAAAAGCCGGCACATTTCTGCAGCGAAAACCTTCCAGTGTATTATCGTTAAGATTCATATGCGTAATTTGTATATCTTTGTCGAGCAGCGAATCAGGGTCGATACAGAAACCGTGATTTTGACTTGTGATTTCAATTTTTCCGGTAGTAAGATTTTTTACCGGATGATTTGCACCGTGATGGCCGAATTTTAATTTAAAACTGCTGCCGCCGACAGCAAGGCCTAATAGCTGATGGCCCAGACAGATGCCGAATATGGGCACTTTGCCCAAAAGTTTGCGAATTGTTTCAATGGCATAGCTTATAGGGCCGGGATCGCCTGGTCCGTTGCTCAAAAATACGCCGTCTGGTTTTAGCTTAAGTACATCTTCAGCAGTTGTATCTGCCGGCACGACTGTGACTTTGCAGCCATGCGAAACCAGAAGCCGCAGAATATTCTGTTTTATGCCATAGTCAAAAGCGACAACGTTATATTTTGGCTGTGCGTTATGCAGTTGTCCGAATTCATCTTCTACTGGCTTGTCCCACTTATAACTTTTCCTGGCACAGACGTTTTTCACGATGTCTCTGTCAACGAGACCCGGGTATTTATCAAGTTCGTCTTTCAGGTTTTTGATACTTGTCCCATCCGTACAGATGATGCCTTTCATCGCACCGGTTTTGCGGATAAGCATAACTAATTTTCTGGTATCAATATCTTCAATTGCGGGGATGTTATATTTTTTAAGGTATTCATCGAGCGAAAAGTCACTTCTCCAATTGCTCGGAAAGCTGCAGTTTTCTTTTACAATAAATCCGCTTAGATACAGCTTGTCGGATTCTACGTCCAAAACATTTGTACCGTAATTGCCTATTAGAGGATAAGTCATCGTAACAATCTGTTCGTGATAAGATGGGTCTGTGAGAATTTCCTGATAGCCGCTCATAGCGGTATTAAATACAACTTCTCCGCACTTTCTGCCCTCGGCCCCAAATCCTGAGCCTTTAAAGCAGGTTCCATCTTCGAGTAGTAATATACCTTTCACGTTTATCCTTTATCTGTAATAAAGTTGTATAGGTTTTACATCTGTTTTTTTATGTTTCATTGATTCGATTGCTTTTGTAACAGCTGAAGCGCCTCTGATTGTCGTGGTATAAGGCACATTGCGGTCAAGAGCGGTTCTTCTTATTGCAAACGAATCTTTTATGGTTTGTTTGCCGATAGTTGTATTGATAATCAGTGAGATTTCGTTATTGATAATTAAATCTACAATGTTCGGCCTGCCTTCGATCATTTTAAGTACAAATTGTGAAGGAATATTGTTTTTTATCAGCTCAATACAGGTGCCCTTTGTCGCGAAGAGTTTAAAGCCCATCTGATGCAGTTTTTTGGCTATTTCAACTGCCTTTGGTTTATCCGCATCTTTAACACTGATAAAGACATTTCCGCTTGTTGGTAAACTGTTTCCCGAGGCAATCTGCGATTTTGCGTAAGCGATGCCGAAATCGTCACTTAATCCCATTACTTCACCGGTCGAGAGCATTTCAGGTCCGAGCAGCGTATCGCAGCCGGGGAATTTCAAAAATGGAAATACGGCTTCCTTTACGGAGAAATGATTTCTGTGCATTTCTTCAGTGAAGCCGAGTTCTTCGAGAGTTTTTCCGGCCATTACCTTCGCAGCCAACTTCGCGAGAGGTACTCCGATTGCCTTGCTGACAAACGGCACTGTTCTTGAGGCTCTCGGATTGACCTCAAGTATATAAATCTGGTCGTCCTTTACCGCGAACTGAACGTTCATAAGGCCGTTAACCTTCAGTTCCAATGCAAGCATTTTAGTTTGTCGTTTTATTTCTTCGATTAGTTTAGTATCGAGCGAAAACGGCGGCAATGAGCAGGCGCTGTCGCCTGAATGAATGCCGGCCTCTTCGATGTGCTCCATAACTCCGCCGATAACGACGATTTTACCGTCGCTTATTGCATCTACGTCGAGCTCAGCGGCATCATCGAGGAATTTATCAATTAGAATCGGATGTTCTTCCGAGACAGCAATAGCTTTTTCGACGCAGGTTTTTAATTCTGTTTCGTCATAGACGATTTGCATAGCTCTTCCGCCGAGAACAAATGAAGGTCTGACAAGCAGGGGGTAGCCGAGTTTCTTTGCGATTTTTACCGTCTGCTCGTAATTCATCGCAGTTCCGCTCGGCGGCTGATTGAGTTTTAGTTTTTCGACTATTTTGTTGAATCGTTTTCTATCTTCAGCGGCGTCGATGCTGTCCGGGCTTGTGCCGATGATTTTAACACCGGCTTTTGACAGAGCATTAGCCAGTTTTAAGGGGGTTTGGCCGCCGAATTGAACTATAACGCCGTCCGGTTTTTCTTTTTCGACAATGTTCATTACATCTTCGTAAGTCAGCGGCTCAAAGTACAGCCTGTCGGATGTGTCGTAATCGGTGCTTACCGTTTCGGGATTGCAGTTTACCATTATGGATTCGATGCCTATTTCCTTCAAGGCAAATGCCGCGTGGCAGCAGCAGTAGTCGAATTCAATTCCCTGCCCGATGCGATTTGGTCCGCCGCCGAGAATGATAACTTTCTTTCTTTTTGTCGGATTTGCCTCGCACTGGTCTTCATAAGTTGAGTACAAGTAGGGCGTATTTGCCTCAAACTCCGCTCCGCAGGTATCGACAATCTTATAAACAGCACAGATGCCGTCAGCAAGCCTTTGTTTTCTGAGCTGCGTCTCAGGTATATTTAATTTTGACGCGATATATTTATCGCTGAAGCCCAATTTTTTGGCCTGCTTGAGATTTTTAATGCTTAATTTGTCCTCGAATTGAACAATTTGATTGATATTGTTCAGGAACCAGGGGTCGATTTTTGTAAGCTTGTAAATTTCATCAACTGAAACTTTTCTTCTCAGGGCCTCTGCAACATACCAGATTTTGTCCCATCGGCTTGTTCGCAGTATTTGTTTGAGCCGGTCGTTATCGATTTTCGAATCGATATGTTTTCTATCAAGCGAATAGCGGTCTATTTCGAGTGAACGAATAGCTTTTTGAAAGGCCTCTTTGAATGTTCTGCCGATAGCCATTGCTTCGCCGACGCTTTTCATCTGCACTGTAAGTTCCTGATTAGTCGCGGCAAATTTTTCAAAGGTAAAGCGGGGCCATTTAACAACGCAGTAGTCTATTGTCGGCTCGAAACAGGCAGGCGTTTTCTTGGTTATATCGTTTGGTATCTCATCGAGGGTGTATCCAACAGCCAGAAGCGAAGCGATTTTCGCGATTGGAAAGCCTGTAGCCTTTGAGGCCAGTGCCGAACTTCTCGATACACGCGGATTCATTTCGATTACATGCATCTTGCCGTTTTCGGGATTGATGGCGAACTGAATATTCGAACCGCCGGTCTCAACGCCGATAGCTCTTATAATTTTCAGGGCCGCATCGCGCATCGTCTGATATTCCTTATCGGTCAGTGTCTGGGCCGGTGCGACGGTAATGCTGTCGCCGGTATGAATTCCCATCGGGTCAAGATTTTCTATCGAGCAGACAATCACAACGTTGTCTTTTCTGTCGCGCATTACCTCTAATTCGTATTCTTTCCAGCCGATAACAGATTCTTCCACCAGCACTTGTCCTTTAGGACTGAGACTCAGGCCCCAATGAATGAATTCCTTATATTCTTCAGCGTTATAAGCGATATTTCCGCCTGTTCCGCCGAGTGTATAAGAAGGGCGGATAATAGCTGGAAAACCGACTTGCTCAATGATTTTCTGTGCCTCCTGCCACGAATGAACGTAACCGCTTTTTGGTACATCAAGACCTATATCGATAATAATTTTTTTGAATTTGTCCCGTTCCTCGGCTTTTTTGATAGTGGCGAGATTTGCGCCGATAAGTTTGACATTATATTTTTTCAGGATACCGCTTTCAGCCAGTGCGACAGCGGCATTGAGTCCTGTTTGTCCTCCAAGCGTCGGCAGGAGACTGTCCGGTTTTTCTTTTTTGATGATTTTTTCAATCATCTCAGACGTAATCGGCTCGATATAAGTGCGGTCAGCAAGCTCCGGGTCTGTCATAATCGTTGCTGGATTGCTGTTGACCAGCACTACCTTAAAACCTTCTTTTTTCAGAACTTTGCAGGCCTGGGCGCCGGAATAATCAAATTCACAACCCTGGCCTATAACGATAGGCCCTGAACCTATGATTAGTATCTTATGAATGTCTTTGCGTTTTGGCATCCCTGGTTTTTTAAACTCCTTTATAAACTATTGTTGCCATTCTTATTATTTCTTTTCTTTTAACCATCGGTCGATAGCCGCTGCCGCCTGCCGTCCGCCATCAATTGCGCGAACGACCAGAGAGGCACCAATTATTGTATCGCCGGCGGCAAAAACGTCCGGGTCACTGCTTTGGCAATTGTTAACCGCGACATTTCCATTTTCGTCGAGTTTAAGTTGCAAACTTTTGATAAGGCCTTCATGCTGAACGTGCAAAAAGCCCATCGCCAAAATTACAAGGTCGGTCTTTATGTTAAACTCTGTACCTGCTATCTCTTTAATATTCCAGCCTCTGGATGTTTTTATCCATTCGACCTGGCAGCCGTGCAGTTCGCTTACGCTCGTCTCGGCGCCTGATAATTTTGTCGTTTTGACGCTCCAGAGCCGCTCGCAGCCTTCTTCGTGTGAGGATGAGCTTCTCATGATTCTCGGCCACATCGGCCAGGGCGTATCGGGCGGTCTGTTGTCCGGCGGCTTTGGCAGTATTTCAAGCTGATAGATTTTTTTTGCTCCCTGTCTGCGTGCGGTGCCGACGCAATCACTGCCCGTATCGCCGCCGCCTATTACCACGACTGTTTTGTCTTTTGCAGAGAATATTTTTGTCGAATCCGGCAATTCTCCTGCACAGATTTTGTTTTGCTGCACCAGATAATCCCATGCGTATACGACATTTTCGTATCCTCTGCCTGTAACGGCAAGGTCTCTCGGTTCGCCTGCTCCCATAGTCAGGCAGATACAATCGAACATTTTTTTCAGATAATGCGCCGATATATCCCTGCCAACGTCGACGCCGGTCTCAAATTGGACACCTTCGGCGGCAAGCTGGGCAAGTCTGCGGTCTATGATATGTTTTTCGAGCTTGAAATCAGGAATTCCATACCTCAAAAGACCGCCTATTTTATCGTCTTTTTCGAATACGACTACATTGTGTCCTGCTCTTGCTAATTGCTGCGCTGCGGCAAGGCCGGCCGGGCCTGAGCCGATAACAGCCGCTCTTTTTCCGGTTTTTTCTTTCGCGATAATAGGTTTTATCCAGCCCTCTTTAAAACCTCGCTCAACAATCTGAAATTCGATATGTCTTATGAATACCGGCTCGTCGTTTACCGCCAGCGTACAGGCCGTTTCGCACGGAGCGGGACAAACCCGGCCGGTTATCTCCGGAAAATTATTTGTCGAATGAAGCAGTTCGCAGGCCTTTTGCCACTGACCCTTGTAAATCATATCGTTGAATTCAGGTATATTATTTCCCAGCGGACATCCAAGGCCGTGACAGAAGGGTATTCCGCAATCTATACATCTTGCCGCCTGCTGGATAATATCTTCGGGTGTTAGAACAAGTTCGACTTCCTTGTAATCCAGGATTCTCTGTTTCATCGGCCGATAGCCGGTTTTTTTACGTTTATATTTTAAAAAGCCTTTTATCTCAGCCATAGATACGCCTCTCAAGATAAAATTGCCGCCACAGAGCAAGATTAAGTACTCTGTAGAGCAGGGAACCATTGTCTCGAGTTCCCGATGTATGCTGCTGGATGCATTTTTCCAGTTCGTTTCGGTCAAAAATTCCCCAGTTTAAATTTGCAGAATCCAGAAGCACTTCTTTCATATACTTAGCCAAAGGCTTGCGCAGCCAATAAGAAAACGGCACATTGAAACCATGTTTCTTTGCATCAAGAACCGCATCCGGAACAATACCTCGCAATGCCCGGCGGAGAATCCATTTGGTTTGACGAAATTTCGTTTTCATTGTCGAAGGTAATCCGAGAGCATAATTAGTAAGATTAACGTCGAGAAACGGAACGCGAATTTCTATTCCGTGGGCCATAGTAGCCTTGTCCACTTTTTCAAGGTAACAATCAGGCAAGTGAATCAGTAAATCCATATAAAGCATCTGCTGGGCCGGGTCAAGATGTTTTACACGACTGTAAATCTCATAGTATCGCTGAAAAGGATTGAAGTCTTTAACTTCCTGACGAGCCTGGTCGCTAAGCAAACGGGCAGGTGGATTGTCGAGAGTTTCTGTAGTGACGAACAAAGCCTTTTCCATCACCGGGTCGGACTGAGTAAGTCTTTGAGCAAGGCGTTTAAGCACAAATAGATTGCCTCGATTGCCGAGCAAATTCAGCGGGTGCAAGCCTAATCGTGAAATAGCGCGCCATAACTTTGCATAGGCCATAATATTGTATCGAACATACCCGCCGAAGACTTCATCGCCGCCATCGCCCTGGAGAATGACTTTGACCGAACCTTTTAATGATTCGCATAATAGGTAAAGCGGAATATTTGCCGCATCAGCGAAAGGCTCGTCATGTGCCTGAACAAGATGCTCGATAACAGCGGGTATATTTTCAGCTTTCAAATGCATTTCACTGTGGTCGGTGCCGAATTTCTTTGCTACCATAGCGGCCATTGGAAGTTCGCTGGTACTTTTTTCATAGTCGAAATCGACTGAATAAGTTTTAAGTCTTCCTTCGTAATGTTTGCTGGCGAAAGCTGCGATTGAAGAAGAGTCAATTCCGCCGCTTAAAAATATACCAACCGGAACATCGCTTATAAGATGACTCTGAACCGCTTTTTCCAGCAGGCTGCTGATTTTCTCTTGTACTGTTTCGACGCTGTCAGAAACAGGCCTGATATCTTCGATAGACCAATAAGATTTCCTGACACATCCATCCTGGTTAAATGTTAGATAATATCCCGGCAGCAGCTTCGAGACGCCTTCGAACATAGTGTTCGACCCTAAGCCGTAGCTGTAATAGAGATATTCGTTAAGACCCTGCCAATTGACAAATCTTTTTACTTTTCCGGAAGCTAAAATAGCTTTAATCTCGGAGCCAAAAATAATTCCTTGTCCAAAAGTGTTATAGTAGAGCGGTTTAATCCCATAACGGTCGCGTACCAGATACAAAGTTCGGATTCGGGAGTCCCAAATCGCAATCGCAAACATCCCATTAAACATTTTAAAGGAATCAATGCCCCATTCCATATAGGCTTTAAGTACCGTCTCGGTGTCAGAAGTGCTTCGAAATTGCGCACCTTTTTGGATGAGCGTTTCCCGTATTTGGGGAAAGTTATAAACCTCTCCATTGTATACTATAGCAACCTGACGATTTTCAGACAACATAGGCTGATGTCCGGCAGAAGTAAGGTCAATGATGCTCAAACGTCTATGTCCAAGACCGGCAGGGCCGAGAATCTCAACGCCGCTGTCATCTGGTCCGCGATGGCTTAGCGTCTCTGTCATTCGACGCAGAGTATCGCTGTCAACTCTATTGCTTTTAAAATCGACTATGCCGCAAATACCGCACATTTTTAAAACACCTCTTCAGTAGCAGGCGTTGTTTCCGTATGCCGTTGTTCAGCGGCCCTCATCTTTTCCAGAGATTTTCGATAATCAATCGGTACAACTTTCACAAATTTGCCTAACATATCAGCCCAGGAATTTAAAATTCTTTGAGCTTGTTTGCTTTGTGTCCATTTATAATGTTTTTCGATAAGTTCTTTCAGGAGTTTTTTGTCTTCATTCAGACGAATACTTTCAAGCTCCACCATATCGAGATTGCACAGCGTATCGAATAATTGCATTTCGTCGAGGACATAAGCGATACCGCCGCTCATTCCCGCACCGAAATTACATCCGGTTTTGCCGAGTACAACCACTGTTCCGCCGGTCATATACTCACAGCCGTGATCTCCGAGTCCTTCTACGACGGCGATTGCTCCGCTGTTCCGCACCCCAAATCTCTCACCAGCCATACCGTTGATGAAAACCTCGCCTTTCGTGGCGCCGTACAGCAGGGTATTGCCGACGATGATATTTTCCTGAGCTGCGAATGGCGAACCTTCAGGCGTTTTAACAACGATTCTGCCGCCCGAAAGACCTTTGCCTAAATAGTCGTTGCTCTGTCCGGTAAGTTTGAGCGTGATTCCCGGCGCCAGAAATGCCCCGAAACTTTGGCCCGCCGAACCAGCAAAATTTAATTCCAAACTGCCGTCCGGCAGTCCTGCCGGACCATGTTTTTTAACAATGTAATTGCTTGTTATTGCCCCGACCGTCCTGTTGACGTTTCGTATCGTCATTTCAACAGTCGCTTTTTGCTTGATGTCGATAGCTGATTTTATTTTTTCAAGAATCTGCCAGTCGAGATTGTCAGCCAGTTTATCCTGCTGAGGATGAATTTTTCGTATGGCTCTGCCGTCCGATACATCAGGCTGATGGAATATGGCGGAAAAGTCCAGACCTTTCGCTTTGTAATGTTCAATAGCGTTTTTAGTACAGAGATAATCGGCTCTGCCGACCATATTCTCAAATTTTCTAAAGCCCAACTGTGCCATAATCTGCCGGACTTCCTCGGCGACGAAAAACATAAATCTTTCGATATATTCCGGTTTTCCGGCAAATCTCTTTCGTAATTCCTTGTCCTGAGTTGCGATTCCAAACGTGCAGGCTCCTTCGTGACATTTGCGAAGCAGGGTACAGCCAAGCGTAACTAATGCCGAAGTGCCGAAACCAAATCTTTCAGCGCCCAACAGCGCGCCAATAACGACATCCCTTCCGGTTTTTATCTGTCCATCGGTTTGAACTGTAATTCTGTCTCTCAGGTTGTTTTGAACCAATACCTGTTGAGTTTCTGCCAGTCCCAGCTCCCAGGGGCAGCCGGTATGTTTAATTGAGCTTAATGGACTTGCTCCCGTTCCGCCGTCGTGACCGCTGATTAAAACTTCGTCTGCGTTGCCTTTCGCGACGCCGGCAGCAATTGTTCCTACGCCGATTTCAGCGACGAGCTTGACCGAAACTTTCACGCCTGGATTGCTGCATTTAAGGTCATATATAAGCTGCGCCAAATCCTCAATCGAGTAAATATCGTGATGCGGCGGGGGAGAAATCAATGTAACGCCCGGCGTCGAATAACGGAGCTTTGCTATTTCTTCTGTTACTTTATGGCCCGGCAATTGGCCGCCTTCGCCCGGTTTTGCTCCCTGTGCCATTTTAATCTGCAGCTCTTTGGCGTGCGATAGGTAATTTATGGTTACACCGAATCTTCCGCTTGCGACCTGTTTTATCGCACAGTTAAGTGAGACCTGGCCTTCTTTTTCGATATATCTGTTTTCATCTTCGCCACCTTCGCCCGTATTGCTCATAGCTCCGATTTTATTCATCGCGATTGCAAGGCATTCGTGAGCCTCTTTGCTTATCGAGCCGTGGCTCATAGCGCCGGTACAGAATCTTTTTACAATTTCGCTTGCAGGCTCAACCTCTTCGATTGGAATCGGCTGGCCCTGTTTAAATTCAAAAAGTCCTCGCAGCGTACAAAGTTTTGTTCCCTGCTGATTGACCGCGTTTGCATAATCATCATAAGCTTTTTGGTCATTATTTCTTACGGCGTGCTGAAGCCGGGAAATTGTAATTGGATTCCAGAGGTGCTCTTCACCAAATTTACGGTAGTGGTATTCGCCTCCGAATTCAAGCTCAAGTTCACCGCTTTTTCTCGGCTCAAAAGCGATTCTGTGCCGCAGCAAAGTTTCTTTTGCAATCTCTTTCAGACCTAAGCCTTCAATTCGGGAGCTGGTATTTGTAAAAAATTCTTTTACAAGCTCTTTGTTAAGACCTATAGCCTCAAAAAGTTGAGCGGTGTGGTAGCTTCTCAGCGTCGATATTCCCATTTTGCTCATTGTTTTGAGAATACCTTTTTTAATAGCGGCAATATAGTTGTCCGCGATTTGCACAGGCTCCATATTGGCCGGCAGCTCGCCTTGTCTTTGCATTTCATCGAGGCATTCAAAAGCGAGATACGGATTAACTGCGTTTGCCCCATATCCGCACAGCAGGCAGTAGTGCATTACTTCTCTCGGTTCACCGCTCTCGACGATAATGCCTGCATCGGCTCTTAATCCTGCCTTGAGCAGTCCGTTATGGACGGCAGCGGTTGCAAGAAGCGAAGGAATTGCTGCCATATTTTCGCACGAGTTTCTGTCGCTTACGATAATCAGGCACGCCCCGTCTTTAACAGCGGCCGTAGCGTCATCAACAAGTTTGTCAATTCCGCGTCGTAAACTTGCAGCCCCATCTTCTGCCTGGGCGTCGAACAGTGCAGAAACAGTAGCGATTTTGAAATCGGCTCGTTTAACCGAGCGGAGCCGCTCGATATCTTCATTAGTTAGAATCGGATGAGGCAGCTTTAATTGTCTGCAATGCTGCGGCGTTTCTTCGAGAATATTCTGTTTTTTTCCCGTAAAGCCCATCAGGCTCATCACAAGTCCTTCTCGCAGCGGGTCTATTGGCGGGTTTGTAACCTGCGCGAAGAGCTGTTTGAAGTAATTAAACAAGAGTTTTGGCTTATTGCTCAATACCGCCAGTGCCGCATCGTTGCCCATTGAGCCGACCGGTTCCTGTCCGTTAACGGCCATCGGGGTAAGAATCATTTTGAACTCTTCACGGGTAAAACCAAACATACGCAGCCGCTCGAAAATGGTTTCCGAGTTGCTTGTCACAAGCTTTGGACTATCGAAAAGCCCGCGAAGTTCGATATGGTTTTCTTCAAGCCATCGTCGATATGGTTTTTGCCGTGATATTTTGCTTTTAATTTCGTTGTCGGTAACTATCCTGCCTTCGACAGTATCGACAAGGAACATGTTGCCGGGCTGAAGCCGGCCTTTCTTCTGGATTTTTTCAGGTGGAAATTCTACTACGCCGGCCTCGCTTGCCAGGATTGCAAGGCCGTCTGTTGTTACGACATATCGGCACGGCCGCAAACCGTTTCTGTCGAGTGTCCCCCCGATTATTTGTCCATCGGTGAAAACCATCGCTGCCGGTCCATCCCACGGCTCCATAAATGAAGAATGATATTCATAAAACGCACGTTTATCCGTGCTTATGTGATATTTTTGCCCGAAGGCTTCAGGAATCATCATCATCATAGCGTGCGGCAGGGTTCGCCCCGCCTGCACCAGAAATTCAAGTGCGTTGTCAAAACATGCCGAGTCGCTTCCTTCCGGCGTAAGTATCGGAAAACAATCAGGCATATACTGACCGAATTTTTCGCAGGACATTTTATATTCTCTGGCCTGCATACTATTCTTATTTCCGCTTAGAGTGTTGATTTCGCCGTTATGAGCGATACAGCGGAATGGCTGGGCCAGTCGCCAGTTAGGAAATGTATTTGTGCTGTATCGCTGATGAACGATTGCGAGTGCACTTTTAAAACTTTCATCTGCCAAATCAGGATAATAGGCAAACAATTGCCACGCCATAAACATACCCTTATAACAGATGGTTCTGCCGCTTAGTGAGCAGATATAAAAATCGATTCCTGCATCGCCTAAATTTTCTCTTACTTGTTTTTCGGTTCTTTTTCGCGCAAGGAACAATTTTCTTTCGAGTTCCGCTCCAGTAAAACCGCAGGCATCAACGAAGATTTGGCTGATATGAGGTTCTGCCATCAGTGCGATTTTGCCGAGGCAGTCCGGCTTGACCGGCACGATACGCTGACCGAGTATTTTCATCCCGTGCAGTTCGATTGCCTGGCGAAGAACGGAAAAACATTTTTCACGAAGTTCGTTATCTTTCGGGGCAAAAATCATACCGACTGCGTATTTGCCTTGTTGCGGCAGATTTATATTGAGTTTTTTACTATGTGCAAAAAAAAACTCATGCGGAATCTGCAGCAGTATTCCCGCGCCGTCGCCAGTAGTTTCATCGGCGCCGGCCGCCCCGCGATGATGGAGATTTACGAGGATTTCCTTGCCGTATTTAATGATGGAATGGTCGCTTTTGCCAGAAATATTAACAACGGCCCCTATACCGCAAGCGTCATGCTCGGTTTTCACTTCATACAGACCGCTATCTCTTTGTTTCATTGTCATTGTAATTAAAAATCCCGCCGCAGAGTTCGCACTTTATAATAGATTTTTCAGCTTATGTCAACGTTCTGTCTTTTTATAAAGCCCGTTGTCAGTATGGCTCTAAACTTTTATTTTTCAATACTTTAAACAAGTATTGTCTATCTTCGCAATCTATAAGAAGCAAAGGGTATGCCAGAAAGCAAACCATTTTACAACTGCTTATTTGACAACGAGATATATTCTTTTAGCTCGATGTGAACTATAGATACGCGCGACAATTATGTCACATCTAATCAGGTAATCATTATATAATAAGCATAAATGTTTCAGAAATAAATTGCATGATATTTAGTTATAATTTTATAACTACTTATAAAATAATAAGTTATGCCTATATGGTTTTTGGGAAAAGTTTTTATATTACATTTTTGTAATTTTAAGTTGGCCAAAAGACAAATTTGTCGTATACTGATTAAAATTGCCTGGATTAGGAGTGTCTGAAAATGGCAGACAAGGGTCTTGATTTATACAATTCATTAACACATGCGACTCGGCATGTACGAGTATTGGAAACGCTGTACAAAATCAGCCATATTCTCGCCAGCAGCAAACATCAAAAGCACGGTCTTGCGGAGGTTCTTGCAACGCTTGATAAAGAGCTGGGAATGAATAGAGGCTCCGTTATGCTGCTGGCGCCGGACGGCAACGAGATTATGATTGAAGTTGTGCATAATCTTTCCGAGGAACACAGCCGCAAGATTCGATATCGAATGGGAGAAGGAGTAACAGGCAGAGTAATGCAAACCGGCAAGGCTATGATTGTCTCAAGAGTCTCAAAGGAACCTTTGTTTTTAAACCGTTTCGAAAGACGAAATGTTGCCAAGGAAGATATCAGTTTTATTTGTGTACCGATTTCCATTGGACAGGAGGTAATCGGCGCAATCTCTGTGGATATGATTTTTGATGAAGCCAAACTGCTCCAGGAAGATATGCAGGTTTTGAGTATCGTGGCGAGTATGGTTGCCAATGATGTAAAGGCTCGGCGTGAGGCGGCCATTCGGCGGCAGGAGCTTGAAAACGAAAATTTACGATTGCGTAATGAGCTTGAAGACAGATTTCGTCCTGAGAATATTATTGGCAACAGCAGTGCTATGCGGGATGTATATCGACAGATTTACCAGGTTGCCGGCAGCAATACAACAGTTCTGATTCGCGGCGAATCCGGCACGGGCAAGGAATTAGTCGCTCACGCTATCCATTATTCAAGCCAAAGGGCCAAAGGTCCTTTTGTCAAAGTAAACTGCGCAGCGTTGAACGAAAATCTCCTTGAAAGTGAACTCTTCGGTCATGAAAAAGGGGCATTCACCGGTGCCATCCAGAGCCGAAAAGGACGGCTCGAAGAGGCAAACAATGGAACCTTGTTTCTTGACGAAATAGGAGATTTTTCAGTATCTATACAGGTCAAGCTATTGCGGGTGCTCCAAGAACGCCAATTTGAACGGGTAGGCAGCAATTGCACACTGGAAACTGATGCGAGGATTATAGTTGCGACAAACCGCGACTTGGAAGAGGCGGTTAAGTTAGGAATTTTTCGCCAGGACCTTTATTACAGGATTAATGTTTTTCCTATTTTTCTGCCTCCGCTGTGTGCCCACAGGGATGATATACCGCTACTAGCGAATTTTTTTGTTGAGAAATATGCCGGCAAGATTAACAGAGATATCCGTCGAATCAGTACCACGGCTATTAACATTATGATGGCATATCACTGGCCCGGCAACGTGCGAGAACTGGAAAATTGCATTGAAAGGGCGGTGCTGCTGAGTACCGATGGTGTTATACACGGTCATCTCCTGCCGCCAACGCTGCAAACGCCGGATAAATCTGATATAACCGGAAATGATTCACTGGAAGAAAGAATCGGCCTGCTGGAACGTGAAATAATAACGGATGTACTTAAGCATTGTAATGGCAATCTTGCCGCCGCAGCCCGCGACTTGAAAACGACTGCCAGGATAATAAGATATAAAGTAAAATGTCTGGGAATAGATTATAAAAGATATTGTATCGAGAAAGGTTAGATATGCCAGAGTCGATAAGTACCGGCCTTAAAGGTCTTGATGAAATACTGTGTAACCTGCGAAAGGGCGACAATGTCGTATGGCAGGTTGATAATATAGAAGATTATCGATACTTTGTTACTCCTTATGTTAACAAAGCGATTCAATCCGGCCGCAAGATAGTCTATATGCGGTTTGCACAGCATAAGCCGCTTATTGAAAACCAGCCGAATGTTACTGTTTACCAACTGGATGCCACCAGCGGTTTCGAAACTTTTTCGATGCAGATTCACTCTATAATTTCCCGGGAAGGACTTGGGGCTTATTACGTATTCGATTGTCTTTCTGATTTGCTGTATGCCTGGGCAACAGATCTGATGATTGGCAATTTTTTCATGATAACCTGTCCATATCTTTTTGAAATGGATACCATTACTTATTTTGCTTTGTTGCGGAACCATCATTCTTTCAAGACCATTGCCCGTATTCGTGAAACTACGCAGCTGCTGCTGGACATCTACGATTTCGAGGGCAGTTTTTATGTTCATCCTTTAAAAGTATGGAATCGTTACTCACCGACGATGTTTCTTCCGCATCTGCAGCAGGGAGAGACCTTTTCTCCGATTATCAGCAGTATGGATGCGGCCAAGCTTTTCTCGCATATTACCGAAAAGGGTATGAATGCTTCGACAAGAATAATGGATTACTGGGACCGTCTTTTTATCAGGGCGGAAAGGTTGTTGAAAAAATCCTCGGATTCCAGCGAGGTAAAAGAAACTGTAGAACAGCTTTGCAGGGTGATGATCGGCCGGGAGAAGAGAATTCTTGAACTTGCGCAAAAAACTTTTTCTCTCCAAGACTTGCTAAATATAAAAAGCAAACTGATTGGAAGCGGGTTTATCGGCGGCAAGGCGGTAGGGATGCTTCTGGCCCAGAAAATCCTGGCGAAAGATAAATCTTTCGATTGGCCGCAGAAGTTAGAGACCCATGATTCGTTTTATGTTGGGTCTGACGTTTTTTACAGTTACATAGTCGAAAACGGCTGGTGGAAACGGTTGATACAGCAAAAAACCAAAGAAGGTTATTTTAAAATCGCATCTGAAATGAAAGAGAATCTGCTCAGAGGCAAATTTCCCGAGGAGATACGCGAACGATTTCGGGAAATGATAGAATATTTCGGTCAATCGCCGATAATTGTGCGTTCCAGCAGTCTGCTCGAAGATTCTTTTGGCAATGCTTTTGCCGGTAAATATGAAAGTATATTTTTGGTTAATCAGGAGGACCCGGAAAAACGACAGGTTTTATTTGAAGAGGCTGTTCGAAGGGTCTATGCCAGTACGATGGATGAAGATGTGCTTACCTATCGTTTGCAGAGAGGCCTGGACCAGCAGGATGAACAAATGGCGTTGCTTGTTCAGAGAGTTTCGGGTTCGTATAAGAAGCATTATTTTTTCCCCGACCTCGCCGGCGTAGGTGTTTCTTATAATACTTTTATCTGGAAGCCTGAACTTGACCCGAAGGCCGGTATGATAAGATTGGTTTTCGGCCTCGGCACAAGAGCCGTCGACCGTGTTGAAGATGATTATCCTCAAATAATCGCTTTGGACCAGCCGCTGATGAGACCTTATTCCGAAACTGATGACGTTATGAAATTTTCGCAGCACAAGGTGGATTTGCTTGATACTAAGGAAAACTATCTCAGAACTGTTGATGTACTTGCTCTTCTCAATGAAAAACTTGATTTAAGGCTGGATTTGATTACTAGTCCTGACCGTCAGGCAGAAATGAGAATGAAAGAATTAGGCAGGAAGAGTGAGAATATCTGGGTGCTGACATTTGAAAAACTTTTGTCGCAAACCGATTTTCCGCAAACTCTGCAAAAAATGCTTAAAACTCTCGACAACTATTATCAATATCCTGTTGATGTGGAATTTACAGCTAATTTTACTAAAAATGGCGAATATAAGATTAATCTTGTGCAGTGCAGGCCTTTGCAGACAAAAGGACTAAGAGCCAATGTGCAAATCCCTAAAAAAATTCAGACTGAGAAGATTCTTTTCCAGTCTTGCGGATACACTATGGGAGGCAATATTTCGCAGCCTCTGAAAAGAATTATCTATGTTGAACCTGAGGCATACATTGACCTGACTCTTTCGCAAAAATATGACGTAGCCAGGCTGGTGGGAAGTTTGAACAGGCAGATAACCGACAGAGAAACCACGCCTGCTATTTTGATGGGACCGGGCAGATGGGGGACTACAACGCCGAGTTTAGGTGTACCGGTCAATTTCGCCGAGATTAATAACGTAGCAGTACTTGCGGAAATTGCCTATGAAGGCGGAAATTTAATGCCGGAGTTTTCTTTCGGTACTCATTTCTTTCAGGACCTGGTCGAAACGGATATTTTTTATGTAGCCATTTTCACGCAAAAGGAAGATGTGATATTTAATAAGAAGTGGTTTTCCCAGCGGGCCAATTTACTGACAGATTTTGTGCCGGAGAGCGGCAAATACGAAAATGTTGTTAAAGTATATGAAGTGGGAACCGAGCACCTGCAGATTATGGCAGATGTAATGTCGCAAAAGGTTACCTGTTTCTTTGCTTAAAATTTTTAGACTTACCAAATCGCGGCAAAGTCTGCAAAGTCGAGGAAGTTCACTATGTTATCCTCGTCCTTGTGGACATCGCCCGGAACATTCGGACCGGTATCGAGCCAATTATCGCATATTATCTTAAGATCTCCCCAGCTAATAAATCCATTATTATCAAGGTCATAAATTATAACATTTATATAATTCTGATCTGACAAATCAGCAACTACATTGCTATATGTTTGTTCAAGTGGAGCAAACAGATAGCCATCTTTTTGCGGCGTAACCGTGCCTGACCAGTCGTAGGACACCCACAACTCATAATAACCGTTAGCATCGGTTGTGTCTGAACCGCCCATATTCGCCGAGACAGACACGCCTTCGATTGGTATGTCATTAGGCTCGCTGATATGGCCGGCAATGATATGCGAGGAAGGTACAAATGCCGCTACTGAGTGGACCAATCGATTGGCGCCTGAATGTGTCCAGCTTATCGTAGTTTCCTGTGCCGATTCGACCGGCTTGGTACTGCCGGCTGCGGTACTGCTGTCGCTGCTGACATCGAACCGTTCCGTCATACCATCAGATAAAGCAAGAAATGAACCGCTGCTGCCGCAGCCTACTATATCTACAATATATGCGCTATTGGTCTGTGTAGTGATATTGGTGGAAATAGTGTTCTGGTCAACATTTGAATTGACAGCAACGGCCTCTCTGCCGGCCTGATTTACGTTAGCCAGCGAAATAGCACCGCCGCATCTTTTGCTCACATTTCCATTGTAAGTTACCGCAACGGTGTAATTTCCGGGCGAAGAGGGTAAGTTGGCGTCCAGCATATAGTATAACTCTGTTTTTGTATACGATATTGGATTCCCGGAGCTTACAATAACACTGGAGCCTTCTACAAGAGCCATATTGACATCGTTATATTTTATACTGTTTATTACCAGGTCATTGGCGTCGTTATCGTCTCCTGCGATGCCTACTACGAGAATACGTTTGTCGATGCCGGTAATAATAGTATGCTGCCAGCTTAGTGTATTGCCATCAGAACTGTTGCAGTCGGAACTGGCAGTGTCAAATTTGATGATGCCGTTTACTGTGACGACGAAGCTTTGATTCGCATCTGGCGACTGATTATTGCTGGCTTTAACAGTAACATTAAAATCACCGATAGCCATAGACCGCCATTCAATTAGTCCTGTATCCTGGTCAATTGTCATCCCGTTAGGACATGTGATTAGTTCATAGGTCGGTGCTGGATAACCGCTGGCATTAACATCGTAGCTGTATTGTTCAAAAACGGTAACGTTGGTTACGGGCGTGGAAGTAATCAAAGGAGGTAAAATACTATCCAGAGCGTTGAACCACACGTTGGCCATTTTACCATAACCATTATCATTTGGATGCCGCAGGTTATACATATCGCTGTTAGTTATGTTATAGTCTAATACATTTTCCATATTCACGATAATAATATCATCACCTGCGGCAATACGATTTTGAGCCATCTCATTAACATCCTGATTGTATTGTGTTGTCATTTGTCGGAGGCTGCTGCTGTCATCTAGTCTCCGATTTATTATTAGAGCAAGGACGACCTTTACATCAGTACTGAACCTGTCAATCTCGTCGAGGATAGCACTTACTTCATTTGCATCCGCTACACCATAAGAAATATCATTTGTTCCAATATGCAGCAGGACAATACTTGCGGGTTTAGCTGTGAGCCAGTTATACACTTGTCCCAAAATATCATATGTTCCGGTAGTATCAGCATGCCAGCCATCATGCCCCTCATGATGAGGATCTGGAAAATTGCCATCACTCTGGCTGCCTACAAAATCAAAGCTATAACCTGCAGCCATCAGTTTATCATACAGTGGCTTACGGTAACCATGGGAGTATGTCGAACCGTAATAACCGCGAGTTATAGAATCGCCAAGGGGCATAATGTTTATAGCAGCGGTGATGAAGCTCCAGATTGTGCCGGTAGTAGTACCGCCTGCGTTCTTCTCATCTATACGCCAATAATATGTTGTATGGGCAGCCATAGTTCCGGTGTCATATGTTGTTCCTGCCTGGTTAATCTGGAATGGCGGCGGATTAACAGTTCCAAAGTATACATCATGTGATGTAGCACCATTGCCTGCCATCCAATGGAGGTCATTTGTTAAGCTTATATTTATCGCACCATTAGCCGGCGTTGGATTAGTAGCCTGAGCAGGTGCCGGAGGAACAGTAGTAAAATTCCAGACATCGCCTATGTGATTACTGTCGCCATTCTTCTCGTTTATACGCCAATAGTATGTTGTGCTGGCGGTCATAGTTCCGGTGTCATAGGTTGTTTCGGCCTGATTTTGAATGAATGGCGGTGGATTGACAGTTCCGAAGTATACATCGTGTGAAGTAGCACCGCTGCCCGCTATCCAGCTAAGGTCTTGTGTTAAACTAACGTTCGTTGCGCCGGTAGCCGGCGTTGGATCGGTTGCTGCACCGGGATCTGGGGGAACAGTAGTAAAACTCCAGGTTATACCTGTAGTAATGCGGTCTGCGTTCTTTCCGTCTATACGCCAATAATATGTTGTGCCGGTAGCCATTGTTCCGGTGTCATAAGTTACACCAGCCTGATTTTGTATGAATGGCGGAGGATTTATAGTTCCGAAATAGACATCGTGTGATGTAGTGTTTGGACCTGCGGTCCAGCTAAGATCCTGAGTTATACTGACGTTTGTTGCGTTATTGGATGGCGTTGGATCACTTGCCTGGCCGGGCGAGTTTCCATCGCTTATCTTACCTACGCCTGCTCCGTTCATTACGATGGCCTTGACGTTGTTACCATCGTCCAAAGTATATGAATATGACAAACACGGGTCGAAAATGGTATTGTAGTCATTTGGAGCCCAGGTGGGAATTGTGGTTCCGTTCACAAACTTGTTGTCGCTATTCCACCCGATCAGCCCCTGAGTATCTCCGCCGCTGTAATTTTCCCATGTCGTGCTTACATTATCAAAGTAGTTACTCTCGACTCGAATTTGGCAATTAACACCTACACCAAGACAATAATCATTGTTATTACTGCTATAGTAATTATTAAATATGTGAACCGGGCCATATCGCACTCTTGGCATACGTCCACGGCACAATGTGCTCCACCAATTGTGATGATAAGTAACCAGGAGATGACCGGCATCAGAAGTATGAAGGTCGTCACCGCCTACCAGGCAGGAATAGCGGGTGGGATTGACGGCAGTTGAGGTATAATAGAACTTGCACCATGAAACTGTAACGTAATCGGTAGCCCTGGTTATGTCCAGAAGACCATCTGTGCTATCATATAATTCGCAGTGGTCTATCCAAATGTGATGGACAGGAGAGCAGGCATCGCTGCTTCTCTTGATTGTTATGCAGTCTCCCTCACCAGCACCGGAATCATTACGAATCGAGAGATTGCGAATGATAACATTATGGACTCCGTTAGTGATTTTAATATTACCGCGAAGAGCAGCAGTGGAACCGATGCCAATAATGGTCTTGTCTGAGCCAATGTGTATTACGTTAACATCGAAGTCGCCATTGACATATATGACAGAAGGAGAGGTACTGGTTGCAGCGGAAATAAAATCTTCTGCCGTGGTGACGATGTTGGGCTCACTGCTTCCGCCGCCTGTGGTGCCGCCTAGATTGTAGTAGTTGACGTCATTGGGATTTCCGGACATTGAGGCGTATCCTATAGGCATATTTTCGAATGCTTGCACCGTAGAAATATGATGTAATAACAAAATTACGGCGAATCCTATTGTAGATAGCAGCCTCGACATTCGCTTTTGTTTCATATCTTCTATGGGTAGTTCCTCCATTAATACCTTTCCGAAGTTGCACCTAATACGTAAATTCTCCCTATACATCCTTGTGTGGGAATGTGAACAAATTAGGTTTTCACAATTTGTTCACTTAACCGATCCATAGACATAAGCCTACCGCACTGCCGTCCACGGCAGCTGAGGTTCCACCTGTATCAATTGATGAGAAAACCCGTGAAAATATTCCAATAATCCCTTATTTCTTAAACGCCATATAATACCTTATTAGGAGGGAAATTGCAAGTATAAAATGTTATAGGACTATCGGAAATATGCTAAAGAACCGAGAACTCTTAGTTGCATAGGGGGTATAATTTGATATGATTAGGCGTTAAGGAATATCACATGGAGGTTCATATTTCTAATCAGTAGAAACAGTTGCTTTTTACTGATGGTATACAATTATGCAAAAAAACAGAGACTTATCATTTGATGTCTTTCGCGGGATTGCGATAATTGCTGTTGTTGCAATTCACACAGCTAACGCTATATGGGGATCTCCTAAAACGGACGGGTGGAGTCTGTTTTCTATTGCTACCTATTATCGTCAGTCATTAAGTTTTGCCGTCCCGGCATTTATTTTTATTTCAGGATATTGGGCATCCACAAAGCTGATAGAATCGTTAAGTGACTACAGGATTTTTTTGGCAAAGAAACTTTCGCGGGTTCTTGTTCCATACTTTTTCTGGTCATCTATCTTGCTCGGATGTGAGGCCGCAAGAACACATAATGTTGATGTGCAGCAAATAATGATCAGACTTCTGACAGGAAGAGTAATCCCTATTTACTATTTTGTCATAGTAATTTCTCAACTCTATATAATAACTCCGATTTTACAGCAAATCAATCGTAAACGATATGGCTTAATATTGGTTATTATATTTAATGCCTCATGCTTACTATGGGCTTATATTGCGAGGCTGTATTTTAATTATTGGACTCCGCTTTCTTCTGCGTTTTATTCATGGATTATTTTTTATGAAATTGGTTTGCTGACGAATAATCCCGACAATAAGGTATTTGTCACAAAAAAATTGCAGTATTTTATTTTACCTGCTATGTTAGTTTGCTTGCTATTTGCGGGACTGGAGACGAGCATTATATCATCAAAATACTACGATAGGTATTTTGCAACTTCTCCACTGAAACTCTCTTCATCTTTATATGCTATATGTATAATAATTGTCTTTCTTCACGTAAAAAAGTATTTCAACCATCGGCCAAAAATTTTGGCCGTCCTTGGCTATAGCTCTTTTGGGATATATCTTATACACATGGCTATTCTTAATCTGGTTACCAGCCTCGTCCAAAAAAGTAGCATAATCTATTCATTTCAGCTATTAAGCCATTTCACTGTTATACTGATAACACTATCATTATGTTTCATTCTGATCAGTATTGCTCGAAAGCTGCTCCCGAAGTCTTTCTGTCATAATGTATTGGGTTTTTGATGTCGAAAGAATGTCCTGGCGGCTGATATGTTATGTGCAAAGATATAAAAAAGGCCTGCGGGAATGTTCCCGCAGGCCTTTAATCGTTAAGTCATTTACTCTTTGTTAAACTTACCAGGCTAAACCTAACTCGGCAAAGTCCGCAAAGTTTACAGTGCCATCGCCGT
>Ga0105104_10000020_pt1 | contig 124344 bp, 105 predicted proteins | sample PPLLaktember2015_3_FD_87034 | JGI IMG/M metagenome (GOLD analysis project Ga0105104, IMG submission 87034) | Freshwater sediment microbial communities from Prairie Pothole Lake near Jamestown, North Dakota, USA - PPLs Lake P7 Core (6) Depth... | ecosystem: Environmental > Aquatic > Freshwater... | reverse complement strand
TCTGTATATGAGGGGTATTATAAAAGACGCGAGAGTATTTTATTGCCCGGCTACACCTGCTACAGAAAAGGGTTATCTATACGAATCTTATGTAGAACCCCTTCCACCTGATAATACCAGTCGCCAGTGGGGTACACTGCCGCAAAAATATAACGTAGGCCAAAATCAATGGGTGCGGGTAGGAGTAACGTGGTTTCCGGTAGACCTTTCTGTCGTAAGAGAAATAGGTGCCGTGCCATTCCCGCATTGGACTGCTCGAAAGTTTGAAAAATTAGAATCTCGCATACCGTTTATTTCAGATAAGATTTGGAACACTACGGCACAAAAAGGTATGGAAGATTTAACCCATAACCAGGGAAAACAATATGGATTGAACGCAGCGTTCAAGGACGGCCACGTTGTTTATACAAAAGGGCCTAAGACAAAGGGAGATAAGGGTGCCTTTGATGAAGATGTATGGACACTGTTTGGAAGTACTGGCGCCGGTAATCAAAAGGCCTATCTGCGTTTCCAGTATGTTATATACTCCGCTATCCAGCCATAAGGATTAGTCTCTGGTTGCTGGTAAGCAATATCAAAAATCAAAGATTAAAAATCAAAATGACCACGATGAGATAGACGAAGCGTCATCTCACAGGGCAAGAATGCAAAATTGCGGAGCCGCCGAAGGCGGAGAGTTTTTTATATTTTCACCACAGAAAGGTGGCTGTCAGGTTGTTGAAAAAGGCTGGGGTTTTGGTTTCGAAGGTCATCTGTTTACCGGCGGCCGGATGTTTAAAAGAGATTGATTTTGCGTGCAGGGCGAGGCGCTTGTATTGCGCATCGGCGGGCGAGCCGTATTTTCTGTCGCCAACAACAGGATGGCCAATGTCGGAAAGATGAACGCGAATCTGATTTTTCCTGCCGGTAAGGAGAGTGATTTCGAGCAGGCTCAAATTGGCGGATTCTTTAAGAACAGTGTAAGCAGTTTTTGCGAGTTTGCCTTTTTTGGTATCGGTTGTGGAATAGACGACAAAGGCCCTGTTCTCGGCCAGGTATGAAGTGATAACATCCTGTTTTTTGGCGAGGCGGCCGTGAACGACGGCGATGTATTTTTTTTCGACGCTTTGCCATTGGTCCTGCAGTGCGGATTTGATTTCCCTACTCTTTGCGAAGATAAGCACGCCAGAAGTCCACTGGTCGAGGCGATGGACAGGGAAAATTATTTTTCGCGATTTGAAACTGCCTTTGCGGATGTAGTCGTTGAGGATGTATTGTACGGTACGGGTTTTATCGGTTTGGGTTTTGACGGTCAATAGGCCCGCGGGCTTGTCGACGACGATGATGTCGCTGTCTTCGTAGAGAATCTCCAGGCCATTTGGCAGGCGGCGGAATTTGATTGAAGCCGGTCTGGTTGGTCTATTGCTTACGTTTTTGTTTCCATTTGGCATAGTTTTTGGCGACATCGTTCCCCCAGAAGCCGTACCATGCATAGTGTGCGCGGCGTTCCTGTTCGATTTCGGCGAGGGAATATTTTTTGACGCCGTCACGGCCGCAGAAGAACGGACGGTTGGTTTCGATTTCGTAGAACCTTGCCCACATTGGCGGGGCATTGGGGTCTGCTTCGACGGTGCGGTCGGTTCTGTTGCGGGCGAGGCGTATACCGGTGATTTTTGCCGAGTCGAACCATTCGGCGCCGGCTTTAATGGACTGAATTACTTTCGGACCGGGTTTTTCGAGGCTCATCAGCAGTTCGAGAATATCTGTGCTTTCCGAGCCGCTGAGCGAAGGCAGTTCATAGGAGCGGGCTGACTGCGGCGCTAGAGTTTTCTCATCGTGCTGGGCACACCAAACTGTTAATTTTTCATTGACGGTGATTTGACACTTGAGGATACAATCGATGCCGCGGTCGAAACTTTTTTTAGCGGCTTTACGGCGGGCCGAGTCGATAAATTTAAAATCCGGAGAAGTTGCGACGTCGCGAAGAAGATTCATCAGGCGAACCATACAATTATCGTTAAATGTGATGTGGCGGGAATAGTTCGAGCCGAGAGGGTAATATTGGGGGAATCCGCCGTTGGAATATTGGGCATTGAGGATTGTGTCGATACCTTTCAGGATAGCTTGCTTGTAACGTTTATCGTTAGTTACGTGGAAGGCCCGTGCGAGGAAGCGGATTTCATTTATTGTTGCGCTGTTGTCGAAAGTGCCCAGTAATGTGTTCGGGTCAGCGGCGAACGGTTCTCTGGTTGTGGATATATTTTTGGGCCAACTTCCTTTCGGGCTTTGCCAGGAGAGGATATTATTCGCGATTCGGATACCCTCTTCGCTTTGATACCAGGAGTCGGGGTTTTTGCTGTACTGGCCCCAGAGGTTTCTGGGCCCTCGCGGACGGCGGGGCAGAGTGTTCGGCTCAGCAGCAAATAAATCGCAGCATAAAAGTGCGGATAAGAGCAAAACAAACAATAGTGTACGGGCGGTAATTTTACTGAAGTTACGAGTGTTTTTCATAATTGGTTTTCCCTATAGCAGTTTTAAAATTGATTTGAATTGTTTTTATTTTTCCAATGCTTTGAGTCTGTCTTTTGTTTCCCTGCGGATGATGTCCATATGGTCCTGATTTATGCCGAGCTGCTTTGCGAAGATTATAACAATCTGTTTTTCCATCTCGTTCAGTTTTTTGTCGCTCAGCGCGACAAAGAGCATATCCTCGAGGCAGCGTAATTTTTCGGAATAGCGATGCGGAAGCTTTACTACGAAATCCTTCTGCTGTGATAAGTCGAGCGCCTTTCTTGTTTCAAGATACCCCGCCCCGATACCTTTGGCGATATCCTGCAGGAGATCGTCTTCCTCGACCTGGAAGTTTCCATCGGCGGCGGCCAAATTATATATGTTGGCTAGGTATTGTATCTGCTCCTGCTGAGTCATAACCGTTAAACCTTTCAATCAGTTTGGAGGTATTTTACGAACAAACAGCGGTTGGAGCAAATCTGTTTTTAATTTGAAGATTGGGCCCAAATATGGGAGAGTGCAGCAATGAGCAAAAACAGCCCCAAATACGTTATCTTTAAAACTAAGTGGGGTTTTTTCGGACTATTGGCCGACGGCAAGGGTATTTTACGTGCGGTTCTACCGATGAACAGTTTCGAGATAGCCAAGAAGTACCTACTGGTTGGTATGTTTGAGGAGATAAAACAAGACTTGAATTTGTATTCAACAATACAAAGAAACATAAAAGCTTATTATGACGGGATTTATATAGATTTTAAAAAGTCAAAATTTGCGTTAAACTGGGAAGAACTCACAGATTTTTCTAAAAAGGTACTCAATGTCTGCATTAAGATTCCATTTGGACAGACAATTACATATTCGCAGCTTGCAAAAAGGGCAGGATTTCCAAAAGCAGGGCGAGCTGTGGGAAACGTTCTTGCGAAGAATCAATTGCCTTTGATCGTTCCGTGCCATAGAGTTGTTCGTGCTGACGGAAAAATTGGAAAGTTCAGCGCAGCCGGCGGGAGCAAAACAAAAAAGAAAATGCTCGAACACGAAAAGGTTATTGCCACCAAGGCACCAAGGCACTAAGTAATTTTAATTTATATTTTTTTTGTGTCTTCGTGACTTAGTGGCTAAATTGAAAATAAGGAATTAAAAAAATGAATACGATAAAGAAAATAAAAACGGAAAATGCACCAGCGGCGATTGGACCTTACTCACAGGCTATCGCGGCAGGAGGGCTTGTTTTTGTTTCAGGTCAATTGGGACTTGACCCTAAGACGGGCAAGCTCGCAGATGGCGGAATAGTGGCGGAAACTAAACAGGCACTTGAAAATATAAAAGCGGTTTTGCTGGCGGCGGGGAGCAGCCTTGCAAAGGTTGTAAAAACAGATGTTTATCTTGCGGATATGGACGAGTTTTCAAAAATGAACGAAGTTTACGCAGCGTATTTTTCCGAGCCGTATCCTGCGCGGGCGACAGTAGCTGTTAAAACCTTGCCGAAAAACGGGTGCGTTGAAATAGGCGTAATTGCTGTGAAATAAGACAGTTCTGAACCATCTCAAATAATAACTATTTTGCGGCTTGACTTATTCATAGTAAAAATTTATTTTAGACTTATTATACCTCTTTGTTGAATGGGCTTAACTGATGTCGGAGAAGGGATTTGCACATCTTCATTTACACACGCAGTATTCACTGCTGGATGGGGCGATTGTACCTGAAAAACTTTTTGCCCGATGTACTGCAGATGGCATGACTTCTGCCGCTATCACCGACCACGGCAATATGTTCGGCGTAATCGATTTCTATCTGGCGGCAAAGAGCGCCAATATCAAACCTATCATCGGAATTGAGGCGTATGTCTCGCCGGACAGTCGATTTAATAGACAAAAATCTTCTATTTCAGATGCCGCATATCATCTTCTGCTGCTCGCTGAGAATAATACCGGTTATCGCAACCTGCTGAAACTTGCGAGTATCGGATATACAGAAGGTTTTTACTATCGGCCTCGAATCGATAAAGAAATTCTTGCTGAATTAAACGAAGGGCTAATCTGCTCGACGGCCTGTATGAAAGGCGAGGTCAATGTGATGCTCGCAAGGCAGGATTTCGAGGCGGCGAAAAAAGCGGTCGAAGATTACCTGAAAATTTTCGGCGACAAACGATTTTTCCTTGAGATTCAGCAGCATGAGCCTACCGATGCACCGCACGTTCGGCAGGCGATTATAGATTTGGCAAAAAAGATGTCGCTGCCGATGCTTGCGACGAACGATTGTCATTTTATCGACGCATCCGATTATGAGGCGCACGATGCTCTTACCTGCATAAGTACGGGCAAAAAAGTTGCCGATGCAGACAGGATGCATTATCCGCCTGATGTATATGTAAAATCGCCGCAGGAAATGCGGCAGATGTTCGCCGATGTACCTGATGCCTGCGATAATACTTTGCTTGTTGCTGAAAGATGCAATGTCGAAATCGACACAAAGAAACGGCACTCGCCGAGTTTCAAACCCGCGGACGGCACAACTGCTGATAAATTTCTTACGAAACTCTGCTACGAAGGCGCCAAAGAACGCTACGGCAAAATGACGGACGAGATTAAACAGCGGCTCGACCATGAATTGGCGGTCATTGAGAGTAAAGGGTTTTCGAGTTATTTTTTGATTGTTTGGGATTTCTGCCGATATGCGGCTGAAAATAATATTCCGACCGGAGCAAGAGGCAGCGGCGTCGGTACAATTGTCGGATACTGTCTGGGGCTTTGCAATGTCGACCCGGTTCGATACGACCTGCTGTTCGAGCGGTTTATGGACCCGGAACGAAATGAAATGCCTGATATCGATATCGATATCTGCCAGGACGGCAGGGCGAAACTTCTGGAGTATGTCCGCAGCAAGTATGGTCATATCGCACAGATAATTACTTTCGGCACGATGAAGGCCCGCGCAGTGATTCGCGATGTCTGCAGAGTGCTGGATGTTCCACTGGCTGAGGCGGATAAATTGGCAAAGATGGTGCCGGCAAGTCTGGGAATCACGCTGGACGACGCGCTTAAACAGGAGCCTGATTTAAAAAGGGCTTATGAAAGTAATCCGGCGACGAGAAAAGTTATCGAAATCGGCAAAAGACTCGAAGGTCTCACGCGGCACGCATCGGTTCACGCCTGCGGAGTTGTGATTGCCGATGAGCCTTTGACGAATTTTGTGCCGTTGTACCGCGACTCGAAATCGGAAGATATAATAACGCAGTTCGAAGGGCCGATGATTGACAAGATTGGTCTTTTGAAGATGGATTTTCTGGGGCTGCGGACATTAAGCGTTATTCAGCATACGATTGACCTTGTGGAATCGACACACGGCAAAAAAATAGATATTGAAAAAATCGACCTTGCCGACCCTAAAGTTTTTGAGATATTTTCATCCGGCAAAACAAAAGGAGTGTTCCAGTTTGAATCCGGCGGAATGCAGGATTTGCTTATGCGGCTGAGGCCTGACCGTATCGAAGACCTCATCGCGGCAAACGCTTTGTACCGCCCGGGGCCGATGGCGCTGATTGGCGATTTTGTCGACAGGAAACACGGGTCAAGATGGACAGTTCCGCATCCGATAATGAAAGATGTCCTCGAAGAGACCTTCGGCATTATGGTCTATCAGGAACAGGTAATGCGAATCTGCAACCTTCTGGGCGATATACCGCTGCGGCAGGCTTATACGCTTATCAAGGCGATAAGCAAGAAACAGGCGTCTGTCATTTCCAAACAGCATCAGAAATTTGTCGAGGGATGCAAAAACAAAGGGCTCCACGAGCAAAAGGCCGATGAAATTTTCGAGCTGATTAAAAGGTTCGCCGGTTACGGTTTCAATAAAAGTCACGCGACACGTTATTCAATCATAGCATTTCAAACAGCGTACCTAAAGGCGTATTGGCCGGTGGAGTTTATGGCTTCGCTTTTGACTTACGAGAAAGGCGATGCCGACAAGGTAGCCGAATATATCGGCGAATGCAGGCGGATGGGCATCGAGGTTGCGCCGCCCGATATAAACGAGAGCTTCATCGATTTTACGGTAATCTATCAGATGCAGCACGAGCATAAAGCCGACAGCGGGCTTATACGTTTCGGCCTTGCAGCGGTTAAAGGCGTCGGCGAAAAGGCGGTTGAGCAGATTATCACAGCAAGACAAAATGTCGGCCAATTTCATAGTTTGTTCCACTTCTGCGAGAATGCCGATTTACGTCTCGTCAATAAACAGGTGATTGAATCATTAATAAAGGCAGGAGCGTTCGATAAACTCGGCGGCAGCAGGGCGCAAATGATGGCGGGACTTGAGACGATGATGAAGGCGGGGGCGAATATGCAGACCGACCGGGCGAGCGGACAAATGGGACTGTTCGAATCGGGCGGAATAAAAAAAGAGTACGAAAAAGACCATCAAAAACTGCCCGATGTGCCTGCCTGGCCGGAAGCGATGATGCTCGCTTATGAAAAAGAAGTGCTCGGCCTTTATGTTACGAAAAATCCGTTGAGCAAACACGCCGATACTATCAGCGTTTACGGCACGGCAAATACTTCCGAGCTTAGCGAAGATAAAGCCGGGCAAATAGTCGTTATCGGCGGAATGGTTCAGAAAATACGCAGCATTGTTACCCGCAACGGCAGAAACGCAGGGGCGAAAATGGCGGTCTTTACGCTTGAGGATTTGCAGGGAAGTTGCGAGGTTGTGATGTGGCCGGAGTGTTACGCGAGGTTCGGCGAGGGTCTTGCGGTCGACCAGGTTTTGTTTGTTAAAGGCAAACTGGATTTTACGCGAGAGATGCCGCAGATAATTTGCGATGAGCTTATCGACATTGAACGGGCGGCGGAGAAACTGGCCGCGACTGTTAATATTCTGCTCGAGGAGGCACAGGCAACCCAGGAAAAGATTGCACGATTAAAAAGCATTTGTTCGTCGCATCGCGGCAAGAGCCCTGTTTATATAACAGTCAAGACAAATGCCGGAGTGAAGGTAAAAACTATGGCGGGCAGGAATCTGAATGTCAATCCAACGACGGATTTTTGCCGGCAGATGGAACAATTGCTGGGAACAAATAATTTTCAGCTTTCGAGATGATGGGTTTATTTGTTGTTACTGACTGTCCTTCGGGGTTAAGCCGTCTTTGAGGAGTTTGTATTCGACGCTGTCGACCAGAGCCTGCCAGCTTGCCTCTATGATATTTTCTGAAACGCCGACAGTACCCCAGATTGCGTCTTTGTCACGGGTCTCAATTACAACTCTTGTAGTAGCGGCAGTGGCGGCGGCAGGGTTGACAATTCGAACCTTATAATCGATAAGATGCATTTGGCGGACAGACGGGTAAAACCTTTCGAGCGATTTGCACAGTGCGCCGTAAAGCGCATCGACAGGACCATCACTTTCAGTTACGACATGTTCGACGGAATCATCGACGAGAAGTTTGACGGTGGCCTGACTTACCATTTTACCGTAAAGGTCTTTTTCAACAGTTATGTGGAATTTTTCGAGTTTAAAAAACGGTTTGTAAGTGCCCATTATTTTTTTGACGAGCAGCTCAAAACTGGCCTCGGCGGCCTCGAACTGATAGCCTTTGTTTTCGAGGTCCTGCACCTGGTTGAGAATTTTGCGGGCAAGCTGCGGGTCCTGGGTAATATTCGCTTTTTCGAGTTTGGCAAGTATATTAGATTTGCCTGAAAGCTCGGAGATGAGGAACCTTCGCTCGTTACCGACAAGCGATGGATCGATGTGCTCGTAAGTTTTTTTGTTTTTTCGCAGGGCATCGACGTGCAGGCCCGCTTTGTGTGCGAACGCGCTTTCGCCGACATAAGGCATATTCATAGCCGGTGAGAGATTAGCGATTTCAGAGACGAAACGCGAAGTCTCGGTCAGCATTTTTATTTTGTCTGGACTTAATACTTCATATCCCATCTTCAGAGCAAGATTGGGAATAATCGTGCAAAGGTTGGCGTTGCCTGTTCTTTCGCCAAGGCCGTTAATTGTACCCTGAACGTGACGAGCCCCGGCGCCAACAGCAGCCAGAGAATTTGCCACCGCGCAATCAGTATCATTATGACAATGAATACCGAGGGATACTTTGTCGAATTTCTGCCTTACGGTTTTTGTTATTTCGTAAACTTCGTTCGGCAGACATCCGCCGTTGGTTTCGCAAAGGACAATTACATCTACGCCGGCATCAACAACGGCGGCGAGAACTTTCATCGCGTAAGCCGAATTTTTTTTGTAGCCGTCGAAGAAATGCTCGGCATCAAAAATTACTTCCAGCCCTTTTGATTTCATATATTGCACCGATTCGGCGCAGATTTTAATATTATCGTCAAGGCTGCATCGCAGCACTTCAGTTACGTGCAGGTCCCAGCATTTACCGACAAGGGTAGCCACGGGCGTTTTGCAGGCGAGAATAGCGTTCAATGATGCATCGGTTTGGCAGGTGGCGTCGGCCCGGCGGGTATTGCCGAAGCCTGCGATTTTGGCGCCCTTCAGGCCCAATTTTGCCGCCTCAAGAAAGAACTGCATTTCCTTCTGGTTGCTTGATGCGTAGCCGCCTTCGATATAGTCGAAGCCCAGCTTGTCGAGATGCTTTGCAATCGCAAGTTTGTCGTCGAGCGAAAAACTGATGCCCTCAGCCTGCATTCCATCGCGAAGAGTTGTATCGTAGATTTTGATTCTTTCCATATTCTGCCTGTGTAATACAAATAATTAATTCTATAAAAAAGACAGAAAAAGTAAAGGAAAATAAATGTCGACAAATGACTGATTTTATTCGAGATGGATGACGCTTCTTTTGCCGTCGGCGTCGAGACTTGCTTTTTTGATGATGTCGTAAAGCTGTTGTGAGTCGCCTACTTTTTCGAACCTGAATTCAGGGTCGGTCTTGTCGTTGGTAATCAGCGTAACAGAACCTATTCCCACGAGGCGGTCAGAAAAACTTCGATGCATACTCATATCGACAATCCGGAACATATCGATATTGTCGACGTTTCTTGCAAATATTCCTCTTGCCCATTCAATCCTGTCTGAGGTTACGCGGTAGCGAACACTTTTGAGCTTAATGGCCTTAAATAAAAAGACAAGTATTGCGGCAGCCGCCAGCGAAAGAGCTGCAACGACTCTGTATTTTTCTATGGCGGCGATTGCACTAACGGAAAGCTTCAAATCTGTCAGCAGTTTATTAATCGGCCAAAACGCCATAAAATAGCAGACCGCCAGCAGAATAGCGGTTTTCAAAAAACTCGGGGTAAGTATCCATAGCGAAGGCGAGGCCTCGAAAATTACGGCTGACTGTTTTTCTTTGTCCTGAGTTTTTTCTTGTTTAGGATGCTTATTGAGGAATTCGCCGCAATAGCGGCACTTTATGGCAGCGACGAGAATCAATTCGGCGCAATAAGGACATTGTTTAGTGCCCTGCGGCAAGTTTTGCGGCGGTTGATTGTATTCGGCCATATTGAGCCTATGAATTTATAGTTTCCTGCTGTTGTGGCGGAGAATAATCATAATTGACTTCTTTAACGCTATGCGGCGTTTTGTCCATCGGCTCATCTTCATCCAACTGCTGGTCGTCCTGCCCGTCTCGACTCGGCGTCGAGCCGAGGTCGGACATATCTGAGTAGCCGGCCTGTTTGTCGGCATCCATTTGCTGTTTGAGCCGCTCGTATTCTTCGAGCGTCATCATAACTTCGCGGGCCTGACTGCCCTTATATTCGCCAAGAATTCCTGATGCGGCCATCGCTTCGATAATCCTGCTTGCGCGGGCATAGCCGATGCTGAGCTTTCTCTGCAGCAGAGAGACGCTGCCGCGCTGCGATTCGAGAATAATTCTTACGGACTGGTCGAAGAGATCGTCTTTGCTCGCTTCGCCTGCGTCGATTCGATTGAGCTGCATAAGCTCCGGATGGAACTGCGGCTCGGCCTGTTCTGCAAGATACTGCACGACTTTACGGACTTCGGTTTCGTCCACAAACGCTCCCTGTGCTCGCACAAGGTCGCTTGTGCCGGGTTTGAGAAAGAGCATATCGCCTTGGCCAAGCAGCGTTTCGGCGCCGTTCTGGTCGAGCACGATTCGGCTGTCTATTCTCGAAGCGACGCGGAAGCTTATTCGGCTGGGCAGGTTGGCTTTGATAAGACCTGTAACAACGGTTGCCTGCGGCCGCTGTGTCGCAAGGACAATATGAATTCCAACTGCACGACTCTTTTGCGCGATACGGACTATGTAAGCCTCGACTTCTTTAGATGAAGTCATCATAAGGTCGGCAAGCTCATCGACTATTATCATATAATAAGGAAGACGTTTCGGAATCTTCGCTTCTTCATCGGGACTTTGCGGATTGAACCTGCGTATGATTTCCTCTGGGCCAAGCGAATTGTAGCCTGCGATATTTTTCACGCCGGCCTCGGCGAACAGGGCATATCGTTCATCCATTTTCATCGTGGCCCAATCGAATATCTGTTCGGCCTTGCTGATTTCCGTAACTATCGGTGCCATCAGGTGCGGAATTTTGGAGAAAGCCGTCATCTCGACCATTTTCGGGTCAACCAGGACAAGTTTTACCTCGTCCGGCCGTTTTGTCAGCATAATGCTCATAATAATGCTGTTTATGCATACGCTTTTTCCAGAGCCGGTCGTGCCCGCGATAAGCAGATGAGGCATAGTCGTTAGATCGCTTACAATTGCCTGGCCGGATGAGTCTTTGCCGAGGAACAGCGGCAGTTCCATTTGTTTATAGCCTTCGCCTGCCCGTACAATCAGGTCTTTGAGACGGACAGTTTCCTTCTGGCTGTTCGGCACTTCGATACCGATAGTATGTTTTCCCGGCAGCGGCGCGACGACGCGAACCGCCGGCGCTCCAAGCGCACGTGCTATATCGTTTGAGAGGTTTGATATCTGGCTTACCTTAACGCCCGGTGCAAGGGCCAGCTCGAACATCGTTATCGTAGGCCCGGGGTCGTAACCTGCAACGTGGGCTTCGATGCCGAACTCGTTGAGTACCTGTTCGAGAGCGACGGATTTTGCCTTGATAATTTTTTCCTGTACAGAACCGAAACTATATTCCGGCTCCATAAGCATATCCAGCGGCGGGAGCTGATAGCCGTCGTAATTTTCCGATTCATACGCCTGTTTGGCGTCTTCGGCATTCGGCTGGTCGGTTTTGGGAATCGAAAGTTTCTTTTCCAGGTGGCCTTCTATAGCCTCATCGGTTTTTACAATTTGCGGCTGCGGCTGTGGTTGCTGCTGGATAATCTGCTGAGCTTCTTCGGCAAGAAGCTGGGCCACTGTCGGCTGGGCTTTTTTGACACTTAATTTTTTCCATATTTCCGAAAGCCTTTTTGAATGGCCTCTTGCCGCCGACCATGCAGGAGTGAAACCGCCGCTGATTCTGGTAAATGCTGCGCCAATCAGGTGAAGAATAGCCATCACAAGTGCATCGGCGAGTAAAATCGCGCCCACGATAAAACTGCTCAGGACAATAATCACTGTTCCCAGCAGCGAGAAATTCTTTTTCAAAAACAATACGGCTCCTGCTCCGAGGATTCCGCCGTTTCCTGTCGGCAGACCCGAGGCGGTATGCGACCTGAACATATAAAAGATTGACGATACTGCCGCTGCTACGAGTATCATTCCGACAGCTCGAATAATCGGCTGGCCGATTTCTTTGTTCGCCAGTTTTACAACGATTGCGGCAATTATCGTTGCCAGGACAATAAATACTCCCGGCCCGATGTAGTACATCAGATAATATGCAAAAAAAGCCCCGACAAAACCGCACCAATTCGCCGCGGGGTGGTTATTTGGCCAGACATACCTGCTTGGAAAATCACCTGCGTTGAAGCTTAAACAGCTAAAGAAAAACATCACCATAATCGCAAGGGCGATTACCTGCAGAGCCTTCGAGATTAAGTTCACCGGCTTATTCAATTTTTCACCTCACAAGTCCTATAAAAAACGACTTTTTTATACTATGCGCGTAATTTCTATCTGATTCCATATAAACTTGTTATCGGCAAAAGGCAGGTTTTTTCTCCAGTTCAAGTGTTCCTTTTGCTTCTCAAAAGAAAAGCGGCTACTGCTGCCGTCAACAGAAGTGTTGCCGGTTCAGGAATTGGAAGCGGCGTTGATGGCTCAAGGTCAGTATCGATAAGCATATCCAGTCTTATATCCTTTACTATACCCGTATCGTAAAGTACCGCATCGTAAATTTGTATCAGCCAGAGACCATAGCTTTGCTGTCCATAAAACGAACTCAGCCTGTCTTCTCCGTTTGGCCTGAAAAGGCCCATATAAGGCTCCCAGGACTGGTCGATACCAAACATACTTTCCTCGTCGAGTACCATCCAGCCGGGACTTTGACGGTTTGGGTCTAAAGTATATTTATCATAGAGGTTGATACAGATTTTGTCACCCCCAAGGTCAGGACTGCCGACAAAGATTTGAAGGTCGCAAAACGAGGTATGTTCTATATTAAGGGCGATATCGATATCACGAACTATGCCGCTGACAGGCACAAAAATCGCGGTACGTACCCAGCCTTTTGTTGATGTCTCTTTATCAGTCCCCAGGGATTCATTAACGCTTTTGCCGAAGGAAAAATAATTTGCGAAGAGGATTGTCTGGGATATAAGTACAATTATACCGCCTGCTGCCAATAAATGCAGTCCTCTGCTGTGATTATCCATAACAGGGTGTATTATAGGATGCTGATTGGGAGATTCAACGAAAATTTCTCGTGCGGCTGGTCAAAAAGCATAAAAAAATGGCAGGGCTTTGTAAGCCCTGCCGTTTGTTTTATGGCTCTTTTCGTTTTTGCGTTTTAGCGTTTCGCCCGCACTATCCCGCTTTACCATCAGCCTTGCCGTTTGCTGCCGAGATGGATAAGCCGGTTTAGCTAAACATAACCTTTTCAGGTCTTCGAGCCATCTTTTATTTTTTCATCAGCCAGCAGAAAACATCGTCATATCAACACTGAAAAGTTGAATTTTTTCAGGTATATTATTAAAATTATACCATAAATTTTGCAGTAGCGGATGGGGATAAAATAAGTTAAATAATATCGGTCTTACTTAAAAAAAGGACAAAGAATATGGAAAATTTCACCTATTGCAACCCAACCAAAATAGTTTTCGGCGAAGGCACCATCGCAAAACTCAATGAGCTTATCGAGCCGAAAGCGAAAATACTTTTAACTTACGGCGGCGGCTCAATTAAGAAAAACGGAGTTTACAGGCAGGTTAAAGCCGCTTTAAAAAAGCGAAAGGTTATCGAGTTCGGCGGCATTGAGCCAAACCCGACTTACGAGACCTGTATTAAGGCGATTAAGCTTGGCCTAAAGGAAAAAGTTAATTTTGTTCTCGCCGTCGGCGGAGGCTCTGTTCTTGACGGCTCGAAATTTATCGCCGCCGGGATTTGCTATAAAGGCAAAGATTTATGGGAGATTGTAAAAAGCTATGGACAGGTTGTTAAAACCGCCCTGCCTTTGGGGACGGTTATTACTCTGCCCGCGACAGGCTCGGAGATGAACGCTTTCGGAGTTATATCGAGAAAAAGTTCTACCGACAAACTTGCCTTTGGCAGTCCGCACGGCTATCCGAAATTTTCCATACTCGACCCGCAGACGACTTACTCGCTGGATAAGAAACAGCTTCGCAATGGAATCGTTGATACTTTTGTTCACGTCGCCGAGCAATACGCGACGGTCGATTTGAACACAACTTTGCAGGACAAATATGCCGAGTCAGTTTTCCAGACTCTTGTCGAGATTGCACCTGCTGTGATGGGCGGCAAAAAGAATTACGATGCGCGAGCCACTTTTATGTGGACCGCGACACAGGCGCTGTGCGGCCTTTTAAGCTGCGGCGTAAAAGGCGACTGGAGCACGCACGGAATAGGCCATCAGCTTACAGCGTTTTTCGACCTTGCTCATGCCGAGACGCTGGCGATAGTTCTGCCGTCCCTGTGGAAATACGAAATGAAAAACAAAGCGGCCAAACTGGCAAAATTAGCCCAAAATGTTTGGGGCGTAAAAAAAGGCAGCACAAAACAAAAAGCCGCCGCTGCGATAAAACACACTGTCAAATTTTTCCATTCAGTTGGTATGCCGACATCGCTTAAAAATTACGGCATAACACCCAGGGATATCGAAAAAATTGTTAAACGTTTCGCCGAGAGGGGCTGGGTAATCGGCGAAAACGGAGACATCGACTCAAAAGCCGTTGGGAAAATTCTCAAAATGAGCCTGTAAACCGGGCAGATTACGTATTTTTATATCTTGGTCCGCCGCCGCCTTCCGGCGCCGTCCAGCGGATATTGTCAAACGGGCATTTTCTCTGGCAGGTCTTGCAGTGCAGGCAGTTCGATGGGTTTGCCGGTTTAACCTGCTCGCCGATTGTTTCATACACACCTGCCGGACAGAATGTAATGCACGGCGAATCGAATTTCGGTTTGCACTTTTGGGCGCAGATGTTCCAGTTGACTATCGTCAGATGACTTGGCTGCTCTTCGCGATGTTCCGTTTCTGCAAGGGCGGTAAAGGTCGTCTTGTCGTAGTTTTTAGCCGGTTTATATTTATATTTTTTGCTCGTCATTACCTGATAATCTTTTTCGACTTTGAACAGTGGCATTTTCTGTCCGAAGACAGAAAGCGGTATTCCAAACAGCGGGCCGAGCTTCGCAACATTCTGTCTGAACCTTGACGCCTGTCTCAATTCTTCCATTATGCCGAGCATATTCAGCAGTTCTGTATATTTCGATGCCGCCGCGTTGAGATTATTCGTGCATTCGGCGATTGCCCTCCCTGCCGCGATGCCGGACTTTATGGCGTTGTGCACACCTTTAATTTTTATCATATTTACAAAACCCGCCGCGTCGCCCAGTATCAGCACGTTTGATTTTCCAACTGCGCTGGTTTGCCCGGTTCGGGGCAGCGCGTAAAAACCGCCTTCGGGAATCATCTTTGCGCCTGCTTCGACAATTGTGCCGCCTTCGATGAATTTTTTCACGAACCTGTGATTTTTAAAATTCGTCAGCGCATCCTGCGGATTGAAATCGCAGTATTTCCAGTCCAGTCCGACAATCATTCCGACCGCGATATGATTTTCGCTTACCGGATGCATTACGCCGCCGCCGAACATCGCAGGCCCAAGGACAGGAGTCCACAAAGGATACCCCATCGCGTGAACGACTCGGCCGGTAGTAAATTTTTTGAACTGCTCATCGCTTACTTTTATAATTTCCTTTACTCCGACCGAATAAAGCTGGCTTGCTCGTCTTGTAAGCTGTGCCTTTTCAATGAATTTTTCCGTTACCAGTCCGTCGCATCCCTCGGCCAGGATAATTACATCGGCGTCGATAATTTCGCCCGCGACATAGTTTGGCTGCTTGCCGCCGTGTTTGTCTAATCCCTGGTCGACAAGTTTAACCCCCGTAGCGATGTTTTTGGATGAATCGTAAATTATATCCTCAACGGCAAAACCGTGGATTACTTCAATGCCCATATCTTTTGCGACTCGGCACAGCCATTTTACAAATTTGCTTATAGATAAAATATAATTGCCGTGATGGCTCATCTGCGCAAAGTTAATCCTGCAAAATTCCGCAAGTTTAATTGAAAAAGCGATATTGAAGGCGAATTTATCACCCGCGAAAAACATCGTATTATCTTTTGTCACTTTATACGCCAGGATTTCATTTACCGGCGGCGTTTGACGCAACTCCGGATTTATTTGTTCAAGCAGCATCTTCACAGCGTCGGCCTCAACCGTTGCGCCGGAAAGATTATGATTGCCGCCCTCGGCAGCCTTGTCGATTACGCAAATTTCTATATCCTGCCGCTGATGTTTTAGTGTAATTGCCGCCGCCAGTCCCGCCGGTCCTGCTCCAACAATAAGTACGGAAGTTTTGTTCATATATTTTTCACCAATGCCTCGGCGAGCTTCGGCACAATGTCTTCGACGGTTCCCGTTATATAGTAATCACAATGTTTAAAAATTGGAGCGGCCGCATCGCTGTTGACCGCCACGATAATATCGCTGTTGGCCACGCCTATCATATGCTGAATCGCCCCTGATATTCCCAGTGCGATATACAATTTCGGTCCTATCGAGGTGCCCGTCTGTCCGACTTGACGAATTCTGTCGGCAAATCCCTGCTCGACCGCCGCCCGAGACGCTCCCTTTTCGGCAAACGTGCCCAGCCTTTTACTCAGCGCCGCGACAAGCTGATCGACAAGATTATTATAGTTGTCTCTGCTCTGCATTCCTTTTCCGCCGCTTACGACGATTTCTGCGCCGAGATGGATTTTGCCCGTTGCTTTTTCTGTCTTGATAATATCAATGCTCAAATCCGCTTCGCTTATCTGCGGATGCTGCTTTATTATTTCACCTTTTCGTTTCGAATCCGCCGCAAGTTTCTTCATAACCCCCGGCCTTGCCGTCGCCATCTGGCTTCTCGAATCTTTCGTGCATATTGTCGCCATAACGTTTCCGCCCAGCGCAGGCCGTGTCTGCATCAGTATCGCTATATGTCCTTTTCTGCTGCTGTCTTTTATTTCAAGTCCTGTGCAGTCGGCCGTCAGTCCGCAGCCGAGTTTATACGCAATCATCGGAGCGATAATTCGCCCCTGCGGCGTCGCCGCATACAAAACTATCTGCGGCCAGTGTTTCTCTATTACCTCAGCGATTGCCTTTGCACAGATTTTCATATCAGCAGTTTCAAGCAGCGCATCCTCGATTGTATAAACCGTATCGGCGCCTGCTTCGATAAGCTCCTTGCAGAATCCCTGAACGTTTCCGCCCGCGATAGCAACTCCTACCTGCGTCCCGAGAGAATCCGCAAGACTCCTCGCCTTGCCTATAAGTTCGAATGTCGATGGATGAATTTTCTGCTCGTCCCGCTCGGCGACAACCCAGACCTGCCCGTGATACATCGGCTCGGTCGTCTTGAGTCCTTCTATCATATCTTCCAGTGCGTTTTTATGAAAATGTTCGCCCGCTGCGGCAAGAATCTTTTCTTTTTCCTCTCCGGTAATGTCCGACGGTTTTTTTATACCGTGTTTTTCGAGAATATCGGTAAAAATTTTATAATCTTCCGCTTCCTTTTTCGTCCCTTCGAAACTCCTGTCCAACAGATTCTCCCTTTTGTCCGGCAGTATATATTTGCCGTCGGACAATTTCTCATCCTCTTGTTCCTTACCAAAGTTTTCGACAATCACTTTCGCCAGTTCCTCCGCGTTTGTTTTATGCATGCATTTTCTTGTAGTCTTGCCCGGCGGGAAAACCGATATCACACGTGTCCTCGACCCCTCGATTCCGACGTTTGTAGCGTTAAGATGACTTGCCCCCCATTGAATAACTTTGAATTTGGCGGCTTCCCGATGTCCGGCAAAAGTCGCGAACAGCGGATATTCATATTTCGCTACCGTGATAACTGCCGGCGCTGAGCGAACAGCCGCGACCTGATTTCCGCCGCTGATAATTTTCGTAAATTCGAATCTGCCCTCGTTGTATTTGACATCTGTTACGTATGCCACGCAGGGCACATCGAGTTCTTCGGCGATTTGTGCGGGTACTTGCGCTGTGTCTCCATCAACGGATTGCATTCCGCTTATGATATAATAGTCTTTCGAACCGCCAAGCAGTTCCTTTGCGATTTTTCTTATCGCAAACGCCAGCGGATTTGCCGTTGCGCAGGTATCGGCTCCGCCAAGCGCACGGTCAGTCAGCAGAATTGCAGAATCTGCGCATCTGGCAAGGCAGTACCGCAAAATTTCATCCGCCATTGGCGGCCCCATCGTCAGCGCGATAATCTTACCCGGTTTGCCGCTCAGCCGGTTCATCCGGTTTGCTGCCGCAAGGGCGTGCGTATCCAGTTCGTTGATGACGCTTTCAAGCCTTGAGCGGATAAGGGTTCCGGTCTCAAGATTAAAGGCGTTGTCTGTAATCTGGGTGATATCGGGAACCTGTTTTACAAGTACTATATAGTCGCTCATCTTTGAATCCGTTATTTTGTCGGCAAAGTCCACCGAAGCATATACCATTTTTTGTCAGGGCTGCGAAGGATTTACTTTTTCGTATCCATCCGCGCCTTTTTCACAAGCGGCCTTCTGCGAAGGCGGGTAAAATCGAAATATTACACGATTTTCCGCAAATTTCACTAAAAAAAGTGGTTAGCCCCCAGGCCTGCCTTGGGGGGGTGTATTAAATTCCGTAATCCGTGTCTAAAAAACAGTGTTAATTCGTGTCTATTCGTGATTAATTTATTTCCGCAGAACAGCTTAGTTGAAGCAATAGCTCTGTGAGTTCTGTGGGCGGCGCCTGCCCCGTGAGATGTCCGCCCGCTGGCGAGACTTATCTCATCGGGGTGGCTAAAAATAAAATGTATTATCTCTGAGGCAAAAAATGGCAAAAATGAGCGGAATTAATTACCTGATGTTCAAACTTCAGGGCAAAATCGTCAAAGTTGACCCTGACATCTATCTGAAAATCTTTAATACCTCCCTCGAATCCCGCAGAAAATACAATGATGGTATTAAATCGGTTCGTATCTCCGCCGATGGCTATCCCGTCGTTATCATTAGCTCCAAACCCTTCCGCTATGTCCTGCTTTCCCATTTTGTAACCGGCGCCGAAAAAGGCCGGTTAGTTGACCACAGAAACAGGAATCCCCTGGACTGCCGCAGGTCTAATCTGCGTTTCGCGACCAAAAGACAGAATGGTCTCAACAAAAAATGTAATAATGACACCGGTTTTTTCGGCGTTTGTATTAAGCATCAGGCCGGGAGAACTTACTGTTCGGCAAAATTTATGCCCGAAAACGGAAAGGAATTACGTTTTCAATTGCCGGATAATCCTGCCAATCGCATCGTTGCCGCCTTCGCGAGGGATAAATTCGTTTTGCAGTCGCACGATGAGGAATATGCGCCTTTGAATTTTCCCTGCTGGCAGTATGAACCGTTAAGGAGTATTTTACTGAATGAGGATTTGCGAAAATACAAAACCGCCCGCAACGCCAACCGCCAATTGGAATTTGGTTTTATGAAAAATTTTAGAAAATATAAATCCTTCTAAAATTTTTCATCCCCGTGTCTTCAGGATTTTGCTCCTTGAAAGCAAAATCAGAGAGGGATGAAACATTTTAAATCTTCTTCACGAAATGATTCCCCGGCAATTGTTTCACAATTCCTTTCAGTCTCATCGAAACCAAAACCGCGTTCACCTTCCCCGCCGCCAATTCAGTCTGGCTTATTATCTGCTCTATATGAACCGGCTCACCGTCAAGGCATTCAAATATCGCCTTTTCAACATCAGTTAAATTCAATTTCGACATATCAAAAAGCGGCATCTCTGCTTTCTGGATAGCCTGTTTTGAAGTTTCTGTTAAATGCTCCGCGAAATCCTTTTGCAGAAATTCCAAAGTCTCAATTACATCTTCAACCGATTCGACTAATTTCGCCCCGTCTTTTATAAGTTTGTGAGGCCCTTTCGACAATGCCGAATCTATTTTGCCCGGCACCGCCATAACCTCGCGGTTATTATCCATCGCCGCCCGCGCCGTGATAAGTGCGCCCGAGCGAGGCATCGCCTCGATAACGATTGTCGCAAGCGAAAGCCCTGCGATAATCCTGTTGCGGGGCGGGAAATTTTCCGCCAATGGCTCATATTCCATCGGCAGCTCGCTGACGCAGGCCCCGTTTGCGCAGATTTTCTCAAAAAGCTGTTTATTTTCAGGTGGGAATATTTTTGATAGCCCACATCCTTGTACCGCGATAGTTCTTCCGCTTGCGCTTAATGCTCCGCTGTGAGCCGCTGAGTCGATTCCTCTTGCCATACCGGACACGATAGTGAATCCTGCCGATGCGAGCAAATGTGCAAATCGAGCGGCTTGTTCAGAACCATAATGACTGCACTGACGGGCCCCGACGATTGCGACAGCCAGGTTATCGCTTGGCCGGATATCGCCCTTGATATAAAGCACCGCAGGCGGGTCGTAGATTTTCTTCAGCAGTGGCGGGTATCGGCTGTCCAAAATATTGATAATTGATACACCTGCTTTGTCAGCCAGTGAGATTTCCTTTTCAGCATCGAAACTGTTTTTCGACTGAAAAATTTTTCCCGCCGTCTTTTCTCCTATGCCTTCCACGCTGGCCAATTTACCTACAGATGCTCCGTGTATTGCTTCGATTGTGCCGAAATAAGTCAAAAGTTTTCCGAATGTAATTGCCCCGACCCCGTCCACGCGAATTATTTGCAGCCATTTACCTATATTTTCCGAATGTTCGCCCACAATTTTTCCCTTTCTTTCTGAAATCTTAAATTTGTTATTCTGAAATTTCAAATTTCAAATCTGAAATTATTCATTGGGATAATCCTGCGGCCTTGCCTTTCGCAAAGTTTCCTGTAGTTGTTTATCAAATGCATCTGCCCGTCTTTTCGCCTCATATATGCCGCGGGTATTTTCATTCAGATGTCGCTGTCCCTTGATATCGTTGTTTTGCAGGCTGTCCGTCCAGCCGCGAATCTGCCGTGAGCACGATTCCGCTTTTGATTTGAGATCTGAAATTTGAGATTTGAGATGAACCGCTTCGCCAAACAGTTCCGTAAAAAGCAGCATTGAACGTGTCTCTCCGCACGAACCTCGCGAAATATATAAGAAAGCAAGCAATTCTGCCGTTGAGCCGCGTTCGAATCCTTCAGCGATATTATTAGATACCGAAAGGGACGAACGCCGCATTTGATCGCGAAGGTCGCCCGACTGATTGAAGAATTTGTCTTTTGTCAGTTCATAAACGCCTTTAGCCAATTCAATCGCCAACTGCCACACCGGCAAATCTTCAAATCGCTCGTATTTCATATTTCCTCACTTTTTTTCTGAAATCTGAGATTTCAAATCTGAGATTCGTTTACCTGCTCTTTTAATTATTTCCTTAATTGGTCGATATAAAAACCACACATCAGCCTTTCAGGCGTTTGGAAACACAAATCCATAATAAGAATTCGTCTGAATCTCTTGTTGCCATAACTCAGATACCCGATGGTCTCGGCCAAACTGTTTCATCCCGTTATACCACGCATCCCAGACTCGATGATCAATATAACCTGCTTCATAGAACAGGTACTCTTCGGCACACAGATTGAAATAGTCAATTAAATCTTGCCTCTGTTTCTGATCGAGAGGCTTGCTATTTTCCAGAATGCCAAGTAGCTTGTTGTTCTGAGTATCGTAGCGTCGATTGAACTCTGTGACCAACTCTTTAAAGAATCTCGCTTTCTCAAGATTTTGCTGATGAAGGAAGTAGAAAACTCCGAATACCAATGTCAAGAGCGGTATGAGCATCTCCTTGTCGCGAAGATAAAAAATATAGGTACAGAGAAAAAGGATAACGATAACCGACAAGGAAAACCAAAACAGCAGCCAATGCCCATGGCGCAATCTCATTCCTTGTGGCTTAAATTTTAACGCGTTCATAAGTTATATTTGCTTCCTTGTTTTTTTTTGCCATTTTTTATTTCCTCGAAATAATTCCTTTTTCCCAAAATCCTCAATTCTGTAATCTGCAATCTATAATCCGTAATCTGGCTACCGCCTAATCCGGCTCGATTTTACTCCCTAAAACCTTAAAAATCCTTAAAAACTCCCTAAAACTTCGAAAAAATCATACGTTTTTCAAAATTTCATAAAAAATCCATGGTTAAAGTTTTGAACATTCGAATTTTGGTAATTCGGATTTGTTTAGGATTTAGATATTAGGATTTAGGATTTATTCCCTTTGTGTCTTAGTGTCTTAGTGGCTAAAAAAAATCAGTGTAATCAGCGAAATCCGCGGTTAAAAGACGGCCGAAAATAACTGGTCCTATCCCTTTCGGAATGAACAATCTTTAGCCAATCTCGTATATTTGGGCATTAGCCTTCCATTTTTTCTCCTGGAAAGATTAGGAAGATTCTATGATTGTTTTATCCAATATTTAAGGCAAAAGCGGGCAAAAGCAAAGGAATCCATCGTATTTTCATAAAAAAGTAACAGAATCTCGGTAAAAATGGATTTAGCAAGTCCTGAAATAATTAAGAAAAATTAGCCGACTTATGACCAAAATTTTATGTCTAAGTATATACATTATAAGACGTTAGAAAACAGAAATAACAGGATAGACAATCCTGTTATTTGAGATAATTGGTAATAAATTGACTTTATAAAATTTTATTGCTATTTTGAGGGGCTATGGCTACCCAAACAAGTACAAATAAGAAGTCGGCCAAGGCCGACAAGGCTGTTGCGGTCAAGACTGCAAAGCAGTTTCGCACGATTAAGCAGGCGTTGGAGTATCTGTTTACTCGTACGGACTATGAAAAGCAGAGTCGTTTGCGATACAATGTGACTACTTTTAGTCTTGAGCGGATGGAGAAGCTGTTATCGCTGGTGGCCAATCCCCACAAAAAACTCGCCACTGCCCACATCGCCGGTTCGAAAGGGAAAGGGTCGACGGCGACAATGCTGGCGCGAATGCTGCAGGCCAACGGGTATAGCGTCGGACTATATACGTCACCACATGTCGTCAACCTGCACGAAAGAATCGAAATCAACGGCAGAAAAATAACAGATTCCGAGCTAACAGCTCTGATAAATCGCATATACGCACCCGTCGAAAAAATGGCAAAAACCCATTCGACAGGCCCAGGACAAGACCAGCCAACCTTCTTCGAGATATTCACGGCAATGGCATTTCTATACTTTGTAGATAAGAAAGTCGACATTGCAGTTATCGAAACAGGCCTTGGCGGACGATTAGACAGCACCAACGTTATTGAGCCAGCCGTCGTCGGAATTACAAGCATAAGCATCGACCACCAAAACCTACTCGGCAAAACAATCGACTGCATAGCGAAAGAAAAAGCAGGCATCATAAAGAAAGGAATCCCCGTAATAACCGTGCCGCAAGACCCGCTGGCAATGAAAGAAATTAAAAAACAGGCGCTGGCCGTCAAGGCACCCCTTTCAGTTACAGGCAAAGATATCGACTTTTCATACAGATTCGAATCGTCACGCGAACACGGACCACATACGCGAATATGCCTGACGACGCCGACAAGCAAATTCGAACACCTTAGAGTACCACTGCCGGGCGAACACCAGGCAATGAACTGCGGCCTTGCAATAGCAATGCTCGACGCACTCAAGACGAGCGGCTATGAAATCGACGACGCCAAAGCAATCGAAGGACTTAAAGATATTAAGATGCCGGGACGAATGGAAATTATACACGCCGACCCGCGCATCCTGATTGACGGCGCTCATAACGCAGCAAGCATCCGCGCACTGGTCCAGGCAATCGGCCAACATGTGCCGTACGATTCGATGATTGTCATCTTCGGCTGCGGCAACGACAAAGACATAAGAGGTATGCTCGAACAGCTCCAGTACGGAGCCGACAAAGTGATATTCACGCGCAGCAATTCACCAAAGGCAGTCTTCCCGCAGGAACTTGCGGATATGTACACCGAAATCTGCGGCAAGATGTGCCAGACAGCAATGAGCCTTAAAGAAGCTCTGCGGGTCGCTTCTGCCGCAATCGGCAGAGAAGACCTTATCTGCATAACAGGCAGCTTCTATCTTGTCGGGCAGGCGAAAGTAATGTATATGCCGGTGTAGGCATAATTGCAGCCACCAAGACACCAAGACACAAATTCTTTAATCGCTGATTACACGGATTTTGCGGATTTATTTTAGCCACCCCGATGGGATAGCAATGAAGTGTAAAGTGAAAAACTAAAAGTGAAAAGTTAAGGAATCCCGATAAATCGGGATGAATTATTTTATTTCGGTGTCTGACTTCTTTAATTTTTCCTATTTATTTTTAACCACGGATTGCACGGATGACGCGGATTATTTACCACGAAGAAAAGAAGAATCACGAAGTATTGCTTTAAGACATCCCTAAAGGGATTTAAAAATTCCAAAACAAACCCTTTCAGAAGCGACCCGCCTTCGCTAAAGCTACTGCGGGCAAGGCTTCGTCCGGGTTTATCTTTTGAAATATGTTATCGCTGCGCGATTGTGTCCCCCGATCACGGTCGAGGACAGGCTTTAAAGCAATAAAACATTACGAAGTAAGGATGTAAGGAAAAAGGGAATAGGGGATAGGGTTTAGGGGATAGAGAAAAAGCGGATAGCGTGCAACGTAGAGCGTATAGGTTGATAAGGGCGCATAAAAAAAAGCGGCGCCCGTGATGCCGATGTCCGCCAAGCCCAACCTCCGGAAGCCAGTACTGGCGACAACCACCGCAGGGATTACCCACTCCATATATATTATACGATATAATCCGAGGAATTCCAAGAAAGCTCAAATTTTTTCAACTGCCCGTCCCATAAATTCTGTTTGATAAGCCTTGTTTTTGAGAATAAACAGGGGATGGCTGCTATTCGGAAATTTGCAAGAATTTTCTTGCATTTTCGCAAATTCGCTTATAAAAGATATTCAGACATTGAGGAACTGGCACAAAGTTTTAAATAAAAGTGCAGAGCGTGTTTTTTAACGATAGCTTTCAAATCTAAATATTTATTAGTCAAGATTGAGGAGGACATAGCTATGAAGAATGGAGTAGGGTGTGTAGTTTTAACGGTATTGGCGGTGATTTCTCCCTGTGTTTGGGCAGATTGGCCCCAGGACGGCGATCCTAATAGCGACCCTAATTTAGAATTCTGTCTGAATATGCTATTTTTAGATAATGGTCCTCCGCCTGAAACCATAGACGCAGAGGGCGGTCTTATAGGGACAGTGTTCGATTTTAATCCTGCCGCTGCTATGTGGCCGGCAGAGTTTTTTGGTTTTTGTGCTGATTTCGGGCAAGGTAACGATCAGGGTGTCGGCGTATTAAATGATTGCAGATTACTCGTACCGGCATCCGAAGTTTTCAAACTTGGCATGCCTGACGAAAAGCATACGTTTGTATTCTGGTTCAAAACGCCGGATTTATATAACGGCACTATTATCAGGCATGCGTATTTTGATCCTGTGGAGAATCCGGATGCGTGGTGGGAGATACGTATCGAAGATGAAAAACTTTATTTTTATCACAAACCGGGAATGCTGCGTATGGCAACAGTACACCGACTGGATGAACTGGGGGTTACGGCCAATACGTGGCATCATGCTGCTATCGTTATTGACAGAACTGTACAGAACAAAAGCAAGATATACATAGATGGTCTTGAAGTGCCGGTGATTTACTTTGCTTATAACGGCACCAGCGATGCGACTATAGACCCCGACCCTTATGATAGTCCTGTACAATTTGGAACAGGGGAATTCGAATATGACGGACTGCTCGACGAGATGCGAGTTTATAGCCGTGTCTTAAGTCCCAGGGAGGTAAGTATTCTTTATCAGTATAATTTGAGTTCTGTATCTCCACGGCCGATTGCTGTTCTTCCTATTCCGCGTTCTACAAACGTAAGTGTTATTACTGATGTGAACTGGATTCCTACAAGCGGCCGTTGTACTTCCCAGAGAGTATGGTTTGGTAAAGACCCCAACATTTGGACTAAAGTGAGAGAGGGAGTTGGTAATACTAATACTATCGTGACGCTTGATTATCTTAACGGCGGCAATCCGCTGGACTTTAACAGCACGTATTACTGGAGGGTTGATTCGAATAACAGCGGTTATGTTCCAGGTCCGAACTGGTGTTTCACTACAGGTACAGGCAAGGCATACGAGCCTAACCCGAACGTCGGCGAGGATTACGTAGAAGGCACATATCAAATTGCCGATATCAATCTGGCATGGAAAGGCCTCGATCCTGTACAAAACTACACCGTTTATGCCTCAACTGACGAGAGCCTCGTAGAGAGCGGTTCTCTTTCTGTCAGAAAGGCAATCGGTCTTACAGTTCCTGAGTTCAATATAATTTCTCCACAAAGGAATGCGATTGTTTATTGGCGCATAGATAGTAATTATGCGACAGGCATGATAACGGGAGATACATGGAATTTCCGTACCAGACCGTATGAGATTATTTTCAATACCAGACCCGTTTCGATAAACTATGAAGGCCTGATTTTGGGCCCCAACAGCGTCGGTGTTCGTGTTTATGATGATGACTGGTTTGCTCTTACGGCCGATGGAAATAGCACTACTTATCCTGAGTCAGATGTTTTAGGTAGGGTAGAGGGCACAGGGTCTGACAGCGTACTTGTCTTTGATTTCAATACCTTCAGCTTTGACGGGCGGTTTGATATCGTTGTAGTACCTCAATATCGGGGACAGGATATTAATAGTACCAATCCTATCAGACCGATAGCCATCCATGTAAATAACGGCGGCAGTTTTTACTTTGACGGAAGAATAAATATTTCCGGTATGGATGTTACTTACGCTAATCCCGATGAATCCGAATTGAAAGCTCGCTGCGGCGGTTACCCGGGTCCGAAACGTAATCAGAGTACGAGCCCATTCTCATCATTTTTTGGTGCGATGCCTCCGGTTGCCAATTACTGGACTCAATACACTGTACCTGCGGGCAACTTTAATCGTTTTGGTAACTTTGTTTCGGCCCAAACTATATTTGTCCCGAAGGCCCCTGGATATAGCATATGGGGCCCGGGTCAGCCAGACAGTCCGCCATATAGAGGCGGAGGCGGCGGCGGATACGGCGGTATCGGCGGCGACTCAGGCCGCGGATATTGGTCGGGTGCATTCTCGGGCGGTAAGGCCTACGGTGATGAAGAAATACCTGTTCCATTCGGCGGCAGTTCCGGCGGTTGGGGCGGTACAGAAAGTCCGGGCGGCTGTTCAGGCGGCGGCGGTATTGAGATTGTTGCTGACGGCAGCTTGACATTGGATACCAACTCTGTAATAAACGCCAATGGCGGAGGCAGTGTAACTGTTTCTGGTTACAGGTATCCGAACGGCGGCGGCGCAGGCGGTTCCGTAAAGCTTATTGCCGCTGGAGCTGTTACTATAAAAGGCATCATCACTGCAAATGGCGGTAAAGGCGGTAACGCGGCTTCCGATAGAAGTGAACGAGATGCCGGCGGCGGCGGGGCCGGCGGGCGTATAGCCGTTTTCTATGGCAATTCTTATTCCAGGCCTGGAACAGTAGCTGTCACTGGCGGCCAAGCCGGCGTTCAGGTAAATACGAATACCGGTTTAGCTGAAAATGGGCAGGACGGTACTTTCTTGGTTACATCTGGTTCGCCTGAAAAAGCTTCAGCTCCGACACCAAGAAATGGCGACACGATGGTCTATGCTCCTACTGCTGGTACGACACTGACACTCAAGTGGTATGCCGGTTTCGGTGCAGCAAGTGATGTAGTTTACTTTGGAACTGTTAATCCTCCGGTTACCCAGATTGGTTTTGCTGTGACGACTCCGACTCGCGGGCAGCGAAGCGCTACCACGACAGTATCTGTCGATCCGAACAAGACATACTACTTCCGGGTTAAAACCGATGGTGTTACACTTAGTGATTCTTGGACATTCAGTACGGTTGACTGGAAGTGCGAGTATGTTTCCGGCGCTGCGCCTCATGTGAAAGGGCCAGAATGGGACAGCAACGGCGATTGTGTGCTTAACGATGCAGACTTCTGGTATTTTGCACAATATTGGCAAGACAGTGCTCGTTCTGTTGAATATACGCTGGATGGCGACGATTTGTTGCAGAGATTCATACCATTCTGGCTGGATTGTTTTAATAGAACAGACAACGGCTGCAGTGACCACCTTTGGTAACATCTGTTTGAATGAATAACCCTGTCTGTTATCAACTTCGCCTGCGCGAGGGTAAACTCCGGCGGCGGAACTAAGCACGCTGCTTTCGCAGTTTGTTTGCGACTTTGACGACATCAATCATTTCGGCGACGTCGTGAACCCTTACAATAGAAACGCCCGCGGCCACTGCCAACGTAACTGTGGCCGCTGTGCCGAAGATTCTTTCCTTCGGTTCCTCTTTGTCTGTCAGCGCTGCAATAAACTTTTTTCTGCTTGTGCCGAGCAGTACTCTATATCCGCTATTTACAAAGACATTCAAATTTTGCAAAAGCTCGATATTATGCTGGAGTGTCTTGCCGAAACCAATTCCGGGGTCGATAAAGATTTTTTCTTTCTCAATACCGGCTTTTTGAGCGGCTTTGGCTCTTGTTAACAGGTAGTCAAGAACCTCTTTGACGACATCTTTATATTGAGGCTCAAGCTGCATCGTAGCAGGGCTGTTTTGCATATGCATCAGTATTACAGGCAATTTTTTCTCAGCCGCCAGCTTTGCGGTTCTTTCGTCTGAAAGGGCGGTTATATCGTTTATTATCGAAGCGCCCGCATCAATAGCTGCTTTTACAACCTCATAATCTTTGCTGTCGATACTGATTGGGATTTTTATTTTGCCGGTAAGTTTTTCGATTACGGGTATTGCCCTTTCGATTTGCTCTTTTGCGGAGATGGGTTTTGAGCCGGGGCGGGTGGATTCAGCGCCGATGTCGATTATCGCAGCGCCTTGCTGTGCCATTTCAAGACCGTGCTCAATTGCTTTTTGCGTGTCGAGGAAATCACCGCCGTCGCTGAACGAATCAGGGGTAACATTCAAAATCCCCATCACGATACAGCCTGCGGAAAAGTCGAGTTGTCCGTTCCGCCTCGGCTCAACGCCGAGTCGAGACAGGGCCGGCCAGGTCAAAATGTCGGAGTCTTTTGTCATTGCTATATGGTTTTGAAACCCAGGCCGCTGAATATTTTTGTGAGCCTGGCATCTTTAATGGAAACAAGGGCATTTTGAAATTCTCTGCGGATATGATAATTTTTCCGCAAGCCGTCAAAATACGCCCCGCGTGCTTGGGCAGGTTCTTCTATTATCTTTCTTAATTTAGCGTCATCTCTTTTTATGTCGTAGAGCATATTCACCGCCGCCGACAGCGGATTTTTTTCACTCTCGTTTACGATAATTCTATCAAATTGCGGGGGAGGGAGAAAATTTTTCGCAGTAAATTTCGGTTCGATTGTGAAATGTTTGCAAAAAGCATTATAAATCATAATCATACCGGCGACTTTGCCGTCGTAAGAATAGCCTGCGATATGCGGTGTGCCGAAATCGACCATTTTCACGAGTTCAATATCTATATCCGGCTCTTTTTCCCAGACATCCAGTACGCAAGCCTTTATTTTACTTGTATTTATGGCATTTTTTAGAGCCACTGTATCGTGGACGCCGCCGCGGCAGGTATTGAAAAAAATCGCGTCTTTTTTCAGGGATTTGAAAAATTTCTCATCGGCCAGATGATAGGTTTTATCTATTCCATCTTTAGTCAGCGGGGTATGGAGCGTTACGATATCGCAATTGAGGATTTCCTCTATCGGCCGATATTTTTCATCGCCCGTTTGTCTTTTCAGCGGCGGGTCGTTTAATACGGCTTTCATTCCCAGCGCGCGAGCCTTTTTTTCGACTTTGCTGCCGACGTTGCCGATACCGACAATACCGATTGATTTTTTACCCAGTGCAAATTCGTATTTGTCTGCTAAATTTACAATCGCCGATACTATATATTCAGCGACGGAGTTTGCGTTTGAGCCGGGCGATGATGCAAAACCGATTTTTCCTGCTGCCAGATAATCGATGTCGATATGTTCGAAGCCGATTGTCGCTGTGCCGACGAATTTTACTTTTGTGCCGTCGAGCAGATCTTTATTGACTTTAGTGATGCTGCGGACCAGAAGGGCATCGGCGTCTTTTAAAATTTCAGGCGTAATCTTCCGGCCGTGAATAATTGAACAGTCTCCGACCGAGCTGAAACATTCTTTTACAAACGGGATATTTTCGTCTGCGATAATAAGCATATTTTCATCTTGTTTTAAACGGTATTATACCCGATATCGTTTGTGATGCCAATATGATATGCTACTTTACGCAGGCGTTTTGAGCCGTACCGAGAGCCTGCGCAAGTTCCTGTGTTAATTTCTCCACAAGTGTTTTTACCGGTATGATTTCCGTGCATTTATAAGCGTTGGAGCCGGCAAATACGAAAGATTCGTCCAGTTTGCCTTTCGAGGCGTTTGACAAAACCTTGGCTATGCAGTACGGAGCCTTATCCGGCTCGCAGGTTCTGAGGCACTTATAACTGCACTTAAAAGGCATAGTCAGGCCCTGTTTGATTTTTTCCACAAAGGGGCTGTTAATAACTCTGCCCGGCAGTCCGACCGGACTTTTGATAATTGTTATATCGTCCGGCCCGGCATCCAGATAAGCCTGCTTGAAATTTTCATGAACATCGCATTCATCGGTACAGACGAATCGCGTTGCCATTTGAACCCCGGATGCGCCTAATTTGAGAAAACGAGCGATGTCGGCGCCGTCAAAAATTCCTCCGGCCGCGATAACCGGTATCTTAGGCTCGAACGAATTGGCAAGGGCAACCACTTCTTCGACTATCTGCTCGAGTGTCATAGCGGTGCCGTCGGCCAAACTCTGGGCGGAATAACCGAGATGACCGCCTGCTTTAAGGCCTTCTACGACAACAGCGTCGGGCAACTTGTTGTATCGGCCTTTCCATCTTCTGATAATAAGTTCAAGAGCCTTGGCCGATGAAACTATTGGAATTAGTTTAATGTCTTTTCCATTAAGGAATTTCGGCAAATCCAGCGGCAGCCCCGCGCCGCAAATTATCATATCGACATTTTCCTCAATCGATACCTTGACAAGATTTTCATAATCGGAGAGAGCTACCATAATGTTGACGCCGATTATTCCTTTGGTAAGGCTTCTTGCCTTTCGAATTTCGCTTCTTAGTGATTCGCTGTTAAAAGTCCATAAATCAGCCCCATGAAAATCTTCAAACAGACCGATTCCTGTACTGGCGATAACTCCAGCGCAGCCGGTATTTGCGACAGCGGAGGCAAGACCTGCTACTGACACCCGTATTCCCATTCCGCCCTGTATTATCGGCGGATTAATTGTTAAATTTCCTATTTTCAAGGAAGGTATATTGTTGGTGTGCATAACTACCTTAATTTAATTCAATTTAATAAAAATTCAGTACTATAAGAGAATGTCGTTACTGGTTAGGTATTGAAGCTAATATTACTGTCAGGCGATTTCATTCTTTCAATGCCCGCTAATGCGACAATTCTGATTTAATACATACTGCAAACTATACTACCACTATTAGGGACTACAAACAACACTTATCTTTTTTTAACTATTAAGCCCAAATCCTGCGATTTTTTCGCTGCAATCCGGACAGCAGCTGTTTTTTATCGTATTTTTGGTTATGTAAAACCCTTCGCGCTCAATCAGCAGGCATTCGCATTTGGGACAATACGTATTTTCCCCCTTAATTGTTCGCAGATTGCCGATGTAAACATATCTCAGGCCGGCAGTTTTTGCGATGTCATAGGCTCTCTGCAAGGTTGCCCCCGGCGTCGGCGGCGTATCGGAATATTTATACTGCGGCCAGAATCTGCTTATGTGCCAGGGCATATCGGGCCCGCAGGTATTAAACAGAAAATCCGCAATTTGTTTGAGTTCGGCGTCCGAATCGTTTTGGCCGGGCACAAGCAGCGTTGTTACTTCCATCCATATTTTTGTGTGATTGGCGATGTAATCTATTGTTTCCAGAACAGGTTTGAGTTTCGCTTTGCACAGATTTTTGTAGAAATCCTCACTGAAGGACTTCAAGTCAACATTTATCCCGTCGAGCCATTCGGAGGCAAAATCAATCGCTTCTTTTGTCATATAGCCGTTGGACACAAAGACATTGGCGAGCCCTTTTTGTTTTGCGATTTTGCCGCAGTCCGCCGCAATCTCCATAAAAACCGTCGGCTCGGTATAAGTGTACGCCATACTTTTGCATTCAGCCGAAATCGCAAAATCAATAATCCTTCCGGCCTCGAGTTTCTGCCCGTTGATTTGTCCTTCCTCAAGCGCCATCTGGCTTATCTGCCAGTTCTGGCAGAATACGCACTGGAAATTGCACCCCGGCGCGGCGATGGAAAAAGTTTTGCTGCCCGGCTGGAAATGAAACAGCGGCTTTTTCTCAATCGGGTCAGGATTTGCCGAGCAGAGCTTGTGATAATTGAGCGAATATAATTTTCCGTCGATGTTTTTGCGTACCTGACAATGCCCCAAATCGTCGTCTTTTATTACGCATCGCCAGTTGCAAAGACTGCACTGGACTTTATCATCGCCAAGAGGTTTATACAAAACGGCTTCTTTTAAGTTCTCAGCCATACCATTATTATAACAAACCGAAAGCCTGTGCCAAAACTTTAATCGGATGAATTACTTTCATTCCCGTCAGTTGTTCGATTTGCATTTTACAGGTTGAACATTCGGTAAGAACAACATCCGCGTCCGATTGCTCGATTTTGTCGGCAAGTCCCTTGCCGATTTGCATCGAAAGCTCGTAATTCTTCGTCTGCATCCCGAACGTTCCCGCTATTCCGCAACATCCACCGTTAAGTTCCTTCACTTCAAACCCTGTAAGCTGTTTTATGACATCTATCGAAGCAGGTTTTTTCTCGAGTGCGATAAGATGGCAGGGCGTATGATGAACGAATTCTTCCGGGATTTTCGCAAGGACCTTTTTCAGCTTGTCCTGCTTTGTAAGGCCGTTTAGATAATCGAAAAGCTCGAAGGTATTTTCGGAAACTGTTTTTGCGTCCGGACTATCGACGAAAAATCTCATATCCTCCTTAAGACACAAAGCCGCGCTCGGCTCGGAACAGATAATTTTATATCCCGCCCCGACCGCCCTGGAAAGATGTTTGGCGTTATATTGCAAATCCCTTCTGCTCGTCTTTACATCGCCGTAAACCACCCCCGGCAGCGGCGCAGGCCTCTGCTTTGGAACAATTACATCGATATTATTGTATCTCAAAAATTTTATAACCGAAAAGCCAAGCTCGTGGTCGTTATAATTTGCGAAAGTGTCCGTAAAGTATGCGACCTTATCAATCGGACTGTCCAATTTTGGTTGAGCGGCGAGATATTTATTCGCTTTTTTAATAAAACTCGAAGAACCGAACTTTGGCATCATCCTTCTTTCGTCAATCCCCGTCAGGCTCTGCATAATCCGCCTTACAGTCGCAGAACTCATAAAAATATTGCTGATAGGCGCAAAGGCACAAGCGAGAATACTCATATAACGATTTGATGCGAGAACCTTCGCCGGCAGGCTCAGCCCCCGTTTTTTCGCGAGCCTGGCGCGTACTTCCATTATCATTTTCGAAACATTTACCCCTGAAGGACAGTCGACCAGACAAGCTTTGCAGTTAAGACAGGTTGCCAGAATTTCCCTGAAATGTTCCGATTCAAAATCTTTATCTGTCAAAATTCCCTTTGCCCATGCCGCAAGCAGATTTGCCCTTGCCCGCGAAGAGTACATTTCATCGCCTGTCGCCCGAAAAACCGGACACATCCGCAGCGCCGAATCGGTGCTCCTGCAAACGCCGCATCCGGTGCACTGAAGAATCTCGAACTTAAACTCGTCAGGCTCGAAATTCAGTTTCGTTTTTACCCTCTCGTCGATGATCTTATTTCCGCCGCGAAGGTTCTGCGTCATTATGTCGGCGCTGTCGCTGATAATCTTGCCGGGATTGAGAATATCTTTCGGGTCGAATATTTTTTTAAGCTTTTTAAGAATATCGCAATATTCCTCGCCGAAATGCATTTTCATAAACGCCGCGTGAATCAAACCGTCGGCATGTTCGCCGCTTAACGAACCGCCGTACGACAGGGCCAGTGTAAAAACCTCCTGGGCGATATCGGTCATTTTTTTGACGTCCGCAACATCGGCCAAATCCAAATAAGGCCGAACATGAATCTCGCCGTCGCCCGCGTGGCCGTAATAAACCATATCGACTTTGTATTTTTCGCCGATTTTCTGCAGACCCGCCAGGTACTCGGCAAGTTTTTTATTATCAACCGAAACATCCTCGATAAACGGTATCGGCTGTTTTAACCCTTTTTTCCTGCTCAAAAGCGGAACAGCGTCTTTGCGGCATTTAAACAATCTCTTTTGTACTGCAAGGTCGAAGACGATTTTTTTGTCGAAACATAACCCGCCGACCGCGGAAACTGTCTTTTCTATTTTTTCTTTAACTTCTTCATTCGTATCGCCGGTATGCTCGACCAGAAGACTTGCCGCAGAATCGGGATTGAGTATGTCGTGATACTCCTCGAAGGCGTCTCTTGCGATTTTAATTAAATCTTCGCCCATAAGTTCGCACGCCGACGCTCCGCAATCGACAATCAGCGGCACCGCATGCGCCATTTTGTCCAGCGAATCGAATTCAAACTGAATAACCGCGCTGACTTTTGGTAAATCGACCGTTCTCAGCGTTATTTCCGTAAACACCGCAAGCGTCCCCTCCGAGCCTGCCAGAAGTTTTGCCATATCGATTCTGCCGCTATGCACGACATTGGCGATATTGTATCCGCTGTGATTTCTTTTTGTTTCAGGCTGGGCCTTCTCGATAAGTTCGGCGTTTGCGTTTAGCAGTTCGAAACAGTCTCTTGCGATTTTTTTCTCGCCGCTGCCGACATTGTTTGCGAATTCAACGACTCTTCCATCCGCCAGAACCGCTTGTATCTTTTCGACATATTCAGCGATATAGCCGTAGCTCAATGAATGAGCGCCGGTGGAATTATTGGCGACTACTCCGCCGATTACCGCGCGGTTTCCGCTCGACGGGTCAGGCCCGATTTTCTTATTAAATTTCGCAAGGTATTTATTGACCTCGTCCAGCACGACCCCCGGCTGGCAGGTTACTGTGCTTCCATCCGCGCTTGCGCCGATGATTTTGTTCATAAACCGCGTCGTATCGAGCATAATGCCGCTTGTCAGCGATTCGCCCCCAAGTCCGCTTCCGGCGCCGCGAGCGACGATGGGTATATTATTTTCACCGGCGTATTTAACAACAGCGGCGATATCCTCTGTGTTTTTAGGCGCGACAACGCACTGCGGTATTATCTGATAAATACTCGCGTCCGTGCTGTATATGACGCGGGTAAAGATGTCCGCCATACACTCGCCGCTAATCAGCCCCGAAAGCTCGTCTGCTATCTGTTGTGAATTCTTATTGGCCATTTCTTCTTTGGAAATATGCTATGACTTTTTTAACCGCTATTGCCATTATCCGGGAATTTCCCTGAAAATGCTTGCCTTGCCGATACTTTTCTGCCCAGGGCGAACTGTTGCAAGGCTCGTTGGTAACATTTTGATTTTTTATATGTCATTTTTATATTTTATCTTTTATTTTTAATTTTCGTATGGATTACTTAATATCCCCGCCCCATTATTATGTCAATAAAAAACGCCAGCCTGCCCCCTAGTTTAATAGATATATCTAGTAAGGGCCACGTCTTCAATTTCTCGTTTAGCCCCAGAGCCAAGGTCTACCATTTTGCGCGTGCGCGCAAAATGGTCGTCAGGATTCAGCCCTGCATTTTTGCAGGCTGTTATTGCCTTGTCGATAACCGATTCAAAACTTCGCCATTGTGAATATCCAAGTAAATTCTGCAGGTCTCTTGCCAGCCAGAATTCCATTCCCGTATTTTCTTCTTTATAAACGCTCTGCTCAAAATCCTTATGCAGTTTTACTATTATCGCCTTTTCCATTTTATTCCTTTTCCGCCATAAAATCTTTCTCTTTGCCCCTTTATGGGAAACTATTCACTTTTTGATAAGGTATCCCACTGACGAAGCACACCAGCAATTCCATAAATACTATCCACACATGCACAAAGTAGTTGATAGCCTTGCAGGATAAACGGAAGATTTTGATCAACGTCAACCAAAGCGAGCGCCGCATCTATCTCACTGCTCGGAAGATGAGCATCTGCATGTCTAAGCTCATAGATTCCAAAGAGAGGACCGAGCATGGCTCTGGCAATCTTTGGATCAATCTTCAATGCGATTAGGTTTTCCAATGATTTTAGTGATCCCCATTTTGTTCCTTTCTGTGGGCTAACAATAGTTTGTATAGCTGCCGCATCGATACTATCTGCAGTTAATCTGGCAATATCTTTTGCAAGCGCATATAGTCCTGCCTTATCTATCGCTCGAAAGCGATGAATGTGTGCAATCAAATCTGGAATATTATTGTTCTGCCTGATAATGCTTATTCTCAGTCTTAATTCAGCAAAATGATTTAGCTTAGATAGACCTTTGGCCAAAAAATCCTCTGGTGCTTGTGTGTTAGCGGGATCAGCCTTCATTTGTGATGCCAGCAACTCTTCGGAGACCTTACCTTCAGGGCTGATGTTGTAGCCAGCCCATATTTTCTGTTGCCACTCCGGCAAGAGTGCTATGTCTTTTGCATAAACGTTAATCAACCCAAGAGAATTGGTACCAAAGTGTACGCCGCAACCTGGCGAGCAAGCTATACCCCCCGTGTCTCTTGTGTACCAGCAGAGCGAACCTCCTCTTCTGTGCGCAAGTGTACACATCACTTCGGGTCGAAACCAAAGCCAGCGACTTCCTGCAATAAGCGTCTCTCTATTCTCTTGTTTTCCTTCAGCATCAGTGATGAAGAAAATAGTGGGAGCTATTTTATCACCACGCACAATAGGACTTTGAGACGCAGGTTCAACCCACTCAGTACGCCACAGTTCGCCTTCAACTACAGATAGCTTTCTACCAGTGTCTTCTTTTGTCCATGATTTAGAGGTTATCTTGTCATTTGTTGGTAGTCCAAAAACTGGAACATCTTCCTCTGGATCTACATCGGTTCTTGCAATGTGAAAAACGGCTGTTTTTTCCCCATAAGGCATACCACCTTCATGTATTTCCAAAACACGGCCTTCCCATCGGTCGTTATCCTTGCTTTCACTGATAGGGTTTTGGGGCCATGAAATGTGACTGGCTTCTTTAAAAACCTCTTTGCGATCTCTATAAGAAGTTATGTAAAGAGCCATTCCTCGCGCGCAGAGATAATCTCTCAAATGTGATGCGCGAACTTCCAGAAGATAAGGAGAACCATCTTCTCTTCTGGAAAGCTTAGCGACCTCTATGTAATCTTCATCTGGGCGAACCCAAATATCAGCCTCTCGTTTCAATCCGAGCGTGATGACAAAGTCTTGATGTAAGTGCCATTCCGAGTTTTCATCGCTGTTGCCACGTTGCGCCAAAACTAAATGTAAACCGGAAAACTCGATGTTATAGTCTTGATATATGTCGGCGGGAATATATTTATTGTTTTCGACATATCCAGAATGCTGATGGCTGATCCCAACATCCATCCATCCTAGTTTCTCGGCTTCTACTCTATTTTCTATGGGCACGGCTAAAGTTCCAACGCCATAAAATTCAGACTTATATCCGATATGCCCATAAGCCCCAATTTCCTCAATTTGATGAGTAGCTCTTAGCGGTATCCATACTGCGTTTGCGAGCTTACGGCGGCGAACTTCTGGCATTTCAAACCAATTTTGCTCCATTGTATCATTCCTCGAAGAAGTTAAGAAATTAGGAGACAACCTGATTTCTTAATTTTGCTTTGTCATTTTGATTTTTTCACTTTGATATTTAATTTTCTGTTGTTGCTTCCTCGATGTTAATTCGACGTTGGATGTTCAGCGTTCAATCTTAAATCGTAAATTTCTATCGCTTCACGTAATTCCGCCGCCGGCGGAATTACTGTTTCCCGTTAACTTTTATATCCTCGAATGAAATCTGCAGTGATTGTAAATCTTTTTCGCTTACTTCTCCTTTGATGAATCGCTGAACTTGGGGCAGGGGGCTGTTTTTAATAGTATCGGCGTTGCCTTCGAGGAGTATTTTGCCGTTATGCAGCATAATTATCCGGTCGCCGATTTTGGATGCGCTGTTCATATCGTGTGTTACCACAATGCTCGTAATGCCCAGTTCCTTCTGCATTTTCAGAATCAGTTCGTTGATTATATCCGCTCTGATAGGGTCAAGTCCCGTCGTCGGCTCGTCATAAAGTATCACTTCCGGATTAAGTGCGATTGCTCTTGCCAACGCGACCCTTTTTTTCTGTCCGCCGGACAGTCTTGCCGGATAGTATTCCTGAAAGCCGTCCATTCCGACCAGCGAAAGTTTTGTTTTCACAAGCTCGTTGAGTTTCTGTTTGTCTTTTATCGTGCCGTGCTGCTGCACTGGAAACATTATATTTTCCGCAACGGTAAAACTGTCGAAAAGCGCACCGCCCTGAAACAGAAATCCCATTTGCGTCCGCACTTTTTCCAGTTTGTTCTCCGGCATATCGTCGATTCTCTGGTTATGAAAATAAACCTCTCCGGAGCTGGGTCGCAGAAGAACTATTATATGTTTTATCAGAACTGTCTTGCCGCATCCGCTTGGCCCGATTATGACGGTCGTTTTGCCCTTCTCGAAGGAAAGCGAAATGTCGTTAAGCACGATAGTTTTGCCGAACCTTTTTGTCAGCCCCTTCAGTGCTATTATTTCGTTGTTATTTTTGGTTTTATCTTCCACTTTTAACTTTTCCCTGTAGCTGTCTACCGTCTTCTGAGTTCCGAGTTCTGAGTTCTGTGTTCTTTTTTAAAGCAGTAGTTGCAGCGGCCACATCGACAGATATATTGCCTTGAATATTACGACCAGCACGAAATCGATTGCCAGGATAATGATGAAGCTGCCGACGAATGCTTCTGTGCAGGCTTGTCCTACGCCTTGTGCGCCTTCTTTGCAGTGGAATCCTTTATAGCAGCTTACGCCTGCGATAGCTGCTCCGAAGAAGAATCCTTTTGCGATACCGATGGTGATATCCCACATTTCCACTCCTTGTGCGGAGAAGTTCCAGTATGCTCTGCCGTTGATGCCCAGGTAAGGTACGCTTATTAGGTATCCGCCTATCATACCGAGGAAGTCGGCATATATTATCAAAAATGGTGTCAGGAACAGGCATGCTATTAGTCTTGGTGCGACTAAATATCGGATAGGGTTTGTCCCCATACTGCGGACTGCGAGGATTTGTTCTGTAACGTTCATAGTTCCCAGTTCAGCGGTTAGTGCTCCGCCTACTCTGCCTGCGAGCATTATTGCCGCCAGTACAGGTCCTAATTCTTTGACGACGGACAGGTTTATCAGCACGCCGAGGTGTTCTGCGATTCCAAGTCCTGCAAGCTGGTCGTATGCTTGTATTGCCAGCACCATTCCCACAAACGCCCCGGTGACTGCAACAACGGGAACAGAGCGGACGCCGATGGCGAGCATCTGATTCCAAATCAAAGGATAAGTCTTGGGACTAAAACAGGTCGCCACCGAGGCAAGAAAGGTTTCAAACTGAAAACGGGCGAACCGGCCGCTGTGGTTTATGCCCCGAACCACCATCGCCCCGAAATCCTCAACCATCGTACTGTTTTGCTGCTTTGCTTCCGCCATAAATTCCCGTCAACCGCAGTTTTATCGCCAATCGGCCCGTTTGTCAATCCCGCAATGACGAGCGGTTACTCGGCAAACTGGATAGACATTCCCTTTTCGATTTTACCATCGCCTTCAAGAGCCTTGCAATTGGAAACCTTTTCCTTGACCTCGGTAACCTCAATAAGGCCAACCTGCTTCATACTTACATCGAGGACTTCGCCGGTGTCGGGGTCGACGACCTGCTCGGTACTGCCGACCTTGAATTTCTGGCCGATTTGCACGCCTTCACGCAGGCCGCGATTGATAAGTATCTTGCCGTCCGTTACGAGAACGACAGAACCTTCCCACGGGATTTTGTCGAGCTGCTTAATAAGAAAATCGACAGCCTGCATAACAGCATCCTCACAGGCCTTGCCGACATTGTCATTCTGGTGGCCGTGCAGACCGCCTGTAACTCCGCCCATTCCGTAGCCGTAGTAGCCAAGGCTGCCGTGCTTTCGGCCGGATTTTCCGACGACCTGCGTGCTTGCCCTGACCTGTCCGGTTTCGGAATCGACGAGATAAATAGTAATGTTAATCTCTGCGTGGTCCTTGCCGCCGCCGATTTCGATACCCTGAATATTTATCGCGCCTCCTCCGCCGGTTGTGCTGTGCTGAACGTGCGTAATGGCGCCCTTAACCAGAAGCTGCGCGGGAGTCATACGTCCGATTTTTGGAGTTTTTTTTCCGCCTGCGACTCGGCCGCTTTGGCCGAGGTCCTGCTCAGCCATTGCCTCGGAGCGCATCTCTTTATCGCCGAGAACGATAAACCAGCCGGACTCGTAAAGTGCGTTTGTCATAATTTCAGTAAACCCGTCGCCCAGATTCCACTGGCCGCTCCAGCCGGACTTGTTCTCGAAATTCGAGACGGTAATTGAATATCGCAGGTTGCCTTTCGGCAGGCCTGCGACGGTTTCGATTTTGTCGAGGACGAGCGCGACCGGATAATCTTTTGCGCCGGTGTAATAGACCTTGCCCCAAACGGTGACGGGCCGGTCCTCACGCCAGGTTTTTTTGAGGCGGTCGCCCGTTCCGTAATTTTTGTACATTTCGTGGACTTCCGAGCCGGTGAGCATATAGGCGTTGAAACTTTCCTCCGAAGCGCCCGGCCGGTAGAGTTTGACCGCGACATACTTGTCGGCTGTGATGCCCTTGCTGTCCAGCTCGAACGAGCCGCTGCCGATTTCGCCAAGACCTGTCCTTAGCTCGACGGACTGGCCGTCAATGTCAGCTTTGGATTTTTGCAGTTTTTTAAATGTGAGCGGTTCTGCGACAAGCGGAAGCGAAGAAAGAAAAATTACGGCCGATACGAACAGTAAAGAATAAGTTTTTTTCATAAGGCACCTCCTGATAAATTTTATTTGATATTAAACCATCTGCAGCAAAATGTTATTAAAAGCCGAGGGCTTTTGCAAGGACAATCCGAAAGCTGAAATTTGTGGTTTTTTCAGGTTTCGGGGGTACAATACCATTTATTAAAGGATTCTATGGATGGCCTATGCTGCATTATACAGAAAGAAAAAACAGGATACATATCATCACACTCGACCCTGTTCTTGCCGAAGATATTAACGAGCGGCTGAGCGAGTATTCCGGCACAAATACTGCCCGCTTAATAATGCCCGGCAGCGCCCAAACTATTACACCCGAAGATATTCACAAACTCGCCCGCGATACCACCGATTCGAAAATCCTGATAATGGATGTGCGTACCCAGACAAAACCGCCGCTCCAGCAGGCTTACAGCGACATAGTAAGATTCAATCGTCCCGATTTGAACAATTTTTGCCATACGGTTCTTATCGGCGACGGCCCGAGCGACTTTTTACTGCAAAGCAAAGGAACAAACGCGTTCCAGAATTACCTTGCGGATTTAAGAGTCGATTTCAGCCCTGCCGTGTTTTTCGCAAATCCGTTTCTTTATTACACCCAGCAGGAAATTCAGGATGCGATTCAAAACCAAAATGCCCTGCCCGAAAAGCTGCCGCAGAGGCTCGAAAAATATTTTAAAAAAAACGTCCACATCAAAACCATCTACGAATATTTCAGAGCGGCCGAAAAACAGGGCAGTACGAAAGTGAAAAGAAAAAAACAGAGGCTTGCCCAGCTCAAGGATATATTTCTGAAACTGGCCGCCGAAGATTTTCCCGACGAGGTCGACAAACTCGCCGAGGCTTTAAACAAACAGGGCTGCCCCTTCCCCGGCGAGGCCCTCAAGCTCAATGTCTATCCATTCTTCTTCGAAGAATGGATTTCGGATTTGATGAAAATTGTACCAAGACCTGCCAAAGATTAACCCCACGGCGTTTGCAGGGACAAGTAAAAAGCTGAAATCGTATATTATTCTTTAATAAAGTATTTCCTGCCTTTTCTTTCAATTGCCTTTTCATTCAATAGAAGACCAAGGATAGACCAGGGTAGATAATCTTTGTTACTACCCAAATAATCGGAACTAATATTTAAAATATGTGCAATGTCAGCATTTCGCAATCCTTCAGGATGCGTTTTTAATGTTTCAAGTATTGCTTGCTTTAATAAGTTTACTCCTTCTTGTGCTTTATCGTATGGCGTCATAAAATAATCCTTTAATTATCTATTAACCTTCAAGAACTGGATAAAACAGCATAAAGAATCTAATAAATCAAAAATGAATTAAACACAAACATCTTCAAGGGTTTTGTCAGGAATTTGATCCCATTCTTTACCGTCGAGCGTGCGGCCGTTTTTCTTCTTATTGAAGCCGCCCCATTGTTTAAAGAAAAATGGAACATTCTGCTCTACGCACTGTTCTCGAATGTTTCTGACCCAGTCGGCTTCTATTGGTCTTGCGCCGGGTCCGGATTCTCCACCTGTTATGACCCAGTTAATACCCGTCAAATCTAATACCCCGATATCTTCCAACAATGGCTCTAATGATAAAAATTTGACATTAGCTTTTGTCTGTCGTAAAAGTTCTATCCTGTATTTGTAGTCCGCTGCCTCTACAGTAACTCCTGCCCATATATTTTTTGACCACAGCATCGAATCTGATAACTCCGCCAGCCGTTCTGCTCTTTTAGTTAAGAATTGATAGATATGCTGCGGTGTTCGACTCATAACATCGAAAATTTTAGATATAAATTCACAGGGAACTTTAATATGAAAAAGGTCGCTCATTGAATTGACAAAAATCATCTGAGGTTTTTTCCAGCTTAATGGTAAATCGAGTGATTTCGGATGACAGGTTACTTTAAAACCATTGCGGTAGTTAGGCTGCCCCATTGCCTGCAATCTTAGAGCCATTCTCTTGGCATAGCAGTTTTTACACCCTGCGCTTATCTCCGAGCATCCCGTTACAGGATTCCACGTCGATTCTGTCCACTCTATCCCGGAATTAACTGCCATTAGACAATCCCTCTGTCTCTGTATTTATCAAATTTCAAATCTAAAATTCTGTCTTATGCCCTTGTGTTCTTATGCTCTTATTTTCCCATTTGCCGTTTTACATTTTACTTGAATATTTTATTTTTCCCAGGTCTTCCTCATTTGTCGGTTTGCGAAAAACAAATAAATGTTCGTGCATGATAAGATAGAATTTGTTTTCTTGTGCTTTTCGTACCCATTGGCCGGTAGAGGAGCAATTATGCTGAACTTTAACAATATCTTCTTTTAAAACAAAACCGATTTTCAAAAATCGCTGCATAATATTGTATGCTAACGGCACAAAGTGCCTGCTTTTGCGAGTATCACCGATCAGTATTGCGCAATATCTGTCAGGTTTTAGGACTCTGAAAAGTTCTTTTGCTATCTTTTCTATTTCATCGCAAAATATCGGCATATTGCCAATATTTGACAGGTCGCCGTCAACTTGACCGTCCGAATATTTTATAATATTCATATAAGGCGGATGAGTAATCACAAGGTCTATACTGTTATCTTTTATAAATGACAAGTCTCTTGCGTCGCCTGTTTTGACAATCTGGTTGCTTGCAGGATGATGATTGAATTTTAATGCCTCTTTTGTAATTTCTATTGCTTTGGGGTTTATATCAAGACCGATTGCATTCCTGACAAGCAATTTTGCTTCTATAAGTGTTGTTCCGCCCCCGACCATAGGGTCAAGAATAGTTTCGCCCCTTTGTGAATACATTTCGATAATATTTCTTGCAATCTGTGGTGCAAAATTCCCACGATATGAAGGCTTATGCGTCGCCCAATTCCCTCGTTCTGGGAATGACCAGACTGTGGTAATCTCAGGGGTAAATACCGTTGTTTCTTTCATAAACTTCTAATGACAAACTTTCCAGCTCTTACTAATTCTATGCTGTTGTAATCTTCTATATCTTTGAACCGAAAATGCCATATAGAATACCCATCACCTGTTTTTGTAAAAAACAAAGTTACGACCTTTTTATCTGTATGGGCTTGCCATTGTTTAAACGGGTAATAAAGCTGTCTTATTATAGTATTCTTAGTATTAGAATTTTTTGCTTCTACTAGGACAACCTGTTTTTCTCCCTCAAAACCTGCATCAACTTCAGTTTGGACGCTTCTAACCTCTATTGTATGTTTTCCAACTTTAAAAGAAAATTGCGGAGTATATTTTCTCCCTCTAATTGTTAAAACAAGCGAGTTGTCTTTCATAAACGTTCGAATTAAACTTGAGGCATAAGCAAAATCTAAATGTTGCATTTCAGAATTGCCTATAAGTGAAGTATCTAAATGAAATTTAAGTTTAGATGTATAGACTTCTTCGCTTTTTTTTACTTCTGGTATATCAACATACCCTTCACCCTTTATAATGACATATTTTTTATTCACTACTGGAAGAAGAAATAAATTATTTTCTATAAAAACTTTTGGTCGGTCCTCTCTCTGGTCCTGTTTACATAAAATCCGAACTTCTTTTTCGCCTGTTTCTTTAAAATCTTGACATGCTCTTTTTATTTGTGTCGCAGTTATATAAAAAGGCTCCTTGTTAAAGTCGTGTTTATAGATTTTATAATCATCAAATATTTTCTTCCATGATTTATCTATTGCCATTGCAAAACATCCTAATTTGTTATTAAAAGCTCGTTTATTTCACCACGCCCTATTGCTTTACAATTAATTAGCCTGCTTGCTTTCACTTGACTGATAGTAAAACCTCTAAAATTATCTTCAAAGAAACGATCGTCCGGATTTTCATTATGAGGATCTGAATTACTTAAAAGAAATTCAGATCCAATTTGTTTAATTTCTTTGCAGAACTCCGCTAACCTTATCTGATCTTTCTCGGAAAAGCTGTCTTTTGAATATGCTGTAAAATTCGCCGTGCCATTTAGTGGCCTATATGGCGGGTCTAAATAAACAAAAGAATTTTTATTTATATTTTTCCGGCTTTTTGTAAAATCGCCGCAAACTATTTCCGCCTTTTGCAGAATTTGTGAAACGGCCAAAAGATTTTTCTCATCACAGATTTTGGGATTTTTATAATCACCAAAAGGGACATTAAATTCGTTTTTACTATTTACCCTGTAAAGTCCATTGAAACAGGTCTTATTAAGAAAAATTAGTTTTGCAGATGATTTTATGCTGCTTTTATGTTTGGTTCGATTAAATTCACTACGAGTTTGGCGATAAAACTCTCTTCTGAGTTCCTCATTTAACGGCAAAAATTCTTTTGTAAGCTTATCAAGTTCTCTGATTAAAGCACGAACATTTGTTTTTACAACATTATAGCACTTCACAAGATCATCGTTAATATCGTATAGATAAAATTCTTTTATGTTAGGGTAATTTTGTGCTATATGGAAAAACACAGCACCGCCGCCAACAAAAGGTTCAACATAACTTGTAATCTGCCCCGTTGAAATTCCCTTTGGCAAACGTTTTTCTACTTCGTGAAGAAGTTGTGTTTTCCCTCCTGCCCATTTCAGAAATGGTTTAGCCGTAATCTGTTTGTCTATAGTGGATATCATTTAAAATGAAATTATATCTCTCTTCTTCCCAAACTCAACCAAATTTATCTAAAAACGTAAATTGGTATCGCTTTAAAGCCTGCCCTCGAAAAAGTACGAAACCGTGTTTTGTTTCAACAAAAGGCAGTTTCTGCTTGTGGACAAAGCATAACGGCTGACACAGAAATTTATTTCGAGTAAAGCCGTTGCTTTGAACACAAAATTATTTGAAAAATAATTTGTTGAAACAAACAGTGCTAATCCGTGCCTGTCCTGTGGGATGTTTACCCTGTGAAGTGTCGCAACCACTTCACCGGGGTCGCAACTATCCCACCGGGGTCTAAATAGAATTCTCTGTGAACTCTGTGTCCTCGGTGGTGAGAATAATTTGTGGTTTATTACGTTTCTTATATTTTCGCAAATCCTCATTCAATAAAAAACTCCTGAACGGCTCATTCTTAAAGCAGGGAAAATTCAAAGGCGCATATTCCTCCTCGCCCTGCTGCAAGACAAACTTATCCCGCGCAAAAGCGGCTATAACCCGATTTTCCGGACAATCCGGCAAACGAAACGATACCGCCTTGCCGTTGGCAAGCTGATATTTCGCCAGACAAAAATAACCATTTTTTTCCCGTTTAACCGTAACGCCGATATACCCCGACGAATTTTCGCGTCTCACGTTCAGCCCGATTTGTCTTTTCGTCAGCAATCGCAAATTCTCATTCAGTAAAAAGCTCCGAAACGGCTCGTTCTTAAAGCGTGGAAAATTCAAAGGGGCGAATTCCTCTTCCCCCGCCTGCAAAACGAACTTGTCCCTTGCAAATGCCGCTATAATCCGGTTCGTCGGACTGTCAGGCAGACGAAACACTCGCTCCTTGCCGTTTGCGAGTTTGAATTTGGCCAGACAGAAATAGCCGTCGCCGCCTTTCTTGCGATGAACGGTAACGCCGATGTAGCCTGAAGTGTTTTTGCATATTTTGTTCAGACCGTTTTCTCTGTATGTAGCGAATCGCAGGTTGCACCTGCGATTATCGAGGGGATTCCTGTTCCGATGGTCAACGAGTTGTCCGGGCTTGGCATCCATTACAAAATGGGAAAGAAAAACGTGCCTGCTCGGCTGCCTGCCGAAAACAAGTACAGGGCAGCGTCCATTTTGGCACAGTATTCCGGTAATTCCGGGCGTGTACTTCCTCGGAATTTCAATGTGAGGATTGAATATTTTTACGTAGATGTCAGGGTCAACCCTGACAATCCTGCCCTGAACTTTGAACATTAGGTAATTAACGCCGCTTAATTTTGACATAATTAGTCTCCTGCAATAAATAAGGAAGTAAAGATGTAAGGATGTAAAAAAACGTTAATCGGTTGCGGTGGCGAGGCTCGTAACGGTTGCGTTTATCGTAAAGCGTTTTTAACACGCAACCAATAGACGATAGACGAAATTTATCCGCCTGCGGCGGACGAGCATCGTTTACCCCGTGAGATGTCGCTTCGACTATCTCATCGGGGCAACCCCTGCCGTTCTACGCAGTTTCTGCCTCGTATTACTATTAACTATTCACTATTCACTATTCACTCAAATTGTTAATTTTTCATTTAACAATTTGTACATTATACCATATTTTTAACAAAAAGTCAAACAAAATGGCACTTTTGTATTAAAAAAGTGTCATCCTGAGCTTTACCCGCCTTTGGTGGGAAAGTGAAGGAACTCGTTTTTTTCAAAAAAAATGGCACTTTTGCCTCAAAAACAGCAAAAATGTCACCCTGAACAAAGTGAAGGGTCTAGCATCTCTTGTTTCGCAAAAAATATTTACGTGAATTTGCAATTTTATCTATTTTGACTAAAGAAATTCAAACTGCCACTCCGATACATTATATATCTTGCCTAACTTAACAAGTTAACAGGGTAAAGTGAGATGGAAGAGGATGATGAATTACGGCTTTTATAAGAGATTTTGGATTTAAGTTTAGCGTTAGCAGTGATTTAGCTTCGAGAACTTTGATTTTGGAGATTTGGGTATGATGAACGATGTTTTTCTTGAGCGTTATCTTGAGTCGCTGCTTGTCGGCGACAGGCGTCGGTGCAGGGAAGTTATAGAAGATGTATTACATAATAATAACGCATCGATAGTAGGGGTTTACAGTGATGTTATTTGGCCGATGATGCTGGAGGTTGAGAAGTTGTCTCGGTTGGACAGGATAACATCGGTTCAGGAGCATTTGGCGACGAGGATTAACAGGACGATTGTCGACCAGCTTCAGAACAAGCTGCCCAAGCAGGTGCAAAATGAAAAGAAGGTAGTCATCTGCAGTTCGCTTAAGGAAATCAGCGAGCTTGGCGGGCAGATGATAGCGGATATGTTCGAGAGCGCCGGGTGGAACGTAAGATTCATCGGCGGAGGATTGAACAATGACGATATTCTGGAGTACATACACGAATTTAATCCGAACGTACTGATAATCTACGGCACAGACCCGACAGAAACACCCTCAATACGCAGCATAATCGACAGGATACGAGAAATAAACGCCTGGCCAGATATGAAAATAATGCTGTGCGGCGGAGTGTTCGGCAGAGCAGAAGGCCTGTGGGAAGAAATCGGGGCGGATACTTACGCAGACACGCCGGCGGCGGCACTTGAAGCGGCTGCAAGCGAAAAACAGGTTGTCGAACCTGTAAGAACCATAAACCGCAGAAAACGAAAATATCAGCAGTTAATCAAAAGTTCCAGCGGGAAAAAATAAGGACGATTCCGCTACAAGCGGATAAATTTGCGTTGATTAATAAGAGGGGTTAAATCCGCCGCAGGTCGGCGGATTTTTTTTGCGCGGGAAAATAGCCACTCTTTCGACCCTGCTCAAGACAGGTAAGGCGCAAAGACACAAAGAATTTAGCCACAGATTTCACGGATTTTGCGGAATTTTTATGGTTTTTGGGGGATTTTCGGGGTTTTTTTAATGATTTTTTAGAGGTTTTAATCAAAATTAGCCACTAAGGCACTAAGACACGAAACCGCGGATGACGCGGATAAACGCGGATTGCTTTAAGGCGTCCCCGATGAATCGGGATATTAAAATTCAAAGCTGAACCCTTGCTTGAAGTGAACTTCAGCCGGATTTGCACTTTAAATTTTTGCCGGCTGCGCCAACGGCCTTAAAGCAGTACGTTGTAAACGCTAAATTCGCAGCATGTTATGGTTTTTGGGAAGGGTTCCGCCGTCGTTAAAAACTATGGCGAGACTTGTTGATTTATAAGGATTTTGGGGGTAAAATCGAAACACCGAATGACACGGACTGAAACCCCGATGAGATAGGCGAAACGCCATCTCACAGGGCAGACACTGACAGACACGGGCCAAAACAAGCAAGAAAGTCAGAGGAAATAAGGGAATGCCGAGTTTAAACTGGATAGGAAAAGAAGCAGTAATCAATCATCACAGGCAGGTGCCATATCATTTGCTGCGATGCGATAATTCGCTCTCATGCGGCGATGCAGAGAGCGGAAACCTGCTTGTAGAAGGAGATAATCTTCTGGCACTGAAAGCACTACTGCCCTATTACGCAGGGCAAGTCAAATGCATATATATTGATCCACCATATAATACTGGTAAAGAAGGATAGACATATAATGATAATGTAAATGCACCGGAAATAAAAAAATGGTTAGGTAAAGTTGTTGGCAAAGAAGCGGACGATCTCTCGCGTCATGACAAATGGTTGTGCATGATGTATCCTCGTTTATCTTTGCTTTGGGAATTTCTTGATAAAGGCGGGGTATTATTTATAAGTATTGGTAAAGATGAGATTGGACATTTACGTGTTTTATGTGATGAGTTATTTGGAGTTCAGAACCTTTTGGAAGTATTTATCTGGCAAATAGAAGGTAATGTTGAAAACCAAGAGGCTATTACTTCAACGCATGAGTATATATTGGCCTACGAAAAAGGAGAACGAACAAGCAAGATAAATCAGACTATCGATCCAAATGTAGGCGATGAATCAAAACTTTTGCGAGACTTTGCAGAAAACTCTACAATAAAAAATGGCCCCGGTAATCCTGCTTCCATAATCGAATTACCGATAGGATTTCCCTGTGCAATTGAAAATTTAAATTTTCCTAAACATGATTTTGCAGAGAAATTTATAAAGACTATAGAAGCGGATGAAAGATATATAAAACGTGAGATAAAACAACAGTTTGATGTAGAATATCCGATACGACTTGATCCAATGGTTGTTGAATCAGGTCGATTAGTGCAACCATGTCGAGTATATTCAGGGTGGTCCTCGGCAAGAAAATTTCGAAGATATATTGAGCTTGGATGTATACCTTTGTTGGAGGAAGATGGATCACGTCTTAGATTTTTTCTGACTCACACAGGTGTACCGACTTATAGACGAGATGCCCGTGAAGCACATTTTGTTGAGACAATATTAAGAAATATGGGAACTACTGAAAAAAGTTCTAATGAATTGGAACGTATGGGAGTGAAATTCAGTTACCCAAAACCAGTTGAGTTAATTAAATATTTAATTTCACTTTATGCAAAAAAAGGAGATTTAATATTAGATTCTTTTTGTGGTTCTGGTACTACTGGAAATGCAGTATTAGAATTGAATTCTGAAAGAAATTTGGACTTAAGGTTTATTTTAATAGAATTGGAAAAAGAAGTTGCAGAAAAATCCACGGTTTCACGGCTACAAGCAGCAATTAAAGGATATAGTGCTCGACGTGGAAACCAGAAAATACTTAGAATAGGGTTGGGAGGTGGATTTAGATATTGCAAATTAGATAAGCCGTTGTTTGATGAGACAGGAAAGATTGGAGAGACGGTAAAATTCGCAGATTTGGCATCGCATATTTTCTTTACTGAGACAGGGATGCCGATACCTAAACGGACAAATGGGGCAAGTCCATTTTTAGGAACTGCAAACGGGACAGGTTATTATTTATTATTCAATGGGATATTAGGCGATAAGACGCCGAACGGCGGAAATGTATTGACAGGCAAAGTGCTGGAGAGCTTGCCAAAACATAACGGACAAAAGGTTATTTTTGGAGAGGGTTGCCGATTGGGTAATGCAAGATTAAAACGTGAACAAATAATATTCAAGCAGTTACCTTATGAGATAAAGGTGTCGTAATGGCATTTGAATTAAAACCATATCAGAAACGATGCATAAAAGAGTTGAAACAATATTTCAGGAAAACGACTGAATTAAATAATGCGGATACAGCGTTTTATGAACAGGTAAAACGAAAATATAATCCTATAAAGACTCTTGAGGAACTTCCATACGTTTGCATTAGAGTGCCGACCGGCGGAGGCAAAACAGTTTTGGCGGCATATTCAGTGGGAATCACTGCGCAAAATCTACTCAGGGCTGAAAGGTGTCTTGTACTATGGCTTGCACCGACGACACAGATTGTAGGACAAACATTAGATGCATTGCAGGATAAAAAACATCCATACAGACAAGCGTTAGATGATTCATTTGATGGGTGCGTAAGTGTAATAGATATTGAATCAGCCAAAAACCTTCAACGAGGGATTTTAGATTCTGATACTGTTGTCATTGTAACAACATACGCTGCCTTGCGTGTTGGAGATACTGAAGATCGAAAGATGTATGAAGACAGCGGCATTTTAATGTCTAATTTTGAGAATTTGACTGATGAACAATTAAGATTACTCGAAAAAGGAAATGGCGGGGGTAAACCTGTTCGGAGTCTTGCAAATGTTTTAAGATTAAGAAGGCCGTTAGTTATAGTTGATGAGGCACATAACGCAAGAACACCATTATCATTTGAATCTTTGGCAAGGTTTAATCCTTCGTGCATATTGGAATTTACAGCAACGCCTTGTCAGGATTTTAAAGGCGGCAATAAGCCGAGCAATGTTTTAACGCATGTATCAGCTGCGGAATTAAAGGCAGATGAAATGATAAAACTGCCTATTTATCTAAAGGCAAAGCCGCAATGGGTTGAAGCGGTTCGAGAAGCGTTAGACAAACAAACTGAATTAGAAAAACTTGCAATTGAAGAAGAAAAAGAAACAGGACAGTATATAAGGCCGATAATTCTGTTTCAGGCCCAAAGGAATGTCGCAGGAGAACAAAATATTACTTTTGAGGTTTTAAAGAAAAGTCTTATTGAAGAATTTAAAATCTCTGAAGAACAAATAGCTATATCGGTTGGAGCGCAAAATGATCTGGAAGGAATTGACGTTCTATCAAAAGGTGAAAAGATAAGATATATAATAACAGTTGATAAGCTGCGTGAGGGGTGGGATTGTCCGTTCGCATATATACTTTGCACGATAACTAATTTAAGAAGCAACACGGCGGTAGAGCAGATACTTGGCAGAATTTTGCGGATGCCATACGTAACAAAACGGAATTATGAGGAATTGAATCGTGCATACGCGTATACCACATCATCGGATTTTAAGGCTGCTGCAGATACCTTAACCGAAGCGCTTGTTGATAGCGGATTTGAAAAATTTGAAGCGAAGGAAATGGTCAAGTCATTAGACGAAGGAACTGAATTTTTGCCATTATTTCATTCGCCTGTATCTGAAACTATCAGTACAAAGATAAATACAAAAGATATACCTGAAAATCTTCGTGATAAATTGAGCTTTAGAGAAACGGAATCGGGCTTAGAAATTGTATATGCAGGGCCAGCGATAAAGGCTGGAGATGGCGAAAAGCTTAAAGAGGCAATAAATAACGAGAAAGATAAAAAGGCCATAGAACGGCTTGTCAGGAAATCGCGAGGACAGGAAAGCACGCCAGCGGCAATGGGCGCAAAATTTAAAATTCCAATCCTTGCAATGAGAATTGACAAGCAATTAGAATTATTTGAAGATCAATTCAGGGAAGTACCATGGAAATTGAGCAGTTGCGATGCGACTTTGTCTGAGCAGGATTTTTCGCTTACTCGGAGCAAAGAAAGAACCGCAAATATTGATGTAACAAAAGAAGGCAAGATAGAATATTCGTTTATTTCTGAGTTACAGAGACAGCTTTCTCTGACAGATATACATGGGCCAAAAACTGAAGCTGAATTAGCTATCTGGCTTGATCAAAATATTAAACATAGGGATGTAACTCAAATTGAGGCAAGTTTATTCATAAGCAAGATGATAAGTTCGCTTGTAAAAAATCGGAATTTTCCCTTAGAAGAACTAATTACGAATAGATGGCGATTAAAAGACGCAACAGAGCAGTTGATATCTGATCATCGTAAAATATTCTTAAAGCAGACATATCAAAGAATGCTTTTACCGGAGTTTGAGACACCTTTAATTGTGGATCCCAGTTTTTGTTTTACATTTGATAATAACAGGTATCCTGCTTCGAGATATTATGATGGGGCTTTTAAACCTGATAAACATTTCTATTTAAGTCCGGGCGAAATGAACGGCGAAGAGGCAGATTGCGCAGCATTTATTGATGGGTTAGATGAAGTTCAATACTGGGTGAGAAATCTTGATAGAGAAGATTATTCATTTTCGCTGCCGACTTGCACCGATAAATTTTATCCTGATTTTGTGGCGCAATTGAAAGACGGACGTGTATTTGTTATCGAATATAAAGGCGGTCATATTGCTGATAGTGCTGACACTGAAGAGAAGGATAAAATCGGTCAAATATGGGCAATGAGGTCGAAAGGCCGTTGCCTTTTCAGGATGGTCGGTAAGGATGACTACCAATCCAAGATACTATCAGCAATTGGTAAGTAAGTTTTTGACTTAAAGAGATGCCCTGATGAAGTAGTTTTAAGAAAGTTCAATGGAGCGGCATGAAAACACTTCACCGGGTAAACTATCGCATCTCAACAAAAAAAATAACCCTGATGAAGTGCCCTGAAAACTGAACCCGCCAGCAGGCAGGCGGGCTAAATGAGAAACGAACCGCCGGGATAAAAATGCCCCCTGCGCTTTCGCTGGGGCTCGGAACCCCCTGGCCCCCGCAATTTCCCCCTGTGGTTTCTTCTGCAAGGACCGAAACCCTGATACAGGGGAAAATTAAATCGGAGAACTTCATTGGGGCGGGGTCTACGATATTATTTGAGCCAATCGTTAATGTTTTTGGCGAGGATTTGGGGGTCCTGCCGTTTTAATATATTTTCCGCAATGGGCTGGGGGATTTTTAGTTTTTTAAGGGCGGATTCGACCCGTTTCCATAGTCTGGTTTTTTTGTCGGCGTCCGGAGCGAGGAAAATTTCGGTTACGAGCTCCTGGAGCCTTGTAAGGGCAATCTTATCCAGATTCTCATAATAGTTTTTTATAACCTTTTTTTGATAACCACTGAAATTATGGGCCATAATTACTGTTCCTGTTATATCATTTTGTTCGACCCCGCACCTATTTGTACAATTCGGAAATCATATAATAGCCAGGGCGATACCAATTATGAACACATTTTTCACTTTAAGAAAGCCATTTACAAATAGGTATGGGATGGGGGATTTATGCAACATTTTATCGGACTGTGAGTTATGTGCCCCCGATATCAGTATTAATATTGAGGTTTTTTGCGGATTTATAGCTGGATTTATAGATAGGTACGGCTATAATCGCAAAAAATATAAAAGGGATTTTTGCTGGAAGATATGCGTAAACAACTAATCTGGCTTATATTAGCGATGATTTTTTGTGCAGAAGGGAAATCTGCGATTGATGAGCAGAAGGCGCAGTTTTTCGGCGCAGAGGACCTTCATCTTCGCGGCAAAACGATGACAAGCTACCAAATCGCCAGCGGGGAACATATCCTTGTATTCCGAGACGGGTTCGACCTTGTTATCGGCGATAACAGACTGAAAAGTACAGAGGCGGTGGTCTGGCTGACGCGCAATACCTCCGAGTACAGCGGGGTTACAAATGTTGAATATAAGGCGACGGTTTATCTGCAGGAAAAGGTGTCGATAGCCAAAGGGGCCGGTTCGATGACATCCGGTCTTGAAGTTGAAAAGCCGGTGATAGAAGGAGCCGAATCGCTTGTCGCAGAGTTCAGGGTGTCAGGCGAGATTTTCGCAACGGCCGACGAACGAACCGAAGAAGACCCACGCACAAGCCTGATATATCATAATGCACTTGTCGCGACCGGTCAGATAAAACTGCCGCCAGAAGAAAAAGCCATCGCTCAGCAGCAACAGCAACAGGAAATGGGAGAGCCGCCGAGTATTCTTGAAAGAGTTTTTGGTCCAGACAGGAGCGGCCAAGCGAAACAGACAGGGGCCGGACAAGCCAAGGCAGCAAAAGCAGCAGCGGCAGGGCCAGTAGCACCTTTGGCGCCTGCGCCCAAGTTTCAGTATCCTGTAAATATAAGCAGCGCGACGAACCAGCCGGTAAAAATTACGAATGAAAATCTGGCCGACAATACGAGCATAGCGACGGTTCTCAACAGATTTTATCTGTGGCAGAAGCAGGACGAATCGGGAAGGCTGCTGGAGTTTCAGGCGAATACGGCGGTAGTATTTTATACTCGCAAGACAAACGAGCCGAATAAAACTTCGGAAATTTTGCCTGGCGACAATACGGTCAAGGCCGTTTATTTCCGCGGCGATGTGATTATGACCGAAGGCAGCAGGACGATTCGCGCCGATGAGGTTTATTACGATTTTCAGAAAAAGCAGGCTCTTGTAATAAACGCTGTTATGCGAACATTCGACCCGATGCGCGGGATTCCGATATATGTAAGAGCGGCCAAACTCAAACAGGTAGCGGAAGATAAATTCGCGGCCAAAAATGTTACACTGACCAACAGTGAATTTTACGTTCCTAGATTTTCCGCGACGGCATCGGAAGTTTTTATCGCGGACACAACGGCCGTCGACCAGCAAACCGGAAAGGCCGGCAATAACAGTTACGACATTCTGATGAAGAATGTGAAGATAAATGTCGACAACCGGCCGGTGTTTTGGTGGCCTGCTCTTCGGGGAAATTTTGAGACGCCAGACCTTCCGCTGAAAAAGGTGCAGTTCAGCAAAGACAGTACTTTCGGCAGAGCGATTGAGACTGAATGGTATCTTGCCAAGGTTCTCGGTCTTCGTGAACCCAAAGGCGTCAATTCGAGCCTTATGATAGATTCCTATTCGAAGCGAGGTTTGGGAGTAGGCGCTGATATATCATACGAACGGGAGAAATACTACGGCAATATTAACGGATATATAATTAACGATAAAGGTAAGGACGACCTTGGCAGAGACAGACAGAACATAAAACCTGAAAAGACGCTAAGAGGCATGCTCAATTTCCAGCACAGGCATTTTCTGCCATATCACTGGCAGCTTACCCTGGAGACCAGTTATATTTCAGACGAGCATTATCTCGAGTCTTTCCATCGAGAAGAGTACTTCAGCGGCAGGGGACAGGAAACCAGCGTGCATCTGAAATGGCTGAAAGACAATCAGGCATTTGCGATACTGGGCAGATGGCGGATAAACGATTTTGCCGACCAGCTTGAAGACCTGCCTTCGGCGCAATATCACTTGACGGGACAATCGCTTTTCAACGACAAATTTACCTTATACAGTGACAGCACAGTGGGCAGATTCCGTCAGCTGGTGGGTAAAGATCACGATTTGGATATTACAGACGAATATTTCACGTTCGGCTCGACCCGCACCGAGCTTGATATGCCGCTTAAGTTCAAAGGCGGCAATATTGTGCCTTTTGTGGCCGGTACATTCGGATACGACGACAGAAGCGGCTTCGACCGAAACACCGCTACCGGAGGGACCAGACAATTCGGTGAAAAGGAGGTTTTCATCGGCGAGGCCGGTGTAAGGGCATCGATCCAGTACTGGAAAAACTACAATGTCCAATCGAAATTCTGGGACCTCGACGGTCTGCGTCATATCATAAAGCCTTATGTGAACGCATCTGTTTTTGCTGAAAGCACCGATGTTGTGGAGCAGAAAGACATATTCAGCTTCGGAGTTTTGAACCGCTGGCAGACAAAGCGCGGACAGGGCGAGAAGAAAAGGATTCTCGACTGGATGAGGCTAAACCTTGAATATACAATGGTCAGCGACGAGTCCGAGGTAAGAAGGCCGGACAGAACTCTGTGGAACAATCCATTTGTACCGCTTTCCACGATTCTGGCGCCGGATATTTTCAATAGCGACCTTGGCGGCACTGTCAGAACCTTCGAGCTTTTCGGTCTGCAACGAAACAGCTTTAACGCGGATTATATCTGGCGTTTGAGCGACACAACAGCAATTTTGAGCGACCTAAATTACGACACTAAAGACCAGGAAATTGAACAGTTCAATATAGGACTGTCCCGGCTCGTCTGGCCGAACCTGAGCTATTATATAGGCACCCGATATATACGGAGCATAGAAATCGAAGGCGAAAAAGGGTCGAATGCGCTTACATTCGCGGCGACATATAAACTTAACCCCCGTTATACCCTTACTTTTTCCCATCAGTACGATTTCAAGCGTGACGGGAGAATACTTACGCAGGTTTCTCTAATCAGGCGCTACCACAGGCTGTATTACGGCCTGACCTACAGTATCGACGAATCACTTGACAGACGCACGATAGTCCTTACTATATGGCCTGAAGGAATCGGCAGTATGGCCCCCGGCTCAAGGACGCTTTTGGGTGTGAATACCCCAGATGACCGTGGTTATTAATTGAAGATTGAAAAATGAAGATTGAAAGTTTTTAAAAGTAGCCAAAGACGACATCACAAATCTTCAATCAGCAATCTTAAATCTAAATCTTTATAAGGAAGGAATATATTATGGCTTTAGTTACGACGGAAAAGATGTTTGAAATGGCCTATAAAAACGGCTATGCGGTTGGGGCATTCAATGTCAATAATATGGAAATTACGCAGGGCATTGTAGCGGCTGTTGCCGAGAAAAAGGCGCCGCTGATTCTCCAGATATCCCGCGGCGCGAGAAAATACGCGAGTATGAGCTATCTGCGTGCGATTATCGATGTGGCGGTTGCGGAAAATCCCGATATTCCGATTTGTATGCACCTCGACCACGGCGATACTTTCGAGGTCTGCAAGCAGTGCGTCGATGACGGCTTTACATCTGTGATGATTGACGCATCACATCATTCTTTCGAAGAAAACATCAAAATCACCAAACAAGTCGTCGAATACGCTCACGCCCACGGAGTAGTAGTAGAGGCAGAGCTTGGCCAGTTGGGCGGCATAGAAGAAGATGTGAAAGGTGTCAGCCATGACGATGTGGCAAGTCATCTGACCGACCCGAATCAGGCGATAGAATTTGTCGAGAAAAGCGGCTGCGATTCTCTTGCGGTGGCCTGCGGGACAAGTCACGGCGCCTATAAGTTTAAATCCGAACCGAAGCTTGCCTTTGACGTAATACAAAAGGTTGCCGACAAACTGCCCGGTTTTCCCCTTGTAATGCACGGCTCAAGCACAGTGCTTAGAGAATTTGTCGACCTTATCAATAAATACGGCGGTAAGATGCCGGACGCTATGGGCGTGCCGGAAGCGGCGATTTCCAAGGCTGCGAAAATGGCAGTCTGCAAGGTCAATATAGATACCGACCTTCGAATGGCAATGACGGCCAAGATTCGCCAGGTTTTTGCGGAAAAGCCCGCAGAGTTCGACCCGAGAAATTATCTTGGTCCGGCAAGAGACGCGATAAAAACGATGGTTATGCATAAACTCGATGTACTCGGCTGCAGTGGAAAAGCAAAAGAATGTCTGTAAAAAATTACTAAAAAATAGCCACAAAGGCACAAAGACACAAAGAGAAGTAATATATATAAACTTTGTGCCTTAGTGTCTTAGTGGCTAAGTTTCTTTATATCTTTTGAGAAAATCGCAAATGAAAAAGATTATAGTATTTATTTTCGTAATATTTTTACCGGTTTATGCCGCATTTTCGATGTCAGCTCCCGCAGGCGTCTCGGCTTCATCACAAAAAGAATCTGTTTCGCAGCAGTCGGACGGCAATACGACTAATCCAATAAAGGCCGCGGCGCAGAACATATACAAGGGTGATTTTGACGCGGCAGAGAAGATTGTCAAACAGGGCGATGGTAATAATCCGGCTATGGCCGCGATTGAGAAAATAGTTTCACAGTACAATCAGATTCAACAGTTAAGGCAGCAGGCCGAGAAGCAGACTTATGAGAATAAATTTGCCGAGCTTGCGAAATTCAAATCTCAGTCTGCCTTCGGGCGAGACCTCGCCAATGGCGGGGCCGAGACGAACGAGCCGAATCTTATCGAGGTATTTGCAGTAATTGTCAAGGCTCATGAAGCGGCCGATGCAAATCAGAAGCCGCTGGTTTTGGCCGAGCCGTTTGTAAAGGCGACAATCGAAAAAGCGAAGAAGGCGGCCGCTGATTATGAATCCAAAGGCGACTGGATAAACGCTCTGCTTTACTGTTACAGCTGGCTGGAAATTCTTTACGAGAACGACAAGGACTACACAGATAAAAAAGAACAGCTTGAGGATAAAGCCATTATCGAGGCATCACTGGCGGATAGTCCCTGTGAAACCGGCACAGAGCGATACGAAAAAGTTAAACCTGAAATGTTCATACGCAGCCTCGATGTGCTCGAATACAGCTATGTAGAACCTTTTTACTACAGCGATATGACAGAAAAGGCATTCAAGCGGCTCCGATATCTTGCGGAAGTAATAAGTCTTTGGAAAAATTACGACCCGAATTCTTTTAAGATACAGTTTGAAAAAGACCAGATACAGCAATTTGTCGCCGGTCTTGCATCGCTGGAAAAGGAGTACAAGACAGAGGCTGTGAGCGGTCTGAGCAGAGACCAGTTTTTAAGATTGTTTAAGCATATTCTGGCCGTTAATTCAGCGACAATAAAACTGCAGGAACAGATAGTAGTCTGGCATTTTGCCGACGCCTGCATGAATACGCTCGACCCGCATACAATGATTATCTGGCCCAAACAGGTTGAAGACTTCGAAAAAAATATGACAAACGAATTTACGGGGATAGGCGTTGAGATATCCAAACGGGACGGTTTTTTGAAAGCCGCAAGTCTTTTGCCGGATACTCCCGCGTATAATTCCGGTCTTGACGCCGGCGATATAATAGAAGCCGTTAACGGCGAGAGCACAAGAGAGATGTCCATTACCTGTGCGGTGAGCAAAATCACCGGTCCTGCCGGTACAAAAGTTGTACTTACGGTTCGCCGGCCAAACGAGAAAGAAACGAGAAAAATTGAAATCACCCGTGCGAAGATAATCGTTCCTACCACGCGAGGCTGGTGCAGGGACGATTCAAAGGGGTGGTTATACTTTATAGACGACAAGGACAAGATAGGCTATGTCAGGATTACACAATTTTCCGCGACTACCGCGGCAGACCTTGATGCCATTCTTACAAAACTGGAAAATGAGGGAATGAAATCACTCATACTCGATTTGAGGTATAACACGGGCGGTTATCTTCAGAGTGCGGCTGATATAACAGATTTGTTTGTTGAGAAGGGCACTATCGTAAGTACCCAGCCGAGAGTCGGCTTGCCGACCTGGGAGACCGCGAAGAAAAAAGGAACTCATCCTAATTATCCTCTTGTGATACTGATAAATTCAGGTTCTGCCAGCGCATCAGAAATTGTGGCTGGGGCTCTTGCAGACAAAACTTTCTCGAGAGCAATCCTTGTAGGTGAACAGAGCTACGGCAAAGGCAGCGTTCAGACTATCTCACCATATCCCGGCGGCGGGGCACAGCTTAAGTATACGATGGCATATTATCATCTTCCTTCAGGGCAGAGGGTAAATGACCGCTACGCGATGGAAAAACTCGGCAAAAAAGACTGGGGCATTAAGCCGGATGTAAAGATTGAGTTAGCCAACGAAGAAATTAAAAAAGTTCTCGATATAGAGCGCGACAACGATGTTGTTGCGGCGGCAGACCACAACCAGAATAATAAACAAAAGCTGACAAGACATAACCTGACAGAGACCCTGGAGGCCGACAGTCAGCTTGCCATAGCGGTCCTTGTCGCGAAGACAAAACTTGTTGAATCAGGACTGGAAAAATGACCGAACAAGAGGATATCAGCAAACTTGAACAGCGGCGGACAGAAAAACTTGCGCGAATAAAACAGCTTGGAATAGACCCGTACGGCCAACGGTTCGATAATGTTGAATCAACCGAATCGGTGAGGGCTAAATTCGACGAGAAAATACAGGGGCAAAGAGCGATATGTGCAGGCAGAATCGTTCTTCTTCGCGACATCGGCAAACTGATATTTATAACCCTTCGTGACAACAGCGGCACTATTCAACTGGGTTTGAGTAAAAAACTTCTTGAGAGCCAGTGGGAATTTATAAAGCTGATTGAGCCGGGCGATACAATCGGCGCAGAAGGACAACTCGGTCTTACAAAGACCGGCGAACTTACAATATGGGTTGAAAAAGTTACGCTGCTTGCCAAATCGGTTCTGCAGCCTCCGGAAAAATTTCACGGCCTTGCCGATACGGAACTTCGATACCGTCAGCGGTATGTCGACCTTTGGGCAAATCCTGAAGTGATGCAGCGATTCAAAAAACGGCTTGCGATAATATCGACGATTCGCAGTTTTCTTCAGGAAAAAGGATTCTTCGATGTTGAAACGCCGATGATGCATACAATCGCAGGCGGTGCGGCGGCAAAACCGTTTATCACTCATCATAATGCTCTTGATATAGATTTATATCTGCGGATTGCGCCGGAATTATTTTTGAAAAGGCTCCTGGTCGGTGGAATGGAGAAGGTTTTTGAAATAAACCGCAATTTCCGCAACGAAGGCCTGAGCCCGCGGCATAATCCTGAATTTACGATGCTGGAAATTTACCAGGCTTACGCCGACTATAATGTAATGATGGAACTGACCGAATCGCTTATCGGGAGTTTGGTTGAAAAGCACTGCGAAGGTTCGAAAATTAAATTTGGTGATAATGAAATTGATTTTTCGAGGCCGTGGCAGAAGATTTCTTATTCGGAGCTTTTCAATAAATACTGCGGCTGCGATATTGGCGATATTACCGCGATTCGCAAAAAGGCAAAGGCTGCCGGTATCGACGAAGCGAAAATGGACGATGAAGTTATCATAAATAAATTGTTCGAGGAAAAGGTGGAATCGAATCTTGTCAATCCTACTTTTGTGATTGATTATCCGGGCAAGCTGTGTCCGCTAACGAAGCGCAGCAAAGCGAATCCCGATTTTGCCGAGCGGTTCGAGCTTTACATAGGGAAAATAGAAATTGCAAACGCCTATACCGAGCTGAACGACCCGCAGGTGCAATACGAAAACTTTACCTCACAGGTAAAAGGCGCCGGCGAAGACGAAAATACGTTTCGCAGTCTCGATGAGGATTTTATAACTGCGCTTAAATATGGAATGCCGCCTGCAGGCGGATTGGGTATCGGCATCGACAGACTTATTATGCTGCTTACCGGCACGACGAATATAAGAGACGTTATTTTATTTCCATTGTTAAAACCTGAAAAGATTTAAGATTGAAGATTTAAGATTGAAGATTTGAGGAATCGCCTTCGGCGAAGTTATTTTTATTAATTTTCATTCTTCAATTTTCATTCTTCAATTCTTTCAAAGGATTTGGGCGAATGCTTAAATTTTTCCTGGCACTGCGATATCTCAAGAAACGAAAGATTGTTTTTCTCAGTATCGCCGCGGTAACGCTTTCGACGGCGCTGCTCGTGACGGTGGCAAGTCTTTTCACGGCATTTATCGGGGCGATTGAGCTGAGCGCATCGGAATACCTGGGCGATATTGTTCTTGAGCCTCCATCAAGATTTTCCGGTTATGATGTTCTGATTGAAAAACTCTGTGCGGCCGAAGAAATCGACTCCGCGACGCCTGTGCTTTCCACAAGCGGTCTTGTGCATCTGGGGTCGGGAAACGTAAAAGCCGTCAATATCTGGGGTATAGAACCCCAGAGCCGCTGCCGAGTTACAAATTTCAAGGATAACCTGTTGAGGCAGAAATCATCACCTTCGATGCCGCATTTTAAATATGACGATGAAAATGACATACCAATCTTTGTAGGCATTGCCGTTATTTCAGAGCCGAACGTCAAAACGGACCGTTACGATTTTTCTCTCGCCGAAAGTTTTATTGGGAAAAAGGCTGTGATAACAGTCGGCGCAACCGAAGCCGAAAGCAATGAGCCGATAAATTTCACACGTTCTCATTCGGTACCGGCAGTTATTTCCGATATAGTTTTTACATCGGTTTACGACATAGACAAGAAATTTGTTTTTATGCCGATAGAAGATTTATCTGGTCTTTTGTTCGGTTCGAGTAAACAGAATAAGACGGCGGATATAATTCATATTAAATGTGCCAGCGGCATCAATCCGCAGCAGGCAATCAGGACAGTTCGGCGGATATGGTCTGATTTTGCCTCTGGGCAGCTTAACTGGCCACAGGCTATTGCCGGCCAGGCAGATATTGTTACCGCAGTCGAAAAACAGGCGCAGTATGCCACCGAGCTTCGAAAACAGATGGGCGTTCTGCTGGTGGTCTTCGGGATTATAAGCACGGGCATCGTAGTTCTTATATTCTGTATTTTCTATATGATAGTCAGAGCCAAACAAAAGGACCTTGCGATTATAAAATCCATTGGCGGCTCGGCCGGCGATATAACTTCCGTATTTTTGCTGTTCGGTTCTTTTGTCGGCCTTATCGGCGCATCCGCCGGGGTGCTAATTGGTTTTGTTATTACTTCTAATGTGAATGCTGTCGAGCAGTTTGTCAGCGGTCTTTTCGGGCTCAAACTCTGGAGCAGCAGCGTTTATATGTTCACGAAAATTCCGAATCATTTTGACTGGTTCTGGGCGATATGTTTCTTTGTCGTCGCCGTTGCCGCTTCGATTCTCGGTGCTTTTTTGCCTTCGATAATCGCCGCCAAAACATCGCCGGTAAAAATCCTAAGGTATGAATAAATGTACGATGTAATATTGCCGTTAAAACTTTTTAAGAGCAGCAGGCTGACAATCCTTGCGGTTTTAGCCGTTGCGGTCAGTGTTTTTATCGTCATTGTGGTAATGACGGTGATGAACGGCCTGACGGTTGATTTTATAGATAAGAACCACGGTTTTTATTCCGACTGTGTTATCTCGACGGATTCTCTGGTTGGTTTCGGCGATTATAATGAATTTATGACCTTGCTCAGGTCGCAGGATTTCGTTGAAGGCGTTACGCCTGTAATAAACGCCTTCGGCCTTGTGAAATCCGAATCTTCCGGCAAGAACGCCGCCCTTAGTCTTATGGGAATCGATATCGATTCCCAAATAAAAACGACTGATTTTGCACAGAGCCTGTACTACCGCAAAGATAATCCCTCGCTTGCTTTTGCTCCTTTATATAATCCGCAATTGCCGGGCTGTGTAATGGGCGTCGACCTTCTGGTCAATCGCGACCAGTGGGGCAATTATGAGCAATGGCCTTATCTTCCGCGATGGTCTTATTCAATCACCTGTTTTCCGCTTACGCCAAAAGGGACTCTTGTAAAAACCGGCATATCCGTTTCCGCCAGCTCAAAAACTTTTTATTACAGCGATAATTCAAATACAGGTCTTGCCAAAATCGACAGTACGATGGTTTATCTGCCGTTCGAGCAATTGCAGTCTTTAACCGGTATGGACATCAGCGCGAAAAGAACCAGTGCGATATTCATAAAATATAAGAAAGGTTTTAATACTGACAAATCCGTTGAAAAAACGGCGGCTTTGTGGAAAGATTTTATCGGCCAAAGGCCGGACTCGGCCGTTTCGGGCCTTTTTAAGAATGTAAACGTACAGGACTTCAGAAGTTACCGCAGGGAAACGATTGCGCCCATGGAGAAAGAACGTGCGATGTTGCTATTGCTTTTTCTGCTTGTCGGCCTGATTACGGTCTTTATTATTTTCGTAGTTTTTTATATGATTATAGGGGCAAAGAATAAAGACATCGGTATTCTCAAGAGTATCGGTGCTTCCCGTTTCGGTATTATGCGGGTCTTTTTGCGATATGCGGTTTTGACCGGCTTTGTCGGCGCAGTTGTCGGCATCGCCTGCGCGTTGATATTTTTAGACAATGTTAACAGTCTGGAAAACTGGCTGTACGACAAATTCGGTTTCCAAATGTGGAACCGTGAAATTTACGCGATAGGCGAGATACCGAACCGGCCGGGCGTTGCTCTGCCACTTGAGGTCGCCGCGGCGGCGATTGTCGCTTGTCTGCTCGGCGCGATGTTGCCGACAGTCAAGGCCGCGAGACAAAATTGTGTGGATACTCTGCGAGTAAACCAGATATGACAGATAATAATATATTGACTTGTCAGCGGATTTTTAAATCCTACCCGATGGGTGCTACCCGTCTCGAAGTTCTCAAGGGTATAGACCTTAATGTCGGCATAGGCGAATTTGTGGCTGTCAAAGGCGCTTCGGGCAGCGGCAAGAGCACGCTTTTGCATATACTCGGCGCGCTGGATAAGCCCGATAAAGGCGATGTTTTTTTTGAAGGGAAAAAGCTTTCGGCCTTTAACGGCAAAAAAATCAATGAGTTTCGGAACAGAAAAATTGGTTTTGTATTTCAGTTTTACCATTTACTTGACGAATTAACAGTGCTGCAGAATGTTCTTCTTGCCCCGATGATACGTGCCGGTGCGATAGGCTGGCTGGTCGGTTCGGCAAAGGCTAAAAAGAACGCTTTGCAGCTCCTGGGAGAGCTTGGCCTTTCGGAGCGGATCGAGCACAGGCCTTATCAGCTTTCCGGCGGTGAGCGGCAAAGGGTCGCAATCGCAAGGGCGATGATAAACGAGCCGGACGTGATTCTGGCCGATGAGCCGACAGGAAACCTTGACTCTGAGACAGGAAATGGTATCTTAAAGATCTTTGAAAAACTGCACATCGCTGGCCAGACAATAGTGATGGTTACTCACGATGACCGGATTGCTCAAAAAGCCTCGAGAATAATCAGGCTCGCCGACGGCAGAGTCGCCCCGGGGTAGAAATTTGCGGAGTTTTTATGTCTTTAAAAATTTGGATTAACGAAGGACTCGTAGATGAGCAGGATGCTAAAATAAGCGTTTTCGACCACGGTCTGCTTTACGGCGACGGTGTATTCGAAGGTATTCGTGTTTACAGCTCCAGAGTTTTCGAGCTTGACGCGCATCTTAAAAGGCTTTACGAGTCGGCGAAAGTAATAAGGCTTGAAATTGGTATGACGCTGCAGCAGCTTGCCGATGCGATCCAACAAACCGTCAAGGCAAACGGCATTGTTGACGGATATATTCGTCTTATCGTTACACGCGGCCCGGGCACTTTGGGCATTAATCCGTTTACCTGCAAAAAGCCCCAGATAATTATCATTGCCGATAAAATTCAGCTTTATCCTCAGGACCTGTATGAGAAAGGTTTGAGAGTTATCAGTGCCTGCACGATTCGCAATCATCCTCTTGCGATACCGCCGCAGGTCAAGAGTCTCAACTATCTCAACAATATATTGGCCAAGATTGAAGCTATCGATGCAGGCGTGCCGGAAGCGATAATGTTCAACCATTTAGGTTTTGTTGCCGAAGCTTCGGGCGATAACGTTTTCATCGTCAAGAATAGCGTTGTCTGTTCTCCGCCGATTCAGGCCGGCTCTCTTGAGGGCATTACACGGTCGGTTGTTATGAGTCTTGCAGCGCAGGAAAATATCGAAGTTTCGCAGAAAAATCTGACGCGGTTCGACCTTTATGTCGCTGACGAACTTTTCCTTACCGGCACCGCCGCCGAGGTTATCGGCGTAGTTGAAATTGACGGCCGGAAAATTTCCGACGGCAAACCCGGTCCGGTTACGCAGCTTCTGCGCAAAAAATTCTTCGATTATGCACACGGCCGCTCGAAGTAAGATGACGGTACGCAATCCATCTTCTGTTTCTGACTCGCTCATAGCTGATGAGCTTGCAGGGATACAGAAATTCCTGTCTGAACAGCTCGATTGTCCCGACGACAGACTTTCTGTGTTTATCGATTATCTTAAACATCGACAGGGCAAGATGCTCCGCGCCTCTGTTCTGCTTTTGAGCGGCAGGCTGCTGGGGGATATAACTGAACTGCATATCAAAATTGCCGCAGTTGTGGAGATGATTCACGCGGCGACACTGCTGCACGACGATGTGATAGACGACGGCCATTCCCGCAGGCATCATGCGACGGCGAACAATCTGTGGGGCGCGAATTTGGCAGTTCTGCTCGGAGACTATCTTTTGAGCAGGGCTTTCTCGACGATGGAATCCCTGCAAAGAAAAGACATCAACCGGATACTTACCGAAACGGCTGCGACAATTTGTCGGGGCGAGATGCTCCAAAGCTCCTGCCGCGGCGATTTCAATGTCAGCATAGAGGAATATCTCGACATAATAGAAAAAAAGACGGCGGTATTTTTCGCCAACTGTGCCCGACTTGGCGCAATCATATCCGGAGCCGATAAAAACGCCTGCGAGGTATTATATGATTTCGGTCTTAACCTCGGTATGGCCTTCCAGATAACTGATGATTTAATCGACATTGTTGGAACGGAAAACAAAACCGGCAAAACCAGCGGCAGGGATGTGGAAAATAAAATTTTGACTCTGCCTGCCATTAAAGGCATTGATTTTACGAAATCTCAAATTGTCCACTATCGCCAAAAAGCCGTCTCATCACTTGCCAGCTTTGGTCCCAATCCTGCCGTTCTTGCCTTGAAGGAGCTGGCGGATTTCATAACTCAATTACCCCTTTAATCAACCAGATTTTTCTTTATCCCCACACCAAAATATAATAACATCATCAAATCCGGATATTATTATTGGATAAAAGCCTATATCAAAATTTTGATGTGGGGATTTACTATTACCTGTTTGTTGTGTACAATAGGCCTGATTTTGCGGAGGTACAAAAAATGAGAACTATATTTTCAATCCTGACAATTCTTTTAATTTCCACCTGTCTTTTTGCGGCAAAAGAGCCGATACCCGAAGGCAATTCCGTGGCGGTTACGGTCTATAACAATAATTTCGGCGTTATCAAGGAGCAGCGGCCCATAGTTTTCGACAAAGGCCTTAATACGATAAGGTTCACCGATGTTGCCTCGTCTATCGACCCGACCAGCGTAAGCTTTCAGAGTATTTCTGCTCCGGGCAAAATCGCTATTCTCGAACAGAATTACGAATATGACCTTGTCGGTACGGCAAGCCTGCTCAAACGCTATCTTGACAAGCCCGTTACTATTTCCATCAAAGGCAGCGGGGCTGATGAAGGCAAAGAAATTAACGGCATTCTTTTGGCTGCGAGAGATAATAATCTGATAATCAAAAATGACGATGGCCTAATAGGAATAATCTCGGAAAGCAGCATTGAAAACATTTCGCTTTCGCAGCTTCCGGGTGATTTGGTTACGAAACCTACACTTGTCTGGCTCGCCCAGTCTGATACTTCCGGCAAAGAGCAATGTCAGGTTACATATACTACTGCCGATATCGGCTGGAGCGCGGATTATTCGGCGATACTTAACGCCGCTGAAAACGCTTTGGATGTCAGCGGCTGGGTAACAATCGATAACACGAGCGGCGCGACATATAAAGACGCCACGATAAAACTTATTGCCGGCGATGTAAGACGTGTCCAGGAGGCTCTGCCGATAAGAAGAGAGATGGACTTAATGTATGCAAAAGGTGCCGTTGCAGGAGCTTTTGAGGAAAAGTCTTTTATGGAATATCATCTTTATACGCTCGGACGCAGGAGCACCATCAATAATAACCAGACTAAACAGATTGAATTTATTACTCCCACACTAAACGTTCCCGCAAAGAAGATATATCTCTATGAACGGCAGAAAAACGACAAGAAAGTTCAGATAAAATTTGAATTTGAAAACAAAAAAGAATACGGCCTCGGTATCGCTCTGCCCAAGGGTAAAGTTCGCGTCTTTAAGAAAGATACGGATGATTCGCTCGAATTTGTAGGCGAGGACCTGATAGACCACACGCCGAAAGATGAGAAATTGTCGCTTTATATCGGCGATGCCTTTGATATTGCCGTTGAATATAAGCTTGCCGAAAGCAGGGTTGATAGAAGAATGCGATGGGAGAAACATTCGATAGAGCTTCGCAATCGTAAGGACTCGGCCGTTACTGTTTTTGTCGATGAGAAATTTCCTTCCTGGGTCAATTGGAAAATCGAGGAATCGAGCCATTCTTATGTGAAAAAGGATGCTGCAACTGCTCGCTTTACGGTTGAACTTGCGGCAAATACTACGGCGACGGTCGAATATTCCGAGACCCAGAAATGGTAGTTATGACTTGAAAAGATTTACTTTTAAACTTTTTTGAAAGGATTTAAAAATGTGGCCTTTAGTACAACTTATCATTGTCGTTCTTATAATTGCCTCTTTGTGGAAAGTCTTTGACAAGGCCGGACAACCCGGCTGGGCGGCGATCATTCCAATTTACAACTGTTATATTATGTTAAAAGTCGCCTCAAAACCCGGCTGGTGGCTGATACTTATGTTTATTCCATTAGTCAACCTTGTTATTGGATTCATAGTTTGTTTGGCTGTTGCCGAAAAATTTGGCAAAGGCGCAGGTTTTGCCGTAGGTTTGTTTTTCCTCGGTTTTATTTTTCTTCCCATTCTTGCTTTCAGCGATGCGGCATATTCCGGCTGAAAACTAAATTACAGTTTTATTGGATAGGGATAAATATGAAAAGAAATACAATGCTTAAAATTTTAAATCCAATTTTGGCGGTGTTTTTTATCAATCAGGCGATAACGGTGATATTTCGCGAGCATTTTACACGTCCCGCATTCGGCATTTTTCACAAAAACGCAGGGATGATATTGCTTTGCCTTATCGCTGTTCACATTATATTAAACTTCAATTGGGTCAAGGCGAATTACTTTTCCAAATAGTCAAAAGCTTGTTGTTGCGCCAAAAATAGAGGGGCGTAATTGCCAATTAAAGTCTTGCTAAAATCGCATTTTGGCGTAGAATTAGGCACTTTCTTATTATTCCAAAAGGAAGAAAATTATGACTGAAGATGGCGTTGTCATCAAAGGTAAGCATCCGGCATGGCAAATACATAAACGTTTGTATAACTGGGTTCTGCACTGGGCCGAGACGAAATACGGTTTTATTGCGATGATTGTTCTGGCGATTACGGAACCAATCTGTGTGCCTATACCGCTTGACATCCTTGTGGTGGGGCTGAGTCTTGGAAAACCTAAGAACGGCATCAAATATGGAATTACAGGTGCTATGTTCTCTGCGCTTGGAGGAACAATCGCCTTTCTGCTGGGGATGGCTATCGGCGGAGAAAATGTCGTCGCTGTGTTCGATAAAATTCACCTCGGCTCGAAGGTTACTCTCGCGCTTGAGATGTACCAAAAATATGATTTCTGGGCGGTTGCTATCTCGGCTCTTACGCCGGTGCCATATATACTATTCAGCTGGCTGGGAGGAATGGCAAACGTATCTATAACAAAATTTATACTTGTCAGCATAGTATTCAGAACGATGCGATTCGGCAGTGAAGGCGTTTTATTTTACTTTTTCGGCAAAAGAGCAGAACGTTTAATCGAAAAACATTTTAATCTTGCCACCGTACTTGTTATGATATTTATTGGCATAATCGCTTTTCTGATGAATAAGCTCGGAGCGGTATTTACCCCCTAATATAATGACAGAAGACCAGAAAAAACAATTACTTACAATCGCAAGAAATGCGGTAAAAACGGCGGTAACAGGCAAGAAACCTTCAAAGCCATCGTCTATCGAGGCGGAACTTAACGCTCATTGCGGATGTTTTGTTACTTTAAAGGATAAAGGCGAACTTCGAGGCTGTATCGGGCAGTTTGTTTCCGATATACCACTTATAGAATTGGTCAGCGATATGGCTGTTGCATCTGCGACTGGCGACCCGAGATTTTTTGCTGACCGTATTACACCAAAAGAAGTAGACGATCTCGACATAGAAATTTCTGTTTTGTCTCCTCTGAAAAAAACAGATAACCCGTTAAACCTGCGGCTTGGTGTTGATGGAATATACATAAAAAATGGTTACACAAGCGGCTGTTTTCTGCCGCAGGTTGCGACTGAGACTGGCTGGAGCAAAGAAGAGTTCCTGTCGTACTGCTGTGCTCATAAAGCAGGGATGAAACCGAACGCATGGAAGGATAAAGAAACGGAAGTTTATCTTTTCACAGCGGATATTATTGAAGAAGAAAAGTAAATTGTCCTGAAATCTTATACAGGAAAAACAATGAAGAACATATTAATCGTACTATTTTTGATTTTTATCTGCTGCTGCGGCGAGCAAAACGTATATGCTCGAAGCGATAAATCGTCAAAATCTAAGGATTCCTACAGTCCAAAGCCTTCGCTATCAACCGTTGAAGGACTAATTGGATACCTTACTCCGCTGCCTGCCGTACGAAAGGTTGAAAGATGGAATAACCCGTACAGCGATGGTTTGACAATAGAAACACAGCATTACAAAATTCACACGACATTGCTTGAGCCGTTAATGTTAAAGCAAGTTCCCGCTTTTGCCGAAGCCGCCTGGCGGCAGTACCAGGCCCAGCTTCCTGTGGCGGTCGAGAGCCAGAACGGATTTGTCCTGTATCTTTTTAAGGACCGTTCACAGTGGGAGCAGTTCACAAAGGAATTTACCGGCAGCCAATGGCCGGTATATCAGAAAATAAAGAAAGGCGCATATTTTCTTAACAATGCCTGCGTTGCCTATAATATTGGAAGAAGCCGAACTTTCAGTGTAATCGGCCACGAGGGCTGGCATCAGTTTGGCGACAGGTATCTTAAATATCGGCTGCCGAGCTGGCTTGATGAGGGCATCGCGCAGCTTTTTGAAACGAGCGATTATGAGAATGGCAAGTTTGTTTTCCACCCCGCGAAAAACTATGCAAAACTTGGCGCTTTGAAACTTGTTATGCAGGACAAGAAGATGATTCCGCTGCGGAATCTTATTTCGCTGAATCCCGGCGAAATTGTGTTATGGCAGGAACCTGATATGGGCGTGATGGCGTTTTACGCGCAATCGTATGCCCTTGTACGTTTTCTGCGTGAGGACAATTACGGCAAAAGGCTTGCCAATTATCATCAAATGCTGCTCGGGTCACTTAACGGTACCTGGCCGGTTGATGAAACAGAGGCAAAAATAGCTTCCGACAGGGGTATCCCTCTTACAGCACAATGGAACAGTTATATCGCACAGAAACTGTTTAACATTTACATAGGCCAGGATATCGAACAAATTGAGCCGGAATACCAGCGTTTTTGCAGTAAAATCGTCTATTATATTAGAATAAAATAGATTGCAGATTTATGGTTACGGCCTGTCTTGAATCAGATGGGGATATTTTTATCTTGTAGCAGGCTTTGGGGAAAGCTAAAATTACCCGTTTTAACAATAGTGAAAATTTGTTCAGGTATAGCCAATGGCATCAATACTCGAAAATTTCAGAACAGTCGATATTCATCATTTGAATATTTTGCTGCTGGTTGGACTGGCGATATTCTTTGCTACGGCCGGAGCGAGGGTCTTTCAGTGGATGCGAATACCTAAAATTGTAGGTTATCTTGTCGTAGGGATTCTCATAGGACCCGTAACCCATATTATTTCTTATCGTACCGTTGAGAAACTTGAACTGTTCAACATCTTTGCGCTGGGAGTAATAGGTTTTCTGATTGGCGGAGAACTCAAGAAAGAGACATTTACCCGGCTTGGCAAACAGGTTTTTTACGTTTTGTTTTTTGAGGGTATGACAGCCTTTTTGCTGGTTGGCGTATTCAGTTTTATAGTAATGTGGCATTTCTTTACCTGGCAGCAGGCTGTTGCAGTTGCCGTTGTGTTTGGAGCGATTTGTTCAGCTACCGACCCGGCTTCAACAGTGAGCGTACTGTGGGAATATAAGGCAAGAGGTCCGCTTACAACAATGCTGACAGCGATTGTCGCTCTCGATGATGCACTTGCTATGATGCTTTACGCTATCAGTGTTAGTATCGCAGGCGTTATTACTGGCGAAGGAGGCGAAGGATTCCTGGCCGCCCTTGCTTCATCTTTTATGGAAATTTTCGGTTCCGTCATAATTGGCGTAATTGCCGGAGTTGTTCTGAACAAAATCCTTAAATGGATTGACGATTCAGAGCAGGTGCTTGTTTTCACATTAAGTTTCGCACTTTTAATTATCGGTATGGCAATGGCTTTCCATCTCGACGTTATTCTCGCTGCAATGACTTTAGGCGTAACTTTGATAAACATAGACGGCAAAAGAACCGAAGAGTGTTTCAAGCATATGCACCAGCTAAGCGTTCCTATTTATGTCCTGTTTTTTGTTCTCGCAGGCGCAAGACTTAGTATCTCTCACATAAACACTGTAATTATCCTGCTCACCATTGCGTATGTCGGAGGCAGTATTTGCGGCAAGACGCTTGGCTCATACCTCGGCGCAATCGTGAGCAATTCCGTTCCGACGATAAGAAAATATCTCGGCATTTGTCTATATCCGCAGGGCGGAATAGCCGTGGCGCTGCTGATTATCGCAAGCAGCCGATTCAGCGGAGATTTGGCCGCTATTATGCTTCTGGTTGTAATCGTCGGGGCGCTGATTTTGCAGCTTATCGGCCCGATATTCGTCAAAATAGGCGCAGGCTGGGCGGGAGAACTCGGCCTTAACGTAACCGCGACAGACCTTATTAAAATTCATACGACCTCTGATATGATGGACAAAAAAGTTCCCGTTATTAATACCGGAACACATCTTGGCGAGGTACTGCAAATTATCAGTTCAACTTCCGATAATTTCTACCCCGTGCTGAACGATGAAAATAAACCGGTAGGCTCGATTTCAATTAACAGCATAAGAAACGCCATCTCGTATCAGGAAATCAATGACTGGCTTGTCGCACTTGATATAATGGAACCTGTCACCGAAACAATAGATGAGAAAATGTCGCTCAGCGCCGCCCTTGAAAAAATGAAACAGATTGATACCGATTTTCTGCTGGTCTGCTCTGCCGACAGCAAATATACAGGTATGCTTGACCAGCGTAAAATAATTCGCCATATTGATGGTGAAGTTCTGGCGAAGCAAAAGGAAGCCGACCATATGTATGAAATGAAAGCTCACCAAACAGGTGAAGCAGCGGCGAGCGTCTAAGCCGAAATCCCAAAAAGAGGTTTTACTTATTCGGCAAAATCAGCATAATCTAAGTCAAATAAATTTCAGGCTTTTAAATGTCTTTAAATCCAAATTATTATTAATGGACTTTTTAGTCTTGTTTTATGGCACTTTATAAATTTCCCGAAAAATCGCGAATGCATTCAAAAGGGGACTTCAAGGCGATATTTGACTATAAGTTATTTGTAAGAAACGACTTAATAACATTATATATAGCTCCAAATGGCGATGAAAAATCAAGATTTGCTGTTTCTATAAGTTCAAAAGCTGCTCCTGCTGTGGTCAGGAACAGGCTTAAACGGCTCGCCAGAGAGGCATTTCGTCTCAGTAGGAATGAAATAGCACAAGGCTTTGATTATCTTGTAATTTATTCTGCAAGGTTGTCGAAAATGCCCAATTCTGATATAAAGAAAATTACGTTGAGCCAGGTAAAACAAGGTTTTCTTGAGCTTGCCGAGCAAGGACGTCGGATTTTCGAGAAAAAACGGAACAAATGAGATGAGCGGCCTTATAAAAGAAACGATTGTCCTGATAATAAAATTTTATCAGTCGAGCCTTGGATTGTTCCTGGGCGGCCAGTGCAGGTTTGTGCCGAGCTGCAGTGAATATGCTATTGAGGCGGTTCGCCAATTCGGTGCAGTCAAAGGGACATATATGGCGGCAAAACGCCTTCTTAAGTGTCATCCTTTCGGTTCAAAGGGCTATGACCCGCCAAATGATTATGAAGGGTAAAGAAAAATTGATGTCTATCGGCAAAGCGGCTAAATTAGCCAGTGTCTCGACTCAGTCGCTGCAGTATTATATAATGGTAGGACTGCTGAAACCGACTTCGACAAGCAAAACCAACAGAAGGATGTTCGACGCCAAAGCAGTGGAAAGAATAAAGCTTATAAAAAAACTGAATAAATCGGGGTATCCGCTTCGTGCGATACGCGACCTTTTTCTTGAAGGCAGAATATAAATTTAAGGAACTGTTATGAGCGATTATGATAGTATCCAGCAAAAACGGAATATGATTGTAGGGGCGTTTGTAATTGTAGGTTTATGTGTTTTTGTCTATATGGTTTTTCTCTTCGGCGAGCTGCCGGTGGTAACGGCAAAATTAACATCATATGAAGTAAAGGTGAGATTCCCTTCTGCGCCGGGAGTAGAAAAGAGCACGCCCGTACAGTATTGCGGTTATCCTATAGGCAAAGTTACAAACGTTTCGCCGCCCGCACGGTTCAGAGATGAGCAGGGTGAGTTTAGATATCAGGTGCTGGTGGATATGGCGATATCCAATGATTATAATGCTATTCCGTCAAATGTCAGGGTCAAACTTTTCAGACGCGGAATGGGCAGCAGTTTTATTGAACTTTTCACAACACCTATGACAGAGGAACAATTGCAAACTCTTGAGCCGAAATACCTCAGAGGAGGAATGGTTTTACAGGGCGAAAGCGGTACCGGCAGCGAATTAATACCTGAAGAACTTCAGGAAAAGTTTAAAACGTTTTTTACAAAGGTTACCATACTGGTCGATAATGTAAATACAATTGTAGGCGACGAGCAGAACAAGACTAATCTGAAAAATACGCTTGCGAATCTTTCGAAAGCAACCGAAGAATCAATCGCGACTCTGCAGCAGATAAAAGAATTTTCGCAGACAGGTCGGGAAAAACTATCGTCTATTTCTGATTCTGTCGCAAAAACCAGCGAAGAGCTGGGCGAAACGCTTATCGAGGTCCGAAGAGTGCTTAATAAAATCAACAGCGGCCAGGGCACCGTAGGAAAACTCATCAACGACGATAAGCTATATGAAAATCTGGTTGACAGCAGTGAAGAGCTGAAAGCAGCGCTTGAAAAAATGAAAAAACTTCTCGATAAAACCAGCGAGAAAGGTATCCAGGTAAAAATGTTTTAACCCTTTACGGGTTGTTTAATCATTTCGGTTGTTCTTCCTGATTATGAAGACTCCGACTCAGGAGGCAGAATGGCCGCCAAGGCACAAAAACATTTAATGTCAGGCAATGAGGCTATTGCACGCGGGGCGTATGAAGCGGGCGTTACCTTCGCATCGGGATATCCGGGTACTCCTTCCACCGAAATTCTCGAAAACATCGTTCAATACAAAAAGGATATCTATTGTGAGTGGTCCCCTAATGAAAAAGTAGCTTTTGAAGCTGCTGCTGCTGCCGCCTGGGCGGGGGCGAGGGCGATAGTTACTATGAAACACGTCGGCCTTAACGTCGCCGCCGACCCTCTGATGACTTTAAGCTATATTGGCGTTGAGGGCGGCTTTGTCATCTGCGTTGCCGACGACCCCGGAATGCACTCATCGCAGAACGAACAGGACAGTAGGCATTATGCGCGTTTCGCGAAAGTGCCTATGCTCGAGCCTTCAGACAGCAGCGAAGCAAAGGAATTTCTCATTAAAGGACTGGAAATATCCGAAAAATACAAAACGCCGGTAATCCTCCGCACAAATACCAGGGTGAGTCATTCGTGCAGCATAGTGGAAATTTCCGAAAGAAAAGAAAACCCAAAGAAAATAGCCTTTGAAAAAAATCCTCCGCGATTTGTTACTGTTCCGCTTTATGCCAGACAGATGCGGGATAAAATGGAACAGCGTTCAAAAGAACTTTTCGAGGAAACCAACAAAAGTGAGCTTAACAAAATCGAGTGGCGGGATAAATCACTGGGTATTATAACCTCTTCGATTTCGTATCAGTATGCCCGCGAGGTTTGGCCGGACGCATCGGTTCTGAAACTGGGCTTTCCATATCCTTTTCCGGACAAACTCATAAAGGAATTTGCCGCGGGAGTTAAAAAGGTTCTGGTGATTGAAGAGCTTGACGATATTCTTGAAGAACACATACGCTCGCTGGGCGTAAATTGCACAGGCAGGGAATCCGCCGCGGGCGAGACCTCGCCAAATGGCGGGTTTATTCCGGGAATAGGCGAGCTTTCAATATCAACGATTCAAAAATCCCGTGCGAAAATGGAAGGCAAACAACTGCCTTCTGAAAAACCGCCGAAGTATATTGAGCAGCTTCCGGCAAGACCGCCGGTACTATGCCCCGGCTGTCCGCACAGAGGGGTCTTCTTCGCACTTGCAAAACACGATGTGATTGTAACCGGCGATATCGGCTGCTACAGTCTCGGCACATTTAAGCCTTTGGAGAGGCTCGATTCAATCCTGTGTATGGGAGCCGGTATTTCAATGGCGCATGGCCTTGACAAGGCAGGCGAAAAGAAAAAGGTCGTCGGAATGGTAGGCGATTCGACATTTTTCCATTCCGGCATAACGGGGCTTCTCGATATTGTTTATAACAGGGGCAAATCAACAATAATCGTCGTCGATAACAGAACGACAGCTATGACGGGCCATCAGGACCATCCCGGAACCGGAAGAACTCTTATGGGCCAGCCAACGAAAGCAATTTCAATACAGGATATCGGCAGGGCCTGCGGTATAGAAAGAGTCGTTACAATAGACCCTTATGATATTGAAAATACGCAGAAGATTATTGACGAAGAATTAAATGCGGACGAACCCTCATTAATTGTCTCTTACGCTCCCTGTCCTTTAAGAGAAAGAAAAAGAGTCGGTGAAATTCGCTGGATAGACGAGAAAATCTGCAAAAATTGCAAGATGTGTCTCAAGCTCGGCTGTCCCGCGATTGACGGAACAGGCGAAAAACCTGTCATAAACAAGCTTATGTGCAGCGGCTGCGGACTCTGTCAGCAGATATGTCCCTTTGACGCGATAAGTCCTATGGAGAAAGAGCAGCTATGAGCGGTGAACAAACGACAAGTATTGTTCTGGCAGGGGTTGGCGGACAGGGCATCCTGCTGGCAAGCGAGATAACCGCTCAGGCGGCTATGCTGGTCGGTTTTGATGTAAAGACAAACGAAGTTCACGGAATGGCTCAGCGCGGCGGGTCGGTTATCGGTCAGATTCGCTACGGTAAAAAAGTTTACAGCCCGCTTGTCGCCAAGGGTACTGCGAAAGTTCTGGTTGCACTTGAGCAGATTGAAGCCATTCGATTCAGCGGCTATCTTGCCGATGACGGCGTTGCGGTCGTAAGCTCGCAGGCGATTATTCCAGTTACGGTTTCCCTGGGAGCGGGCAAGTATCCGCAAAATGTAAAACAGATGCTTGAGGATATTTTTAAGAAACTTGTCTTTATCGATGCCGCTAAAATTGCCATTGAAGCCGGTAATATAAGAGCCGCAAATACAGTCTTACTTGGAGCGATGTCGAATCATCTGGATTTGCCGCCTGATTGCTGGCAGAAAGCGATTGAGACAGCGGTTGAAAAGAAATATATCGAGCTGAACAAAAAAGCCTTTGCCGCCGGTGCGGCAGCCAAACAGATTTAGTGCATATCGAACAGGGATTGCGTCTTTATAATTGTTACCTGGTCGGGGTACGCGTGAAACGCGTGAATATGCAGTTCATCCCTTCTTGCCTCAAAGTCGATATAGCTGAAAGGTTCAAGTCCGCCGATGGCAAGTTTCGGGAACTTTACAAATATGCCGCGGTTACGCGCAAATCTCTCAAGGTCGGTATGGCTTTGACGGTATAGATTCGGACTCATCTTTTCGACCTGGAAATCCGTCATATAGCTAAGGCCCTTGGCGAGAGTGCATTTATGATTTCTCTGGCCGGCGAATCTGAATCTTTCTATCAGACCTCGGCGGGGCAGAAGTTGGGTCGGCGTGCTTATCAATTCCGACAGACAAAGGTCGCTGCTGAAAACACTTACTACGTGCGAACCGCCAGTAGCCCAAATGAGCGCTTCATATTTGTCGGTCTTTATAGTGCGTTTCTCATAGATGCTGAAAAGTTCCGGATGAAGCGGCCTTTGGTAAAGCGTAAAAGTCAGTTCGCTGACAACAACATTTGTATTAGGTGTATCCATCATAACGCCCGATTAAGAATGTAAATTTCGTCTGTTCTTATGCTGTTATTATATCAAAAATGCGCCTTTAATTCAAGGCCGTTATCAATGCTGATAATGCGGTTTTAAGACCTTATCGGACGATTATTACACAAATTCAGCGAATAGAAGGGATAAAAGTTATGAAAAAAATTAAGATTTTTTAAAAGAAAAGCCCAAAGGGCGAAAATTTTCATTTTTTTAGTCAGATTTTAGCCTTGGTTGAACAGCCAAACGTTCAAAATTGTCGCGATAATGTCATAAAAAATGTGAGCTACGGCGACGATGCCGAAGCCGCGGACTGCGAAAACTGTCGCAAAATAAACACCTGCGATAGTCCTGAAAATAAACGGCGCCAGCGTCAGGACCTCTGCCCTTGCAAACCTGCCGTTGATGAAAACAAAATGATGATGAAGACTGAACAAAACCGCTGAAACAATAACAGATATAACAATGGCCTTTTTTCTGTTTACGCCGAGAACCGTCTCAAAAAACAGCATAAGCAGACCTATAAGCAGCAGTCTAAAAACAAGCTCTTCATAAATTCCGGCGCCGATGCCGGTAATAATATCCAGCGTGAAACTATGATGGCTAAATTCGGCAGAGGCCAGCAGGCAGGCAACCTGCTGTGCAGGACGATTAAGAACAAGCGCAAGAACAATAAGAGGCAATGATATTACAATACATTCAAGGGCCATTACCGGAAAATCAGACAATATAATTTTCCATTGCCGTCTTGAAGTAAGCTGTAAAATCAACAAAATGACAATTATGACAAGCGGCGCACAAAGCCAGGAATTTTTCGGGTCCAGACCGAAATACTGCAAAAAGTTTTGTATCCAGACAAACGCTACGACTCCACCGCGGACATTAGTTGCCGGCTCGCTAAGGAGCTGCGGATTAATAACCAAAACGAGAATTTCATAAAGAACGATAAACGGCAGAAGGAAAACAAGGGCGTAAACAGGGCGGGCTGTCCTGCCAAAATACCCCACATTTGTCATTGCGGCAGTATCAAACGTTCGCTTATTAGTCGTGTCCGAATCCTTTCTGGCCATTGCGGCAAGAGTTTAACCTGACCGGGCAAAAAAAGCAAAACATATCATTTGACGTTGGCAAAAAAGTGCCTGATAATGCCGCAGGAAATATGACAAGACAGAAAATACAACAGATTTACGAGCTATTATTCGAGCGGTTCGGGCCTCAGCATTGGTGGCCGGGCGATACAAAGGATGAAATTATCGTCGGGGCAATCCTGACCCAGAATACGAACTGGCAGAACGTCGAAAAAGCCATCGCCAATCTTAGAAAAGCCTCTCTGGTAAGTCTTGAAAAACTGTATTCCATAGAACAGTCGCAATTGGCTGAGCTTATCAGGCCTGCCGGCTATTACAATATAAAGGCCAAGAGACTGAAGAACTTTTTGAATTGGCTTTTCCGGGAACACAATGGTTCGCTTGCGGAAATCGAGAATATGGATACTGAAACGCTTCGTCAGGAGCTTTTGGGAATTAACGGCATCGGCAGGGAAACGGCAGATTCGATTCTGCTTTATGCCTTTGACAAACCCATTTTCGTTATCGATGCGTATACCTACAGGGTTGTGACGAGGCATCAGTTAATAGAACCGGAGTGTGATTATGAACAGCTTCGAAGCTTATTTGAGGACAATCTTGACAGTGATGTGAAACTTTTTAATGAATATCACGCTCTGCTTGTCCGGGCGGGCAAGGAATTTTGCAGGCCGCAGGCCAGATGTGCCGGCTGTCCGCTTGAAAAACTGCCCCATCAGGTCGAGATAGAAGATTAATGCAAAAAATAAGAAAAAAAATAACCGTACAGGGACAGGTACAGGGAATAGGGTTTCGGCCTTTTGTTTATAAACTTGCCGCGGAACTGAACCTTACGGGTTTTGTTTATAATTACACACAGGGGGTAATAATAGAAGTCCAGGGCCGAAAGGCCGGCGTTGAAAAATTCATCAATAAATTAAAAAACGCCCATAAAGAAAAACCTCTGTTAAAAATCACTACTCTTGATTTTTCCGATATTGAGCCGGTATCAGGCGAAAAAACTTTCGAAATTAAACAAAGCGAATCTGATGGGATTGTAAGTGCTGAAGTTACCGCCGATATCGCAACCTGCAAAGACTGCCTCGCCGAGATGTTCGACAAAAAGGATTTCAGATATCGTTATCCCTTTATCAACTGCACCAACTGCGGCCCGCGGTATTCGATAATAAAGTCGATACCTTACGACAGGCCGAACACTACGATGTCCGTTTTTTTGATGTGCGATAAGTGCAAAGGTCAATATGGAAATGTCAAAGACAGACGTTTTCACGCCCAGCCGATTGCCTGTCCTGTATGCGGGCCGAAAATAAAACTTTGCGATAACAAAGGCCAAGAAATTGAAAGCGATTCCCACAAAGTTATATCAAAAACAGCTCAGCTTTTACTGGAGGGAAAAATTGTCGCGATTAAAGGGCTTGGCGGTTTTCACCTTGCCTGCGATGCGGAGAACGAACAAGCGGTAAAAACGCTTCGTAGCAGAAAAATGCGAGACGCAAAGCCGTTTGCAATGATGGCCGCCGATATAGAAAAAATCAAACAATTTACCATTGTTGACAAGAAAGCCGAGGAAATTTTACAGAGCATTCAGTCGCCAATTGTACTATTACCAAAAAAAGAGCCAAATACAATCGCACCGTCCGTTGCGGCAGAAGTCAATACTTTCGGCTTTATGCTGCCTTACACGCCGCTGCATCATCTTATATTTGCTGAAAAAAAGTTAAACGCCCTTGTAATGACCAGCGGCAATATCGCCGATGAACCTTTGATTTGCAGAGACGATGAGGCTCTTGAAAAACTTGGGAATATAGCTGATGTATTCTTAATGCACGATAGAATTATTTACAGACAGGTCGATGACTCTATTATACATATTATTAAAAATGAGCCTGTCTTGTTAAGACGTTCAAGGGGTTTTGTGCCGCAGGCATTTGTTTCGAAAAATTCAGCTTCAGCGGATATATTCGCCGCCGGTGCGGATTTGAAAAACACGTTCTGCTTCGTAAAGAAAAACAGGTATATTGTCAGTGAGCACATCGGAGATATGGCCGATGCGAGTGTTTATAAACACTGGTTAAATTCGATTGAGCATCTTAAAAAACTTCTTGAAGTTCAACCTTCTATTGTTGCCTGTGATATGCATCCGAATTATCTTTCGAGCCAGTATGCCAGAAAATTAAAGAAAGACAGGCTTATCGAAGTTCAGCATCACTGGGCCCACATAGCTTCTGTTCTTGCCGAACATAATATAGATAAAAAGGTGATAGGTCTTGTCGCAGACGGCACAGGCTACGGCATTGACGGTACAATTTGGGGCTGCGAGTGCCTGATTGCTTCGCTCGATGATTTTCAACGGTTCGGCCATTTATCTTATTATCCGCTTGCCGGTGGAGACTCCGCAGCGAAAGAAGCGATTCGGCCAGTAATCGGCCTGATGAAAAAATACAATCTTTCTGTCCCTGACGCTGTGCTTGATGAAATTGAACCGGACAGAGAAAAAAGATTTGCCATCGCCGAGCAGATTGAAAAGAATATCAATACCATAAAAACGTCGAGCCTCGGCAGGTTGTTCGATGCGGTATCGGCCTTGTGCGGACTTGGAGGTCGCAATAATTTCGAGGCACAACTTCCAATGGCCCTTGAAGCAATAGCGGACAAGCGGACGACGGAATGTTATCCGTTCGCGCTGAAAAGGGAAAATGGGATTATTATGGTTGAGATTGGCGATATGCTCAAAGCTATAGCGGCCGATAGAATCGGCAAAGTCGGTAAAACCGTTATCTCGGCGAAATTTCATAATACAATTGCCGCATTTTTCCTTGCTCTGGCCAGGCAGGGGCGGGACAAAACCGGCATAAATACCGCTGCCATCAGCGGAGGCGTATTCTGCAACAGATTTCTTTCGGAAAGGCTCATTGAGTTGTTGCAAAATGACGGTTTTGAGGTATTATTTAACAGGCTTGTACCCGCCAACGACGGCGGAATTTCACTGGGACAGGCGGCCATAGCTGCAAAAATCACAGGAAAAGGGTAATTTATGTGTCTTGCTGTTCCCGCAAGAATAATTGAAATGAAAGGCGACGATGCAGTTGCCGACGCCATCGGCAATCGTATCGAAGCCAAAACCACGCTTGTACCGCAGGTAAAGCTTGGGGATATTGTCCTTATCCACGCCGGTTTCGCGATAGCGATTATCGATGAAGACGAAGCCAAAAAAACCTGGCAGCTTCTTGCCGACCTTGACAATTTTAACAAAACGGACAAAAGAGTCTCCGGATAAAAGGCTAAGAGATGCTTGAAAGAATAAACAGGGCATATACTCAAATAGCAAGGGCGCAAAAAGCGCTCGGCCGGAGAATCAATATTATGGAGGTCTGCGGAACTCACACGGTCAGCGTTTTTCGTGCTGGTCTGCGGGATGCTTTCCCTGAGGGGATGAAACTCTTGAGCGGCCCGGGCTGTCCGGTGTGCATTACCGACCAGGGATATATTGACACTGTTCTTTCGATGGCGGATAGGGATGATTGCTTAATCGCGACTTACGGTGACATGATTCGCGTGCCCGGCAGAAACGGCTCACTTGAGCAGAGGACAAACAGAGGAAATATAAAAATAGTGCTAAGCGCCGAAGACGCCCTGAAGCTTGCAAAACAAAACCCCGACAAAAAAATCGTGTTCGTCGCGGTGGGATTTGAAACAACTGCCCCGGCAACAGCGGTAATTGCCAATGAAGCAATCCAGCAGGACATTAAAAATCTCTTTATCTTCAGTAATCATAAACTTGTTATCCCTGCGATGAAGGCGCTGCTTTGTGAAAAGAACAATAAAATCGATGCGTTTATGTGCCCCGGCCATGTAAGTGTCATAATCGGCTCGGATGCTTATAAGCCTATCGTCGAGCAGTTTAAAAAACCCTGTGTTGTAGCGGGATTCGAGCCGATGCAGATTATTGAGGCGATCGCTGCAATCTGCAAACAGCTTGCCGACAATACGCCGGACGTAGATTCTGTTTATCCTGCCGCCGTTACCCCAGGCGGCAACAAAACCGCGCAGAAAATCATTGAAGAAACTTTCGACGCGGTCAGCGGCTGCTGGCGGGGACTGAACAATATTGACAAAAGCACGCTGAAGCTCAAAGAAAAATTCAGTCAACTGGACGCCGAAAAACAGCTTGGCGTAAAATTTGTGCACGAAGAAGACCTTACCGGCTGTCAGTGCGGACAGGTTCTCTGCGGTCTAATCGACCCGCCTGATTGCAGCTTATTTGCCAAGAGCTGTACGCCCGATACGCCTGTAGGCCCCTGTATGGTAAGCAGCGAAGGAGCCTGTGCGGCATGGTACAAATATGCCCGCAGAAAAAGGCGAAGTCAATGACCGCCGGAGATAAAATTTTACTTGCGCACGGCGGCGGCGGCAGATTAACAGATGAACTTATCCACAGCGTAATTCTTCCAGCCTTTGAAAACCAAACTCTCAGCAAACTTACAGATTCAGCCGAAATCAGGTTAGGCAAAGAAAATATCTGTTTTACGACTGACAGCTATGTTGTAAAACCTTTATTTTTCAGTGGCGGCGATATCGGCAAACTCGCCATATGCGGAACGATAAACGACCTTGCCGTGGCTGGCGCAAAACCGGTTGTTCTGAGTCTGTCTCTCATAATAGAAGAAGGGCTTGAAACAAGTATTTTGAAGAAAATTCTTGCCAGCGCTGCCCAGGCTGCGAAAGAAGAAAATGTTTCTATTGTCTGTGGCGACACAAAAGTCGTCGAAGCCGGCTCTGCCGATAAGATTTTTATAAATACATCCGGAATAGGATTGAAACTACCTGTGGCCGATGTCGGCTTTGAAAAAATCGCTGCCGGCGATAAAATTATCGTAAGCGGAACTATCGGCGACCACGGTATGACAATTATGTCGCAAAGAGAAGGAATGAAATTCGAGTCTGAAATGAAAAGCGACTGCGGCTCGGTAGCTCAAATCTGCGCAAAGGCAATCGAGGCTCTTGGCAGTGAAATAAAATTTATGCGCGACCCGACTCGCGGAGGTTTGGCCGCGACTTTAAATGAAATTGCCGCCCAAACAGATTTAGGCATTGAAATACAGGAAAGCCAAATCCCCATAAATCCTACGACACAAGCGGCGGCGGATATGCTCGGTTTTGATATTTTGGATATTGCCAATGAAGGGAAAGTCGTAATTATAGTCTCTGCGCAAAAAGCTGATAAGTGCCTTGAAATCTGTAAAAGCTGTAAAAACGGCAAAAACGCGGCCATAATAGGTCAGGTTATCAAAAGCGATGAACCGCTGGTGGAACTTATCACGACGATAAAAGGCAGACGTATCGTGCAGATGCCTTACGGCAGAGAATTGCCGAGGATTTGCTGATGCACGAAGCGGCCATAGCTGAAAATACCATCGAGGCTATTCTTGCCCAGGCCCCAAAAAAGGGCAGCAGGGCAGTTCGTGTTGTAATAAGCTGCGGACAGATGAATGCGATTAACGATGAGGCGATGAAATTTGCCTTTGATGCTGCGGCGGACGGCACAATTTGCCAGGGAGCGAAACTTAAAATTAAGCATATTCCGCTCAAGGCTGGCTGTAATAACTGCCGAAAAAAATTCAGTCTTGATTTGTATGACCCGAAGTGTCCCAAATGCGGCAAAAGCGACTTTTCAATCGGCGACGATGCACCATTATTGCTCGAAGAAATAGAATTTGAGGAAAAATAATGAGAATAAAGGTAAACAAAAAAATTCTGGCCAAAAACGAGGACTTTGCCGCGGCGAACAGAAAATTTTTCCAAAAGAATAATATCCTGTGCATAAATATGATATCTTCGCCCGGAAGCGGCAAAACGACAATCCTCGAAAAAACCGCCAAAGCGCTAAAGAATAAAGTCAATATGGCTATAATTGAAGGGGACCTTTATACCAAACTCGACGCCGAAAGAATTCTCGCGACAGGTGTTAAAGCTGTTCAGATTGAGACAAAAGGTTCCTGCCATCTGACAGCGGAACAAATTACTAACACCCTGCACAAACTCGATACCAGCAGGCTTGATATTATCGTAATAGAAAACGTTGGCAATCTCGTTTGCCCTTCAGATTTTGACCTTGGCGAAGAGATACGGACGGTTGTGCTTTCCACCGCAGAGGGCGACGACAAATGCAAAAAGTATCCTAACTCCTTTGCACAGGCCGATGTTCTGCTGATAAACAAAATCGACCTCGTCAAACATCTGGATTTCGACATAAAAAAGGTAAAACGGGACGCACGAAAACTAAATAAAGATTTGAAAATTTTCGAAATATCGGCTAAAACAACTGCCGGTATGGACAAATGGTTTAAATGGCTCATAAAAACAAAAAGGTAAAAATATGGATTCTTTCAATTATAGAAACGGCAGATTATTCGCCGAAGACGTTGACATCGAAAAAATAGCAGAGTCGGTCGGAACACCGGTCTATATTTACAGCAAAGCGACAATACTCGACCACTTTGAAAAAATCAAAAAAGCCTTCGCCAAGCTCGATACGACAATTTGCTATTCAATCAAGGCCTGCGGCAATATAAACATTCTGAAAATACTCGCCGATTCAGGCAGCGGATTTGACATTGTCAGCGGCGGAGAACTCTACCGCGCCCAGCAGACCGGCGCCGATATGAAGAAAGTCGTTTACGCAGGAGCCGGTAAAACAGACCAGGAAATTACAGCCGCCCTTAAAGCGGGAATAGAATATTTCAATATCGAATCCGAAGCCGAACTTGAAAATCTCATCGCACTTGCCAAACAGGCCGGCATAAAGACTAAAGCCGCCCTGAGAGTCAATCCCGATGTTGACCCGAAAACCCATAAGCATATTACAACCGGCACAAAGGAAACCAAATTCGGCGTCGATATAGAGCGGGCAGAGAAAGTTTTCGCCCAGTACGGCAAAAATGATTATGTAAACCTGTGCGCAGTCCACGTCCATCTCGGCTCTGGCGGGAAAACCATCGACCCGTATTGCGAGGCAGTCGAAAAAATACTGCCGCTTATAGAAAAACTTCGCGGCAAAGGCTTTAAAATTGAAGCCCTCGACCTGGGCGGCGGATACGGCGCTGACTATCAGACCGATACTGTGCCAAGCGCAGCGGATTACGCTGATGGGATTGTGCCGCTGCTGAAAGATAAAAATCTCAAGCTCATACTCGAGCCGGGCAAAAGCATTGTCGCCAATGCAGGGATTCTGCTTACGAAAGTTTTATATCTCAAGCAGGGCGGCAGAAAAAAATTCGTCATCGTCGATGCGGGAATGAACGATTTAATCAGGCCGTGCCTTTACGACGCCTTTCATTTTATCTGGCCGGCAAAAGTGGAAGAAAAATTCACTCATCTCAAAAGAACTGAAAAGCTCGACATCAAAGGACTCGAGTTTGTCGATATTGTCGGGCCGATTTGCGAAGGTGCGGACTTTTTCGCAAAAGACAGGGCAATCCCGCCTGTGAAGCGGGGCGATTTGATTTCAATTTTCACAGCGGGAGCCTACGGCTTCACGATGGCAAGCAATTACAACGCAAGACCGCTACCTGCCGAGGTGCTTGTTGACGGCAAAAACTTCAAAGTAATTCGAAAAAGACAAACTTATGAAGAAATGACGTTGCCGGAAAGATAAACATTTATGAAAAGAAATAAATTCATGAAATTTAATGCTATAATTATTTTGGCATTGGCATCCTTTGCTAATAATTTGTTAAAAGCACAGGATTTTTCATACGAAAAAAAACTGAAAGGTAATTTAGAAAAACTTGCCGACTCGCTCACCAAACATCTTAAACCCTGGAAAGTTCCTTCAAAAATATTTAAAGTCGAGGATTTCGGTGCCATAGCTGACGGCTTAACTATTAACACAATTGCTATACAGAAAGCTATAGAATCGTGTCATAAAGCCGGAGGTGGGGTCGTTATATTTTCATCAGGCGATTATGTAACAGGCACAATCGTATTAAAGTCGGGGGTTATGATAGAAATTGAAAAGGGTGCACGTATTCTGGGAAGCACCAATCTTAACGACTATCCAGAAATGATCGAATCATTCAAAAGTGTAATGAGCGAGAATCATAAGTATCGGCTCTCGCTGATCTACGCAGAGAAAGCAGATAGAATCGGTATTCGAGGAAAAGGTGAAATATATTTCAGAGGCGAACGACAAAATTTCCCCGGACCAGAAACAATAGGCTCAATAGAAGGACGTCCTTTTGGTATTCGTATGATTGAGTGTAAAAACATTGTATTGCAGGATATCTTTCTTCGCAATTCTGCCGCGTGGATGCAAAGTTATATCGTTTGCAAAAATATGATTTTTGATGATGTAAAAATAGAGAATCATGCAAATTACAACAACGACGCTCTTGATATTGATGGCTGTCGGAATATTATAGTCCGCAATTGTTTTTTCAATTCCGAGGATGATGCTATGTGTTTAAAAGGTGCAAGCGGACGCCTGACAGAAAATGTATTAATTGAAAATTCCACTTTCGTCACCACCTGCAATGCTTTGAAAATTGGCACAGATACACAGGGGTCGTTTCGCAATATCTATGCTCGAAATCTTATTCTTGGAGGAATACCCGACAATCTTGTTTCATTGGAAAAGAAAAAAATAACCAGTACAGGCGTCACATTAGCGACTGTTGACGGCGGAAATATTGAGAACATACTAATTTCAAATGTTACAATCAGCAAAGCCAGTTGCCCGATATTTATCCGTGTGGGCAATCGTGGGCGAGTTATGCCCGGAAAGCAAAAACCTGTTCCGGGTCATTTAAAGCGTATTATTATAGAACATATAACAGGCGAGAAGAATTTCATTCAGGGTTCGTTAATTACCGGTATCGTCAATTATCCTGTTGAGGACATTATTATCCGCGATATGCATATTACAATGGATGGCGGCGGCGATGTTGCAATGGTGAATACTATAGTTCCTGAAAATGAAGCCGGATACCCCGATGCTCATAAGTTCTCGAAAAACGGACTTCCTGCATATGGTTTTTATGTGCGCCATGCCAGGAATATTCTTTTTGATAATGTTAATATAATGCCTCAAAAACCGGATGCAAGGCCTATGTTTGCTTCCGGAGGAGATGTGCAAAATATAATAGGTAATGATGAAGAAATTAAATAACAAAAAATATAGTCTTGAGTCAGAAAAATAATATACAACAACAAACGGTAAACTTACGAAGGTATAATCGCACCGGAAAGAATTCACTGACTTTCCGGCCGGAGCATTTCATGAACTCCATATAAACAAGCCAAGAAAGCCAAGGTATAGTAAACCAATAATTGCCATTGTTTCGATAATGTTATAAGAATCTGACCAATTAGCGGAGGCAGTTCTACCAGCAATCGTCCCATCTCAACCACCATATCCGAAAACGCAAACATCAATGCTATTGCCCCAACGGGCAGTAATATGAACGCTGCCAGTGAAATTTTTTCCTGCAGAACGACTTTTCTGAGAGCATTTTGCTGTTCGGCCAACTGGATTTTAGCCAGAAGCTCTGCGGCAAAATCCTTGCGAATCGGCTCCCGATGTTTCTTTAAGCTCTTTTTCAATATCTCGTCGAATTTTTGCTCGTTTTCCGGAAACATTAGTAAAGCCTTTCAATTTTATCGCCCAGAAGCTCTTTAAGTTTTTCTCGGCCCCTGAACAGGTGTACCTTAACCGTATTTTGACCTTTTTTCATAATATTTGCAATCTCTTTAATACTTTTTTCCTGCCTGTAAAATAAAACTATCGCTATTGCCTGGTCCTGCGGCAGTTTTTTAACCGCATCCCATACAATTTCAGCCGATGGTTCTGAAACTTCATCTTTTTGTATATCCGTATATTGATTCTGAAGCTTTTCCTGAAGCTTCTGCTGACGAATTTTCTGTCTAATATAACTTATTGCTTTGTTATACGCTATTTTCCAAAGCCAGGTGCTTAATTTTGCCCCACCGGTATATCTGCCAATTCCCTGATACGCCGCCAGAAATGTCTCACTTGCCACATCTTCCGTCTCAGCGGTATTGAGTCCCAATGTTCGGCAGCACAGAAAAACCTGTTGCTGATATCTAGCGATAAAATCGGCAAACGCCGAGCTGTCACCGCTGCGCAGCTGGTGTATTAGGCCTATCTGTTTGTTTTGACTCGTTTCGTCTGTCAAAAAGGACTCCTTTTATGTATTAGTCGCACAAAATAACAAAAAGTTTCATATTTTTTTGAAACCTTTACAATAAGTCTTGCGACTAATAAGCGAAATCGCAACAATAATTATTAAAAATTGAATATATCCATATATGAAAGGACGAACAATGAACAGGGAAGCTTTAATAGTCTTTTTTGTGCTGATTACGGTCTTTGCGGCCAGTTGTACAGCCGATGTCAAGTACACAAGGCAGGTAAACGTGACAATTCCAGCTGGTCAGGCGAAAGCTTTCGCCGCCGAGACCCACAACGGCAATATAACTATAACAGGCTGCCAGACAACGGATTGCAATCTTATAGCCGTAATCACCGTCAAGGCTGACACCGAAGAAGCCGCCAAAAAAATCGCTGAGCAGGTAAAAGTCACCCTGTTGCCCGAAGGCAACAGTATAAATGTCAAAATTGAAAAACCGGATATGCCAAAAGATGCTCACCTCAATGTGGATCTGGATGCAAATCTGCCGGTAGGAATGAATTTATCGCTTGCGTCTCACAATGGCAATATCGTTACCGCCGATACATCGGGCGGCGTAAAAGCGTCAACGCACAACGGCAATATTGCCCATAAGGGTACGTTGGCGGATTTTAAATTTGAATCCCATAACGGCAATATAGATATACAATGTAAGGAACAATCTGCAAAACCATGTGAAATCATTGCTGACACTCACAATGGCAACATTAATTTTGCTGCCCCTGAAAATTTTTCCGCGTCGGTGGACACTTCAACTCATAGCGGCTCAATCCGCAGCGATTTGCCTGTTAAGATAACCGAAAAGACTAAAGAAAACTTAAAAGGTACAATCGGCGATGGCAAAGATAAATTGTTCTTAAAAACACATAATGGCTCAATAGAAATAAAATAATTCTGAAAGGAAGGATGGTTAACATGTACCCTCAAATTTTAGCGTTCGTAGTCAAAGGCGATCCGAATGGCGGCACGGTTGATATAGGTTCCTGGCCATTTATCGTAGGCTCCCTGCCGTTTGTAATAGTCATTGTTCTCATTGTAATGCTGACCTGGTATTTTTTTAACAAAAAACGCTTTGAGCACCAGCAGATTCTTGTGGCAATTGAAAAAGGCATTCCTATTTCGGAACTGAGACCCATCCCCAAGAAAGACTGCACCTGGATAGAAAGTCTGGCTATAGGAATCTTCTTTCTTATCGTAGGTCCGAGCCTGTCGATTATCGTGCTGCTTATCAAGGGTTTTGTTCTTGATAAAGGAGCCGCTGTAGCCCTTATCTTTTCTATGGCAATGATTGCAATCGGGATAGCCTCAGTTATTGCGAGTATTCTGCGGCGAAAAGCCGAAAAGGCTTTGTCTTCGGACAAATCAGCCCTTGACGCAAATCATGGGCAATAACTTTGCGACCTTTTTTGCCAGGCCGGCGTTTGCCGTCGCCTCGACCACCGCACTGACATTTTTATAAGCATCAGGGGCCTCCTCGGCGAGGCCCCTCATTGATTTAGATTTAATAATTATCCTTCTTTCCGCCAGTTCCTTTACAATCTGACTTCCCTGCCATTTTTTCGTAGCCGCTGTTCTGCTCATACTCCGTCCCGCGCCGTGACAGGCCGAGCTGAACGCAAGAGTTTCGCTTTCGCCTGTTCCGGCGAGAATATAAGAAGAAGTCCCCATCGTTCCGCCTATTAAGACAGGCTGGCCAAAGGACTTATAGAGAGGCGGCAAATCAGCACTTCCCGGCCCGAAAGAACGTGTCGCTCCTTTGCGATGAATCAGTAATTGTTTCATTTTGCCGTCGACTTTATGCTCTTCCATTTTCGCGGTGTTATGGCTCACATCATAAAGCATATTTAATTGTGCTTTGTGAAAGATTTCTGAAAAAACTCTTCTAATAAGCGCAGTGAGAATCTGCCTGTTGGCAAGAGCACAATTTATGCCCGCTCGCATCGCGCCCAGATAATCCTGACCAAGTGGACTATTTACAGGCACTGAAGCAAGCTCTCTGTCGGGCAGTTCAATGCCGTATTGTGCAGCCTGCGAAGCCATTTCTCGAAGATAATCAGTTCCAATCTGATGACCAAGGCCGCGCGAGCCGCAATGGACACTTACTAATAAATCACCTTTTTTAAGTCCGAAACCTTCAGCGATTTGTGCATCGTAAATATCTATAACTTTTTGAACTTCAAGGTAATGATTTCCGCTTCCGAGCGTGCCCATTTCCTCCTGCTGACGTTTTTTTGCCTGAGGTGAAACTTTGCTCGGTATCGCGCCTTGTGCGAAGCCGCCTTCTTCGATAAAGTCTAAATCTTCTTTTCTGCCGAACCCTTTTTCAACCGCCCAGGCCGCGCCGCCGGCGAGCATATCATCGAGTTTGGCGGAAGTCAGGGTGATATTTCCTGTGCTTCCTACACCTGCCGGAATATCGCGAAAAAGAGATTCAGCAAGTTTTTCTCTTACACCTGTTATATCGTCTTCAACCAGGCCGGTATGAAATGTTCTCACACCGCAGGCAATATCGAATCCAACGCCTCCGCCGGAGATTACTCCTCCGGCCTCGGGGTCAAAAGCAGCGACGCCGCCTATCGGAAAACCGTACCCCATATGAGCGTCCGGCATAGCAAATGATGCCTTAACTATGCCCGGCAGCGCAGCGACATTGCAAACCTGCGACATAGTTTTTTCGTCAATATCATTTATCAGATTGTGGTCGGCAAAAATCACGCCCGGCACGCGCATCCTGCCGAAAGGCTCAATTTGCCAGCAATACTCACTAACTTGTTTTAATTGAGGCTTTGCCATTACACGTCAATCACACATTGAACAGTCCATTTACCATTTTCCTCTTTTACGCTCAATTGATTATACGTTACAGCCTTTGGTTCCACCGCGGGCGAATGTTTGGCCTGATTTATTTTTTCGCCCCATATCTTTGCCGAGACCGTTAGATTTTCAATCTTAACCTCGAATTTACTAAACAGCATTTTCCCCACAGCCATTTCGTAAATAATTGAATTGAGCCAGTTAACAAACAGAAGCTCCTCGTCTTCAGCCTCACATTCTATCTTGACGCATTCGAGCGGTTGCACATTTTTTGGGTCTGTAACGATTGCCGTAAGAGCAATTGCGGCATCTTCAAACGCACTGCTTAAACTGGCGGCAGTCGCTCTTATGCCGACATCAGCCTGATGGGCGAAATGTTCCCACATATTAGTATCTGTAATGTTCTGGTTTAAATGGTCCTTCTACCGGAATGCCGATATATTTTGCCTGCTCGGGTGTAAGAACTGTAAGCGATGCGCTTAATCTGCCCAGATGCAGCCTTGCGACTTCCTCGTCGAGTTTTTTTGGCAGTGTGTAGACTTTTTTCTCAAGTCCGCCTTTGGCAAGCATCATCTGAGCAAGGCATTGATTCGTAAAACTGTTGCTCATAACGAAACTCGGATGACCCGTCGCACAGCCCAGGTTTACTAATCTGCCCTCAGCCAGGATGATTATCGATTCTCTCGATGCAAGAGTCCACTTGTCCACTTGCGGCTTGATTGTTTCCTTTTTGAATTTCGGATTTTTTTCAAGATAGCTCATCTGTATTTCGTGGTCGAAATGACCGATATTGCAGACGATTGCTTCGTTCTTCATTTTTTCCATATGTTCGCCGCGGATAACATCGCAGCAGCCCGTTGCGGTTACAAATATATCGCCTTCTTCGACAACCTGTTCGAGCGTTTTTACTTCGTATCCTTCCATTGCCGCCTGCAAAGCGCATATCGGGTCGATTTCGGTAATGATAACCCTTGCGCCAAAGCCCCTCATAGACTGGGCGCAACCCTTGCCGACATCGCCGTAGCCGCAAACGATAACGCATTTACCCGCAACCATAATATCTGTCGCTCTTTTGATACCGTCGGCAAGCGATTCCCGGCAGCCGTAAAGATTATCGAACTTCGATTTGGTAACCGAGTCGTTTACATTGACCGCGGCAAATAGCAGAGAACCGTCTTTCTGCATCTGGTAGAGTCTTCCAACGCCTGTCGTTGTCTCTTCCGAAACGCCTTTGATTGCATTTGCGATTTTTGTCCATCTTTGCGGATTCTCAGCAATGCTGTTTTTTAAGCGATTCATAATGATTTGCATTTCGTGGTTGTCGCATTTTTCATTCAGAAGCGATGGGTCTTTTTCGACTTTGAAGCCCTGATGAACGATAAGCGTTGCGTCTCCGCCGTCATCAACTATCAAATCCGGCCCGCCGCCGTCAGGCCACAAAAGCGCCTGCTCGGTGCACCACCAGTAATCCTCAAGGCTTTCTCCCTTCCATGCGAAAACAGCGGCAAGTTTTTCTTTCGCGATTGCCGCCGCGGCGTGGTCCTGCGTACTGAATATATTGCACGATGCCCATCTGACTTTTGCTCCAAGTTCGACAAGCGTCTCAATCAGCATTGCCGTCTGAATCGTCATATGCAGACTGCCTGTAATTTTCAAACCTTTAAGCGGTTTTTCTTTGCCGTATTTTGCCCGGATTGCCATAAGGCCCGGCATTTCATTCTGGGCAAGATTCATTTCTTTTCTGCCCCATTCGGCCAGTGCAATATCTGCTACTTTGTACGGTAAAGACGGGTCATATTTTAAAACAGTCATTTTTCACTCCAAATTCCAACCTGTCCTTCGTAGCCCCGATAATCGGGGCGAAGAACGGATAATTCAGCGATAATATACGCAAAAATTGCGAATTTGGCAAGTAAACAAAAATTAAAATACTCTCTGCTTGACAAAAAACCGCGATTTTGGTATTATTTCTATTAGTTATGGCTCATAAACACTCAAACTATGATTTTGGTTGGTGGTGGCTCGTTAGCAAATAGCTGACGGGTTGTGAGCCTGTTTTACACTTAAAAAATATATAAAAACAAAAATTCACGGCCTGTCGGTAGCGACAGGCCGTTTTTTTATGTATATTATAGGCTTTAATGTGTGAGAATAAATATGACGGAGTTAAATCAGAAAATCAATAACGCAAAGGTGGGCCAAATCGTCCCGCTTGTCAGGCAGATTGACGTATCCGAGCCGGTAGATTTTTTTGCGAAACTTAGCGACTATGGCAGAAAACAGCACTGCTGTCTGCTCGAATCCAAAGACCATCTGGCCGAAGGAGACCAGGGCGAGCTGACTTTCGGCACGGCAAATCCGGCGCTGTATATTTCCGGCAGAGGTGCGGATTTCCAGATTGTTGCCCTAAGCCCCACCGGCAAAAGAATGATAAAATATTTCGCGACAGCCGGACGGGACAGATTCGATTTCTGTAAAGAAATAAAATTTGAAAATGACCGCATCACGGGCCTGCTCAATATCAGCCACGACATCATCGACGAGCAATCCCGCCTCAAAGCCGTAAATCAGATGGACGTAATCAGGGCGGTCAATTTCGCTTTCGAGCTTTCGGGAAAACCGTTCCGCGTAACTTGCGGCCTGTTTGGAGCGTTAAGTTATGACTTTATCGACCAGTTTGAAAAATTGCCCGCCAATAAAACTGCTTTGCTGGATGTGCCCGATTATGAACTATACTTCGCGGACAATATTTTTCTGATGGACCATAAAACCGGCAATGCTTACGCAGTTGTAAATGTCATAATGACCAATGATGACAAAAATGAGATTATGGCCGACGCCGAAAGCTGCTTCGATTATTATTTCAAGGCCCTGAAAACCGAAATACCCAAACCCGTTCGATATACCGGCCCGTTACCGAAAGCTGGCACTGACACCGAACAGGTCGAATATGAAAAGATGGTTCAAATTGCGAAAAAACACATTGTTGACGGCGACATATTCCAGGTTGTGCCCAGCAGGACGATTATAGAGCCTTGCCGTGACGAGCCGCTCGATGTTTACAAAAGACTTCGCCGAATAAACCCCTCGCCGTATATGTTTTACATCAATACGCCCAATACTATCCTGACAGGCGCAAGCCCCGAGCTTAACCTGCGGGTAAGCGGAACAAAAAATCGTCAGGTCGAAATCCGCCCGATTGCGGGAACTAAACCTCGCGGTAAAGTCGACGGAAAAATTGACCAGGATATGGATTTCAGATACGAGGCCGAGCTTAAACTCGACCACAAGGAACTCGCCGAGCATATGATGCTGGTCGATTTGGCCAGAAACGATATCGCTCGCGTTACTCGAAAAGGCTCGCGCGTCGTCACCGAGTTGCTTGTTGTCGAAAAATATGAATCCGTAATGCACTTGGTCAGCAATGTAAAAGGAACTCTGGCCGAAGGGCTTGATGCATTAAGCGCGTATCTTGCGACGATGAATATGGGAACGCTTACAGGTGCGCCGAAAATTGAAGCAATGAAAATTATCCGTCAGCTCGAAAAAAACAAACGCGGCTACTACGGCGGGGCGGTAATGTATTTAACCGTTGACGGCCAGTTCGACAGTTGTATAACCATACGTTCACTGCAGATAAAAGACCATACGGCCTATATTCGGGCAGGCGGCGGTGTCGTATATGACAGCGTTCCGAAAACAGAATTTGAGGAAACACAGCACAAAGCAAATTCCTGCCTGCGGGCGGTTAGAGGTATATGAAAATGGAAAATTCTCAGATAAATAAGAACCCGAAAGTTTTATTTATCGATAATTTCGATTCGTTCACATATAACCTTGTCGATGATTTTTGCAAGAGAGACTGCATCGCCAAAGTCTATCGTGCCGATACGCCGCTGGAGACTCTTAAAAAAATAGCAGAGGATTTCAAACCTGATTTGCTCGTAATCTCCCCCGGCCCCGGAACCCCCGCAAAAGCAGGCGTTACGATTGAAGCGATTGGTTATTTTAAAGATATACTTCCGATATTCGGCGTATGTCTCGGCCATCAGGCGATTGTCGAATATTTCGGAGGCACAGTCAGCCACGCCCCGAAAGTAATGCACGGCAAGGCCTCGAAAGTAATCCATAATGGAAAAGGAATCTTCGAAGGCGTAGAGAATCCGCTCCAGGCCGGTAGGTATCACAGCCTTTGCGCGGTAAAAGTACCGGATTGCCTCGAAGTAACCGCACAATATGAGGATATTGTGATGGGAATCCAGCATAAACAAAAACCGATTTTTGGCGTACAGTTTCATCCGGAAAGTATCCTTACCCCGACCGGCGGAAAAATAATACAGAACCTTTTAAAAATCTCACAGACAAACAGGAGGGTATAGCTATGACAAAAATAACTGAATATCTTGAAATTCTTCTCGAAGGCGGCGATCTGAAATACGAGCAGGCAAAAGACCTGCTTGATACTGTCTTCAAGGGCGATGTCGCTGAAGTCCAAATCGCTGCTTTCTTGGCTGCGATGAGAATGAAAAAAGCGGTAGCTGCCGAATTCGCCGGCCTTGCCCAGTCTCTACGAGACCACGCCGTGAAAATAAAAACAAAAATTCCTAATCTTATCGACACCTGCGGCACAGGCGGAGCGCCGCTTAAGACTTTCAACGTCTCAACAGCTTCCGCATTAGTCACTGCCGGCGCAGGTGCTTATGTCGCAAAGCACGGCAATCGCGGCATAACGAGCAAATGCGGCTCAGCCGATGTATTGGAAGCAATGGGTGTTAAAATAGATTGTACTCCCGAACTTGTCACAGAATGTATCGAAAACGCCCATATCGGTTTTATGTTTGCCCCAATGTATCATCCGGCGATGAAATTCGTTCAGCCGATAAGAAAAAGCCTCGACTTCCGTACCGCTTTTAATATTTTAGGCCCGCTCGCAAATCCTGCCGGTGCTCAGTCTCAGGTAATGGGCGTGCCTCAGGAGTCTCTGCTCGATAGAATTGCCGAAACTTTCAAAATTCTCGGCCTCAAACGCGCAATGATTGTCCACGGCAGCGGCCTTGACGAAATAAGCATAACATCGATTACGAAAGTTGTTGAACTGAAAGACGGAAAAACGACTTCTTATCAAATTAATCCGAAGGATTTTGAAATTTCATCGCCGAAAATGGCCGAGCTTGTCGGCAGCAATGCCGAGTATAATGCCGGATTGATTAAAGATGTTTTGTGCGGCAAAAACAAAGGCCCGGCACGCGATATGGTGCTTTTAAATGCCGCCGCTGCGATAATGATTGCCGGTCTGTCCAATAATCTCCAGACAGGATTTAAAAAAGCTGCCGAGTCTATAGACAGCGGCACAGCCGTGCAGTGTCTCGATAAACTTATCAAAATTTCAAATACGAAAAGTTAATGAACTTATGATAGCGACAAAAGTTAAAATTTGCGGAATTACAAACACCGACGATGCCGTCATGGCGATACAGCTCGGCGCCGACCTGCTCGGCTTTAATTTCTATCCGGAAAGTCCGCGATACATCGACCCGTCCCAGGCCCAGCAGATTATCAGGAAACTGCCGGCCTTTGTCGACACGGTCGGAGTGTTTGTAAATGCCGATTCGGATACTATCCGGAAGACCGCTGGCGATTTAATGCTCGACTGGGTGCAGCTTCACGGCGATGAAAGCCCGGGATTCTGTATATCGCTCAACAATATGCCCTCGCAAATCATAAAAGCTGTAAGGGTAAAAGACAAAAGAGATATCGAGTACGCAAGAAACTTCGCGACCGATGCGATGCTTCTGGATGCTTATCATCCGGAGCTGTATGGCGGAACAGGTGAGCGTTTCGACTGGAAAACTCTGCCCGAGCTTACGGGCCATATCTTCGGCAGGACGTTCCTGGCCGGCGGTATAAATCCTGAAAACGTAACCGAGGCCATCGACCAGGGCTTTTACGGCATAGATATTTGCAGCGGCATCGAAAGTTCGCCAGGCAAAAAAGACCATAAAAAAATGACCAAGCTTTTCAAAAATATAAGAAGTCTTGTAACAGGTAAAGGTGAATAATGGAACACAGCGGACGATTTGGACAGTTCGGCGGCTTTTACGTGCCGGAAGTGCTTATCCCGGCCCTTGAGGAAATGGAACGGGCCTTCTATAAATATTATAAAGACAAAAAATTTGTCGCTGAACTCGATGTTCTTTATCACGATTATGCTGGCAGGCCGACCCCTTTGTATTACGCTACGCGTTTCAGTGAGCTTGTCGGCTTTAAGGTCTATATAAAGCGGGAAGACCTTTTGCACGGCGGCGCCCACAAGGTTAACAACTGCCTCGGCCAGGGACTGCTCGCGAAATATATGGGCAAAACAAAACTGATTGCCGAAACAGGCGCAGGCCAGCACGGACTTGCGACTTCGATGATTGGTGCTCTGTTCGGAATGCAGACGAAAATTTTTATGGGTACAGTTGACATTGAACGCCAGAGCGTAAACGTCCACAAAATGAGACTCTGCGGCGCCGAAGTCATCCCCGTCAAAGGTGGAACAGAAACATTGAAAGACGCGATTAACGAAGCTCTTCGTTATTGGACCGCCAATGTTGCTGATACTTTTTATTTGTTCGGTACCGTATGCGGCCCGCATCCGTATCCGACAATCGTAAAACATTTTCAGACCTGCATCGGCGCTGAAGCCCGCAAACAGTGTCTTGAAAAAATCGGCAGATTGCCGGATATCGTTACCGCCTGTGTCGGCGGCGGAAGCAATGCCATAGGTATTTTCAGTGCCTTTTACGACGACAAAAATGTCAAGCTCGTTGGTGTCGAACCGGCCGGCAAAGGTATTAAAACCGGCAAGCACGCCGCTCCGCTCAACGCCGGCAGCGTCGGAATCCTCCACGGCACCAAAATGTATCTTATGCAGGATAAAGAGGGTCAGATTCTCGATACCGAATCCATTTCCGCCGGCCTTGACTATCCCGGCGTCGGCCCTGAGCATTGTTTACTTAAAGATACCGGCCGTGCCCAGTATGTCGCAGTTGAGGATAAAGACGTTCTCGATATTTTCGATATCTTTACAAAATGCGAAGGTATCCTGCCAGCTCTCGAAAGCTCTCATTCTCTCGCCTGGATTTACAGCCAAAAGGGCAAACTGCCTGCCGATACGATTGTTGTCGTCAATCTTTCCGGCCGCGGCGACAAAGACGTTGACATAGTCGAAAGGAATAGGAAGTGAAATCATATAAACAGACTTTCGCTGAATTGAAGCACGCCGCCCTGATACCATTTTTCGTCATAGGCGACCCGGATTTTGATACAAGCCTTGAAATTGTAAAAGCCGCGATTGACGCCGGCGCCGACATCCTCGAACTTGGCATCGCCTTTTCAGACCCCATTGCTGACGGCCCGACAATTCAAAAGGCTGATATCCGTGCGCTGAATACCGGCATAAACATCGAAAAAGCAAAAGACTTTATCGCAAAAATAAAAGCTTATAAAGATATCCCAATCGGCCTTTTGATGTACTACAATCTTATTTTTCAATACGGTACAGAAAAGTTTTTCAATGACTTCGCAAAAGCCGGCGTAAACAGCGTTCTTATTGCGGATTTAAGCATTGACGATGTTGACGAAATTTATACTCCTGCCCGAAAAGCGGGCCTTGATACCGTTTTTATGGTAACGCCTAATACCGAAACAGAACGCGCAAAAAGAATCGCCGAAAAATGCACAGGCTTTATCTATACCGTCTCGCTGCTCGGCGTAACCGGCGGACGTGATACATTATCTGATATGATTAAGCCCCTGATAACCAGATTGAAATCCATTACGGATGTACCGGTTTGTGTCGGTTTTGGCGTAAGTACACCTCAGCATGCCCTTGAATTGGCGAAAGCAGGCGCTGATGGCGTCATCATCGGCTCAAGAATTGTAAAAATAATAGAAGACAATCTGAATGATAAAAAATCCATCCCTGCAAAAGTAAAAACCTTTCTGACGCAGATTAAAGAAGCGATTGAGACGATATAAACCGTCAGCCAAGATGCTGTTCGATAAAACTGGTGTCTACTTTGTTCTGCAGATATCGGTTATGTGAGAGAATTTTGTAGCAGGCCGGGATTGTGGTCTTGATTGGCTCAATTCTAAATTCGCTTAAAGCGCGTTTCATAGTTATTATCGCCTCGTCTCTTGTCGGCCGATGCACAATTAGTTTTGCAATCATTGAATCGTAATACGGTGAGACTATCGCGCCCTGAAAAATATGCGTATCGACCCTTACGCCCATCCCGCCGGGCAGAATAAATTTTTCGATTTTCCCGGGGCAGGGAGCAAAATTGCGGTCTGGGTCTTCAGCGTTAATTCGGCATTCTATCGCGACGCCGTTGTGTTTAATATCCTTCTGGCGAAGATTAATATTCTGGCCGCCGGCAACCTGAAGCTGCATCTTTATCAAATCGATTCCCGTAACCATTTCCGTAACAGGATGCTCGACCTGGATTCGCGTATTGACTTCGATAAAATAAAACTTCTTGTCACGGTCGAGCAGAAATTCGACTGTCGCTGCATTTTCATAATTCGCTTCTTTTATTACCTTAATAGCCGACTTGCACAGTTCCTCGCGTGTGTGTTCGTCAAGTATCGGGCAAGGCGATTCCTCGATTAGTTTTTGATGTCTTCGCTGTATCGAACAATCTCTCTCGAAAAAATGCAATACATTACCGGCCTTATCCGCCATAATCTGCACCTCGACATGCCGCGGCTCGACAATATATTTTTCCAGATAAACTGTTCCGTCTTTAAACGCCGCCTCGGCTTCGTTCTTTGCCGTCGCAAATGCGTTTCGCAGGCTTATATCGTTATGTGCAACTCTCATTCCTCTGCCGCCGCCGCCCGCCGCTGCTTTTACTATAACCGGATAGCCGATTTTATTGGCCAGTTTAATTGCTTCTTTTTCGTCCTTGATTTGACCATCGGAGCCTGGCACAACTGGGACATGCGCCTTTTTCGCAATGTCTCTGGCTGCCACTTTGTCTCCGAGCATTTTCATCGACTCAGGTCTTGGCCCGATAAAGATTATGCCGCAATCCGCGCATATCTGTGCAAAGTGTGCGTTCTCCGCCATAAATCCGTAACCTGGATGAATAGCCTCGACATCAGCGACTTCGGCCGCGCTGATTATCGCTGGAATATTAAGATAGCTTTGTGCAGGACTTGCCGGCCCGATGCAAATCGCCTGGTCCGCAAGTTCGATATAAGATGCGCCTCTGTCCGCCTCCGAATAGACAACCACCGTTTCGATGCCCAGCTCTCGGCAGGCACGAATTATTCGCAATGCTATTTCGCCTCTGTTGGCTATAAGGATTCTTGAGAACATTTGTTTATCCGCAGAAAATAGAAACCGGCATTAGTCCGGCCTGACCTTGAACAATACCTGGCCGAATTCGACTGCCTGCCCGTTAGGAATCATAACTTTTTCGATTATGCCGGTGGTCTCAGCCTTTATTTCGTTCATCACTTTCATCGCTTCGATGATGCAAACTACCGTATCGTTTGTTACATGGTCGCCGACTTTCACATAAGGCAGCGAATCGGGACTTGGTGCCGCGTAAAATGTACCGATTATAGGCGAGGGTATATTAACAAGATTGTCGGCCGCTGCCGCACTTGCCGCCGGTGTCGCCGCCGCAGCGTGCGATGCGACAGGCATTGGTGCCGCCATCGGCATAGACGAACCGGGTCGTTTAAGGTGGATTTTGCTGTCGCCATCGACGATTTCAAACTCCACAAGGTCATTTTCGACCATTATTTCTATGATTTCCTTGACCTTTTTCAAATCGTATTTTTTTTCTTCGCCCATTATCGAGTCCTTCAAATCTACCTTGTTTAATTAGCAGATAAGTATAGTAAAAATCGCCGTTTTTGCAAATGAATTTTAAAACCCCTTTAATTTGAACTTTTTTGCTATATGTGTATAATCAGCGAACCAACTAACAGGAACAATAATGGCTCAAAATAAATTAGCTGAACTTTTAAGCAGGCAAATCGTCTTTGGCGACGGCGCGATGGGCACAATGCTCTACGCCAAAGGTGTTTTCATAAATACCTGCTTCGAAGAGTTGAATCTGTCCCGTCCGCAGCTTGTCGCCGAGATTCACGACTTGTATATCTCGGCCGGCAGTGATTTTATCGAGACGAACACTTTCGGCGCAAACGAGTTTAAGCTCGCAAAGTTCGGCCTCGCCGACAAGACCGCACAGATTAACGCCGCCGCCGTTAAAATCGCCAAACAATCCGCCGCGGGCAAGGTTCTTGTCGCAGGCGGCATCGGCCCTCTCGGTATCGACATCGCACAGGGCGGCCGAATAAGCGAAAGGGAAATAATAGATATTTTTACAAACCAGATAAACGCCCTCGCACAGGCCGGTGCGGACTTTCTTTTATTTGAGACGTTTCACAACCTCAGGGAATTGCTCATCGCAATAGATTGTGCGGTAAAAACCTGCAATCTTGAAATTGTCGCGCAAATGACAATAAACGAAAACAACGAAACTCTCTACGGCGACAAAATCGACCTTGCCCTTGCGAAGATTTCTCGCATTTCCCAGGTCGCCGCCGTTGGCCTCAACTGCTCTATCGGCCCGGCCGCCATGCTCGAAGCTCTTCCTCTTATAAAAAAAGCGACCGCAAAACCGATTTCACTCCAGCCCAACGCAGGCCTGCCCCAGAGCATCGACGGCAGAACCGTTTATATGTGCAATCCAGAATATATGGCCGAGTACGCAAAACGCTTCTACGAAAATGGCGTAAAAATTATCGGCGGCTGCTGCGGCACTACACCAGAGCATATTAAGCAAATGGTCAAAACCGTCAGACCGCTGCACAAAGCCGATTTGAGCTACGCCGTGATTGAAGTAAAACCATCGACAAAACAGGCCGTCGCCCAAAAACCCCTCGCTCTGAAAGATAAATCGAGGATTGGCAGTAAATTGGCATCAGGCCAAAAAATCTATTCAGTCGAAATCTCCCCGCCCAGAGGTACCGACGTTTCTGACCTCATCGAAAAGGTAAAACTCTGCGAAAAATATGGCATCGATGCTGTAAATATCCCCGACGGCCCCCGCGCAAGCTCAAGACTCAGCGCAATGATAACCGCGATAAAAATAAAACAAAGCTGCTCCATTGAAACCATTCTGCATTTCTGCTGCCGCGATAGAAACATAATCGCGATGCAGTCCGACCTGCTCGGCATCCAGGCGATTGATTTAAAAAATGTCCTGATAATTACCGGCGACCCGCCCAAGCTCGGAGAATTCCCCGACGCCACCGCCGTCTTCGACCTCGATTCGATTGCGCTTACCAAAGTTGTCAGCAATCTAAATCGAGGCATCGATATCGCTGGCAACGGTCTTTCTATTCCGACCTCACTTGTCGTAGGCGTTGGCGCAAACCCTGTCGCCTCCGATTTGGACCGTGAAATCGCCAGATTCAGAAGAAAAGTCCAAGCCGGCGCCGAATTTGCCGTAACTCAGCCGGTTTTCGATGAAAAAACCTTTTTTAAGTTCCTTGAATTAATAGACGACTGCAAAATCCCGATAATCGCTGGCATTTGGCCGTTCACAAGTTATAAAAACGCCGAATTTATGGCAAATGAAGTCCCCGGCGTTGTCGTCCCGCCCAAAATTCTCGAAAAAATGTCCCGCACAAAGGATGGCCGTGACGGCCGTAAAGCCGGCGTCCAAATTGCGATTGAATTGATGGACAAAATAAGAGATAATGTCGCCGGCTTTGCGATAAGTGCGCCTTTCGGAAACGTAAATATGGCCCTTGCCGCAGCCGGAAAAATCGACGTTTCGTTGTCATTCTGAGCGCAGCGAAGAATCTTGTTTTATATGAGTCGGCCAAAAAATTATTACGTCTATATTATGACAAACAAATCAGGCACTTTATATATTGGTGTCACAAATAATATTAAAAAACGCGTTTGGCAGCATAAAGCTAAATTGATTGAGGGATTTACAAAAAAATATAATATTCAGTACTTGATTTATTTTGAAACTTTTGGTGATATATCTTCTGCTATTGTCAGAGAAAAAGTTTTAAAAGGATGGCTAAGAAAAAAGAAAATTGAATTAATTAATAGTATAAATCCCCAATGGAATGATTTATGTAAAGGCTGGTATGATATAGCGCCGGATTCTTCACTGCGCCCCGATAAATCGGGACTTCGTTCAGAATGACACTAAAACGGCTCCTTTGTCATTCTGAGCCCCTTATTGTCTTATGAGCGCCCTATTGTCATTCTGAGCGCAGCGAAGAATCTCGTTTTGTTGAAATATTAAATATGGAAAATAATCATCAATTGAAAGTTACTTTGCTGGCCATTACTCCTGACGCCGAAAAGCTCATCGAAGAGGCCGGCAGAACCTGCTACCTCAGTTTTGACAAAATCGGCGCAAATTCCGCAAGCGATTTTATCCAGCGATTGATAAAAATGGGACACGATTCCCCCTTGGAACACGCCTGCGCGACATTCAGGATTGAAAACTGTTCCCGCGCGATGACGCATCAGCTTGTAAGGCACAGATTGATGAGCGTCTCCCAGCAGTCGCAGCGGTATGTCGATGAGGAAAATTTCAATTTCGTCGTTCCGCAGACCTTGCCCGAAAAAAATGTCGATGAATTCCGTGCTGATATGGAAGCCATCAGGCAAATGTACAAAAAATGGCGCGATAAAGGCTTAAAAAGAGAAGATGCCCGTTTCGTCCTGCCGAACGCCTGTACGAGCGAGATTGTGGTTACGGCAAATTTCAGGGAATGGCGGCACATTATAAAAATCCGCACAAGCCCAAAGGCCCAGTGGGAAATCAGAATCGCCTGTATGGAAATTTTCAAAATCCTGAAGAAGAATGCCCCGACCTGTTTCAGCGATATCGAAATCGGAAAAGAGCATCCCGGCGACACCCAATAATTCACGTTTCCGTTTAGCCGTCGCCGGTACGGCGACGTTTTGTCTTTTAAATAATCAAAGAAATCAGCGTAATCTGTGATTAAAAATTTCGTTTATTCTGTACTTTTAGAATTTGAAAACTGATAGTTTTTCTCAAAAACTTCTTCGAAGTTATAAACTTCGTTAAATTCCTCAATAGTATCTTCCGGCCTTGCGTGCATCCATTTATTTTCGACCATAATATATACGATATTGCCGAAATCGTTTGTGGATTTTATGCCGAGCTGGTTAAGAACTACCTTTGCCATTCTGCCCCATTTTTCCGCCGCAAGCTCTGCAAGGGCAAAACACAGTTGTTTTCCCGTCACGTGCTGCGGCCCCTCGTTTTCGGTTTCATCGCCGTAATGTTTCTTTACTGTCCGGCCGAGTCCTTCCTGCACAAATTCGAATGCCCGCAGCGAATACCTCCCGTCTAATTTCGCAATTTCCTTAATACTCTTTTTCATTTTAATACAGTGTAAATCCGTGTTAATCCGTGTCTAAAAAGTTCGTGTCTGTCCGTGTTATAGTCAGTGTCTGTCAGTGTATCCTCTGTCCCGGCTTCGCGCCCGAATCTATTCCCAGCATAAATATATCTTTCCCGCCCGGCCCGGCCGCAAGAATCATTCCTTCCGACAAACCGAATTTCATCGTTCTCGGCTGAAGATTTGCGACGCATATAACTAATTTGCCTACAAGCGATTCCGGCTGATATGCCTGTGCAATCCCTGCGAAAACATTTTTTGTTATCCCGCCTATATCCAGTTCAAGATGCAGCAGTTTATCGGCGCCGGCGACCTTTTCAGCCTTTATAACTTTTGCTACGCGCAAATCGACTTTCTTGAAATCGTCTATTGTACATTCCGCCTCAATCGGCTCGTCAAGAGTTACCTGCGGCTTTTGTTCCGGCTGTTCGTTTTTACTTTCTTCTATCATAGCTTGCACCTTATCCTTATCTACTCTTTCAGCAAGTCTTACATATTCGTTTATCTTTTTGTTTTCCAAAACTTTTTCAACATCCGCAAACGCCAGTTTTCCTGTTCCGAGTATTTTTTCAACTTTCTCGGCAAAAATCGGCAGCACCGGCTTTAGATATATCGTAAGAATTTTTACCGCGTTTAGAACTGTCGTCAGTGTCGTGCGTGTTTTTTCCGCGTCTGTTTTTATCGTATCCCACGGCCGGTTTTCTTCGACGTATTTATTCGCTATATCCGCAAGCGCTGTTATCTGCCTGATAACCGATGCGTAATCGAGATTTTCATAATCGTTTATTATCTGTTGTTTAGCCCCGCCAACACTTTGGCGGGGTTCGTCTCCCGTTATTAGTTTATTCAGCAATTCTTTTCCCGCAGCATCGACTGTGCCGAGCATTCCGCCAAGTTTCCCTGTCAGCATAGGAACTGACCTGCTTGCAAGGTTTGCCAGTTTCCCCACGAGGTCTGAATTTACTTTCGCGACAAAATCTTCGAGGTTAAGGTCCAAATCGTCCACGCCGTCCGTCAGTTTGCTCGCGTAGTAGTATCGCAGGTATTCCGGGTCGAGATGTTTCGCGTAAGTCTGGGCCTTGATGAACGTGCCCTTTGATTTGCTCATCTTTACGCCGTTGACGGTAAGGAATCCGTGTACGAAAAGTTTATTGGCGCCCTTAAACCCGCTTCCCATCAGCATTGCCGGCCAGAACAGCGCATGAAAATACATAATATCTTTACCGATGAAGTGATAAAGTTCGTAATCTTTGCCGTTCCAGACCTTCTCGAAATCCAGCCCGTTTTTCTCGCAGTAATTTTTGCAGCTCGCCATATAGCCGATTGGAGCATCGAGCCATACGTAGAAAAATTTATTATCTTCGCCCGGAATCTTAAATCCAAAGTATGGCCCGTCCCGCGAAATATCCCAGTCTTTCAATCCTGCCGAAAACCACTCGTCGAGTTTATTTGATACGCTTTTGCCGGTATGACCCGATGCCATCAGTTCTTTTAGTTTTTGCTGGTAGTCCGCGAGCCTGAAAAAATAATGAATGCTCTTTTTGCGTACGGGTTCTTTTCCGCACGTCGCGCACGCCGGATGGATTAAATCTGTCGGCTGGTATGTCGCCCCGCACGAGTCGCACGAATCGCCGTACTGGTCTTCAGCCTTGCATTTCGGACATATTCCTCGGATAAACCTGTCCGGCAGAAACATTTGGCATCCTTCGCAGTATGCCTGTTCGATTTCACCTTTTACAATCGACCCTTTTTCCGAAAGCCGCTTGAAAATCAGTTCAGCGAACTGCCTGTTCTCGTCTGAATGCGTGGAATAATAATTGTCAAATTGAATATGGAAGCTGTTAAAAGCGATTGTATGTTCCGCGTAAATTCTTTTTATCAAATCTTCCGGCTGTATTCCTTCTTTGCGTGCGCTGATCATTATTGGCGTGCCGTGTGTATCGTCGGCGCAAAAATACCAGCATTGGTTGCCGTTTGCCTTTTGGAACCGAACCCATATATCCGTCTGCATATACTCCACAAGGTGTCCGATATGTATGGGGGCGTTTGCGTAGGGAAGTGCTGAGGTAACTACGATTTTTCTGTTCATTTACTGCTCCGGCTGTTCGGCAGATTCGTCTCTCTGCCCTTTTTCCTCGTTGATATCCTTTTCGGGTTCTTTTTCGTCATAGTCTTCGAACTCTGTTTCATCGTTTTCTGTCTGTCTGCCGGTATCTGGTTGTGTTGGTGGCTGGTCGAGAATTTCTATTTCTTCTACGGGCACTGCGAATACGTTTCCGTCATCGGCCCTTATTGAAACCAGTTGTGTAAGTATTTGTGTATCCACAACGGTTCCTTCTCCGTGTGGTGTTTTTACACGGCTTCGTTTTCGTGGCAGTTTCTTGACAAGATCACGATACGTATGGTCTTCGTATCGCAAACAGCATTTAAGTCGTCCGCAATATCCTGAAATCTTCGCCGGGTCTAGCGTTGCCTTTTGCAGTTTCGCCATTTTCATATTCACCGGTTTCAAAATTTTCAAAAACCTCTGGCAGCAGCACGCTTGTCCACAGGATTCGATGTCGGCGGCGATTTTGGCGGCGTCACGCGAACCGACCTGACGCATCTCAATGCGAGTCTGAAACTCCTTTGCAAGCCGCTTAACCAACTCACGAAAATCAATCCTGCTCTCAGATGTAAAATAAAATATTACCCGCTCACCACCAAAAACATGCTCAATGTCGACAAGTTTCATCGGTAAATTCAATTCCTTTATAAGCTGCTTGCACTTTGCAAGCTCCTGCTGAGCACCCAAATTTATATGATGCTCCTCACTCAAATCCTGCTCAGTAGCATACCGGACAAACTTTCCGCCGCCAGTTACAGGACAATCCGCCTTGCCAACCTCGTAATAATCGACAACAGCATCTTCACTTTTCTTGAAAACCCCGCTCTTATAACAAAACTTGCCGACTACCTCGCCGATTTCAAGACCCCTTTCAGTCTTAATCATCACCTTGCTCGAGGCCTTTGGCATATTCTTTTCCTCATGCACAAACCAGCCGATAATGCCCATCTTGCCGTAACGGACGAGCATCTTCTTCTCAGCCGGATGATGACTCGGTTTGAATTTTGCTTCTGTATCGTTCATTCTATTAAAAAACTCTCAAGAAATACCTATTAAACCTTAATTATACCATAATCGACGCAACTGAGCAACAAATGCTCAAAAACAAGCTTCTCATTGACCGAAGCGTCAATATAACTAATCGTTTCATAACACAGTTCAACCATCAGGGCACAACCTTCCTGGCCAAAGACCTCGGCCATCTTTTTTATCTGCGCCGGCTGGTCAAAGTTCGTCATTTTGTCCGCCTCGACAAACGAAATCTTCATCGCATCAGTAAAAGCCGCTATGAGAACCCGAACAAGAGCCTTTTTCGCCTGCCTGCTCAAATCCGATTTGCTCGTATCAGGCTTGAACTTCTGCCATGACTCGCTCGGCTCAGAAGAAGCCGAATTGAGCCACTGCGCAAAATCGACCGCATCGCCGACCTGAAACCTGCTGAAACGCTCGATAAGCTCTTTTTTAATTTCGTAAAACGAAGGCTCAAGTTTCGAAAATAATTCAGATTGCCCCAGACTCCCGCCGGTAAGCCTTGCCCAGAATTTCGTCTCCTGTTTTTGGACGCCTTCGGCGGCAAGATATTCAATAATCTTTTCCTCGCTCAAAGGCCCGAAATGAACAATCTGACACCGCGATTTGGTCGTCGGAAGTAAATCATCGAGCTTTGTGCATAATAATATGATAAAACTTTTGTTCGGCGGCTCTTCGAGCGTTTTCAAAAGCAGATTCTGGCCTTCCGGATTAAGCTTCTCGGCTTCGCTGACCACAAAAACTTTCGATTCCGAAAAGCTCGGCTTTAACTGCACCTTCTCGACGAGAAACTCGCGTATAACATCGACCGGCAAATCTATCGCCTGCCTCTTTCTTTTATGGGCGTCGCTATTGAGCTTAATCAGCTCCTTATAAACGTGATGAAAATCGGGGTGACTGTCCGCCTCGAACGCCAGACACGATGGGCATTTGCCGCAAGAATCATACATTTGAGATTTCAAATTTGAGATTTCAGATTGCGGATTTTTGCAAAGCAGCAGTTTCGCAAAGGCGGCAGCGGTTGTATATTTACCGATGCCCTCGATGCCATCGAATATATACGCGTGCGGAATCCTGCCCGTCTCGAATGCGCGAGTCAATGTATCGATAGCCCTTGTTTGGCAGAAAATTTTGGAAAGCATAATTATTTAACTTCCAACTTCCAACCTTGAACGTTCAACGTTGTCCTTGGGACTCCTTACGGAGAACATTTGATGTTAATATCTAAAGCTTAAAATGTTTTTCTATTGTATATATTATTTTTTTATGTGCCTCTAAAGGACTCATTTCGCTAACATTTAATATTTCAACGGGACTAGGATAATAATCTTGCAATTTTTGAAATATTTTCCTTATTTTCCTGTGATACTCGACAGTCCTTGAATCAAACAAGTCAGTAGTAACATTTTCAAAGAGAAAAGATTGATATGCTCCTTCATGATTTTTCTTGGTTTTTTGGCCAGGTAGATGACCAATTCTTCGACGGCCTTCTTCAACAGGCAAATCCAAGATTATTGTCAAATCCGGCCAATGTCCATCTATTACATATTTGGCTAGATCAATTATTTTTTTAATATCATAACCGCCCGCGCCCTGATAGGCACATGTTGCAGAAACAAATCTATCGCAAAGAACCACTTTATTGTCTTTAAGGGCGGGCAAAATAACATCAACTATAAGCTGGGATCGGGAAGCCATGAATAGCATAAGTTCTGTATGCACATTCATTTCGGTTTTTGCCCCATACTTTAACAAATGCCTTATTTGATCTCCAATAGGAGTTCCACCCGGGTCATTAGTGATTATTATCTCAAATCCTAAGCTATAGAAGTATTCTCCGAGTAGCTTTATTTGGGTGCTTTTTCCACTGCCGTCCGGCCCATCTAAAACGATAAAACTGGATTTTAAATCTTTGATCATAATTTTCTTAAAATACATCAACTATGGCAGGTTGGCAAGAGGCTATTTAATTTATAAAAACACTTAAAATCCCACTTTTTTTAGGCATGTTTATATCGGATGGGAAAATTATAGATTCTACTTGCCTTTAGCCTGCCCCTTCGCTACAATTCATCCGATTCAAGTAAGGCAGAAATTCTGAAGGATAATTTTGTATTTTTTCAGGCTGTCCTTGTCGGTTGTAAGGATATTTCATTGAAGGAGCTATGAAAAAACCTCGATACAAAATATATTGTGCGGGTCCTTTATTTAACCCCAAAGAACGTGAAGAAATGGCTAGCATAGCATCTGCTTTAGGTTCTGCTGGTTATGATTATTTTTTGCCACAAGAAGATGGGCTGGAATTTGCCAAATTATTACCAGAATTTATTGCCAGAAAGATAGATCCGCTAGGGGCTGCAACAATATTAAATATGGCGATATTTTCGCTTGATGTTTTTGAAATTATAGATTCTGATGGTTTAGTATTAAACCTAAATGGACGAGTGCCTGATGAAGGCGCAATGGTTGAAGCGGGTATAGCTTGGGCCAACAGTAAACATTTAGTGATATTCAAAAATGACGATCGTTCTTTGATTCAAGGCAACTGTAATCCTTTGGTAATGGGGCTATCTAATTTTGAGTTTGTAGAGGATTATAAAGATGTTCCCGTTGCTTTTGCTGAGAAATTTAAAAAATTCTCTAACAATACTCATTCTTCTGTTTCGCCAAAATTTGAAATGGCGAAACAAAATGGCCAAGTTATTCGCGATTATTTATCTAGTAAAAAACCATTAGAGGAAATCGCAGAACTTTTAATATCACTTTTCGGGGAGACAAAATGTCAAGATATGAAAATCCAGACAAAACAAGGTATATTAACCCATTAGCAACTATAAAAAGCCAAAAAGGCCGGTTAGAACCTCTCGAACCAGATAGTTTTCGTACAGATTTTCAACGTGATACGCATAGAATAATATATTCTCAAGCATTCCGACGCCTAAGACATAAAACCCAAGTTTTTTATTTCCCTCGGAATGACCATGTCTCTACCCGTATGGATCATGTTCTTTTTGTTTCGTCGGCAGCAAGAACAGTTGCAAGATGTTTAGGCTTGAATGAAGATTTGGCGGAGGCTATTGGCCTAGCTCACGATATAGGACATGCACCTTTCGGACATCAAGGTGAAAAAATTTTAACTACTATTATTACAGAAGCCAATAATAACAGATTAAAGGAAATCATACCTTCCTTTGAACATGAAGTATATGGCCTTAGAGTAGTTGACAAAATTGCTAAGCTTGATAGGGAAATGCCCGGGCTTGATTTGACATGGGAGGTAAGAGATGGTATTATATCTCATTGTGGAGAGGATTATAGAACACGCAAGCTTGAACCTGGCAGTAAACTTAAAAATTTGGAAGCTATAAGAACTAAAAAAGATGCTGGTAATCCTGTAACGTTAGAAGGTTGCCTTGTGCGATTAATTGATAAAATAGCTTACTGCGGCAAAGATGTAGAAGATGCTCTTGCTACAAAAATAATAACTGAGGAAGAAATCCCTCCAGAAATTTCAAAAGAGTTGGGGGGTAATAACGGCGAAATAATAGGGGCTTTCTTGGAGGATATTATTGAACAAAGTCGCAAAAAAGATTATATAGCTATCTCTGAAGAAAAGGCAGATTTGCTATATCAAATGATAATGTTTAATAAAGAGCACATCTACGATAGCGAGGAGTCTGCTGGTTACAGTATACAAGCCGAAAATACTTTAAAACTCTTATTTGGTGCTTTATTAAAGAGACTTCAAGAGACAGATAGATTCAAAAAACCTAAAAACGGAAATACCAGAGAACCACTTCATGTCTATAAAGTATTCGAAGACTTCGTTAAAAAGGATATGGAAAAAGTATATTGTGATACAGATCCAGAAGAATTGATTGTTTTAGATTTTATTGCAGGCATGACTGACGGTTTCACAGTTCGATCTTTTCGACAACTATTTATTCCTCAAGCTATGGTATAGAGGATAGTAAATTTTTCCTCTGCCAAGAGCCTGACCTGCGTGCTCTTTCCGCAGCCGTCCGGGCCGTCGAGAACTATGAATCGCGATTTTAAGTTCTTAACCATATTATTTTCCAATAGTTTACCTGATTAACGGCTTTTGTCAATTATTTAGCCCCTGCCGCTTGAGGCCGGCGAATAGGCTTTTTTGCCAAAGCCCTCAAATCCTCTTCCAATAGAAAGGTTCTGAACGGTTCGGATTTGAAGCAGGGGAAATTCAGCGGCGCATATTCTTCATCGCCTGCCTGCAGAACAAATTTATCACGTGCAAAAGCTGCGATGATTCTATTATGCGGACAGTCCGGCAGATGAAATGTGTCTTTTTTACCGTCGCTTCTTAAAAATTGCCCGATGCAGTAATATTTCCCTCTCGTGCGCCGAACACAGACCCCGACCAGTCCGGTATTGTTTTTACATCTTTTATTCAGAGCATTTTGTCTTGCCGTCACTATGCGAAGATGTTTTCTGCGGTTGTCCAGCGGGTCGCCGAATACATGGTCGACGATTTCGCCTTTTTTTGCGCCCATCACAAATCGCGAAAGGGTAACTAATTTAATCGCTTTGCCCTTGCCGTAAACAATTACCGGATAGCCTGCTGTGGAAATACGCAGTGAGCTAATATCGCCGTTGTATTTCTTGTAAGGCAGTTCATGTCCGGGATTTCTGATTTTGTAGTAGATATCGGGGTCGACTTTTACGAGCTGCCCGCCGATTTTGAACATCAGGTAATCGATTTTGCGTGTTTCCATTTTTGCCTCAGAGATAATACATTTTATTTTTAGCCACAGAGCGACACAGAGGAAATTTTTGATTTTTAATATGTCATTTTTATTTTTTATATTTGATTTTTGATATATATATATATGTCCCTCCATATATAAGAAAAACCTGCGCGTTTTTGTCGAAATTTGATCAAGAAAAAAATGTCTGGTATTCGCAACTTGTTGTAGTCAAACGAGATAATTTTTTTATTTTTTTTAAGATGCGCAGGTTTTTTCCTGCGCATTTTTGCTTATTCAGACAAAAGAGGTCGGAATAAGCAAGTCGTTAAAGGAACGCTGAGGACGGAAAAAACCTGCGATTTTTTCCGGAGTTTACCCCGTGGAATGTCCGCCCGCAGGCGAGACTTATTCCATCGGGGCAAATTTGCTTATGTGGATAAAACAGGGAGAGTTTTTTAACCGGATTTTACCTTTGTTTATCCATTTTTTGAGGGTATAATTTGTTGTAATATGAAAGAGGAATGCACATATGAAAACTAATCATTTGATATTCGGGATTTCGATACTTCTTTTGGGCATCAGTATTGTTAATGCGGCGGTGCCATTTGAAAATCTGCCTAAAGATACAATTGTCGCGGAAGTAGTCGGTCAAAAAGTAAGCTTAGGGGATATAGAGCCTAATTCGGCCGTGAAGAAAAAACAGCAGGAGTCGGAACCCAACGAACAATTTAATCTCTGGCTGAAACAAACGCGGGCATCAAATCTCGGCCAATACTTCAAACCTTTGTGGGATGAATACGCAAAAGAAAAAGGACTTGAAGTAACAAAGCAGGAGATTAAAGAATATCACGAAAAAATGGCGCAGGTGATAACTTTGGCTAATAATGAGCTGAAAGCAGCGAGAGATGGTCTTGCAAAAGAACTTGTCGCTGAAAATATCGAAAGTGCCAAAAAAGCAGAGCTTGAAAAAAAACTTGAGTTGTATAACAAGTATATTGAAAGCAGGCCCGACCCAAAACTTCTGTATCAGAGTGTCGACAGCAATCTCGCCAAAAGTATTGATAATACGATTAAGCCGTTTATTCTTAGCTGGAAAATAAACAGTGAATTATATAAACAGTATAAAGGACGGGTGATTTATCAACAGGCCGGGCCGGAACCTTTGGATGCATACAGGCTTTTTTTGGAAGAGCAGCAGTCAAAGGGCAAATTCAAGTTTTATAATAAAGATGCTGAAGATTTGTTCTGGGATTACTGGAGAAGTACCGGACATACCTTTTGCAAAGACCCAAATGAGGCTGAGCGGTTAATGAACAGCCCATGGTGGTTGAGAGAAAAAGAAGAGAATTATTACGATAAAATATTCGAATGGGGCGAAGAAGTGAACGGCCTTCAAATCAGGCTCAACGCATCTACAAATAGAGGGCAAAGAATATTTATTTCTGACAAAATCCGTGCCTTTAAGATGGATTTATTAAACACAGGCGAGAAAGCTTTTAGCTGCGCCCCATTAGAACAATTCTGTGAGATTGAAATTGACGGGAAATGGTATAAGTGGAACGGCCCTGCGGCGACAGATCAACCTGCAGTCGAATTAAAACCTAAAAATGTGCTTTACGATTTTTTTGAAATTAAACTAACTGAAAACTGGATTTTAAAGGAATCGAAAGAGGATAAAGGGCAGACTATTTCGTTGTCTTTGGGTAAACATATTATCCGCGTCAGGTACAAAACGATGTCTTTGCCTGAATATCCGGCAACAGAAGTTATCAGTAATACTTTGAAATTTGAAATAATCAAAGCAAACCCCCGAAAAAAATAGGGCTGTTGGAGCGAAGTTTACCCGCCGCAGGCGGGCACAGATACCGACTCATCGGGGCTAAATCATTTTTATACTTGTCCGCCGAACTCCTCAATTCTGCCATCTATAAATTTCTCCGCCGAAAGGCGACTCCACATTCAATGTTGAATGTTCGATGTTCAATGTTGGAAGTTAAAATCGTAGTTGCTTTAAGGCGAGCCCTTAGGGCAAAAAATCAAAAACATAATCCCGGAGCAAGCTCGCTTATGGAGGGATTATTTTTAATTTTTTAAAGTGTTCGCAGAACACCGCCTTAAAGCAATCCGCGTAAATCCGCGTTATTCCGCGTCTAAAAAATCATCTCTGTGAACTCTGTGAAATTTGTGGCTAAATTTCTCTTCAATTTTTTACTGTAAACTGTCAGCTATTCACTGTAAACTATTGTTTATGGAACTTTCCTGGTTAATGCGATTTAGAATTGCTGCTGCACTTGCCATCGGCATTGTGCTGCTGGGCGTTTTACCTGCCAGCCTGGTAAAGCCGCCGGCCGATAGCGTTTTTGCCCTTTTGAGCGGAAATATCTCTATACCGGATTTACTGGTTTGTGCATTCCTTTCGCTTGCGGCCGGTTTTCTGGCCTCGGCAATCTGCACGCCTTACGGGGAGAAGTTAGGAATTTTGGCCGCTCCGGCCGGTATGGCTGTCTGGGGTTTGAAAAGCCCGGCACTGTCGAGTGTCTTTCAAGCGGCTCCTGCCGTAAATGACAGGCTGGACGTTTATACGGGCCTTCGGCTTGAGTCGTTTGTCTGGCTTGCGATTGTCGGCTGTTGTCTCATCGGCGCCCTCGCTGCCGACAGGCTATTCAGGAGAGAGGACTTAAATCTGCCTGACGAGATTGAGGCCAAGTTTAAGCTGCCGAAATTCACACAGATTCCGATTGCGGTTATCGCGACGGTTCTTATTGGCAATATCCTCGTAAATATTATCGCCGGCAATGTTAGTTATCCGGACGTTCAGCTTGGCAGTGTTACGGGCCAGCCGGCAAATCTTCAGTTGGCCTTTGCAGTGACGATTGCTTTTATGGCCTGCGGTTTTTTAGCGAAGCTTTTTATGGGTTCATCCTATATTTGGCCAGCATCGGCATCGGCCTTGTTAAGTACTTTTTCTATAATTAGTTACGCTAAAAATCCGATTATGGAACATCTTTCGGCTTCTTGGCCGGCCGTATTTTTTGCAAGGCCGGTTATAGCTGTTCTGCCGGTTCAGATGGTCGCTTTTGGCTGTTTAGGAGCGGTCTGGGGGTATTGGCTGGCCGTTGATTATAAAACTTGGAGAATGTACGAGTCCCGTTAGAAACAGACCACTTTTGGGAGTCGTCAGGCGTATTTGATGCATTATTTCTAACGGGACGAGAGCTGATTTTGGGCTTTTGCACCCTGTTTTTATATAACTTCATTTCTAAAAAGCACTTGCGTTAAAATGCACTAAAAAACCTAAATTTTCCAAAAAATGGAAAAAGATTTTAGTGTTTAGACCCCTTTTAATTGCCGAATACATACAAAGACAGCATCTTACGGATGTGGTTAGTGGATTAAGAGTCTTTTAAAACAAAAAATGTCAGGAAACATAGGCCCAGTATTTTCGTAGTATATAGAAAGGGAATGGTTCCTGTAACCCGGAGAAAGGAGTGCCGGAAAATGTTGGTACTTAGCAGAACAAGAAACGAATCGATAATGATTGGCGACGATGTCGAAATAACCATTGTCGATGTCAGGGGCGACAAAGTGCGATTAGGCATCACCGCCCCCAAAAGTATATCCGTTCACCGTAAAGAGGTGTATAACGCGATACAAGAAGAAAAGAAAGCAGCTGAAAAAACAAAGAGCGAACAGCCAACGAGCTGAAAATTAGAGCGAGAACGAGATTAAATAAAAAGCCCTGTGGGAAACAGGGCTTTTTTTGTTGGTATTATTGAGCGATCATTTTTTCTTTTTGGGCTTCTTCTTAAGCGGATCAACCATCTCATCAGGCATCTGCTTCTGTATTTTTAAGGCATCCGCTATAACCTGCTCTTTCTGCGGCTGCTGATACGGCTCGAGCTTAAACGTCCATGTATACTCATCAGCCCTGGTATGAATCGTATCATCAAGCAAATCAAAAGGAGCTACATCACGAAGCGGACGCTTGAGGTTTTTATGCGTGTTAAGAGTTTGGAAACCATCTTTCGAGAGCCTGACACTGTAATCGCCATACCATTCAAAGCCGACAGTAACAGGCGATGTGCCGATTTCCTCGTCATTTAACAGGACAAGTGCGCCGCTCGGCTCGGTTATTATCGTGAGCTTTCTTTCCACACAGCCGGCGCAAAGACAGAACAGGGCAAAAAGGATTACCAGCGCGATATTTGACAGCTTCCATACTGACATAAACGTCTCCATAATAAATGACTTTAACGGGTTAATTATCGGTAAATCGCCACGGATTGTCAATCAGTAAAGAAATAAGGAAATAAAGAAGTAAAGAAGTTATGGGACTAAGAGGTATATTTGAGCCGCGGCAAGTCGCAGCAAGCGGGAAGGTCTAATAATAAACAGAGTGAAGGACGGCTGAAACCATCTTTAACTTATTGCAGGGAAAGCTATTAAAGAGAACAAATAAATAATAACCCTTAAAGAAACAGCCGATAAAAATAATCAGAAGCATCGCAACGATGGAGATAAGAATTCGAGTTTAAATATATTTTAGAGGGAAGCAAAAAGGGTATCCAAATAGTGGATAAATTAACCAAAAAAAATAAGGCGCTGCATTACACACTTATCGCGATATTTACAATAATGTCGGCGGGGATAATTAACGCCGGCTATGTCTATTATTTAAATTACAAGACAGAGTATAAGGCCGGGATAGAAGAGCAATTGTCGGCTATCGGCAAACTGAAAGCAGATGAGCTGTCGAATTGGAGGAGAGAGCGGCTTGGAGACGGGAGAATTTTTTACAAGAATGCCAATTTTGCCCTGCTGACCAGCAGATACTTTAATGAGCCCAACGACGCGGATGCGCGAGAGCAGCTTGAGGCGCGGTTAAACATTGCCCAGGCATCTTATCAATATGACAAGCTGATACTGCTGGATAATGAGTATCGCAAGAGGATAATAATTCCAGAGGGTCCCGAGCGGCCTGTTTCATACATTTCCGACGAGGCATCAAAGGTTCTGCAATCGGGCGAGATGGTTTTTGAGGATTTTTACTGGAACGAAGAAAACAAGCAAATCTATCTGAAGATTCTTGTCCCCATTATGGAGAAAGACAATGGCCAAATGATAGGCGTAGTGGCGATGCGTATCGCCCCGAAAACTTATCTGTATCCGTTTATCGAAAACTGGCCGATACCGAGTGTGACGGCGGAGACTCTGCTTGTCCGCAAAGGCGGGAGCGGCATTCAATATCTGAATGATTTGAAGTTTCAAAAAGGGACGGCACTTACGCTGGAGTGTTCTGTCGCGAGCAAAGATTTGCCTTCGGTTAAGGCGGTCTTGGGATACGAAGGCATCGTGGACGGAATCGATTACCGCAACGAGCCGGTTATAGCCGATGTGCGGGCAGTGCCGGATTCGCCATGGTTTTTGGTTACTAAAATAGATGAATCTGAAGTATATGCATCATTACAGAAGACGCAATGGTTGATAATCGTTTTCATCGGGGTTTTGCTCGCAGGGGCAGGTGCCAGTATAGGTTTTGTTTTGAAGCGGCGAACAGCCGGCATATATCAGCAAAAATACGATGGAGCCAAAGAATGGAACAAGACGTTCGATGCTATTGGCGATATGGTTTCGGTTGTCGATAAGAATATGAGACTTAAGACGGTCAACAAGACGTTTGCGGATGTGTTCGGCAAACAGCCCGAGGAGCTTGTGGGTAAACGGTGCTGCGAGATTGTGCACGGGACAAAGGAGCCGCCTGAGAATTGTCCGATGAAAAAGACCCTGGCGACCAAGATGGCGGCTTCGACAGAGATTTATTACGAGGCTCTCAGGAAACATTTGGAATTATCCACCTGTCCGGTGCTGGACGATAACAAGGAAGTTGTTGAGGTGGTTCATTTTATGAGGGATATTACAAAGCGGAAACTGCTGGAAGAGGGCCGCAGAAGAACAGATGTTCAGCTTCGTGATGCTTTGCGGTTCAACCAGGAAATAATTTCGAGCGCCAGCGTAGGAGTGGTTGTTTACGATACGCAATTGCGATACGCGGAGTGGAACGCATTTATGGAAAATATGACGGGGATGAAGAAGAAAGAAGTAGTCGGCAAAAATGCGTTAGAGATTTTTCCGCACCTTCGGGAACAGGGTGTCGATAAACTTATTGGGCGAGCATTGAACGGTGAAACGGTGTCTTCGCCGGATGTAGCGTATCGATGCCCTCAAACAGGCAAAACCGGCTGGGTAATCAGCACCTATACGCCTCACCATAATAGCACTGGGCGGATAATCGGCGCAATTGGTATAGTACGCGATATCACCAAGCGAAGGCAGGAAGAGGAATTTCTTAAAAATAATGAAATCAGGTTCAGAGAGCTATTTGAAAATATGAGCAGCGCCGTTGCGGTATATGATGCTGAAAACGACGGCGATAATTTTATCTTTAAAGACTGCAACCGTACCCTTTTGGATATTGAAAAGATAAACAGAGAACAAGTTATAGGGAAAAGAGTAACGGAGGTTTTTCCGGGCGTAAAGGAATTCGGAGTCTTCGACGTCTTCCAGAGAGTATACCGCACAGGAGTCGCCGAGGATTTCCCGGTAAGTCTGTATAAAGACGAGAGAATTTCCGGCTGGAGAGATAATTATGTTTATAAATTACCTTCCGGCGAAGTAGTCGCTATTTACGATGATGTCACCGAGCAAAGGCAGGCGGAAGAAGAGTTAAAGGACTCTGAGATAAGATTAAAAACCATATTTGAAGATTCCACTGATGGGATACTTTTGGCAGATGTAGAGACCAGAAAGTTCCAAATGTATAATAAAGAGATATGCAGAATGTTAGGATATACCGGAGAAGAAATAATACATCTCGGTGTAGATGACATCCATCCGGAGAAAGATCTGCCGCAAGTCAGAGAGGTGTTTAAGAACCAGGTGCAGCGGGGAATCAAGCTCGCAGAGAGTTTGCCGGTAAAGAGGAAAGACGGCAGTGTTTTTTACGCAGATATTAACACATCTTTAATTACCATGGGCGGCAAAAAATATCTTATGGGCAGCTTTCATGATGTCACCGAACGAAGGCAGACGGAAGAGATTCTGAGAAACAGTGAAAATATGTTCAGGAGTATCGCTACAGCAGTGCCTGTCGGTGTAAGTATCGTCTCTAACAGGAAGACGTTATGGATGAATGATTATTTTCTACAGCTTATTGGGCGTGAAAAAGAAGAAATTATCGACAAAGACAGCCGCATACTTTATGAGAGCGATGAGGGATATAACCTTGTCGGGGATAAATGTTATAAAGAATTGAGAGAAAAAGGCAAAACCGAGATAGAGGTAAACTGGAAGCACAAAGACGGCAGAGTTCTGAATATATTGCTTACAGGAGTATTATTAGACAAGCAGGATATGTCACGCGGAGCTGTTTTTGCGGTATTGGATATCACCAACAAGAAACAGATGGAACAAGAATTGCACAAGAGCAGTGTCGGTGTTAATTAGGTTTCGCTTTTTACCGATTATTCATATCTGACTAAATTTCACACTTATTCGGCTAAATAATCCCCATAGTCTACATTTGTCAAAAGAAGTTAATTTTCGATTGAGACCGGGAAAAACGAGGATATAATTTCATAAAGCATATAACCTTCAAAACCCCGAACAAGGAGGCAGGTTATGACAGAATCAGGACAGACCCCTTCGACAGGCTCAGGGCAGGCAAGCGGAAGCATAACGCCTGAGATACTCAAAAGCGCAATGAAGGCATTCAAAAAACGGCTGAAATTAACCGTGCTGGACGATGATTCACGGCTCGGACGCAGTGTGTTTTCGAGCGGGCATACGGGAGTTTTCGCGATACGGCCGCCAAACCAGTTTCCGCAGGAGGTGTGGGACGAATTGTGCCGGCAGGGAAAACTGCGGGACAGCGGACACGGCTTGTATGAACTGCCGAAAGGCGAGCAAAATAACGCGTAAACACAGGGATGTAAAAGTTGACATAGGCAAGGCTGGGGGGTAAAGTGAGTTCTCAGTTTTTTGTATAGGAAAAATGGGATGAAAATATCTCTAAATTGGCTGAAGGAATATGTAACGATAAATGAATCGCCGCAAGAGCTTTGCGAACTTTTGAGTAATATAGGCTTCGGCATAGAAGGCGTCGAACAGGCCGGCGACGATACGGCCATAGATATCGAAATTACGAGCAACCGAGGCGATTGCCTTTGTCATATCGGCATAGCGAGGGAAATAGCGGCAGCAACGGGCAGAGAAGTCGTGCTGCCGAAAGTGAAATATGAGCCGGTTAAAAAAGACATAGCCGGTATGGTTAGCGTCGAGATAGCCGAGCCGAAACTTTGCGGCAGATATACGGCGAGGCTAATCGAGGGTGTAAAAATCGGGCCGTCGCCGGCGTGGATGACGAAACGACTTGAAGCGATTGGGCTTCGCAGCGTAAATAACGTCGTCGATGCGACGAATTACGCGATGATGGAAACGGGCCAGCCGCCGCACGCGTTCGATTACAGCAAAATCAAAGACGGAAAGATTATCGTTCGTCTCGCGAAGAAGGGTGAAAAATTAGTAAGCATCGACGGGACCCAGTGCGAACTTCAAGCCGATATGCTCGTTATCACAGACCCATCGGGTCCTGTAGCTATCGGCGGGGTGATGGGCGGAATCGCAACTGAGGTGAGCATTTCGACTACTTCGATTCTGCTTGAAGACGCCTGTTTCGACCCTGTCAGTATCAGGAAAACATCGCGAAACCTTAACCTGCCAAGCGAGGCGGCGTACAGGTTCGGCAGGGGCGTAGATATAGAACAAATCGACTGGGCATCACAAAGGACGGCGCAGCTTATCGTTCAGGCATCAGGCGGGAAAATCGTCGAAGGTGTCGTTGATGCGTATCCGGGCAAGGCGGCAAACCATCGTAAGGTTACGATGCGGCTGGGCAGAGTGAAAAAAGTGCTGGGGATAGATGTGCCGCAGCAGTCGATATTCGAGATACTTCGGGGCCTCAGTTTCAGTCCGCAGAAGAACGAGACGGACAAGATTCTTTGCACGATTCCGACGTGGCGGCCGGATATTACAAGGGAAATAGACCTGATTGAAGAGGTCGCGAGGATTTACGGCTTCGATAAAATCGGCATCAGTCAGAAAATCAGTATAGAAGTGGCGCCAGTCGATAAAAGGCAGAAAACCATCGAGGCGGTGAGCGGATTTTTGAACAGCTGCGGATTTTACGAAACGATAACGCCGGGCTTTTGCGAGGACAGTATAGCGAAATTGATAACGGGCAGCACAAACGAGAGCCATCTTGTTGTGCAGGACGAAAGCAGCAGGACGGCAAATCTGCTGAGAAGCTCTTTAATCGGGTCCCTGCTCGAAGTTCTGGGGCGCAATTATAACAGCGGCAGCAAGAACATAAAAATTTATGAAATCGCGAACGTGTTTAAGAAGCTGCAAGACGGCAGTCATACGGAACATTGCAGTTTAGCGGCACTGTGCGACGGGGATTTCAGGATTCTTAAAGGTGCGATTGAAGGCGGGATAAAGACGGTTAACGGAGCGGTAAAGGTCGGGTTCAATCCTGCCGATGTGTTCTGGGCAAAAAGCGGCGCACAGATAACATTTAACGGCCAAAATATCGGCTCGGCAGGCGTGATAAAAGACCAGATACTTTCGGAGATGGGAATAAAAGCGGCTTTAGTTTGCGCGGCGGAGATTAATTTCGACCAGCTTGCTTCTATCGAGAAGAATGCGGTCAAAATGAAACCGCTGCCGAAATTTCCGGCGATAAGCAGAGACCTTTCGCTGATAATCGATGAGCCGATTCAATGGCAGCGGATAAAAGAGATTATTCAATCCAAGGCGCCGAACGAGCTGGAAGAAATAAAATTCGACGGCATATACAGGGGCAAGCCGATTCCGGCAGGCAAGAAAAGCGTTACCGTTTCGCTGTGTTTCAGAGACGAGGACGGAACGCTGAAACACCAGACGGTCGACGGCTGGGAAAAAGATATAGTTTC
>Ga0105104_10000019_pt1 | contig 128613 bp, 137 predicted proteins | sample PPLLaktember2015_3_FD_87034 | JGI IMG/M metagenome (GOLD analysis project Ga0105104, IMG submission 87034) | Freshwater sediment microbial communities from Prairie Pothole Lake near Jamestown, North Dakota, USA - PPLs Lake P7 Core (6) Depth... | ecosystem: Environmental > Aquatic > Freshwater... | reverse complement strand
CTCCCCCTCGCCCGCGTCGTCCGCATCATGGGGCAGGTGTTCGCGGCGCTCGACGAGGCCCACGTCAAGGGAGTCATCCACCGCGACCTCAAGCCCGAGAACGTGATGGTGATGGCTCGGCGGGGCGGCGAGTCGGACGTGGTGAAGGTGCTGGACTTCGGGATCGCCAAGATCGTCGACGGCAGCCCCGAGGGGGGGCCCTCGCTCACCCGGACCGGCTTCGTCTGCGGCACGCCCGAGTACATGAGCCCCGAGCAGGCCCGGGGCGCGCCGCTCGACGCTCGCAGCGACCTCTATTCGGTGGGGGTCCTGCTGTACCAGATGGTGACCCGGCAGCTCCCGTTCAGCTCGGATTCGGCGATGGGCTACGCCACGAAGCACCTCACCGAGGATCCGAAGCCGCCCAACACGCTCCGGCCGGGCTGCTGCAGCCGGGAGCTCGAGGCGCTCATCCTCTGGGCCCTGCGGAAGGAACCCGCCGATCGGCCGCAGACCGCGGTCGCCTTCCTGGACTCGCTCAATCTGCTCCCCGCTGCGGAAGCAGTGCACGCCCCGCGCACGGCGCGGGTTCCCATTCCGCTGGGGATGGTGGGCTCGAGCGAGGAAGCGCTGGGGAACGCCCCCACCGTGGCCAGCCGCCGGAGCGGGGCACAGCACGGCGGGCGCGGGCTGCAGCTCGGTCTCGGAGCCCTGGTGCTGGTCGCCGCCGCGGGAGCCGGGGTGCTCGCCTTCAAGCCGCTGACCGAGACGGCCGGGCGGACCGTGGCGGTGCCACCCCCGGCGACGACCATCGTCCCGCCGTGGGCGCGCGAGGTGCCGCCCGAGAAGCGCGATCCGGCGAAGGCCGCGTCGCTGGTCCAGGACGGGGACAACCTCTACCTCGCCGGGGATCGCGCCCTCGCGCGGAGCAAGTACCTCGACGCGTTCGAGGCGGAGCCGACCGCCGCGCTGGCGCTGAAGCTGGGAATGCTCGCCCGGTTGCGTGGGGCCGAGGGCGAGGCCGAGGCGCGCGGCTTCTTCGCCCGCGCACTGAAGGAGTCTCCGGGCTCGCCGGCCCGCTCGGTCATCCGGGAGTGGTACCCGGAGGTGGATCAGCCGCTGTCGACGCGGTAGTGCCGCTGGGCCGCCGGGTCGCGCCGTTCACGGCGGAGACGGCGGCTCAGGCTGCGAGCTCGACGGTGAGCGTCTGCTGCCCGATGCGAACGCGGTCCCCCTGCTTGAGCGGCCGTTCCTGCGAGGCGAGCCGCACGAAGGTGCCCAGCCCGCCCGAGAGGTCGCGGAGGACGGCGCCCTGCGGGGCGGGGCTGATCTCGCAGTGCCGCGCGGCGAGCTGGGGGTCGGGGGCGAAGACGAGGTCGGCGCCCGACGATCCGAGGGTGAGCGTGGGCTGGGCGGTCACCACGGCACGACCCGGCCGGAGCCCGATCAGGATCTCCTCCAGCCCCCAGAGGCCGCCTGCCTGGGGCACGGGCGCGCCGTACAAGCGGGCCTTCCCCGCCTCGGCCGCGCGCGGGAACAGGGGGCCCACGTAGCGGAGGACGTGCGGACCCACCGAGAAGAGCGCCCCGGGCACGAGCAGCTCATGGGTGGTGATGGCGACGTACACGCCCGAGGCGCTGTCCTCGTCCTTCACCGTGAGGTGGCCTTCCCGGATGCGGAAGGCCGCGTGGTGCGGTGAGACGAATGCGTCGTCGGCGAAGAGGATGGCTCCGCGCTGGCGTCCCACGCTGCACCCGTTCGCCATCAGCCGGAAACGCTGGCCCCGCGCCGGGCCGGCGGTCACGCTGAGGATGTACCGGCTGGGGACCGGGGCCGGTGCCGCGGGACGGGGCGCGGGACCCGCGCGGGGCACGCCCCCAGCCGGGGTGGGAGCGCCGCGCAGAGCGGCGCCGGAGGCCGGGGCCGATGGGGGGCGCGCGGCGGGGGGGACCGGAGGAGCAGGCGGGGAGACGGCCGGTGTGGAACCCGTCGGCCTCTTGGCAGGTGCCGGGGCCCTTCCCCAGGTCTTTCCGCAGGCTTCGCACCGCTGCGCTCCGGCCGCGCTGAGCACGTCGCAGGACGGGCAGACCACGCCGAGCTGACTCACCAGAAGGCGGGACATGGGGCGGGCGTCGGTCACTGTAGGGACGGGCTCGGCGCACGGTCAATGTTCAGCCCCGGCGGCCAGTTCCGGGGTCGGTGCGTTGAACACCCCCAATCCCACAGTTACGATTGTGCAGTATCAATGATTCGTCTCAACGACATCCTGACCCAGGTCAAGAGCTACCATCCCGACCCGGATCTGGACGTCATCAAGAAGGCCTACGTCTACTCGGCCAAGGTCCACCAGGGGCAGCTCCGGCACTCGGGCGAGCCCTACCTCGTCCACCCCCTGGAGGTCGCCGGCATCCTGGCAGATCTCAAGTTGGACGAGGCCAGCATCGTCACCGGCCTGCTTCACGACACCATCGAGGACACCCTGGCCACCCCCGAGGAGCTCACCGAGCTCTTCGGGCCCGAGGTCACCCAGCTGGTGGACGGGGTGACCAAGCTCTCCAAGTTCCAGGCGAGCGCCACGCTCAGCCAGGAGGAGAAGCAGGCCGAGAACTTCCGGAAGATGATCATCGCGATGGCGCAGGACATCCGCGTCATCCTGGTGAAGCTCGCCGACCGCACCCACAACATGCGGACGCTCGAGTACATGCGCGAGGACAAGCGCCAGCGCATCGCCCAGGAGACGCTGGACATCTACGCGCCGCTCGCCAACCGGCTGGGCATCAGCTGGATCAAGACCGAGCTGGAGGACCTGAGCTTCCGCTGGCTCAAGCCTGCGGACTACGCCGACCTCGCCGAGCGCGTCGGCAGGCGGAAGAAGGAGCGCGAGCAGTACATCGACGACGTGGTCAGTCTCATCGAGCGGAAACTCGCCGAGCGCGACCTCCAGGCCAAGGTCTCGGGGCGGTTCAAGCACCTCTACAGCATCTGGAAGAAGATGCGGGCCAACGGCATCGACTTCGAGCAGGTGCACGACATGATCGCCTTCCGGCTGATCATGCCCAGCATCCCCAGCTGCTACGAGGCGCTGGGGCTCATTCACCAGCTGTGGAAGCCGGTTCCGGGGCGGTTCAAGGACTTCATCGCCATCCCCAAACCGAACATGTACCAGTCGCTCCACACCACGGTCATCGGGCCGCTGGGGGAGCGGGTGGAAGTGCAGATCCGCACCGAGGAGATGCACCGCATCGCCGAGGAGGGCATCGCCGCTCACTGGGCCTACAAGGAAGGCAAGGCGCTGGTCAGCCGGGACGACGAGAAGTTCGCCTGGCTGCGGCAACTGATGGAGTGGCAGCAGGACCTCAAGGACCCCAAGGAGTTCCTGGAGACGGTGAAGGTGGACCTCTTCACCGACGAGGTCTTCGTCTTCACCCCCAAAGGCGACGTGAAGAGCCTGCCCCGGGGCGCGACCCCGGTGGACTTCGCCTACGCGATCCACTCCGACGTGGGCGGCCGGTGCGTGGGGGCGAAGGTGAACGGGAAGATCGTCCCCCTCCGCTACAAGCTGAAGAACGGGGACACGGTGGAGGTGCTCACCAGCCCCAGCGCGCACCCGAGCAAGGACTGGCTGACCTTCGTCAAGACCAGCCGGGCCCAGCAGCGCATCCGGAGCTTCATCAAGCAGCAGCAGCGGGAGAAGAGCCAGCAGCTCGGCCGCGAGCTCCTGGACAAGGAGTTCCGGCGGGTGGGGCTCAACCTGAACAAGCTCCTTCGCGGGGGAGAGCTGAAGCCCGTCGCCGCCGAGCTCGGCTACCGCATCGAGGACGACCTGATGGTCGCGGTGGGCTACGGCAAGGTCGTTCCCAACCAGCTCCTGTCCCGGCTGCTCCCGCCGGAGAAGCTCGCCGAGACCGAGAAGGAGAAGGCGAGGGCCGAGCCAGTCAATGGCCAGGCCGGGGCCGAGAGCGGGTCGTCGGCGAGCATGGCGAACAGCCTCGGCCGGGTGACCGAGCTGGCGAAGAAGCTGGTCGGTCGCCGGAGCCGCACCGGGGTGCTGATCGGCGGGGTGGACGACGTGCTGGTGCGCTTCGGCCGCTGCTGCAATCCGGTTCCCGGCGACCCGATCGTGGGCTTCATCACCCGCAACCAGGGGGTGACGGTGCACACCGTCGGCTGCGAGCGGGCGCTGGCCACGGATCCCGAGCGCAGGGTGGACGTGGCCTGGGACGTGCGCGGCGACTACAAGCGCGCGGTCACGCTCCGCGTGCTCACCGCCGACCGGCCGGGGTTGCTGGCCGACATGTCGAACATCTTCAGCAAGAAGGGCGTGAACATCAGTCAGGCCAACTGCCGGGTCACCGGCGACGACCGGGCGGTGAACACCTTCGAGGTCACGATCTCCGACCTGAAGCAGCTCACCGACGTGATGAGGACCATCGAGAACCTGAACGGGGTGTACTCGGTGGAGCGGGTCTGAGCGCCGGGCTGCGGACCCCACCGACACGCTGAGGGGCCTCGGTCCCCATCGCCTGGAGATAGCCCCGCGGACGCCGGAGTGCTTCGGCGCCGGCCGAACCGTCATCCCTGGATGGCGTCCGTCGTCTCGGTCAGGCCGCCGCCTCGACATCGGCCGAGCTCGAGGAGAGCTCGGGGTGGCGGGCGGCGAGGTCGGCACGCACGTCGGCGGGAAGGGCCACGAATGCCAGCCGGGCGGCGGCGATCCGCTGGCGGTCCTGGCCGTGTGGCTTGCGGGCGATCTCCAGCTCCCGCTCGACGTAGACGTGGATCATCGCCGGCCGGCCGGTGAGAATCATCACCTCGGCCAGACCCAGGTGGGGGTCTCCCGGCGCGGCGCCGCTCCAGTGCTCGGGAACCGAGCGGCGCACGTCGGCGGGCCGGACCGCGCCCAGGGCGAAGGCCCGTCCCAGCGCCTCGCCCAGCAGCCGCCGCTCGGTGGGGAGCAGCCGGCCCACCGCGTTCAGGAGCGTGCCGGCCAGCGGGCCGAAGGAGAACATCAGCTCGAAGAAGCGGGACCGGGTGAGCTCGTGGCTGTGCTCCTCGAGCCAGCGGACGATCTCCCGGGCGTCCTGGGTGCGCAGGGCGTCCTTGAGGACCTGGCGGGCCTGGGAGATGTCGAGGCGAGGATCTCGGGTATGGGTGACGGGCGGGAGCATGCGCGCACACCTGCGCTTGCAACGCGCTCGCCCGGCCGCCGAGGCGCGTCGTTCCGAGCGGGAACGGCCACTTGCGCGCCAGCGCGTCGCGGGGGGCCCGGGTCGACCGAAGGAGGCGGGTAGGGTGTCACCCCCGGGACGGGGGGCATTGCTCCGGGAAGCGCCCGCAGTTGCCGGGGCCGCGGCTCCGGGGTAGCAGGCGGCCCATGCACCGCTCCGTCATCGAGTCGTTGCAGGCTCCGAAGGCCATCGGCCCCTACTCCCAGGCGATCTCCGTCCCCGCCACCCGGATGGTGTTCCTCTCCGGGCAGATTCCCCTGGATCCGGCCACGGGGGAGCTGGTGCCCGGTGACGTCGGCGCGCAGACCGCCCAGGTGATGAAGAACCTCGGAGCGGTGCTCACCGCGGCCGGGGTGTCCTTCGATCACGTCGTCCGCTGCACCGTCTACCTGGTGGACCTCGCGGACTTCACCGTGGTCAACAAGGTCTACGGCCAGGCCTTCCGGAACGCCCCGCCGGCGAGGGCCACGGTGCAGGTCGCCGCCTTGCCGAAGGGCGCGCGGGTGGAGATCGACGCGATCGCGGTGGGCTGAAACCCCCGGGTCAGTTCCGCGCGCCGGACGGGCCGGCGGAGTCGGCCACCAGCCGTCCGTAGAGATCGGCGGGCTTCACGCCCGACGACAGGAGCTTGTCCGCCCGGGCGATCTCCTTGTCGATCTCCGCCTTCAAGGCATCGAACGTCGGCCAGCCGCCCACGCGCTCGCGGCCGTTCACGAAGAAGGTGGGAGTGGCCGAGACGCCCACGCCCTGAGCGGCCTGCATGTCTGCCTTGATTCGGGCATCGGTCGCCGGGCTGTCAATGACGGCCCTGAACTTCGCGAGGTCCATGCCGATGGAGGCGGCGGCCTTCTCCAGCGACGCTCGGTCGAGCTCCCGCTGGTGGGCGTACATCCAGTCGTGCATCTGCCAGAACTTCCCCTGCGCCTGGGCGGCGATCCCGGCCTTCGCGGCCGTGGGGGCGTCCGGGTGCATCGGCAGGGGGAGGTGGCGGAACACGAAGCGGACGTCCTTCGGGTAGGCCTGTCGGAGCTGCTCCACCAGCGGAGCGGACCGGGCGCAGTACGGGCACTGGAAGTCGCTCCACTGCACGATGGTGACCTTGGCCATCGCCGGGCCGAAGGAGGCCGAGTCAGCCGGCGCGTCGACCTTCTTGACCACCGGGGGCGGGACCGCCGAGGCCACCGACTTCTCCTGGATCTTCGCGTAAACCTGCGCGGCCGGGACGCCCTGGCGCACCAACGCCTCGGCCTTGCTCAGCTCCTCGTCGATGAGGCTGCTGAAGGCATCGAGCGGGGCAGCACCGCCCGGGAGCCGCCTGCCGTTGACGAAGAACGCGGGCGTGCCGCTCACGTTCACGTTCGTCGCGAGGTCCATGTCCCGCTGGATGGTCGCCGCCACCTTGGGGTCGGCCTGGTCGCGCTTCCACCTGTCGACGTCGAGGCCGATCTCCTTCGCGTACCGCTCCAGGGTGTCCGGATCGAACTGGGAGCTCCCGAAGAGGCGGTCGTGCATCTCCCAGTACCGGCCCTGGATGCCCGCCGCGATCGCCGCCTTGGCGGCGGCCATGGCCTGGGGGTGGAGCGACACCAGGGGGAACTGCTTCATCACCACCCGGACCTTCCCGGCGTACTTCTTCTCCACCTGGGTGACGGTGGCGTGGGCCTGGCGGCAGAACGGGCACTGGTAGTCGCTGAACTCCATCAGCGTCACCAGCGCATCGGCCGGGCCGCGGACCGGCGAATCCTCCACCGGAAGCCGGTACACGGTGGCGTCCGGCGGGGGTCGCTGGCGCGTGGGAGGGGTGGGGCCCGGCCGCTGGGCGACGGCGGCGGAGGAGGGGACGGTGTCGCGGGTGGCCTTGCCGACGAAGAAGCCCAGGACGAGCCCTGCGGCGAGGACGAGAACGTGGCTGACTTTCATGGTGTTTGACCGCCCTCGGGCAGGCTGGGCAGGCGTGTTAGGGATACTCCGGCATGGCCAGGGTCGTCCAGCTTCCGGTCGGGGCGCTGCCCTGTCCTCTGCCCATCGTGCGGCTCGCCGAGTGCGCGCGCGCACTCGACGCGGGGGATGTGGTGCATCTGTCCGGCTCGGACCCGGCGATCGGGCCGGACGTGGACGCCTGGTGCATGCGCTTCGGCCACCGCGTGCTGTCTGCGGATCGGGGGCCGGGTGGGTGGAGCATCCGGGTCCAGCTCACCTCCCGTGGACGGGATTGGGTTCCCGGGACCCCGGGGGGCCAGGAGTCCAACACCGCGGGATGACGCGGTGGGCTCCCTGGCACCGGGCTTGAAGTGACCCGCGGCCATGAGACTTCGCAACTCGGCCGTCCCCGGTGTCGATCCGGTGTCGGCGCCCGACATCGTCGCCGACGCCGATACGCTGGCGCAGTCCATCGGGCAGCTCACCGATGACGTCCAGGCGCTGAGCGAACGTGCCGCCCGGCTGCACCAGGCTGGCAATCCGGAGGCGGAGTGGCTCCTGGCCCGGTTCCAGACCCACCGGCTCGCCAGCCCCGACCTCTCGGGCCCCGCCGCGCGGATGCTGCTCCAGGCCACCTTCGCCGCCCTCGAGGAGCACCGGGCCGGGCTGGCCCGCGACGCCGCCGAGCTCGAGCGCGTGGAGGCCGCCGCCGAGCAGGCCCGCGCCGAGGAGGCTCGCCGGGCCGAGGCCGCGCGGAAGGAGGCGGAGCAGGCTCGCGCCCGACGAGAGGCACAGGCCACCGCCGAGCGACGCGCGAGCACCGCACCGGTCCTCTCCCCGCAGGGCGCCCCGGCGCCCGCGCGTTCCCGGCCTGGGGGCCAGCCGCTGGGGAAGATGTCCGCACCCGTCGCCACGGGCCCGGGCCGCAGTGGTGCCCGCATTCCGATGCAGACCCAGGTGGACATGTCGAGCGACTCGAACGTGTTCACCGGCTTCAGCACCAACCTCGGCGAGGGCGGCGTGTTCGTCGCCACCCTCAACCTGCTTCCGGTGGGCACCCCGGTGGACCTCACCTTCTCGCTGCCCGGGAACACCCGGCTCAGGGTGAAGGGCGAGGTGCGCTGGACCCGCGAGATCGACGACCGGGTGCCGGACGTGTTCCCCGGAGTGGGGGTGCGGTTCGTGGAGCTCGGGCCCGAGGCGACCCAGGCGCTGCACAAGTTCGTCGCCGAGCGCGAGCCGCTCTTCTACCCGGACTGAGAAGGCCCCGGGGAGACGCGGCGGGCGGGGGCATGCGCGCACCGCTCCTTCCAACCGGCCTGCCTCGGTCTCGTGCCCCCGGGGCTCCCAGCGCACTCCCCGGCGAGCGATGCCCCGAGCGACACGCTCAGGGGCCGGAGGTCACGTCCAGGACCCGCTGCTCGAGCGAGCTGCCCTGGATGAGGGCGGTGATCCGCACGCCCCGGGCGAGCAGGACCTCGAGCACCGCGGCGATGACGTCCTCGGCCGGCGGCGCGTCGGGCGCGAGCCGCACCGCGAGCTGACCGGACGGGGAGAGGTCGACCCGGGCCACGCCGGGCAGTGCCCGGAGCTCGGGGAGCGGCACGTCTCCCCGGCTGATCTGGAGGGAGAACTCGGCCGCGCGGCGGGTGACCTCGGCCAGCGTGCCGTCCTGGACCACCTTTCCATGGTCGAGGACCGTCACGGCGTCGCACAGCCGCTCCAGCTCCGCGAGGTTGTGGCTGCTGATGATGACCGTCCGCTGGCCACGGAGACCGGAGAGCAGGCTGCGCACCTCCGCCGCGGCGCGCGGGTCGAGGCCGGAGGTGGGCTCGTCCAGGAGGAGGAGCGCCGGCTCACCGAGCAGCGCCTGGGCGAGCGCCACCCGCTTCGCGACCCCGTGCGACAGTGCACGGGGCGAGGCGTCCCAGGCGTCGGGAAGCTGCACCCGCTCGAGCGCGACCCGGGCTGCCGCCTCGGGCCGAGCCTCGCCCGAGAGCCTCGCCCAGCTGGTGAGGAGCGTGCCCACGTCCAGGTAGGCCGGGAGGTCCGCGTCCTGGGGCAGCACGCCGAGGCGGGGCCGGCGGGGCCCGCGGTCGCGCGGCTCCCTGCCCAGCACCCGGATGGTGCCGGTCCCGGGGCGGAGGAAGCCCGCGGCCAGCCCGAAGGTGGTGGTCTTGCCGGCGCCGTTCGGGCCCACCAGCCCGTGGCAGCTCCCGGGGCGAACCTGGAAGCTCACCCGGTCGAGCGCCACCGTGCTGCCGTAGCGCTTGGTCACCGTGTCGAAGCTGAGCGCGGCGTCCACGGTCTCTCACACGTCCCTGGCCCGGAAGACTGCCCAGGCCACGCCGAGAAAGACCGCGCCGAACGCCGCGTACGCCGCCACTGAGGTGAGGAGCGTGGTCGTCGAGCCGAGGACTCCGGAGGCGTAGGCCGAGGGCGAGAGCCAGCGGAGGTCCTCCGTCCACGACGCGGAGCCGCCCATTCGATGCACCAGCGCCGCGCGACTCCCGACGGCGTGGAGGAGCCAGAACCCGAACAGCGCGCCCACGTTCAGCAGAAGGCTGCTCCCCGGGCTCGAGGTCATTGCCGAGGAGAGCGCGGTGAGGGCGAGATACCCGAAGGCGAGCGCCGCGCCCCCCGCCCAGAAGCGCGCCGCGGCCGCGGCATAGGAGACGGGCTCGAGCCCCGACCGCAGCCCGGCCCCGGCGGCGAAGAGCCCCGCCACCACCAGCGCGAGCAACAGCCCCATGACCACCGCCTGGGCGAGGAACTTCCCGGCGAGGACGCTCCCCCGCCGGGCGCGCACCGCGAGGTAGCGGACGCTGCCGGTGGCCACCTCGGCGCTGAGCTGGTCGTAGCCGAGCAGGGCGATGAACAGCGGAAGGAAGAAGAGGTCGGCGCCGAACACCAGCGGAACCAGCAGGGGCAGCTCGGAGAGGTGCTCGACGGCCCCGCCGTCAACGCCCCAGAGGAAACCGAGGATGCTGGCGCCGGCGGCCGCGGCCGTCTCCGGTCCCTGCGCGTCGAGCCCGCGAGTGAGCAGCCCCAGCATCAGGCCGATGAGTGCGGTGGAGGTGCCGAAGAGGAGGAGGAGGACCAGGACCCGCGCGTTCCGGAGGGTGCGAAGCAACTCGGTCCGGGTCACGGACAGCGTCTCGAGAAAGGGGCTCAACGTGGGCCCAGGGCCTACCAGAGGACACCGGCCGAAGTCTTCACCGGGGAGAGGAGGCCGTCGTACGATGGCGGGACATGCGCGCTGCGCTCTGGCTTCCGTGCCTCGCCGTGTTGCTCACCGGCTTCACTCCCGAGGACGAGGCGCTCGACCCCACCATGCTTCCGGGCACCACCGTCCCGGCGCCCGCCGAGGCTCCGGAACCGGTGGCTCCAGCAGCCGCTCCGCTGCCGGTGCCCAGCCGGGTCAAGACGCCGCCGCTGGCCTCGGCGCGCCCGCTGGCGCCGGCCGAGGATCTGATCTCGCGCGCCAGGCGGGACGGCGCGCACTACGTGCTGAGCGGCGGCGAGGGCGAGGCGGCGCTCACCCTGGTGCCCTCGGTGCAGGAGAGCCTCACCCGCACGCTCAAGGACTATCAGACGCCCTGGGCGGCGGTGGTGGTGCTGGAGCCATCCACCGGCCGGGTGCTGGCGATGGTGGAGCACAGCGAGGCGGCGCCGGGGCTGCGGGGGCTTCCGGTCAAGGCGGTGTTCCCCGCGGCCAGCATCTTCAAGCTGGTGACCGCCAGCGCGCTCCTGGACGAGGGCGTCAGTCCCGAGGACGAGTCCTGCTACCACGGTGGGAAGCGGCGGGTGAGCGAATCGCTGCTCGCCGACACTCAGCGCGACCGGGAGTGCGTGAGCCTCTCCGAGGCCCTGGGGCGGAGCGCCAACGTGGTGTTCGCGAAGCTGACTCACCGCTACCTGGACGCGGACAAGCTCCGCTCCGCCGCCGAGCTCTTCCGGTTCAACCGTCGCATTCCCTTCGCCATCCCCACGGAGCCCTCGCTGGCCTCCGTCCCCGACGAGCCGCTGGAGCTCGCCCGCACCGGCGCTGGCTTCGGCGACGTGTTCCTCTCTCCCCTCCACGGGGCGCTGATCGCAGCGGTGGCGGCGAACGGCGGCCTCTGGCGGGCGCCCATCCTCTTCGAGCGAGACCTGGCCGAGGCGCCCGATCCCGAGCGGGTCCTCAGCGAGGAGCGCGCCGCAGCGCTGACCACCATGATGGAGGAGACGGTCACCCACGGCACCGCCCGGCGGTTCTTCCGGCTGCGCGAGCTCCGCGGCGCGGTGGGGAAGACCGGCTCTCTCGCCGACCGCAATCCCTTCCGCGATTACTCCTGGTTCGTCGGGTTCGCGCCTCGCGAGGCGCCCCGGATCGCGGTGGCGGCGGTGGTGGTGAACGAGCCCCGGTGGCGCATCCGTGCTCCCTGGCTGGCCCGCGAGGCGATGCGCCTGGGGCTGGAAGCGGTGGGTGGCGCGGGTCGGCTGGCCTCGGTCAGCGCAGGTCGATCAGCCCCTGGTCGACGAAGCCCTTGAAGCACCGGAGCGCGTCCAGCTCGTGGATGGGGGAGACCTGGATGATGGCCTCCACCGTTCGCTGGCCGTCGATGCGCGACAGCAGATAGCGTTCCGGGGCGCTGAGCGGCATCTGCCGGACGAGGCCGGGGGACACCTTGAGCCGCGGAACCTTCCCCCCGTGCACCAGCTCGGCCTTCAGCTGGTCCGCCAGCGCAGCCTCGGCCTGGCGAAGGAAGTTCGCGGTCTGGGCGGAGGGAGAGACCTCGTACGCGCGGCGAGCGAGCGCGGCGGCGTCGCCGACGTTGCCCGAGGCGTAATAGGCCTGCGCTGCCCGGAGGATCTCGTCCGGGCCCTGCTCGCTGCCGAGCACCTCCGGCACGGCGGTGGGGACCGTGGGCGATTCGGTGGGGAGGACGGAGACCGCGCCCAGCCGGTGCAGCGCGAACAGCCGCTGGTAGAGGAAGAAGTCGGTGGAGTGAAGCCCGAGCACCAGGTCATCGATGGTGGCGCCCTCCTCGATGAGGGCGTATAGCCGGTCGTCCAGGCTTCCCGGCTCCGGTGGGCCGGCGAGCTGCTCCCGGTCGATCCGGAGCCGCACTCGGCCGGTGGGGAACACTTCGCGGATCGCGCGCCACGCGGTCTGCCGGAGGTCCGCCTCGCGGTGGACGTCGAGGAGGCTGACGCTCACGTCCAGCCCGTGCACCGGCGTGGCGGCGTCGCCGGGCGTGAAGGTGAAGCGGCCCTCCATCCAGTCGAAGCAGCCGAGCAGCGCCTCGCGGAACTTGAGCGAGAGCGCGTTCCGGACCGCGTCCTCCGGGACCTTGCCCGAGTCGACGAGGATCTTCCCCAGCGCCACCTTGGTGGCGAGCTGCTGCTGGAAGGCCTCGGTGTACTCGTCCTCGGTGATCATCCCCATGTTCATCAGGAACTGGGCGAGGTACTCGCGCGGCGCGTTGCTCCCGGCCTGGATCACCGCGCCTTCCCGGATGACCACCTGGTGCCGTTCGTCCGGGCGCTCGACCAGAAGCGTGCCGGTCGCCTTCCGGTTGCCGAGATAGGCCACCAGGTCCCGGAGAGGCATGGTCGCAAGGTCGCCCAGAAGGCCGCGCATGAGCGCTAGTGTCACAGGCGTGACGGTTCGGATCTACACGAAACCCCGCTGCGCGCTGTGCGTCGAAGCACGCCGGGTGCTCGAGGAGCTCCGGACCCGGGTCGATTTCGTCCTGGAGGTGGTGGACATCCGGGACGACCGCGACACCTGGGAGCGGTACCGACACGCGGTGCCCGTGGTCACCCTGGATGGAGAGGAGATCGCCCGGCTCCGGGTGGATGAGAAGGGGCTCGAAGACCGGCTGCGTGGCACGAGCGTTGCGTAGAACAGCCCGGCACCCCCATCCGGGCGAGCCGGAGCCTGAACTTCTGACGGATGCCGGGTGAGGCGTCCCTGGAAAAACGACCGTGCCCCAGCAGGACCCACACACGCCGAGGGTGATGGTGGTCGACGAGTCCGAGGCCGCCCGGACCCAGGTGGGCGAGGCGCTCCGCCAGGCGGGATTTCTCGTGACCGCGCTGGGAAGCGCGGAGGCGGCGCTCCCGCTATGGACGCTGTTCCGGCCGCACGTGGTTCTGATGGCGGTGCACGCTCCGGGATTCGCCTCGGTGGCGGTGGCCCGGCGTCTCCAGAGACTCACCAGCGGAGCGGTCCCCTTCGTCTATCTGCTCGACGCGCCGGATCCGGAGCTCCGGCTCCACGTGCTCGAGCGAGGACACGGCGTGGATGCCCTGGCGAAGCCGCTGGAGCTGCGGGAGCTCGTGGCCCGCGTGCGGGGCCTGCTCCGCCTCCGCGAGGGCGTGCGGCGCATGTCCCGCCCGGCGGACGACGAGGTGACGGGTCTGCGGGACCGGCTGACCGGGACCTGGAGCCGCCGGGCGATGACTGCCTTCGTGCAGCAGGAGCTGCTTCGCTGCGAACGTCACGGAGGGGGCTTCGGAGTGCTGGGCATCGAGCTGCAGGGATTCCGCCACCTGCGGCGAACCTTCGGGCGGACGATGGCGGACCGGCTGGTGCTGTACGCGAGCACGGTGCTGCTCCAGGCCTCCCGGGAGGCCGACGTCGTGGCGCGGGTGGCGGACCATCGCTTCGCCGTGCTCCTTCCCTCGACGCCGCAGGAGGGACTGCACTGGGTCCGCTCCCGTCTGGCGGAGCGGTTCGACCGCGCGCGGTTCCAGGTGGACGGACGCATCGTCCGCACCGCGGTGTCCATCGGGTGCACGGCCTTCCCCGACCTCCGGGGGAACGCGCGGCGCCTCCTGGCGGCTGCGTTCACCGGTATGCCGCAGCTCGAGGTGGTGCAGACGCCGGTGCTGAGCTGAGCGCCGGAGCCGTCCCGGCTGCGCGGTCGAGCGGTGCTCCAGGCGCCGGCCTTCTGCGGAGCTCAGCGGGCGCGTTTCCGGCGGGTGGGGCTCCGGCGTGCCGTGGACCGCTTCCGCGCCAGGGCCGGCGAGGACGCCTCGCGGCGCCGCGACAGGGCGAGCAGGCGCGCGTACTGCGCCGGCGTGACCGGAACGACGCTCAACCGCCCTCGGGTCACGAGCTGGAAGTCCTTCAGCGCGGCATCGGCGCGGATGCGCTCCAGCGTCACCGGGGTGGCCAGCGGCTCGACGGGCTCGACCTCCACCGATGACCAGTCCTCTCCGGGGGCTGTGGGATCCGGCCGCGCCGTCCGGGACACGCGGGCGACCCCCACGACGGCCTTCTCTTCCGTCGAGTGGTAGTAGAGGCACAGGTCGCCCGCCGCCATCGCCCGCAGGTTGTTCCGCGCCTCGAAGTTCCGGACGCCGGTCCACTCGGTGCGGCCGTCCGCCTGGAGGCGCGCGAAGGAGTACGCGGAGGGCTCACTCTTGATCAGCCAGTGGGCAGGCACGGGAGGAAGACTAGGCCACCGCGGGACGGACCGGACGAAGAAAGCCCCCGGGGAGAGCGCGATGGCGTCCCCGGGGGGCCGGTCGTCTCGAGGGTCCTGCCGCGACTAGCGTCCGGTGCCGCCGCTGGTGCTCGGCGTGGTGGACCCGGGGGTCGTCGTCGAGCTCGGGCTGCTGGTGTCGCGGGTCCCGGTGCTCGAGCCGCTGGTGCCCTGTGTCCCGCTGCCGCCGGTGGCACTGCTGCGGTCGAGGTCCTTCAGGACGTCCCTGGCGTGGTCGCGGTGAGCCTTGACCTTGTCACGTGCGTCCGAGACGAGGTCATAGACCTTGGCCTGTCCCTTGAGCGAGGGCAGGGCGGCCTCGAGATCCGAGAGAACTGCCTCGTGGCCCTTCACCATCTCCGACATGTAGCTCCGGTCGAAGGTGGCACCGGTCGCGGAGCTCAGCGTGCGCTCCGCATCGTCGCTCATGGTCTTCATCTCCCGGCGCTTCGGTGCGGGAATCTGGCTCGAGGAGAGCGTCACCTTCCCCTTGCCGTCCTTCTGGACGAAGTCGCTGATCTTCTTGTCCAGCGCGGTGTGGTCGTCGATCATGTCCTTGGCGTAGTCCTTCACCTTGTCGTTCTGCGCCTTGGGCTGGGCGATCCGGCCGAGCTTGATCTCGTCCTGGTTCACCTGGTGAAGCATCGAGAGCACGGCCGACGGGCTCATCGCAGCCGCGCTCTTTCCGGTCTCCGCGGCGCTCGGGGCCGGCGCCGGCGACCGGGTGGCGGAGGTGGGGTCCGCGGGCGTGCCGGGGCTGGTCTGGGCGAAGGCCGCGGCGCCGACGAACATCGCCGTCAGCGCGAGGCTGTGCGTCAGTCTCATGAGGTCGTTCCTCCTTCGGGTTTGACCCAGGGCAATGTGCCGACCGGTGGCGCCGCGTGGAACCCTTGCCTCACCGCCTCCTCGCCCGACGGGCCGCGTGCTGCCCGCTGCGACGTCCAGCCGCACGCAGGATCAGCCCGTCGCCAGCCAGACCCTGAGCGCCTCGGCGACGCCCCGCGGCTCCGAGCCGTCCGGACCGGAGTCGTGCGCCCGGAAGGTGGGGTAGGGCCGGACGCGGAGCCGGAGCGGAGGACCGCCGAGGTGGCGGTAGACCGCGACGGAGGTCATGCGCCGACCTTGGACTCCGGCGCACGCGCAACCTCGGCGTGACGCGTGCCGAGGAACTGGTGACCGAGGAGCGGGCTCGAGGCCATGAGCGCGATGCCTGCGAGGCCGAGCGCGGCGGGTTCCGCGTAGCCCCCGAGCAGCGTTCCGAGCACCGTCATCGCCGCTCCCCCCATCGTGAACGACACCACCGCCGCCGCCGCCGCCTTCCACATAGGACTCCCCGCCGCCTCGCTCGCCGACCCTGACTGAGCGCGGAAACTAGGAACTGGTCGTACGGTGTGCAGCGCGCCGCACCGCGCGCCGATCCCGACTGTCGAGCGGCCCGACACTCGGCGCTCGCGCCCACGGAGAGCAGCCAGGCGCTCCTCGCACCGGCTCGTCGTTCGTTCCGCGGGCGGAACTTCTTACGGTCATCGGCACCTCCCGGGGCCGGATCACCGGACATCCCGCGGGGTTGGCCCGGCCACCGCTTGGCACAAGCGCTGCTTCCCCGGCCGGCGTGCAGACGACACGGACTGGAGGGTGGATCGGGGGGCTGCTGACGGGGGCGCTGCTGCTCGGCGGCTGTGCCCACGAGCAGGCGGTGGCGCCGGTCGCGACCGCGGAGGAGCCGTACCGGATCGGCAGGGAGGACGTGCTCGACGTCTCGGTGTGGCGGGACGCGGACCTGTCGCGAACTCTGCCGGTCCGACCGGACGGCTTCATCACCCTGCCGATGGTGGGCGAGGTGCAGGCCGAGGGGCGCACGACGGTCGAGCTGGAGCAGGACATCGCCGGGCGGCTGCAGAAGTACATCCAGAGCCCGCGGGTGACGGTCATGGTGCGCGAGGTGAACAGCGCCCGCGTCTACGTCACCGGCGAGGTGCAGAAGCCGGGGGCCTTCCCCCTGCGCGGACCGGTCACGGTTCTCCAGGCGCTGGCGATGGCGGGCGGCCTGACCGAGTTCGCGGACCGGAACGGGATGATGGTGATCCGGGCGAAGAACGGTCCGCGCATCCCCGTGCGATACTCCGACCTGGTCGAACGGCGCACGCAGGGCGCGGACTTCCCGCTGCAACCCGGCGACACCGTCGTCGTGCCGTGAGCGGAGCCCGCCGGTGGGCCTCCTGACCAGATGTCCGTGTCCGCCCCGGCGGCAGGCAAGGAATGGCGTGCTCGGGGGACTCCTGGGTGCGGTCCTCGCCCTCGTCCCGGCAGAGGCGCGAGCCGACCTGCGGACCGAGCGGCCCTCGGAGCACTCCGGGCCCATCGAGCCGATCCTCCGAGTGGCGGTGGAGGAGCGGTACGACGACGACGTGCTGCTCACCGGCAGCCAGGACGGTCCGGGGGCGTTCCTCACCAAGATCATGCCCCAGGTGGGGCTGCGCCTGAACCAGCGCCTGACCAAGTTCGAGACCTTCTACGGTCCGGACATCCTGTACCGGAGCAGCTCGGGCCAGGTGCAGCTCGATCATCGCGCCGCGCTGGAGCTCCACACCGATCTGTCGCGGACTTCCCAGCTCGATGCGGTGGGGCGGTTCTGGGATACCTCGGATCCGCTCTCCCTTCCCCGGCAGGGGCTGGCCAGGACCCTGGCCCGGACCTTCTACGGAATCGGTCAGGTGGGGTGGCGCCAGCAGTTCGCCCCCCGCTGGAGCTTCCTCCTCGGCTATCGCTTCGAGGGGGCGAAGGTGGAGGAGCCGGATCATCCGCCGGGATTCCTGAACTCGCCCTCCATCGAGGTCGATTACCGGCTGACCCGGCGGGCGGACATCGGCGCCGAGTACCGGCTGCAGCTCTTCAAGTTCGGGGACAACAACGGCATCGCCCACAGCCCGGGCCTGATCTGGAAGTACCGGATCAGCCGGACGGCGAACATCAAGGTGTCGGCCGGCGCAGCCTTCTACCGGGAGCACCTCGACCCGTCGAAGAACGGGGTGGTCCCGCGGTTCCAGATCGATGTCGCCCAGCGGATCAGCAAGCGGCTGGACTGGATCTTCACCGTGGGGCACGACCTGGTGGGTGCCAGCGGGTTCAGTACTGCCGTATGGGCGGATTACTCCAGCGTGACATTGAGCTGGCAACTGCTCGAGAAGCTGCGGCTCTTCGGGTACGGCAGCTTCTTTCGCAACGGTCCCATGCCCAACATCGGCGTGTTTCCGCTGAAGGTGGACCAGGAGAAGGGCGTGGCGGCCGGATACGGGCTCGGAGCAGGTGCGGAGTGGCGCTTCAACCGGCACGCGGCGATCCAGGCCAGCTACGACCGGCTCGACCAGGTGGGGAGCGTCGACCCCGCACAGACCAGCCTCACCCGCAACATCGTGGCCGCGCGGCTCACGGTGGATGCGTTCTGACGGAGAGACGATGGATCGTGGACTGACCGTGGACGACGTGGCGAGGGCGCTCTGGCGGCGGCCGTGGGTGGTCATCGCCGTCATCGCGGTGGTGCTCGTGGCGGGCACGGCCTACGTCATGACTCGCCCCCGGGTGTGGAAGGCCACCTCGGTGGTCCGCGTCGAGCCGCAGCAGACCGACGCCCAGCTGGTGCAGCGCACGGTGGGCGACGTGGAGCCGAGGCTCCTCAGCCTGCGGCAGGCGATGCTCGGCGGTCCGGTGCTGGGGCGGGTCGTGGACCAGCTCAAGCTCTACCCGGAGCTGGTGGCGCGGCGCGGGAAGGACGCGGCGATCGAGCAGCTGCGGGAGGCGATCGACGTCAAGCCGACCTGGAACGCCTTCGAGGTCACGGTGAGCGCCAGCGACCCGAAGCAGGCGGCGGAGATCGCCAACCTCGTTCCCACCGTCTTCGCCCAGCTCACCAACGAGACCCGCGCCGCACAGGCCGCGGACGCGACCCGGGTGTTCGACGCCCAGGTCAAGGAGCTCCAGGAGGCGGTCAACGCCTGGCAGCAGAAGATCATCGCCTTCAAGGTGGCTCACGTGGGGGAGCTGCCGGAGCAGATGGAAGCCAACATGCGCCAGCTGGACCGGCTCTCGGGCGAGGTCCGGGCGCGCACCGAGCAGCTGCGGGCCACCGAGGCAAGGCGGAGCGATCTCGCCCTGATGCGCAACGGTGGTGACACGGAGGTGGGTCGGGCGCAGGCGGTGGTGGACCAGCTCGAGCAGCAGCTGGGTGCGGCCCGGACCCAGTACACCGACGATCACCCGGAGGTGGTTCGCCTGACCCGGGAGGTGAAGTCGGCCCGCACCCGGGCGCGTGAGGCCGATGCGCGCCTGGGCATCCAGCGAGACGAGCGGACCCGCGCTGGCCGCGAGGCCGGGGCCATCCAGCGCGACCTCGACGCGCTGGAGAAGGAGAAGCAGACCTACCAGGCCCGCCTGGACCAGACGCCGCGCTGGGCGGCGGAGCTGGCCGGGCTCGAGCGCGAGTACGACATCGCCAAGACCAAGTACCAGTCGGTCCTGGGACGAAAGGTCGAGGCGGAGATTGCCCAGCAGATCGAGGCACGGAACGCGCCCCGGCTGTTCAGCCTGGTCAGCCCCGCGGCACCCCCGGTGGCTCCTGCCAAGCCGGATCGCTTCGGAGGCCTGATGGTGGTGCTGGTGGCCGCGCTCGGAGCCGGCGTGCTCTCCGGGGTGATGCTCGAGCTCCGCGACGAGAGCATCCACGACGAGCGGCAGCTCCGCGGCGAGCTCCCGCTGCCGGTCCTGGCCATCGTTCCGGTGATGAATGGCCGGAGCGAGCGCCGTGTCCTTCTACCCGCGTCTCCCTTGCGCAGCTCCCCGCGCGAGAACGCGGACGGCCTGAACTGAGGAATGCACTCCGTGATGCCAGAGAACGAGACGATGACGGCGAACTTCCTCCATCGTGCCGACGGCAGCGCGGTGAGCCCCGCTCCGGTGAACGACCGGGTCGTTTCGCTCACCGCGCCGGGCTCGGTGGCCGCCGAGCAGTACCGGTCGCTCTACTACCGGCTGGAGCGGCTGCGGGACCAGCGGCCCATGCGCCTCGTCGCCTTCACCTCCGCGCTCTCGGGCGAGGGGAAGACGGTCACCGCGGTGAACCTGGCGCTCACCTCGGCCCGGGCCAACCCGGACCGCCGGATCCTCCTGATCGACGCGGACCTGCGGCGGGGGCAGGTGGCGGAGCTGCTCGCCTTCCGGGCGCGTCCCGGGCTCTCCGAGCTCCTCCAGGGCGACGCCGACCTGCGCGAGGTGGTGCGCCGGTTCAAGGCGAATCGGCTGGCGGTCATCCCCTCCGGGCAGGCGCCGGAGGAGCCGACGCAGCTCCTGGCGAGCCCGCGGATGAAGGAGCTGCTCCGCGCGGTCCGCGAGGGGTTCGACGAGGTGTACCTCGACCTGCCGCCGGCGCTTCCCTTCGCCGATGCCTCGATCCTCGGGACGCTGTCCGACGCGGTGGTGCTGGTGGTGCGGGCCAACGCGACGGCGGGGAAGCACGTCCACCAGGCGCTGGAGCACCTGGCGGGGTCGAGCGTCGTGGGGTGCGTGCTGAACGGCGCGGCGGCGGCGAGCACGCCGTACCTGAGAGCTTACGAGCGCTGAAGACGTCTGGGCGGCGGGGTGGGTGTTTCGCGGGCGGCGGAAGGGCGGGCAGGGGAGATGTATCGGGTCTTCAACCATTGGGTCTCGGGACGAAAGACGTTGCTGTTCGTGGCAGAGAGCGCGGCGATCGCCGCCGCCTGCGCCACGGGCTCGGTGACGCTGGCGCACGCGCTGGCGATCGACAGCACCGCGAGCCGCACCCACCACGAGGTCGTCACCAGCGGCCTGCTGATTCTGCTCTCGGTGTGCTTCGTCGCTCTCTACCAGTCGGCGCTCTACTTCCTCGACCTCTACGACCTGCGCGTGGCGGCGGAGGACCGGGGGCGGGGAGCGCGGCTGGTCCGGGCGCTGGGCTTCGCCGGGTTCGCGATGGCGATGCTCCTCACCCTGCTCCGGGTGCGTCCCCCCGAGGGGGTGGTGCTGGGTGGGGCCTTCGGGGCCATCGTCGGGGTCCTCGTCGCCCGCGGCGTCCTGGGCAATGCGCTCGCCCACCCGAGCCGGGTCCTCATCGTGGGCCATGGCCCACGCGTCCAGCGGATGCTCGAGGTCCTCGAGGAGGCCGAGGAGGGCATCGAGGTGGCGGCACTGGTGGATCCCTACCGCCTGGACCCCGGACGGGAGCACCTGCTGGAGGTGGCGCGCCGGGCCCGCGCCGAGGCGGTCATCCTCGCCACGGAGCCCGGACAGGAGCGGGCGACCGCGGAGGACCTCGCCCGGTGCCGCTACTCGGGGGTGCGGGTCTACCGCGCCGCCCAGTACTGCGAGCGCATCCTGCGCCGCATCCCGGTGCACGTCCTCGACGGCGTGCAGTTCGCCACCGCCGACGAGCTGACGCAGGGGCCGCTGCGCCGCGCCTGCAAGCGGGGCTTCGACATCCTCGTGGCAAGTGGTCTCCTGATTCTCGCCGCGCCGCTGATGGGGGTGCTGGTGGTGCTGATCCGGCTCGACTCGAAGGGGCCGGCTCTCTACCGCCAGGACCGGGTGGGGCAGAACGGCAGGGAGTACGCGCTGTGGAAGTTCCGGAGCATGCGGCTGGACGCGGAGAAGAACGGCGCGGTCTGGGCGCGCGCCAATGACGACCGGGTGACCCGGGTGGGGCGGTTCATCCGCAAGACGCGGATGGACGAGATTCCCCAGGTGCTCAACGTCCTCCGCGGTGACATGAGCTTCGTGGGACCGCGGCCGGAGCGTCGGGTGTTCATCGACATCATCTCCCGCGATGTCCCGTACTACGCGCTCCGCGAGGGAGTGAAGCCGGGCATCACCGGCTGGGCGCAGATCCGGTACCCCTACGGCGCCTCCGTCGAGGACGGGCGAAACAAGCTGGAGTTCGACCTGTACTACGTGAAGAACGGCACGCTGTTCCTCGACATCGCGATCATCTTCCACACCGTGCGGCACGTGCTGTTGGGCCGGGGAGCCCGATGACCCTCCCCGGGCGGGTGTCCCTCGAGCTCCCCCCGGTCATCCGGATCGCTCCGCGTCTCCGGGCGCAGCCGGCGCGCCCCCTGCGCGTCGTCGCGCTGGGCGGTGGAACCGGGCTCCCGGTGGTGCTCCGCGGCCTCGCCCGGCACGTCAGGCCGCGGAAGGGCCGGCCCGGGGTCGACCTCACCGCGGTGGTGGCGATGAGCGACGACGGTGGGAGCTCCGGACGACTGCGCCGGACCCGGGGGCTGCTCCCGCCCGGAGATCTACGCAATTGCCTGGTGGCGCTCGCGTCGCCGAAGGGTCCGCTGGCCGAGGTGCTGCAGCATCGCTTCGGGGGGAGGGGTCGCTCGCCGGGCACGCCCTCGGCAACCTGGTCCGCGCCGCGCTCGTCGAGATGCACGGCGATTTCCTCCAGGCCATCCGATCGGCCTCCAGGCTGCTCGACACGCGGGGAACGGTGCTCCCCTCGACCGTGGATCCCGTGCAGCTGGTCGCCGAGCTGGAGGATGGCCGGCGGGTGCTGGGCGAGCGCCACCTCGTGCGCGCCGGGACGTGCGTCCGCCGGGTGTTCCTCCATCCGTCGCGTCCGGCCGCCGCCGAGGGCGTCCTGGAGGCCATCGCCTCGGCGGATCTGATCACCCTCGGTCCGGGATCGCTGTACTCGAGCGTGCTTCCGAATCTGCTGGTGGACGGGGTGGCGGAGGCGCTCCGCACCACCCGGGCGCGACGCATCCTGGTGGCCAATCTCATGACCGAGCCCGGCGAGACTGCGGGCATGGGTGCGGTGGATCACGTCCGCGCGGTGCTGGAGCATGCCGGCCCGGTGGTGGACGTGGTCCTCCTCAACTCCACGCCGCTCGATGCTGCCCGGCTGGACCGCTACGCGCGGACCGGAGCCGAACCGGTGCCGACCGATCTGGACGGCATCCGGGCGCTGGGCGTGGTTCCCGTCGAGGCGGATCTGCTCAAGGCCGGACACCGCCTGAGGCACGATGCCCGGAAGCTCGGGAAGGCCCTGATCTCCGTGGCGGCAGGACAGGGCTGAGCCTGGACGGACGAGCGGCGAGTGCACACGTCCTAGAGCGATGGCGAAGTCCAGGCCGTACGTCCCGTCGGAACCGACGCTCGGGTGGGAGCAGCTCCGGGCCACCGCCCGCCCCCTCACCGAGTACCCATTCTCCGCGGACGCCGTGACCTGGACCCATCTCGGGCGAGGCGCGCTGCACCTGGCGGCGCGAGTGCTCGGACTGGAGGGCCGGGAAGTGCTCGTGCCCGCCTACCACCATGGAGTCGAGGTGGACGCGCTCCTCTCGGCGGGAGCCCATCCGGCGTTCTACCCCGTGGGCACGCGGTGGACGCTGGATCTCGAGGAGCTCGAGCGGCGCATCGGCCCCCGGACCCGCGGCCTGGTCATGACCCACTTCGCGGGCTTCCCTGGCCCTGCAACGCAGCTGCGCGCGCTCGCCGATCGCCACGGTCTGGTGCTCCTCGAGGACTGTGCGCAGGCGCTCCTGTCGGTGGACGGGGAGTGACCGGTGGGCGCCACCGGCGACGCGGCGGTCTTCTCCCTCCGCAAGACCCTGCCCGTGCCGCACGGAGGCGCGCTGGTGTTCAACGGGCGTCGCGGCTACCAGCTCCCCGCCCTCGCCAGGCCCGCCCTGGGACCCACCCTCCGCGGCCTGTGGGCCAGGCTGCTCCTCCGGGGCGAGTTCCGGCTGCCGAACCAGGGTCGCCTGCTCCGCGGTCTCGGGGAGTGGTTCTCGCGCCACTTCCGCACCGGACGTCGCCCCGAGTGGGCAAGGCAATTCGCCCGAGAACAGCTCGAGCTCGGGGCCTCGCCGCTGGTGCAGCGGATCGCGCGGGCACACGAGCTGGCGCGGGTGGTGGAGCGCCGCCGGCGGAACTTCTTCCACCTGCTCGGGGCCCTGCGGGGCGTCACGCCTCCGCTGGTGAGCGAGCTCCCGTCGGGGGTGTGCCCGCTCCACTATCCGCTGTGGGTACCGGACCAGGACGAGGCGCTGGCCTGCCTCCGGGCGGAGAACGTGGAGGCCAAGGAGGGGTGGCGCAGTTTCCACCCGCGGTGCGATGGCGCCGAGTTCCCCGATGCCGCCCGGCTCCGCCAGCACGTGCTCGAGCTCCCCTGCCACCAGGACCTGGGCCCGGCGCACGTGGCGCACGTGGCCCGGGCGGCGCTTCGGGCTCTGAGCCGCGACCGGACGCGCCGCTCCCGCGCCGCCGAGGGCTGATCGACGGTCACGGCGGGCGAGTCCGTCCACACCTGGATGAGGCTCTCCCCTGCCGGGCCGAGAGCCTGGGCGAGCTGTCGGCGAGTGGTCACCTGCGATAGAGCATTGGGATCAGGCGAGCGCAGACAGGGGGTCCGGCCTTGAGTGGACGGTACGATGTGTTCGCGGTCGCGCCGGCGTACGAGGCGTACATCGGACGGTGGAGCCGTCTCGTGGCCTGCGAGTTCGTGCGCTGGCTGGCGGTTCCAGCCCGGCGCCGGTGGCTCGACGTGGGGTGTGGGACCGGCGCGCTGACCGAGGTGGTGGTCGAGGCCGGTGAGGCGCGCTCGGTGGTCGGCGTCGACGCGTCGGCCGGCTTCGTGCAGCACGCACGCGCTCGCACCTTCGAAACGGCGGAGGTCCAGTTCCTCCAGGGCGACGCGCTGGCGCTCCCCGTGGGGTCGGTGGACTTCGACGCGGTCGTCTCGGGTCTGGCCCTGAACTTCGTCCCCGAGCCGGCGAGGATGGTCGCGGAGATGGTGCGCGCGGCGAGGCCGGGTGGCACGATTGCCCTCTACGTGTGGGACATGTCCGGGGCGGTGGAGCTGATCGCCCGGTTCTGGGAGGTCGCGACCGTGGCCGACCCCTCCGCGGCGGCGCTCGCGGAGCCGGGGCGGTTCCGGGAGCTCTGCGCCCCCGAGTCGCTGGAGGCCCTCTTCACCGAAGCGGGGCTGTCGGACGTGGTCAGCCAGGCCATCGACGTCCCGACGGTGTTTCGTGACTTCGACGACTACTGGACCCCCTTCCTCGGCGGCCAGGGGCCGGCACCGGCGTTCCTGGCCTCTCTCCCCGAGGCTCGGCAGGACGCTATCCGCGAGGGGTTGCGAACCCGCCTGGCGCCGAACCCGGACGGCTCGATCCGGCTCAACGCGCGGGCGTGGGCGGTCCGGGGGACGAAGCCCGGCTGACGGGCTCGCGCGGCGCGCTCCCACGGGCCGCTACGGCCCGTCGACGCCGAGGAGCCGCACGAGCTCCGCCCCGGTCCTGGCCGCCTCCGCGCCCGAGGCGAGCACCTCCCTCGGGCGGAAGCCCCAGAGCACTCCCACCGGGCGCATCGAGGCCGCCCGCGCGGTGAGCATGTCCACGCCCGTGTCTCCCACGAAGGCCACCGCTTCCGGAGGCGCAGCGAGCGCATCGGCCAGGGCGAGCGCCGAGCCGGGGTCCGGCTTCCGGGGCACACCGGGGCGCTCCCCGAACACCGCGCGGAAGTTCCAGCGGCCGCAGAGCGCGTCCACCAGCGTCCGGGTCGGGCCCTCCGGCTTGTTGCTCAGGACCCCCACCGGGACCTCGGCCGCGGCCAGCGCGTCGAGGACCTCCGGGATGCCGGGAAACAATCGTGTCTCGTCGAGCATGTGCTCGGCGTAGTCCGCCTGATAGGCGGCGACGAAGGCATCGCGGAGCGCCTCGGTCTCCGGGGGCAGCGAGCGCTCCACGAGCTTCCGCACCCCCTCGCCGACGAACGTGCGGTAGGCCGGCACGGGATGCTCGGGGAAGCCGTGCGCCCGGAGCGTGCGGTTCATCGCCGAGGCGATGTCGTCGAGCGAGTCGGCGAGCGTGCCGTCGAGATCGAAGATGACGCCACGGGGGCGACGTCCGGCCTTCTCCTGACGCATGGGACCGGTCAGGGTGCTCCGGAGACCTGGCGTCGCAGCTGGGCCACGCCGGCCCGAAGCTGGGGCGGAACGTTCTGGGGCGGGGTCACCGCCAGGTACCCCTCGAAGTCCTGGAGAGCCGCCTTCGGCTGCTGCTCCTGCATGTGGACCATCCCGCGGAAGATGAGCGCGGAGCTCCCCTCCGGGTAGAGATCCGCCAGCCGGCCCAGCTCGGCCATCCCGGCCTCCCGCTGTCCGTGAACCACCTTCAGGAAGGCGCGGTGCACCCGGAGGTCGGTGCGGAACGGGTCCGAGGCCAGGGCCCGCTCGTTGATCTCCTGGGCCTTCTGGAAGTCACTCCGGGCGATCAGCTCGCGGATGACCTCGCCGGTGAGCGCGAGGTCGCCCCCGGGATCGGCTCGGGTCCGGGCCAGCGCGGCCTCGAAGTCGCGGTCGTCTCCCTCCGCGCTCGGGGTCGCGGGGCCGCCGCGGCCCACCGTGCCGGTGGCGACGTCGCCCTCCCCACGCGGCTTCTGCTCCTGCGACAGCCAGAGCCCGAGCGCCCCGAAGAAGACGACCACCCCCGCGCCCCAGGCCGCCCCCACGAGCTGCGGGTGCCGGCCGAAGAAGCGGCCCGGCGGGGCCGGGGCCGCCGCGGGCTCCGCCTTCTTGCCCTTGGCGCCGGCCCGCTCCGGTGCCTTCGCCACCTCGTCGCGGGCGCGCATCGCATCGGCGGCGGCCCGCTCCAGCCGGTCCTGCTCCTGCTGCCAGGCGGCCGGGCCCATCTGGTGCTTCTCGGCCCGGTGCTCGCGCAGCTGGGCGAGGAGCGAGTCCAGCCTGCGCTGGGCGTCGCTCACCCGTTCGGCGGCAGGCGCCGGCGCCGACTTCCTGCCGAAGAAGAGGTAGAGCGCCCCGGCGATGAGCCCGAGCGAGAGGACGACGATGCCTGGAATCCAGTGGCTCTCGGTCACCGGCGCAGCTCCGCCCGGACCGCCTCCAGCCACGGATCGTCGGGCGGCGGCCGGTCCTTGTCCGTCTCCGGCTCGGCGGGCTTGGCGGGGGGAGCAGGAGGGGCGGACGCGGGCCGGCGGATGGTCCGGGCAATGGCCACCGCCCCTCCCAGGAGCAGCAGGAGCGGGAGCAGCCAGACCAGGAGATTCATCCCGGTGGCCGGTGGCTCGAGGAGGGCCCACTCGCCGTAGCGAGAGGTGAAGTAGCCGCGGATCTCCTCGTCAGTCCTTCCCGAGGCCACCAGCTCGCGGACCTTGTCCATCTGCGCGCGAGCCGCCGAGGAGTTCGAGTCGGCGATGGACAGGCCCTGGCACATCGGGCAGCGGAGCTGCTTCCCCAGCGCCTGGACGCGGGCCTCGCGTGCCGGGTCGAGCAGCGTACTTCCCGCCTGCTGCGGAGCGTAGGAGGCGAGGACGAGGCCGAGGACCCAGGCGGTCATCGGACCACCTCCGAGACGGGACCGGCCGGCTGCTTCAGCGCGGCGAGCTTTTCCATCATCGTCCGGGGGTCGAGGGGGGCGGCCACCTTCTCCCGGATGATGCCCTGGGCGTCGATGAAGTAGGTCTCGGGCACGCCGGTCACACCGTAGTCCACCGCCATGCGGGAGCGCTCGTCCATGAGCTGGGGGAAGGCCGGGTCCGGCAGACCGGCGAACGCCCGCGCGTTCTCCTCGGTGTCCTCGAACACCACGCCGTAGAACTGGAACTCCTGGCCGAACCGCCTCGCAGCCATGGCCACCACCGGGTGCTCGGCCTTGCACGGTCCACACCAGCTCGCCCAGAAATTGAGCACCAGGGGCTTGCCCTTCAGCTCGGAGAGCTTCACCGGGGCGCCGGTGTCCAGCCGCTTCAGGGTGAAGTCCGGAGCCGGCTTTCCCCGCAGCTGAAAGGGGACCTCGTGGGGATCTCGCCCGAAGCCCTTGGCCAGGACGAAGAGAAGCACCGCGGTGACCGCCGCGAGCGACAGGCCGATCCAGAGGCCGCGCCTGGTCACGCCGCCGCCCCCGGGCTGGGTGCCTCGTTCGGCACCGGGAGGCGCTCGGTGGCACCGGACCGGACGCGGCGGCGCTCGGGCCAGGCGGCGAACAGGGCGCCGAAGACGAACAGCGGCAGGCTCCACCAGATCCACCCCACCATCGGGAAGATCCAGGCATTGAAGCTGGCCGAGGGCGTGGCCTGGTCGAAGGCCAGCAGCGTCAGGTACAGGTCCTCGAAGGCCGCCGAGCGAATGGCGGGGCTGCCGACGGGATCGGTGCTCCGCTCGTAGAAGTTCATCCGCGGGGCAAGCGCCTGCTGGCGGCCCCTGCCGTCGGTCACCTGGATCTCGGCCGCGGTCCATCGCCGGTGGGGCTCGATGCCGTTGCGCAGGCCCGCGAGCTGGACCGTGTAGGGCCCGAGCTGGAACCGCTCCCCGGGCTTGAGGGTGGCGGTGGTGTGAACCACGTAGGACTGGGAGGCGGCGATGGCCACGAACACCATCACCACCCCGAGGTGGACCACGTAGCCTCCGAAGCGGCGCCGGGCACGCGCCGCGCTGCGGAAGAGCGCCTGAGGCAGGGGTTCCCTCTGCTCGCGCATCCGCACCCGCACCGGGAGGAGCATCTCGCGGAGGGTCACCGTGGCCGCGAACCCCGCCAGGCCGAAGGTGAGCAGGGTCAGTCCGCCGCGGAGGCCCGCGGCGAGGCAGACGGCGACCACCGCCACGCCCACCGCCGCCGGCACGAGGAACTGCCGTCGCACCGTCTCGGGCGAGGCGCGCCCCCAGGGCAGCGACGGACCCACGCCCATCAGGAAGAGGATGGCGATGCCCAGCGGCACGGCCATGCGGTTGAAGTAGGGGGCACCCACGCTGATCCGCACCCCGGAGAAGGCCTCGCGGACCAGGGGGAACACTGTCCCCAGCAGCACGGTGAAGGTGAGGGCGGCGAAGAGGAGGTTGTTGAGGAGGATGGAGGTCTCGCGGGAGGCGACCCCGCCCAGGGTGCCCTCGGGGACGAGCAGGGGCCCGCGCACCGCGATGAGGAGGATGGAGACCACCAGCACCGCGCCGAGGAACACCAGGAAGGTGGGGCCGATCTCCGACTGGGTGAAGGAGTGCACCGAGTTGAAGACCCCGCTCCGGGTCATGAAGGTGCCGAGGATGGTGAGGAGGAAGCTCGCCAGCGACAGGCTCACCGTCCACAGCTTCAGGGTGTGCCGCCGCTCCTGCACCATCCCCGAGTGGAGGAACGCGGTGGCGGTGAGCCAGGGCAGGAACGAGGCGTTCTCCACCGGATCCCAGGCCCAGTAGCCGCCCCAGCCGAGCACCGCGTAGGCCCACCACGCCCCGAGGACGATGCCCACCGAGAGGAAGGTCCAGGGGATGAGGGTCCAGCGGCGGAGCGTCGCCATCCAGGCGTCGCCGAGCTGGCCTCGTATCAGGGCGGCCACAGCGATGCCGAACGGCACCACCATCCCCACGTAGCCCAGGTAGAGCATGGGGGGGTGGACCACCATCAGGATGTGGTTCTGGAGGAGGGGATTCGGACCGGGACCGTCCGGCGGGACCGGGCTCACCCGGCCGAAGGGGTTCGCCGGGCCGGCGATGAGGAAGGAGAAGAAGACCCCCACCGCGAGCATCGTCCCCAGGGCGAGCAGGGGGTTGGTGGGCGGGTCGTGCCGGTGGGCCCGGGAGAAGCCGAAGACGTAGACGGCGAGGATCGCGCCCCAGAAGAGGATGGAGCCCTCCAGGGCGCTCCACAGCGACACCACGGTGTAGACCAGCGGGGTCGCCCGGCTGCCCACCATCGACACGTAGTGGACGCTGAAGTCGTGCGTCACCAGCGCGTACACCATCACCAGATTCGCGCCGACCATGCACAGCAGGAAGGCGGTGACGGCGCCGAGGACGATCCTCAGCGCTCCGGCCCGGTGGCGAAGGCCCCCCTCGATGCCCACCACCGCGCCGAAGGCTGCGGCGAGCAGGCCTCCGAGGACCAGGGCCGTGCCCAGGGGGGAGGTCATCGGGCCTCCGCCGTGGGGGCCGAGACCGTGGTCTTCCACTTGTCCGGCCCGTCGCCGGGCTTGGGCGGACGGTACTCGTTGGAGTGGTTCACCATCAGCCGGGAGGAGGTGAAGGTCTGCGACCTGTCGAAGGTGCCCTCCACCACCACGCCGATCCGCTCGCGAAACATCTGGGGCGGAGTCTCGCTCGAGAGCACCGGGACCGAGGGGGCTCCGGGCTGGTCGGTGTCCGCCACCCGGAAGCTGAGGTGGGTATGCGCCGCGTCCCAGCGGAGGCTCCCCGGCTGCACGACGCCGCCGAGGCGGATGGTGGGGCCATAGGCCTTGCTCCCCTGGGCCAGCATCTCGCCCGGGGTCCAGTAGAAGACGAGGTTCTGTCCGATGTTGCCGAACGCCACATAGGCCAGGCCGGCTCCGGCGACCAGCAGGGCCCCGAGGGCGAACAGTCGGTTGCGGGTGGAAGAGGTCACTTTGGCTCCTCCCGAGGGCGGCGCGCCCACAGGGACACCGCGTACAGCGCCAGCCCGGTCCAGCAGATCGCGTACGCCGCCTTGACGTACTCCCAGCCTCCCTGGATCCGCCCCTCTCCCACCGCAGCGAGCACCGAGTGCAGCGCGTTCATCATGCCACCACCTGTTGAGCCCCCGGCGCCGGCTCGGGGACGGTAGTCTCCCGCAACCGGGCCGCGAGCGCGATCCGGTAACGAGCGACCAGGAAGACGATCAGAACCAAGAAGAACGCGGTGATGTTCCACCGGAGCGCGTAGACCATCTGCGGGTCCACCGTTCGCGGGGTCGACTGGACCTGGTGGAGGCTCTTCCACCACTTCACGCTGAAGTAGATGATCGGGACGTCGACCGCGATGATGATGCCGGTGACTGCCGACCAGACCGCGCGCCGTTCCGGGTCGTCCACGAAGCGCCGGAGCGCCATGTACCCCGCGTAGGCGACGAGGAGGATGGCCACCGTCGTCAGCCGCGGGTCCCAGGCCCAGTAGACGCCCCAGGTGGGACGGCCCCAGATCGCGCCGAGGGTGGTGCCGATCGCTCCGAAGACGAGCGCGGTCTCCGCCGACGCCTCGGCCAGGGCGTCGGTCTTCCACGAGGCGCGGAAGAGGTAGACGACGCAGCAGACGAAGTTGATCGTCCCGGAGAGGAGCATCATCTGCACCATCGGGACGTGGGCGTACATGATCCGCTGCACGTCGCCCATCTCGCGGTCCGGCGGGGCCCACACCAGACCCGTCCAGGCCGCGTAGGCAAAGATGCCCAGGGTGCCCAGCACCGCGGCGATCTCCAGTCGACGTCTCATCCGCATCTCCATCGGCTGTCTACTCCTCGACCACCCGGGGGAACAACACGAACCCCAGCCCCCAGTAGAGCAGGTCGAAGCTCCCGAGCAGGGCGATCCACGAGGGGAACTGCGTCATCGGGTCCCCCTCGAAGACCAGCGCCGTTCCCTTGGCCGCGGCGACCAGCGCGGGGATGAGGATGGGGAAGAGCAGCAGGGGCAGGAGCACGTCGCGGGCGCGCGCGTGGCTGGCGATGGCCCCGTAGAGGGTGCCCGGCGCGGCGATGGCCAGGCAGCCGAGCGCGATGATGGTCACCAGCCGGCCCCAGGAGAGGACGATCCGCACGTCGAGCAGCGCCACCAGCACCGGCACCAGGAGCACGCCGAGCGCAGCCAGCAGCACCGCGTTGGCGATCCCCTTCGCGAGGAAGATCGACCGCGTGTCCACCGGGACGAGTCGCAGCCCCTCGAGGGAGCTGTTCTCGCGCTCCACCCGGAAGGATTCGCCGAGCGCCAGGACCGAGGAGAGGAGGAGCGCGAGCCAGAGGTACCCCCCGGCGTTGCGGCGGAGCAGGGCGGTGTCGGGCCCGAGCGCGAAGGAGAACAGGAGCAGGGTGGCGAGGGAGAAGAAGACCAGCGCGTTCACCCGCGCGCGCGAGCGCCACTCGAGCAGCAGGTCCTTCCAGAAGAGGACCCACGTCGAGGCCAGGAGGCCAGGGCGCCTCATGCGGCGATCGCGATCGATCGTCCCTGTTCCAGATGCAATCGGTCCGTGCAGAGCTGAAGCCCCTGTTCGATGTGATGTGTGGCGAGGACGAGCGTGGTCCCGGCGGCGTGCAGCTCCCGGATGCGGGCCTCGAGCTCCGAGACGCCGGCCGGATCGAGCTCGACGAACGGCTCGTCCAGGAGGGCCACCGCGGGCTGCTTGAGGAAGAGGCGCGCCAGGGCCAGCCGGCGGCGCATGCCCGCGGAGTAGGTCCGGACCGGGCGGTCGTCCTTCGGGGAGAGCCCGAGCCGCTCCAGGGCCTCGGACCCGGCGGAGGCCGGCGCGCCGAGGAGCCGGGCCAGGACCGCCAGGTTCTCGAGGCCGGAGAGGTCCTCGTAGACGTAGTTCGCGTGGCCCAGGAGGCCGACCTGCGCGCGCACCGATTCAGGGTCGCGGGCGGCATCGACGCCGAGCACCTCCACCTTCCCCGCGGACGGCCGGACCGCGGTGGCCAGCACGCGAAGGAGCGTGGTCTTGCCCGAGCCGTTGTGCCCGGTCAGCAGGAGCGCGGTGCCGCGGCGCACCGTGAGCGAGAGACGCACGAGCGCCCAGCGCGCCCCGAAGCGCTTGCTGACCTCGTGTAGCTGGAGGGCGGGGGCGAGTTCCACGGGTCCGAGGAGGGCTGAACTGTCCGAAATCGTCCGCGAAGGCAAGCAGGTGACGTGCCACCTGCCGAGCCTGGCCTCGGTAAGCCGGAATTGTTACAGCCGATCGGCGCGCTTTCGGGGAATCTCCGCGGGATTCAAGGCCGCCCGGCTGGCACCCGGGCTGCAGTCGGTGCGCTCCCGGGGAGGGTGCGGACGGGTGAGGGCGACGCATTTGCGCCGTTGGGGTGGGTCCGGGCGGTGGCTGGGCGGGCGGGCGCTTCGCGGTGGCGAGGGGGGCGCCCGCCCGCTGCCCGACACGTCGCGTCCATCCCGCTGTCCGGCCGCCCCACCGGACCCAACTTCGCGCCACCGATGACCTCTCACTCCTTCCTCCGTCGGGCCGGACCGCTGGTCGTGGCCCGGTTCGCGAGTGCGGTGGTGACCACTGTCGTCCCGCTGGTTCTCGCCCGGGCGATGGCCATCGAGGAATACGGCACGTACAAGCAGCTCTTCCTGGTCGGGGTGACGCTGACCTCCATCCTCGCCTTCGGCGTCCCGCAGAGCCTCTACTACTTCCTCCCGCGGACCGAGCAGGGACGGCCGTACATCGTCCACGTCCTGGTGCTCCTCGCCGGGGCAGGCGCGGTGGCGGCGACGCTGGTCCTCGTGGCCACGCCGTGGATCGGCGAGCTGTTCTCCGCGCCGAGCCTTCCCGACTACCGGTACGCGCTCGCCACCTACGCCGGCTTCTTCCTCGCCGCCTCGCCGCTGGAGACGCTCTTCACCAGCCAGGGCCGCACCGGTGTGGCCGCGGTGAACTACCTGGTCTGGGACTCGCTCCGGGCGGCGGCGATGACCGTGCCCATCCTCCTCGGGCTCGGGCTGCACGCGACGATGTGGAGCGTGGCCGGACTGATGGTGGTGCGGACCCTGGCCACCTGGACGCTGGCGGCGAATGCCGCTCCAGGCCCGTGGTGGAACGGGGCGGCGCTGCGGGCCCAGCTCGCCTACGCGCTTCCGTTCGGAGCGGCCATGGCCATCTCGGTGCCACAGCATTCGCTGCACCAGTGGGTGGTCAGCGCCCAGTTCGACCCGGCGCTGTTCGCCATCTACACCGTGGGCTGCTTCCAGTTCCCCATCGTGGACCTGCTCTACACGCCCACCACGGAGGTGCTGATGGTGCACGTGGGCGAGCTCGAGCGGGCGGGACGCCTGGCGGACGCGGTGGCTCTCTCTCGCGACGCCTCGGCGCGGCTGGCCTTCGTCTTCGTCCCCACCTGCGCCTTCCTGATCGCCGCGGCGCCGGCGTTCATCGAGGGAGTGTTCGGGCCGAAGTTCCTGGACGCGGTGCCCCTCTTCCGGGTGAGCACGCTGGCGGTGCTCTTCGGGTGCTTCCCGCTCGATGGCCTGCTCCGGGCCCGGGGTGAGACCCGCGCCATCCTCCTCTCCTACATGGTGAAGGCGCTGATCACGGTCCCGATGGTGCTCCTCCTGGTCGGGATGTTCGGGCTGATCGGCGGGGTCCTCTCCTGGTTGCTCGCCGAGGCAGTGGGGAAGGTCCTCCTCGTGGCCCGACTGCCCCGGGCGCTGCAGCTCGCCTCTCCGCGGAAGCTGCTGGGGCTGGTGCCGTTCCGGGACGGGCTCCAGGCGACCCTGGCCGCCGGCGTCTCGGTGGCGGTGATGCTGATCTGGCACCGGGTCATCGCCGGCCGCTTCGACTTCCTGCCGCACACCTTCTTCTGGCGCCTGGTCCCGCTCGCCTCGGACGCGCTGGTCTTCCACGTCACCTACGTGGCCGTGCTCCACGCACAGGGGATCCGGGTGTTCCGGGTGCTGTCGCTGCTCCGGCGCCCCCGTCCGGCGACGGCCCCGGTCCTCCCGGCCCAGCCCGACCCCGGGGAGCCCGCCGAGGCTCCGGTCCTCTGAGGGCGCGAACGATGGGCGCGACGCTGGTCGTCCTGGCCGACTTCACCCCCCGCGGGGACCGTACCCTCGACCTGTTCTTCGGCCGGATGGGCCGCCAGGTCCGGAAGGCGGGGTGGCCGGTGCGGATGCTCTTCTACGCTCCGCCCACGCCGGAGTTCGCCCGGGAGATGGAGTCGGCAGGCATCGAATGGGGCACGGCTCCCTTCCCGCTGCGCAAGGACCCGGCCCGTTTCTGGAGGGGGCTCGCCGGGGGCCCGGTGGTGGTCCAGTCGCACTTCGTCTCCCCGTTCGATCCGCTCCTGCTCCTCGCGCGGGCCACCGGCCGCATCGCGCGCCTCCAGGCGGTGGACCACGCGGGGAATCTCGTCTCCCACAAGGGGCCGCTGATGCGCGGCGCCGAGCGCCTCCGGGGCGCCGTCGCCCGGCGGCTGGTGGACGAGGCCATCGGGGTCTCCAGCTTCGTGGCCCGGCGGCTGGTCTCGCTCGGGCTGGACCCGGAGCGGGTGAAGGTGGTCCACAACGGCATCGACGTCGGACGCTGGCCCGGCCGGAGCGGGGCGCGCCGGCCCGGTCCGCCCCGCCTGGCTTACGCGGGTCGGCTGCACCCGGAGAAGGGCATTCACGTGATGCAGCGCGCCTTCGAGCGGCTCGAGCGACGGCTGCCCGGGGTGGAGCTCTTCCTCGCCGGCGAGGGTCCCGAGCGGGAGCAGCTGGGAGGGTGGGCCCGGGCCAGGGCAGTCCAGCTGCTCGGGACGGTGCGGGGGCTCGGGCCGCTGTTCCGGGACATCGACGTCCTTCTCGCCCCGACGCTGGTGAACGAGTCGTTCGGGCTGTCGGCGGCCGAGGCCATGTGCTCCGAGGCGGCGGTGGTGGCCTCGGACGTGGGCGGGCTGCCGGAGGTGGTCGGCGACTGCGGCCGGCTGGTGCCGCGGGGCGACGCGGACGCGCTGGCCGACGCGGTGGTGGAGCTCTGCACGGACCTCGACGGCTGCGCAGAGCTGGGGCGGCGGGGACGGGCCCGGGTCCTGGAGCGCTTCACCCTCGATCGCGCCGTGGACGCGCTGGCCGGATCGGCCCAGGCATTCCTCGCACGGGTCGACGCGGGCGGTCGCGGCTAGGGGCTCGGTCCAGCAGCCCGGGTCCGCAGCTCGCAGCTCGCAGCTCGGGTGGCCGTGGCGATTTCGTCGATTGCCAGCCCGCCCTCCGACCGACCTTTGGTGTACCGAAACTGTTTACCAGGCTGCGTAACAGCCCCGCGTCGTAGCGTGCGCTCCTCTCTCACGAGCCCGAGGAGGCGCTGTTGCACGCACTCGCAAGGACCCTGGGACTGGCAGCAGGACTCTTTTCCCTTGCTGCCCTGGCTGCTGGAGCGGACGGAAGCTGGTCCTGGTGCTCACAACCCAAGCGACTCGCGGCGAACCCCGCCGGGCGGACCTTCCACGTGAGGACGTCGGGCAGTGACCCGAGGTCCTGCCCGGACTGGTCGGGCTACACCTTCCGTACCATCTCCGCGGCCGCCAAGTGCGCGCGGGGCAAGGACACCATCTACGTCCACGCCGGAACCTACGGTCCGGTGCAGCTCAGCAACCTCTGGCCGAGCGACACCGTCCTCATCGCCAACGCTCCCGGCGAGAGCCCGGTCATCGAGGGCTGGGGCGGCATCCCCGACTTCGGCGCGATCGTCGGCATGTGGCGGGTGAGCAACATCGCCATCCAGGGGCTCACCATCCGGAACACCGGGGTGAGCGACCCGGAGCGCGGCGGCTACGGCATCCATGCCTACGAGTCGACCTTCGTGAAGATCTACTTCAACACGGTCCACGACACGGCCCGGCACGGCATCCTCACCAACGGGCACCAGATCGAGGTGGTGGGCAACGAGATCTACAACACCGTGATGCGGAACCAGTGGTTCAAGGCCGACTACTGGGACGCGGCGGTCACCAGCCAGCCGGACCGCAACCAGTGGGGCTACAAGCTCATCGGCAACTCCATCCACGACAGCTACGGGGAGTGCGCCGACGTGCTGGCCGTCGACGGAGCCACGGTCGAGGGGAACCGGATCTACAACTGCGTCAGCAGCAACCTCTTCGTCTCCACGTCCCAGAACGTCACGGTGAACCGGAACTGGATCTACGCCAACAGCGACAAGTTCAACCGTCGCGACTACGGGACGCGCGCCACCGGCATCCAGCTCGCGAACGAGGGGAAGTCGGTCGGCTGGACCCTGAACAACATCCGCGTCACCAACAACATCATCGAGTGGGTCAGCCAGGGCATCCGGTACTGGAAGGCGCCGCACTCGGGCCAGGCGGTGAAGGACACCTACGGGAACCTCTACGTGGCGTTCAACAACTTCAACCGGACCCAGTTCTCCCCCGTCCGGCTGGACACCCCCGAAGGGTGGGCCCCGCGCGGGACCAACCGCTTCCGCCGCAACTTGGTCCTCAACTCGAGCAAGTACAGCTGGTTCTCCACGGACCAGTGGGGCTCGTGGGATCTGACCGGGAGCTGGAACTACGGAAAGAACGTCACTGCCGCCAACCCGGGCATCCAGGACACCTGGGGCAGCTACATCCCGGCGTACGATCTGCGCTCCGGCGCGGTGATCCGCTGGACGGTCCCGCCGTGGTCCGAGCCGGACATGCCCTCGACTGACTTCCACTGCAAGTCACGCAGCCAGAACGACTGGAACACGCCCGGCGCCATCAACTGACGGTCGCTCGGGCGCGCTGATCTCGCGGCGGGTGGCTTGCGATCGACGGGCCGCCCGCCGCGGGTCCATCCGGACGGGTGGCTCCGCCTTGCCGGGTTGCCTGCCACGGGTGCATCCAGGTAGGCGCTCGACTGCGGCCGACGCTCGCACGCCTGCTTACCGACCGAGCTTAATTGTGGGCAAATGTTCACAACGCGGCAAAACATCCCTGCGTCGTACCTTGCGCCCCTCTCTCGAGCCCCTAGGAGGCGCTGTTGCACGCACTTGGAAGGACCCTGGGCCTGGCGGCAGGACTCTTCTCCCTCGCTGCCCTGGCTGCTGGCGCGGATGGAAGCTGGACCGACTGCGCGCCGCCCCTGCGTCTCACCCCCGACCCGGCCGGTCGGACATTCCACGTCGCGACCTGGGGAACGAATCCGGGGACCTGTCCCGGCGACGGCTACACCTTCCGGACCATCGGCGCCGCCGCGAAGTGCGCGCGGGGAAAGGACACCATCTACGTCCACGCCGGGACGTACGGTCCGGTGCTGATCTCCAACCTCTGGCCGTCGGACCGGGTGCTGATCACCAATGCGCCGGGGGAGAGCCCGGTGATCGACGGCTGGAGCGGCGTGGCCGACTACGCGGCGATCCTCGGCCTGTGGCAGGTCAGCAACTTTGCCATCCAGGGGCTCACCGTCCGCAACACCGGGGTCTCCGACGCCGAGCACGGTGGGTACGGGATCCGGGTGAGCCAGTCGACCCACGTGAAGCTGTACTTCAACACGGTCCACGACACCGCGAGGCACGGCATCATCACCGACGGCCACCAGATGGAGGTGGTCGGCAACGAGGTCTACAACACCGTCATGCGGAACCGGTGGTGGCAGGCGGACTACTGGGACGCGGCGGTGGCCAGCGATCCGCACCGCAACCAGTGGGGGTACAAGCTCATCGGCAACTCCATCCACGACAGCTGGGGCGAGTGCGCCGACGTCCTGGCGGTGGACGGGGCCACGGTGGAGGGGAACAAGATCTCCAGCTGCGTCAGCGCGAACCTCTTCATCTCCGGCTCACGGAACGTGACCGTGAACCGGAACTGGATCTTCGCGGCGAACGACCAGTACAACCGGCCGGACTACGCCTACCGGGCCACCGGCATCCTGCTGGCGAACGAGGGCAGCTCGGTGGGGTGGTCGGTCAGCAACGTCCGGATCACGAACAACATCGTCGAGTGGGTCTCGCAGGGCCTGCGCTACTGGCACGCCCGGACCGGCGGAGCCGTCGCCGACACGTACGGAAACCTCTACGTCGGCTTCAATAACTTCAACCGGACGCAGTTTGGCCCCATCCGCTTCGACGCCCCCGACGGGGGATGGCCCAGCGCGGGCAGCCGGCTTCATCACAACCTGGTGCTGAACCAGAGCGGCTACAGCTGGTTCTCCACCGACAGCTGGGGGGCCTGGGACGTCGAGGGCAACTGGAACTACGGCCCGAGCACGACCGCGAGCAGCCCGGGCATCGCGGACACCTGGGGCAGCTACATCCCCGCGTACGAGCTGAAGCCGGGTTCGGTGATCCGCTGGACGGTGGCGCCCTGGTCCGAGCCGGAGATGCCCTCGGTGGACTACCACTGCCAGAGCCGAAGCCAGGACGACTGGAACACGCCCGGCGCGGTCAACTGAATCCTCCCCGAGCTCGGCACGGGCGCCGCGAGTACCGGCCAACGTCGGACTCGACCCTGCGACCTTCCGGATGGTGAGGAGGCGAGCGAGCATCTCTCGGAGCAGGCGATCGCTCCCCTGTCAGCCGCACGACCTGCTTCGGATGTACCCAAACTGTTTACAAAGATTCATAGCCGTCTGCGTCGTAAGAGGCCCGCCTCACCAGAGCCGAGGAGGCGGAGGCGGTGTTGCACGCGATCGGAAGGATCCTGGGACTGGCCGTGGTGCTGCTCGCGTCCGGCGCGCTCGCCGCCGGCGCGGACGGAAGCTGGACGTCCTGCGCGAAGCCGGCGCGGCTCCAACCTGACTGGAGTGCACGGTTGTTCCACGTCGCCACGTGGGGCACGGACCCGGGGTGGTGTCCAGGGAACGGCTACACCTTCCGGACCATCGCCGCGGCGGCGAAGTGCGCCAAGGGCAAGGACACGATCTACGTGCACGGCGGGACGTACGGTCCCGTCCTGCTCATGAATCTCTGGCCGAGCGACCGCATCCTGATCACCAACGCTCCCGGCGAGAATCCGGTCATCGACGGCTGGGGCGGTGTCCCCGACTTCGGTGCGGTGCTCGGGCTCTGGCGGGTGAACAACGTCGCCATCCAAGGACTCACGGTGCAGAACACCGGGGTGCCGGACGCCGAGCACGGCGGCTACGGCATCAACGTGTCCGAGTCGAGCTCGATCAAGCTCTACTACAACACCGTTCACGACACGGCCCGGCACGGGATCATCACCGACGGCAGCTCGATGGAGATCGTCGGAAACGAGGTCTACAACACGGTGATGCGGAACCAGTACTGGCAGTCGAACTACTGGGACGCCGCGGTCTCGAGCAAGCCGACCAAGAACCAGTGGAGCTGGAAGCTCATCGGCAACTCCATTCACGACAGCTACGGCGAGTGCGCCGACGTCCTGGCCGTCGACGGGGCAACGGTGGAGGGGAACCGGATCTACAACTGCGTCTCGGTGAACCTCTTCGTCTCCAACTCCCAGAACGTCACCGTCAACCGGAACTGGATCTACGCCAACACCGACAAGTACAACCGCCGCGACCTCGGTTACCGGGCCAGCGGAATCCAGCTCGCCAACGAGAGCACCTGGGTCGGGTGGTCCCTCAAGAACATCCGGATCACGAACAACATCGTCGAGTGGGTGAGCCAGGGACTCCGCTACTGGCGAGCCCACTCCGGCGGGAGCGTGACCGACACCTACGGCAGCCTCTACGTCGGGTTCAACGACTTCAACCGGACCAAGTATTCACCGATCCGCTTCGATACTCCGGAGTGGGGCTGGCCCTCGTCGAACAGCAGGCTCCGACAGAACATCGTGCTCAACGCCAGCGGGTGGTCGTGGTTCTCGACGGGCGAGTGGGGCGCCTGGAACGTGGACAAGAACAAGACTTACGACTGGAGTTGGAGCACCTACAACCCCGGCATCAACGACCCCTACGGCACGTATACCTGGGCGTACCGCTGGCGATCGGGGGCGTGGCAACGCTGGACCGTGGCGCCGTGGTCCGAGTGGGACATGCCGGCCGAGGACTACCACTGTGCCGACCGGGACCAGAACGAGTGGAACAGTCCCGGCGCGGTCAACTGAGGGTGCCGCTTCCTACTGCCGCGCGCAGCTGGTCACGCCGCCGTCGGCTGCCGGCCCCTCGTCACAGACGAAGTAGCCGATCCGCTGATCGCCCGTCCCACCCACCAGGCCGACCGCCCAGACGGCGGTGATGATGCCGGCGCGGAAGTTGATCGGCGCCGTGTAGAGATCGAGGTTGGTCTCCGGGGGTGACGGTCGAATGGTCAGGGGAAGGGCGGGGTTCGGGTCGATGTCCTGATAGCCATCGACGATCCCGACGCCGGACGCTCCCTGCCGGAAGGACATCGACGCCTCGGTGAGGGAACGTTCCCAGGTTCCTCCGTCTGCGATGCCGTCGGCGATCGGGGGCGCATTCGGCATCACGGTGACGAACCGGAACCGCGCCTTCCCGGCCGCCGGCGCCTCGGCGTGCTCGATGTACTGCTGCAGCCGGTATGGTCCCTGCGACCCGGCGGCGAGCAGACCCACGGCGGTGATGGTGTATGTGCCGTGCGCGTTGATGGTCTGTTCCGTGAGGTCGGTCCCCACCGCGGTGTCACAGGTCCCCCCGGGAGCCACCGCGCGGAAGTCGAGCGACGCCCCGGGGTCGATGTAGATGACGCGGCTCATCGCCGGGTACGTGAGGCCTCCGCTGATCTGGTTGGCCGCGAGCACCGGGGATCCCCAGCTCTGGCTCGCGGACTGCTTGACGCAGATGTCGATGGGCGGCGCGTCGGGGGAGAGGTTCCCGAAGCGAACCCACGCTTTGTTCTGCGGCGGACCGTTGTTCCCGCCGCCGCCGTCCGAATCGTCGCTGCAGCCCAGCCACGCCACCGTCAGGACCGCCGCCATTGCCGCCACGAACCGCTTCATCGCGCTGCCTCCCTGGGTACACCCCGAGCGGCCCATGGATGGGCACTGGGTCGGCCACGCGGAACGGTGCCCAACCCGGTGATGTTCACTGTCGACCGCCCATCGCTTGGATTGTTCCGCGGTGTGCACGGTCGGGCACAGCGCGCGGCGCGGCCCGCGGCTCCTCACGCCAGCGGCGCGGGGCCACGGAGCTCCCCGATCGCCGGCGAGCGGGTTCCGGCCGGGGGCGAAACGACGGTCAGCGAGGCGCGAGGAAGGCGCGCGCGACGGCGGCCGGGTCGGGCGATTGCAAAACTCCGCTCTGGACCGCCGCGCCATGGCACCCGGCGAGGATCGCCAGCCGGACGGGGGTCATCCCCCCGAGCGCGAAGCAGGGCAGCGGCGATGCAAGTCGGGCGAGGCGCGCGAACCCCTCCGGGCCGAGTGGCGCCCGTGCATCATGGGGCTTGGACCCGGGAGCGAAGACCGGGGAGAGGAGGACGGCATCGCAGCCGCGAACCTCCGCGAGCTCGGCCTCGGAGTGCACCGCGGCGCTGATCCACCGTCCGGGAGGAAGCCAGGGACGCACCTCCCGGGGGCGCGGCGCATCGACCGGAAGATGCAGGTGAGCCTCCACCAGGAGCGCCACGTCGAGCCGCCCGTTCACCGCCAGCTGGGCGCCGGACGTTCCGGTGAGCGCCGCGAGCCACCGGGCCCGCTCGAGGAAGCCACGCACCGGTGCGCCCGGGTCACGGTGCTGGATGCACACCTCCGGGCCGAGCGCGGCCACGGCCTCGAGCGCCGCGCGGTGGGCCTCCTCCGGCAGGGTCCAGTCGGTGACGACGATGAGCCGCGGAAGCCTCAGTCGACGAGGCCCTCGAGCGGGCTGGAGGCCGAGCCGTACGCCTTGCGCGGGATGCGCCCGGCGAGGAACGCCGAGCGCCCGGCCTCGATCGCGAGCTTCATCGCGTGCGCCATCCGGACCGGGTCCTTCGCCCCGGCGACGGCGGTGTTGAGGAGCACCCCGTCGCAACCGAGCTCCATGGCGATCGCCACGTCCGACGCCGTTCCCACCCCCGCGTCGACGATGACCGGCACCTTCACCACCTCGCGGATGAGGCGGATGTTGTGCGGGTTGCGGATGCCCAGGCCCGACCCGATGGGGGCGGCGAGCGGCATCACCGCCGCGCAGCCTGCGTCCTCCAGCTTCCTCGCGGTGATGGGGTCGTCCGAGGTGTAGGGCAGGACGGTGAACCCCTCCTTCACCAGGATGCGGGCGGCGGCGACCGTCTGCTCGACGTCGGGAAAGAGGGTGCGCTCGTCGCCGAGGACCTCGAGCTTCACCCACTTGCTCATTCCCAGCTCGGCCGCCAGGCGGCAGGTCCGGACCGCGTCCTCCGCGGTGTAACAGAGGGCGGTGTTGGGAAGGAGCGTCATCCGGCTGGTGTCGATCCAGTGGAGGAGCGAGGCCTCGCCCTTCGCGCTCAGGTCCAGCCGGCGCACCGCCACGGTCACGATCTCCGCGCCCGAGGCCTCGTGGCAGCGCTTCATGACCTCGTGGCTCGGGTACTTCCCGGTGCCGATGAGGAGACGGGAACCGAACCGCTTGCCCGCGATGACCAGAGCGTCGTCCATGGCGGGACTTCTAAACCCCTCCGCCCACGAACGTCACCACTTCCAGCGTATCGCCCTCGCGGAGGGCGACTTCCGGATGCTGCGCCTGGCGAAGCACCTCGCCGTTGAGCTCCACCGCCACCCGGCCCCTGACCCCGAGCTGGGCCACGAGCGCGGCGACCGTCAGCCCGTCGGCGACCTCCCGCGGCTCTCCGTTGACGGTCAACCTCACTCCGCCGCCTCCGAGGGCTGGCGCCGGAGCAGCGGATCCGACAGGTAGGTGTCGGTCAATCGCCGCGGGCGCCGGAACCGGTTGAGCTGATGGCGGAAGAAGGCCCCGGCCAGCAGCCGTGCCCGCCGCCCCCAGCCGAGGTCCCGCAGCGCGGCGCGGAGGACTCCCAGACGCTGGAGCCGCAGCTCGGTGAGCTGGACCACGTGGGCGAGGAAGGGCTCGGTGTGGCGGAGCACCTCGTGCTCGGTGCCGAGCCGCCGCTGGATGAAGCGCGCCAGCCGCGGAAGCGCGAGCAGGGTGAGGAGGTTCGCCCCGAGCAGGTCGTCGGCGAGGCCGGGGCGCTCGGCCAGGAGCCGGACCGTCTCCGTCTCCCCGAAGGCGACGTGCCGCTCCTCCTGGCGCGCAGCCCCCTCGAGCAGCCGGACGATCTCCGGCGAGTCCACGGTATCGATCAGGGCCTGGAACACGGCGAGCACCAGCCCCTCGCCCACCGCCATCTCGGTCGCCACGTGCTCGGCGTAGTCGGTCCCCATCGCGCCAGTGGAGAGGAAGCGCACCACGGGGTGGGGTGGTCCGGGGGTCGTCCCGAGCAGGGCGTGAATCCGCAGGAACACCCGGACGTGGGCGAGCTCCTCGCTCGCCTGCCGGGCGAAGAAGGTGGCGGCCTCGAGCGACGGCGCGCCGTACAGCCAGTGCCCGACCTGGATGCCGGTCACCTCGCCGTAGAGGAACTGGTCCACGATCCAGGCGAGCAGCGCGCGGTCGCGCGGCAGCCGGAACCGCGCCCCGGCGAAGTCGAAGCGCAGCTCGTCGCGGCTCACGCGCATCGGGCTCTTTCCCGGGTCCACGGCGAACAGTCTAACGCGGGGTGCCCGGGGCTTCCTCCCGCGGTAACCTGCATGCCACGTTGGGTCCACGGAGCCTCCGAGCGCTGGTCGAGGTCGACTCCCCCGCATGGCCCGGGCTCGAGGACGCGTTCGCCGGGGCACGGAACGGTGTCGAGGTCCTGCCTCGGGATGCGGCCCGGAGCGCCGCGACCTTGGACGCGCTTCAGGTCACGGCTCAGTCGACCCTCGGCGCAGTGGCGTACGAGACCGGGGGCCTTCTCATCGACCGTGGTTGGATCCGGCTCCTCGGCGGGGGTTGCGAACGCGGGGAGGGTCTCGCGGACTGGAACGGCCTCGCCGAGACGCCGCAGCTCGACGGTGCGAGCGGTCTGTTCATTGTCGGCTACGACCTGATCGGCGGTTTCTTCGCCCTCGACGGCGCTGCAGGTGGAGAGGCGATCTACTTCGCGCCCGACACGCTCGGATGGGACCGTCTCGAGCGAGGGTACACCGGGCTCGTCCACTTCCTTCTCCAGGCGGATCTCGACGCCTACTACCCGCTTCGATGGAGGGCCTGGGAAAGCGAGGCGGCTGAAGTTCCCTTCGACCATGCACTGTCGCTCTACCCGCCCCCTTTCATGAAGGAAGGAAAGGACCTGAGTCGGGTGAGCCGGCGTGCAGTTCCCGCCCGCGAGCTCTGGGCCCTGGGCCAGGACTTTGCGTCGCAGCTCGGTGGGCCCGGTGAGCCCGACTGACACGGAGATCGCGGAGGAGGCGAGAGCCCTGCACCGCACGGCCTACGTCGCCGACGCGCACGCGGACGCGCTCCTCTGGAACCGGGACCTCCGGGTCCGGCACCGGCGAGGGCACGTGGACTTCGTCCGCCTCGCCGAGGCCGGGGTGCGACTTCAGGTCTTCACCGTCGTCTCCCGCGGGTTCCCGTTCATCGGGGGTTTCCCGGCCTTCGCCCTCGCCCACGGCTGGCCGCTCGACGCCGTCCGGAGCCCCTGGACGCGCACCCTGTTCCAGATCGACCGGATGACCCGTGCGTGCGATGGGGGTCCGGCCGTGCTCGCGAGGAGACCCGTGGACCTGGCGGTGGCCGAACGGGAAGGGCGGCTCGCCTGCGTCCTGGGCATCGAGGGGGGCCACGCCATCGAGGGCCAGGTGGAGCGGGTGGGCGAGCTGGCCCGTCAGGGCGTGGCGTTCATGGGCCTCACCCATCTCGTGCCGAACGAGCTCGGCGGCTCATCCTTTCCCTTCCGCGGACGGCGGGGCCTCACCGCGCTCGGAGCACGGGTGCTCGAGGCGATGGCGGCGCACGGGCTCGCGGTCGACGTGGCCCATGCCTCGCGGCGGCTCCTCGCGGCCCTGCTCGAGCAGCGGGAGGCCCGAGTCTTCTGCTCCCACACCGGGGTGGCCGCGCTCGGACCGAGGTGGCGCAACCTCGACGATGCCGCGCTCCGCCGCATCGCCGACCGCGGGGGCGTCGTCGGGATCATCTTCGGAACGCCCTACCTCGGAAGCCGGCGCCTGGAGGCGGTGGCGGACCATCTGGAGCACGCCGTCCGGGTCGCGGGGGAGGAGGCGGTCTGCCTCGGCAGCGACTTCGACGGCCTTGTCCCGCTCCCGGCCGGCATGCGGGACGTCACCGACCTGTGGAAGCTGACGGCGATCCTCCTGCAGCGCGGTCACCCCCGGGCCCGGGTGGAGCGCATCCTCGGGCTGAACCTCCGCCGGTTCCTGACCGAGGTGCTGGGGGAGCTCGAACGGCGGTCAGCCCGCGGTGACGAGGGTGGGGCGGAGCCGCGGCTCGACCGGCGCCGCCCAGGGTAGTTCGCTCGACCCTCAGCGCGGACCGGACCGAGGGCGAGCGGCGAGAAGCCGGCAGAAGGTCTCGACGTCCGTGAACAGCGTGTCGCCGGCGAATCGCAGGCTCTCGATGGACCGGGCGGCTGCATCCGGGTGGCCCGCGCCACAGGCGTCTTCGATCAGGATGGGGAGGAAGCCCAGATCCGCCCCGTGCCGGGCGGTCGGCTCGATCCCGATCTCGAGTGCGATGCCGACCAGGGCCACGGCGATGACCCCGCAGTCCCGCAGCGCGAACTGGAGCGGAGTCCCCTCGAAGGCGGACATGGCCAGCTTGTCGAAGATCGCCTCACTGGGCCGTGGCTGCAGCTCGGGCGCCAAGGCGAAGCCCGGCGAGTCGCGCAGGAACCACGGTTTCACCAGCTCCGGCCGGTCCACCTTCTGCCAGGCCATCGCCATCCGGTACTGCGAGGCCCCCATGAGCTCGTGCGGAAGTGACAGGTGCCGCGTGAAGAGCACGCGCATCCTGGCGTCGCGGGCGGCCGACACGGCCCGCTGAACCCGTTCCATGATCCGGGCGCCGTCGGCGATCTGCCGGACGATGCCCACTTGCATGTCATAGACGAGCAGCGCCATCTGCTCGGGATCGACCGCTTCCTCGAGGGTGCGGGGAATCGGAAAGGTGGGCATGTCCTCCTCCTAATTGCCTGACCGGGCTCGCACCCGGTCGAGGAAGCGGCCGAGCGCCGCGTTGAACGCCTCGGGCTGCTCGAGGTTCGCCAGGTGACCGGCGGCGGGGATCTCCACGAGCTCCGCCCCCGGCACCAGCTCCGCCATCGCCCGTGCCTTCGCCGGCGGCGTCAGGACATCGTCGCGACCGACCAGCACCAGGACCGGCCCTCCGAAGCGGGCGAGGATGTCCCGCGCATCGGAGCGGAGCGCCATTCCCTGCTGGGCCGCGGCCAGACCCTCGGGAGACTGGGCGGTGATCCATGCCGAGACCCGGGCCCGGAGCTCGGGAGAGGCCGAGGGTCCGAGTAGCCGAGCGACGCTCGGCAGGAGCACCGTCGAGCCCTTCGCCAGCACCTCCTGGGCGCTCGTCTCGCGGCGCACCCGCGCCTCCGCATCGTCGGCAGCGGTTTGCGTGTCGGCGAGGATCAGGGCGCGGACCCGGCCGGGGTCGCTCCGGAGCAGCGCCAGGGACGCGTACCCGCCCATGGACACCCCGCCCACCACCGCCGAATCGACGGCGAGGTGATCGAGCAGCGCGAGCACGTCGTCCGCCATCGCGCCCATCTCGCTCGGGCCGGCGCCCGTACCGCTCCCCCCGAACCCGCGCAGGTCGGGCACGATGAATCGCGCGCGGCCCGCGAGCGCGCTCCACTGCGGATCGAACATCTCGCCCAGGAGCGGGAAGGCGTGGAGCAGCACCACCGGCGGCCCGCTGCCGACGTCGCGAAAATGGAGACGCATTCCTCCAGGCGCGGTCCATGTAGGCATGGTCCGTGACATGGATCGGCGCGAGCACTCCGTGCAAGCTTTCGGACGGTCCCTTGCTACCCCCTGCCCTCGAGTCGGCACTCGCCTCGATCCCGGAGTCTCAGGCCGTCCGTCTCCGTCAGGTCTGCCACGGGGCGGCATCGACGCTCGCCCGGCTCACCGACCTGGACCTGCTCCAGTACGAGTCCCCGGTGACTGCTGCCAGCCTCGACCTCTCCACCTGGGAGGAGATGGCTCCGGTGGTCGCCGCCACGCTCCGGGACGTGAACGCCTTCATCGACCTCGTCCGCACGCAGCTCGCCGCCGGGCAGCCCTCGCCGAAGGGCAACGGGCTGGCCTCGCTCGTGGAGGACGCGGTGCTCGACGATGCAGCCCGCGCCCGGCTGGAGCGGGTGCTCGAGTCGGCCGCGTCACAGCTCTTCGAGCAGGTGCAGACGCTCGGGGTGAAGGTGCGCGAGCCGGGCGTCGTCGCCGACCGCTGGAACCTCCTCGCCGAGGTGCAGGCCTCGCGGACCCGCTTCCGGGAGCAGATCGGCACGCTGGTGTTCGACCTCGTGGCACCGTTCGCCGACGTCGAGCGCTCGGAGGTGGTGCCCGGTCACGCCGACGAGGTGGGCGGCGCGGTGAGCGTCCGCGCGGCGGTGGCCGACCTGCGCCGCATCCTCGAGGCGCGCGCCGCCAAGCTCCGCCAGGCCAGCTCCGAGGACGTGCAGTGGCACGCCCAGCACCTCGAGCAGGAGATGGACGCCTTCGGGCGAACGGCCCCCTACCGCTCGCTTCGAGCCCAGGACAAGCGGCGGCTCATCGAGTACCGCCACGCGGTGCGGGAAATGGCCACGCAGCCGCTCCCGGCGAAGGCGGACGTGATGGAGGCCTGCCAGCGGGTGCTCGAGCTGGTGACGGGACTGGCGGTGGTGAACCAGCGGGCGCTCCTCGTCCGGCACGATCACGAGGTCTGGGCGCGGAGCGGGGTGAGGCTGGAGCAGGCCGAGGCGCTCCTGGCCATCGACCGGCGCGCCGCGGCCGTGGCCCTGGCCGAGGCGGCCGAGGTCGCCGCCGGCCTCTACGGAAGGAGCGACGCGCTCGACGAGTTCCTCCGCCGGGCGCGGAAGCGGAGCCTGGCTCTGGTCCCTGCCGAGGAGGTGGGACCGGTGGTCGAGGAGTTCCGCGCGCTGCTCGCCAGCCTCCCCTTCTCCGAGTGACGCACCCGGTTTGTTCCATGGGGTAGGGTGCGCCCGCCCCGATGTCCGAGCTCCGACCGCTGCGCGAGGCCGACCTCTCCCGGGTGGAGGCCGTCTTCACCGACGTGGACGGCACCCTCACCACCGCCGGCCGACTCCGCGCCTCCACTCTCGCGGCGCTGGAGCGCCTCGACCGGGCGGGGGTCCCGGTGGTCCTGGTGACGGGGCGCCCTGCCGGGTTCGCCGAGGCCTGGGCCCGCACGCTCCCCGTCTCGGGGGTCATCGCCGAGAACGGCGGGGTGTCGGTGCGGCTCGACGCTCGCGGCGCGCTCCGCAAGGCCTACGCCCGTCCGGCGTCGGTCCGCGCCCGGGAGCGCCGCCGGCTGTCCCAGGTGATCCACTCCGCGTTGCGCGTCGTGCCCGGGGCGCGCATGTCCACCGACAGCCGTTACACCGAGGTGGATCTGGCCATCGACGTCAACGAGGAGGTCCGGCTCCCGCCGGAGGCCGCGCAGAGGCTGGAGGCGTTCCTGGCCGCGCGCGGGGTGAACGCGGTGCGCTCCAGCGTCCACCTCAACGCGTGGATCGGGCCCTTCGACAAGGCCTGGATGGTGCGCCGCTTCCTCCGGACGGTCTTCCGCGAGCGACTCGCGCCGGACGACCGGCGCTGGGTCTACGTGGGTGACAGCGTGAACGACGCACCGCTCTTCGCCGCCTTCGCCCTGAGCGTGGGCGTGGCGAACGTGCGCTCCGTGCTGGGGCTGCTGCCACACCGGCCCCGCTTCGTGACCCGTTCGCCCGAGGGAGCAGGGTTCGAGGAGGTGGCGCGGGCCGTGCTGCGGGCGAGGGAGGGCGCGCGGTGAGCCTGGTTCGCCTCGAGCTGCAGCGCGGGCTCGGACGCCATCTCCGCGCCGGGCACCCGTGGGTGTTCCGGAAGGCCGTGGAGAGGCTGCCGAGGATTCCGCCGGGCAGCGTGGTGGACCTCACCGAGGGCGGGAAGTTCGTCGCCCGCGGGTACTTCGACCCGCTGAGCCCCATCGCCGTCCGGGTGCTGACCCGCGACTCGCGCGAGGCCATCGACGGAGATTTCTTCCGCCGCCGCGTTCGATCCGCCTGGGAGCTGCGGGAGAGGCTCCTCGACCGGACCGACACCGACAGCTTCCGGCTGGTGCACGGGGAGTCGGACGGCCTCCCGGGGGTGGTGGCCGACCTCTACGCGGGCACGGTGGTGCTGAAGCTCTACTCGGCCGGCCTCACCCCGGTGCGCGGCATGCTGGTGGACTCTCTGCGCGCCCTTCCGGGCGTCCGCGCGGTGCTGGGCCGGGACCAGCTGGCCGGCGAGGAGGGCGCCGAGGAGCGGAAGGGTGGAGCGCGGCTCCTGTGGGGCGAGGAGCCTCCGGACCCGGTGGTGATCCTCGAGCGCGGCGTCCGCTTCGGCGTCGACGTGCGGCGGGGGCAGAAGACCGGCTTCTTCCTCGATCAGCGCGAGAACCGAGCGCTGGTGCGGCGGCTGTCGCGCGGAGCGGGCGTCCTCAACGGCTTCAGCTTCTCCGGGGGATTCAGCGTCAACGCGGCGCTCGGCGGGGCGTCGCGGGTGTTCAGCGTGGACCAGGACGCCGACGCCATTGCCCTGGCGCGTGAGAACTTTGCCCGCAACGGCCTCGACCCCAACGCGCACGACTTCCTGGCCGCGGACGTCTTCACGCTCCTCTCCTCGTTCCGTGAGGAAGGACGACGGTTCGACGTCGTCATCCTCGACCCGCCGGCCTTCGCCAAGAGCCAGCGCGCGGTGGAGGCGGCCATCGACGGTTACGCCTCGCTCAACCGCCAAGCGCTGGAGGTGGTGGCGCCGGGCGGCCTGCTGGTCACCGCGTCCTGCTCGGCCCGCGTGACGCCGGAGGCCTTCGAAGGCGCGGTGAAGGAGGCGGGCTTCAAGGCCGGGGTGGACCTGACGCTGGTCGAGGAGCGTTACCAGCCGCCGGACCATCCCATCCGCCTCCAGTTCCCCGAGGGGCGCTACCTCAAGTTCCTGGTGCTGCGGGTGACGCCATGGTGAGCCGGGGGCAGTACCTCGAGCGCCCGGCGCTCATTCCGGTCGGCCCGGTGGTGCTGGAGGGCCTCTGGCACCGGGGAAGGAAGGCGCCGCCGGTCCTGGTGCTGCCGCCGCCTCCCGAGGCGGGGTCGATGGACCACGTCGTCTGCGCCGAGCTCGCCTGGGCCGCGGCCCGGGCCGGGCGTCCGGTGCTCCGCTTCAACTACCGCGGGGTGGGCGCGAGCCAGGGCAGCCGTGGCGATGCCGGGTCGCGCGTGGAGGACGGGGCCGGCGCCCTCCGGCTCCTCCGGGAGAACACCGGCGCGGTGGACGTGGCCGTGGCGGCGGTGGGCGGCTCGGCGGAGGCGGCGCTCGCCCTGGCCAGGCAGCACCCGGGCATCGTCGCCCTGGTCCTGGTTAGCCCGCCGGCGGGTGTCCTCGGCGCAGCGGTGGGGTGCCCGCTCCTCTGCATCCTCGGCGAGGACGAGCCGGGCCGGGCCGGACTCGTCGCCTCGGCAGCGGAAGGCGGTGGGCGGGTCGAGGTGGTCGCCGGGGCCGACGCGCGCTTCCAGCGGAACCTTCCCGAGGTCGGACGCCTGGCGCTCCGCTGGCTCGAGGGAGCCGGCAAGCACGCGGAATCGTGAAGAAACGCGTGACGGGCCAATGGAGAACGCTCCGGGACGTATGACTCAGACGTCGAGCCCTGTCCCGGGGCATGAAGGAGCCTGGATGCGGTCTCAGTGGTGTCTCCTGGGGGTAGTCTCCCTCCTGGCGGCGTGCGCGCCCCAGCCGGCCCGCACCAAGGTGACCGCACCCGGGGACGCGCGCGCCTCCGCCGTGCCGCATGCCCTGGTGGTGGACTTCCGCGATGGAACCGCCGCCGGCGACGTCGCGGAGCGCGCCCGGCGGTGGGGCCTGTCGCTCCGGCTCAACTCGGTGGAGGGCGTCCGCTCGGGCATCGCCATCGCCGAGGGAGTGGACGACGTGGATGCCGCGCTCGCCCGCATCAAGGGAGACGCGGACGTCGAGGAAGCGGAGCCCCTGGTCCGGATGGAGGCCCTGGCCTTCACCCCCAACGACCCGGAGTTCCCGAAGCAGTGGAACCTCCGGATGATCCACATGCCCGAGGCGTGGGAGCGGTCACGCGGCAAGGGCGTGGTCGTCGCGGTCATCGACACCGGCATCGCCTACGAGGACCGGGGCGACTTCGTGCGGGTGCCGGACCTCGCCGGGGCGCGCTTCGCCGACGGCTACGACTTCGTCCACGACACCGAGCACCCCAACGACGACAACGGCCACGGCACCCACGTCGCCGGAACCATCGCCCAGCGGACCAACAACGGTCTGGGGGTGGCCGGGGTGGCGTTCGAGGCCCGTTTGATGCCGCTCAAGGTGCTCGATCGCTCGGGGATCGGGAACTCGGCGGACATCGCCGACGCCATCCGCTGGGCGGTGGACCACGGGGCGAAGGTGCTGAACCTCTCCCTCGGCGGTCCGGGCTACTCGGCGGTGATGGAGCGCGCGGTGGCCTACGCGCGGCAGAAGGGCGCGGTGGTGGTGTGCGCCGCCGGGAACGCCGGGACCGGGCAGGTCTCGTACCCCGCCGCCTATGCCGGTGCGGTGGCAGTGGGTGCCGTCGGCCCCGACGGGCAGCTCGCGCCGTACTCGTCCTGGGGAGAGGCCCTGGATCTGATCGCACCGGGTGGCAACACCCGGCTCGGCCCGGGCAACGGCATCCTCCAGGCCACGATCGACCGCGCGGACTTCCGCAGGCCCGTCCTCGCCGAGTACCAGGGCACCTCGATGGCCACCCCTCACGTCGCGGGGGTGGCGGCGCTGCTCTTCGCCGCCGGCGCCCGGACTCCGGGCGAGGTGGAGAAGGCCCTGTTCGAGGGCGCCCAGTCCGAGGGAGCGTGGACCCCGCGCGCCGGGCACGGGCGACTCGATGCGCTCGGGGCGCTGGAGGCCCTGGGGAAGGGCAGTGCGCCGGTCGACTGGGCGCCGCTGATCTGGAGCGCGGCGCTTCTCGCGCTCCTCATGCTCTCCTTGAAGGTCAAGGTCCGGCCCGGATACCTGAACGTCCTCCTGAATCCGGCCACCCTGCTGCCGCTGCTCCTCAGCACCGTGGGCCTGTGGTTCCTGAAGCTGCTCTGGCAGCGGTTCGTCGGGCATCCTCCGGCGGCGGCCGAGTTGCTCTCGTTGCCCATCCCCGACTGGGAGCGCATCCTCTTCGGCCGCGGGCGGCTGGCCAGCCCGCTCATGTACAGCGCGCTCGTGCCCGGAGTCGCCGCGCTCCTCGCCGTGCGCTTGCGCGCGCTCCGGCCGGTCGTCGCCGGACTGTCGCTCGGATTTGCGGGATTCCTGCTCTACGCAGCCTGGGCGAAGGCTCCCGGGATTGCCTACCTTCCGTTCACGTTCCTCGCCCGGCCCTGGCTGGTGCTCAACGGGATCGCGGCGGCGCTGATATGCCGATCGATGCTCCGGAGGGAGGCCCGTCGATGAAGGTCCGGGGAACCGTCGAGTTCCGGGACGTGGAGATGGGCGTCTGGGTGCTCGTCGGGGAGGACGGACGGACGTACCAGATCTCCGGTGGCCGCTCCTCGCTGCTCAAGGAGGGGCAGCGGGTGGAGATCGACGGCGACGTGGACGATGCGGCGATGGGCGTCGCGATGGTGGGCCCGATCCTGAAGGTGCGCGGCTACCGCGTGCTCTGAGCCTGGACGGTGGCGCGCCCCTGCGCGCTTCCACAGGCGTCCCCCTGGTGCGGGGGACTGAGCCTGGACGGTGGCGCGCCCCTGCGCGCTTCCACAGGCGTCCCCGTGGTGCGGGGGACTGAGCCTGGACGCTGGCGCGCCCCTGCGCGCTTCCACAGGCGTCCCCCTGGTGCGGGGGACTGAGCCTGGACGCTGGCGCCGGGAACTCAGTCGACCGGACGGTCCCGGCTCCCGGCGTCGGAGCGCTCCGCTGCCGCGGCGAGCGCCCGGCGGGCCCGGAGGTAGCTGTCCAGCGAGGCGGTTCCCCTGCGGACGTCGTCGCGCAGCGCCTCCACCTCGCTCCTTCGCTCGCGCAGCCAGTCCGGCTCCTCCGGGTGCGAGGGCGGAACCCGGACCTGGACGTCCGCCAGGTCGAGCTCCAGACCCCGGCGGTTGGCCACGCCCCACACGCCGAGCGACACGAGCGCGGCCACTGCCCAGGGTGCGAGCGCCTGCGAGAACGGGACGCGAGGGCGGAGCACGTCGACCTCGCGAGGCGTTCCCCAGGCGGCCGGAACGCGCCGCGCACCGAGGAGGAGCGCCCCGAGGACCAGCCAGCCCAGAACGCTGGCGGCGAGCACCGCGGGCACCTGCGCGGAGAGCTCCATCGGTCCGGGGTCCTGCCCCTTGCCGACCGCGTAGAGCAGGGTGGCGGTGAGGTTGCTGCCGAGGTGCGCCACCATCCCCGGCAACACGCTTCGCGTCCGGGCGTACAGAAGACCGAACACCAGCCCCAGCTCGAACAGGGCCGGCAGCCCGATGAGGTTGACGTGGCAGAGGCTGAAGATGGCTGCCGAGGCCACGACTGCCGGCAGCATCTGCACTCCGCGACGGAGGAGCCCCTGGAGGAGCAGCCCGCGGAAGATGACCTCCTCCCCGATCGGCGCGGCGGCCACCGCGCCGGTCATGGCCAGGAAGAGGTCCAGCCCTCGCTGGCGCTCGAAGACCTGGGTCTGGTCGAACATCTCCACCCAGGCGCGGGGCGCCACGAGCTGGGCCAGGAACTGCAGCGGGATGACCGCCGCGAAGTAGTTGGCCACCGCGATGCCGAGGGCGAACACCATCGGCCACGTGCCAGGCCGGGACAACCCCAGGTAAGCGACCGGGGAACGGCCGCTCCAGCGCACCAGCGCCCAGCCAAATCCGAAGAAGAGGAAGACCTCGGTGAACCAGATGCCAGCCCCGGCGTTCACCATCTGCAGCGCGACGCCGATCAGGAAGAAGAGCGCGAGGGCGCCGACCAGCGCGAGCCAGCCGAGACGCTCCGCGGGCACCGGCGCCTGCGGAGGTGGGTCGGAGGGGGAAACGGTGGGCACGAGCACGGGCGCGAACCGCCGCACCTTGCCAGTCCGGCGCGGCCTGTGAAAGCGTGGACGACCGAAGGCATGCGACGTTTCACCGTTCTCCTCGTTCTCCTGCTCGGCGCCGCGTGCCAGCGCTCCCACGACGCGCGGACGCTGCCCGCCTCGTTCCGTGCCCGGGGTCTCGACGGCGCCGTGGTCACCCCGGACACCATGCGCGGGCGGCCCTGGCTGGTGAACCTCTGGATGCCAGGGTGAGGCACCTGCGCTCGGGAGTTGCCCGAGCTGGAGAAGCTGGCGAAGCAGTACGAGGGACGGGTGGGGTTCGTCGCGGTGTCCATTGCCCCCGAACGGAGCCGGATCCGCGTCGCGGTGGAGGAGATGGGTCTCCGGACGATGCCGGTGGCCGCGGCTGAAAGCGAGATGCTGGCCCCGCTCGAGCTCGAGACCGTGCCCGCCACCTTCCTCGTCTCGGCGGAGGGGGTGATGGTCGAGCGGTACCAGGGGCTGGTCTCGAACGAGACGCTGTCGCGGAAGCTCGACGGCCTGCTCGCCACCGCCCGCCGCTGAGCACTGCTCACCCCCCGCACCAGGGGGACGCCCGAGGAACCCCCCGCACCAGGGGGAGGCTCGCGGAGCGGCGCAGGGGCGCCGCGCGTCCAGACTCACGCGCGCAGCAGCGCGCCAGCGATGAGGCTCACCGACCGAGATAGGACCGGAGCTCGGTCCGGAACGCCTCGCGCTGCTCCGGCCGCTCGGCGACCGGCCCGAGGACCAGCTTCCGGTCGCGCTCGGCCACCATCTCCTGCTCCACCAGCCAGGCCAGTGCGTTCTCCAGCGTGGTCCGGCTGACGGCTTCGGCCGCGTCGATGCGGCCCTGGAGGAACTCCATCCGGCCGGTTTCCAGCGCGGCGCGGAGGAAGGATTTCCGGTCCATCGGTCCTGCGGCGAGATCCTCGAGCGTCAGGGCGGACAGGAGATAGGACTGGAGGTAGTCGCGGATGATGTCCGCGAGGAACTCGAGCTTCCTGCGGGCCTGGACGTCGGGCGGGAGGAGGGTCCCATCCCTGCGAACCAGGAGGCCGGCCGCCACCAGCCGGTCCACGGTCTCCGCGAAGATGATCTCGAACGGCGTTCCCACCCGGTAGATGAACTCGAGCTTGAAGAGCCGCGAGAGGAAGAGCGCCTTGGTGCGGACGGACTCCTCCGAGGCGTCGAGCAATCCCCGGAGGGTGGCGCAGGCCACCAGCGCCCGGGGGGCCACGAGGTTGAGGATGGTGTTCTTGTAGTAGGCGAGCTGGACCCGGCGCTCGTCGACCGGGAGGTACACCGTCTCGCCCTTGGCCTGCTCGGTGCGGACCAGCTTGTCCTCGACGAAGCCGAGCACCGCGTCCCGGACCGGACCGGGCACCATGGGGTCGGTGGGCGCGGCCTCGAGCCCGGTGGAGAGCGACGAGCCGTCCTCGAGCACCATCCGTCGCAGCCCCTCGACCCGGGCCGCGAGGACCGAAGCCGGCAGCCCGCGCCCCGGATGGGAGAGGAGCGCGGTGCTCACCAGCGCGTGCGGGGTGACCGTGGAGACCCGCGCGATCCCCCACATGATCCGGTGTCCCAGCGCCCGGACCAGCGCGCGCTTCTCCTCCTCGCCGACCGTCGCCAGGTCCTCGAGCCCGCGGCTGCGCATGAAGTCCCGTAGCAGCACCGGCTCGTCGAACCGGAGATGGATGGTGCCGTATCTGCGGAGGAGAACCTTCGGCGCGCGGATGAGCGCACCCACGTCCTCGGGCTGCTTCTCGCCCCCGAGGAGCTCCTTGCTGTAGCTGCTTCCCTCGACGATCTTCTCGTAGTCGATGGCGACCGGGAGGAAGGCCAGGTCGTTCCGCGCGCCGTCCAGGACGGCCTCCACCTCCCAGCCGAGGAGCCCGAGCTTGGCCGGGAGGAGCTTGCCGGTCCGCGAGCGTCCTCCCTCGGGGAAGAACTCCTGAAGGACCCCGTCCCGCACCAGCTTGCGGACGTAGGCCTTGAAGGTCGCGGTGTAGAGCCGGTCCGAGCCGAAGCTCCGGCGGAGGAAGAAGGCGCCTGCCCGGCGGAGCACGGGCCCGAGCGGGAAGAAGGAGAGGTTCGCGCCGGCGGCCACGACCGGAACCTGGTACCCGCGCTTCCACAGCACCCAGGACATCACCAGGTAGTCGATGTGGCTCTTGTGGCTGGGGCAGATGACGATCGGGGCGCCCCCGCGGCCGACGGCGACCGCCCGCTCCAGCCCCGCCTCGTCGACGTCGATGCCGTCGTAGATCCGATCGAACATCCAGCCCATCATCGGCGCGAGGATCGCCAGCACCGTCGGATGCAGGCGCGCGGCGATGGCGTTGAGGTGGCGCCGGGCCTCGCGCTCCAGGACAGAGGGATCCTTGCCGCTCCGGGCGGCGGTCTGCTCGATGATCTGGCGGAGCGTCCGGTCTCGGAGCGTCTCGTCGATGACCCGCTCGGGCGGCTTGTAGGGCGGGCCGAACACCGCACGGGTCTCGCGCGCCAGGTGGACGTGCAGGGCTGCGCGCACCTTCCTGGCCACCACCGTGTCGGCGTCGCCGGGGTTGTCGGAGGCGAACGCCCGGAGGTCGATGGGCGTGCCGAGGCGGAACTGCGCGCGCTTGTGGTTGCGCCAGAAGGCCAGCACCGAGTGCAGGAAGCCAGGCGCCTCCGGGGAGCCGAAGACGTAATCCGCCCAGGCCGGCTTGAGGCGTGTGCTCCACTTCTCCCAGACCACCAGCTCGGGAACGAGGAACACCGGGTGGTCGCTCTTCCGCGCCAGTGCGACCAGGGCGGGGAAGGGGTCCTCGCGCCCGCTCCGCCCACCGGCCCGGCCGATGGCGGTGGTCTGGAGGAAGACCAGGGCCGAGCCGCCCTTGCGCCGGGCGAACTCGAGCCGCACGTCGAGCGGTCCGCGCTGGGCCACGCGCCGCCAGGGCCGGCCGAACCAGCGGCGCATGTTGAAGACGGCGCGGATCGGCGGCAACCCGCGGCTGACCAGGAGCCAGGCGAGGTAGAGAAAGCTCACCCAGGCTGCGGTTCGCTGGACGTGGACCACGAGGCCCTCGGCGCCGAGCCGCTGCAGCTCGGCCTCGGCCGCGGGCCCGATCCGGACGTGCGGGCAGTAGCGCTTCCCCAGCGCCCGGCCGATGGGGCCGAACTCGGAGCGGAGCGCGGGCTCGGTGTCCTCGAGCTTCACGAGCGCGGTGGCCATGGCCCTCGCGGGGCAGTCTTACATGCTCTCCGGGGCGGCGATGCCCAGAAGCTGCAGGCCCGTGGCGAGGACGATGCGCACCGCGTCAGCCAGTGCGAGCCGCGCCGCACGCAGCGCCGCGTCCGTCTCGTGCACCACGCGCTTGTCCCGATCCTGGTTGCCGAGCGTGTACCAGCGGCTGAACTCGACCGCGACGTCGATGAGGTGCCGGGCGACGAAGGAGGGCTCGTCCTGCTCCACCGCGGCCCTGACCTGGACCGGGAAGCGAGCCAGCATCCGGGCGAGCTGCTGCTCCTCGGGAAGCGTGAGCAGCCCCGCGTCCGCCCGGGCGGGCGCGCCTCCTCCGCGCTTGAGGAGGTTGCAGGCCCGGGCGTGCGCGTACTGGAGGTAGGGCCCGGTGTGGCCGTCGAACTCGAGGACCTCGTCCCAGTCGAACGTGTAGTCGGTGTTCCGGCGATTCTTGAGGTCCCCGAAGACGACTGCCCCGAGGCCCACCTGCTCGGCGAGGCGCTCGGGCTCCTCGGTGTGGATGCGGCCCGAGGCGGCGCTCTCCTTGACCTTCTCCAGCGCCCGGGCGCGCGCCTCGTCGAGGACCTGGTTGAGGAGCACCAGCCTCCCGGCCCGGGTGGACATCCCCATGATCCGCCCGAACGAGACGTGGACGCAGCGGTCCGCCCACGGCTTGCCCATGGCCTTCAGGACCCCGAACACCTGGGCGAAGTGAAGCGACTGGTCGCGAGCCACGACGTAGAGCGAGCGGTCGAAGTGGAAGCGCTCCCAGCGATCCTCGGCGGCGGCCAGGTCGCGAGTCGCATAGAGGGTGCTCCCGTCGGCCTTCCTGAGCAGGACCGGAGGCTCGCCCTCGGCGTAGGGCAGGTCGACGATGAGGGCGCCCTCGCTCTCCTTCACCCCCACGGTGCGGGCAATCTCCTCGATGACCGCGTCCATCCGGTCCTCGTAGAGGCTCTCTCCGTCGACGTGCTCGAAGCGGATGCCGAGCCGCTCGTAGGTGGGCTGGAAGCCGCGGAGCGAGGTCTCGCGGAGCTCGCTCCACAGGGCCCGGGCCTCGGGGTCTCCCTCCTCCATCTTGCGGAAGAAGGCCCGGGCCTCGGCGTCGAAGGCGGGGTCCGTCTCGGCGCGGGCGTTGGCCTTGACGTACACGTCCACGAGGTGGGCCATCTCCCCGCGGCGGGCCGGATCGCCGTACTCCTGGAGCCCTACCGCGACGAGGCCGAACTGCTTGCCCCAGTCGCCGAGGTAGTTGATGCCCTCCACCTGCCAGCCCTGGCCCCGGTAGAGGTTGGCGATCGCGTGGCCGATGAGGGTGGTGCGCAGGTGGTGGAAGGCGATGGGCTTGGCGATGTTCGGCGAGCTGTAGTCGATGACCACCGTCTTGCCCCTGCCGGTGTCGCTCGAGCCGTAGCCGACGCCCGCGCCGCGCGCCTCGGAGAGGACCCCGTCCATGAACGCCCGCGGCTCGAAGCGGGCGTTCACGTAGGGGCCGGCGGCCGCGACCTGCAGGCCCGGGACCGAGAGCTTCCCGGCGAGCTCGGCGGCGATGGCGGGCGGACCCTTCCGGAGCTGCTTCGCCAGCGGGAAGGTGGGGAAGGCGAGGTCGCCGTGCTCGGGCTCGGCGGGCTTCACCTGGGCGCGGATCGCGTCCACCGGCTGGCCGACGGCGGCGGCGAGCGCGGAGGCGAAGGCCTCGAAGAGCCGGTCGTGGAGGAACTGGGTCATCGGACGGAGCGAACGGGTCGCACCACCGAGGCCACGGTGTCCAGCAACTTCGGCAGCTGGAGCGGCTTCTCGAAGAACCCGTCGATGCGGTCCAGACCCGTCCCGGTGCTCAGGGAGGCGACCTCGGAGGCGCCGGAGATGATGTACACCGGCGTCCCGGCCATGTCGGGCTGGCCGCGGAGGTGGCGGAGCACGCTGCGGCCGTCCTCCTCCGACAGCCGGAGGTCGAGCAGCACCATCGCCGGGCGGAGCCCCTCGAGCAGCACCCGGGCCTCCTCGGCTCCGGCCGCAGAGGCCACGCTGTAGCCCTCCTGCTCGAGCAATTCCTGGAGCACCTCGCGGCAGTCCCGGTCGTCCTCGACCAGGAGGATGTGGCCAGCCTGAGGGGGAACGCCCTCCTCCGCGCCGGCCACGCCCACCTGGGCGGCGAAGGCGGGCAGCACCACCCGGCGGAGCGTGCCCGCCGCGGACACGGTCGCCGCCTCGACCCGGCCCCCGTGGAGCTGGACGATCTTCGCGGTGATCGGGAGGCCGAGGCCCACGCTGCTGCCGGGACCGGTCCGGCTCCGGTGGAACGCGTCGAAGAGGCCCTCCAGGTCCTCGGGGGGGAGCCCCATCCCGTCGTCGCGCACCGTGAGCACGGCCAGCCCCGGCTCGGAGCCGACCTCGACCTGCACCTCCCCGTCCGGGCTGCAGAGGAACAGCGCGTGCTCCACCAGGTTGTGCACCGCCTCGAACAGCCGCTCCCGGTCGCCCTTCACGAAGACCTCGGGGGCGGGGAGGAGGGTGAGGCGCACCCGCGACAGCTCGCCCGAGCTGGCGAGCGCGGCCATGACGTCGCTCACCAGCGCCCGGAGACCGAAGGGCCGGCTGGTGAGCTGCATCTTGCCGGTCTGGAGGCGCGAGAGCAGGAGCACGTCGTTGAGCATCCGGAGGAGCCGGTCCGCGTTGCGCTCGGCGACGTGCACCGCGTGGAGCGGCTTCTCCGCGAGCTCGCCCAGCCGCCCCTGTCCGAGCATGGCCAGATAGGCCTTCACCGTGGTGAGCGGGGTCTTGAGGTCGTGGGAGACGTTGGCGAGGAGCTCCTCGCGGTTCTTCTCCATCGACTTCAGGCCCGCGAGCGCGGTCTGGAGGTCCTTCTCTCGCCGGGCGGTGTCTTCGCGCAGCCGTGCGTACTCCCACGCCGCGGCGGCCTGAGCGGCGAGGGCCTCGAGGAGCGCGTCGGGAGCGTCGACCTTCGGGGAGATCAGCACCAGCGCGCCCAGGGGCGCCGAAGCGCCCTGGAGCGGCACCGCCACCAGGTCCCCGTCGCGGACGAGCTTGTTCTCGGCGAAGGCCTCCCCCACCGGACCCTCCTTCGGTCGGACGGCGGCGATGCGCGGCTCGTTGCGTCCCCGGACGGCGGCGATCTCCAGCCGGTCACGCAGATGGATGTACTCGGCGAGGTACGCGCTCCGCGGTCCGAGGAGCCCGGCGATGAAGGCCAGCTGCGTCTTCTGGCACTCGGCGAGCGTGGGGGTGCGATGGATGGCGTCGGCCATCTTCTTGAGCGTCTCGGCTGCCGCGTTGGGCCCCGGGGGACCCTCGGACGCAGGGCCGAGATGCGGAAAGAGCTCGACCAGCGCCTTCGAGCGTCGCCGGGTGGGGGTCTTGGACGAGCGCGCCATGGAACAGGTCCGTGCTTACTCCGACTGACCCGGGGCAGGGACGCCGCGGCGCTTGAGGATGCCCGCTTTGTCGACGAAGAACGGTTCGGGGAGGAGCGACTCCACCTTCTCGCGGTACCCCTGTACGCCGAAGCCGCTGCGGGCGATCGCCTCGACGGCCGCGGCCTGTACCCGGCGCGCGGTCTCCGCAGCGGTGAGCAGCTTCAGCATCGGCTCGCGGGCCTCGGCGTACGCCCTGGGGCCCAGCACCCTCAGCGCGCCGATCTTCACGTCGTCCGCCATGTCCTCCAGGAGAGGGAGCACCGTGGGCGCGATCCGCGAGTCCTCGAGCGACTCGGCCTCGTGGAGGAGCACCAGCTTCTTCTCCGGGTCCCGGGTGTAGACCTCGCCGAGCTCGCGCAGATGCTCCACCACGGTCGTCACGTACCGGTCGGCGGGCAGGATGTCGCGGAGCAGGCGCACCGCCCAGGAGCTGGCCTGGTCGTTCCGGCGGAGGAAGGTGCGGACGGGGTCCACCGCGGCCTCGCCCCGGGAGCGGATGAGGCCGAACACGTGCTCCTTCTCGTCGGTGTCGGTGGTGGCGGGCTCCACGGCCACGGTGAACCGCGCGAGGAGCGACGCGGTCGCCTCGGGGAACTCCATCTCCCCCAGCTGCTGGATGGCCTTCTGCCGCGCCTCGGGGCCGCCGTACTTCTGGACCACCTTGGCTCTCAGCTTGGTGGCGCGCTCGGGGCTCTTGCCGCCGAAGATGTCGAGGATACCCACGGAAGTGTCCTGTCTCCTTGCCCGGGTCAGCGACCGACGTAGACCAGCACCACCTCGCGCCGGTGGGCGCGGGTGCGGTGCTCGTAGAGGTAGATGGCCTGCCAGGTGCCGAGCGCGACGTCGCCCTCCACCACCGGGATGGAGAGAGAGGTCTGGGTCAGCGCGGCGCGGACGTGGCTGGGCATGTCGTCCGGGCCCTCGGTGGTGTGGTGGAAGATGCGGTCGCCATCCGGGACGAGCCGGGAGAAGAACCGCTCCATGTCGGCGAGCACCTCGGGGTCGGCGTTCTCCTGGACGAGGAGGCTGGCCGACGTGTGGCGGATGAAGCAGGTGAGGACGCCGGTCCGTGGCCCGGGCGCGGCCACCTTGAGCCGCTGCACGAAGTCCGTCACCTCCCGGGTGATGTCGTGGAGTCCGCGTCCGCGGGTGGGGACGGTGATGGTGTGTGACTGAGGATCCATTCGAGAGCCCGGCAGCTTTTACGTCCTAGCGCATCCGACGCAAGGGGCGGTCTCGAGCGACTCATCCGACGAACTTCGGACAGAAGTGCGCGCTCAGTGGTGCGCCCAGGTGCGCCCCGCGTTCCTGGGGTTCAGAGCCGCAGGTCGGCGCGCACGTCGTGCTGGTAGCCGCGGCCGAGCGTCTCCGCGGCGGCCTTCACCTCGGGGGTGGTCTTCTCCGGCACCTGCACCCGGAGCTCGTAGTACAGGTCGCCGCGTCCGTTGCCCTTCAGCGCGGGCACGCCCTGTCCCTTGAGCCGGAGCTTGCGGCCGGACTGGCTGTGAGGCGGCACGGTCACCGTCACCTCGCCGGTGAAGGTGGGAGCGCGTACTTCCGCCCCGAGCATCGCCTCCGGCACCGTGACCGGCAGCGGCACGTAGAGGTCGTCGCCCTCGCGGCGGACGACGGGATGCGGCTCGACCTGCACCTCGAGGAAGAGGTCGCCCGGCGGTCCGCCCTGGGTTCCGGCCGCGCCCTGGCCGGCGACGCGGACCTGCGAGCCGGTCTGGACGCCAGGTGGAATCTTCACCGTCACGCGGGTGGTCTCCTCGACCCGGCCGCTCCCGCCGCAACGATCGCACGGCGGCGCCACCTTCCCGCTCCCGCCGCAGGTGGGGCAGGTGCTGGTCATGGACAGCGGTCCGCGCCCCTGGCGGATCTTCCCCGAGCCCTTGCATGTGGGGCAGGTCCCGGGCTTGCCGAAGTGCCCGGAACCCTTGCACTTCGGGCACCTGCCGGGCCGGGTGATGGACAGGCTGCGCTCGGTCCCGGTGACTGCCTCCCGGAGCGACAGGCGTACCTGGGCGTGCAGGTCCTCGCCGCGCGCAGGGCCCTCGACCTCGCCTCCGAAGAGGTCCTCGATGCCGGCGCCGCCTGCGCCACCTGCCCGGCGGTTGCGGAACAGCTCGCCGAAGAGGTCGCCGAGATCGAAGCCTTCCACGTCGGGCATGCCGCCGGGGTAACCCCCGCCGGGAGGACCGCCCCCTCGGGCCGCGGCGTCACGGTACGCCCGGTAAGCCTCGGCCTTCTTCGGGTCGTAGCCCAGCTTGGCGGCGTCCGCGCCAAACTCGTCGTACAGCTTCCGCTTCTCGGAATTGGACAGGACCTCGAAGGCGGCGCTCACTTGCTTGAATTTCTCCTCGGCAGCCTTGTTGCCGGGGTTGACGTCCGGGTGGTACTTGCGCGCCAGCTTCCGGTACGCCTTCTTGATCTCGTCCTCGCTGGCGCCGCGGGAGACGCCGAGCAGCTGGTAGAGGTCCTCAGCCATGCAGTCGAGGGAGCTTAACCGTCCGCGACGCCGGTGCCAGGGGACGAGGGCGCTCCTCGTCCTCGGTGCGCTGCTCGTCGCTGACGTCGCGGGCGGGCGGGTCCTCGACCGGGTGGTGGCGCTGGTGGACGGGCGCGTGCTCAGCTGGAGCCAGCTCGACTTCGAGGCCCGGGTGATGCTCATCGATCGCGGGGGGGTGGAGGCTGCCACTGCGCCGCTGGACGCCTCGACGATCCAGAACGCGCTGGACCTCGCCATCGCGCAGCGCGCGGCGACGGCCGAGGCCGACAAGCTCAACTCCTACCCGGTGGAGCCGGCGGAGATCGACCAGCGCCTGCGTACGTTCGAGTCGCGCTTCCCGAGCGCGGCCGCCTTCCAGTCGTTCCTGAAGGCGCACGACGCGGACCGGGCCTCGCTCGCCGAGGTGCTCGCCCGGGCGGTGCGGACCGAGAAGTTCGTCGAGGGGCGGGTGCGCCTCCGCTCCCAGGTGCCGGAGAGCGAGGTGCGGAAGGCCTGGGAAGCGGACCACGGCGGCCGCACGTGGGAGGAAGCTCGGGGGCGACTCCGCGAGCGGATGCAGCGCGAGCGGGCCTACGTGCTCGCCCGGGAAGCGCTGGCGCAGCTGCGGAGCTCGATCCCGGTCCGGATCATCGCCCGGCCGGAAGAGCTGGCGCGGGAGCAGCTGGGGCTCGGGGAGGCCGCCCGGTGAGGAAGCTCAAGGACACCCCGGAAGGGGCGTTCCTGCTCCGCCCGATGACCTCGGCCGATCTGCCGCGGGTGATGGAGATCGAGCAGGTGGCGTTCCGGAACCCCTGGAGCCGGGACCTCCTGGCCCGGGAGCTGGGCCACGACTGGTCCACCATCCTGGTGGCGGAGGAGCCGGGTTCGCGGGGGATGACGCTGCTCGGCTTCGTCATCTTCTGGGTCGTGCACGACGAGCTGCACGTCCTGAACGTGGCCACCGCACCCGAGCACCGGCGCCGCGGGGTCGCCCGGGCGGTGCTGCAGGCGGCGCTCGACGTGGGCCGGCAGAAGCGGTGCACCCTGGCCACGCTGGAGGTGCGGCGGAGCAATGCCGCGGCGCTGGAGCTCTACCGGTCCTTCGGCTTCCGCCCGGTGGGAATCCGGCCGAACTACTACGTGGACGAGGGGGAGGACGCGATCGTCATGGTCCTCGACCTCTGAGCCTGGTCGCGCGGCACTCCTGCGCCGCTCCGCAGGCGTCCCCCTGGTGCGGGGGGCTGAGCCCCCCTCGCCCGGGGGGGCGCCCGGCGTGGCCATGACGCCTGACGCTTGACTTCCAGGCCGTTCAGCGTGATAGACCGCGCCCTCTTTTCGGGGGCTTTCGCGGCGGGCGTGTACCCGCACGGCGGCCTCCGCCGTACGACGGACAAGGGACGGATGCCGACCATCAGTCAGCTGGTGCGCAAGGGGCGCGAGAAGCTCGTGGTGAAGGGGAAGAGCCCCGCGCTCAAGGAGTCTCCCCAGAAGCGTGGGGTGTGCACCCGCGTCTACACCACCACTCCGAAGAAGCCGAACTCGGCGCTGCGGAAGGTGGCCCGCGTCCGGCTGACCAACGGCATCGAGGTGACGTCCTACATCCCTGGCGTGGGTCACAATCTCCAGGAGCACTCGGTGGTGATGATTCGCGGAGGCCGGGTGAAGGACCTCCCCGGCGTGCGGTACCACATCATCCGCGGCACCCTGGACTCGGTCGGCGTGCAGGGTCGGAAGCAGGGCCGAAGCAAGTACGGCGCGAAGCGCCCGAGCTAAAGGAACCGGATTCAGATGCCTCGTCGTCGCGTCGTCGCCAAGCGGAAGATTCTCCCCGACCCGAAGTTCCAGGACCGGCTGGTCACCAAGTTCGTCAACGACCTGATGCGCAAGGGCAAGAAGTCCATTGCCGAGCGCGTCTGCTACGGCGCCTTCGCCCTGATCGAGGAGCGGGCGAAAGAGGAGCCGCTCCGCACCTTCAAGAAGGCGCTGGACAACGTGAAGCCGGTTCTCGAGGTCAAGAGCCGCCGGGTCGGTGGCGCGACCTACCAGGTCCCGGTGGAGGTCCGGCAGGACCGCCGGGTGGCGCTGGGAATGCGCTGGCTGATCATCTACGCCAAGGCCCGTGGTGAGAAGACGATGGAGGAGAAGCTCGCCGGGGAGATCATGGACGCGGCGAACAACCGCGGGAACGCGGTGAAGAAGCGCGAGGACACACACAAGATGGCCGAGGCCAACAAGGCCTTCGCGCACTACCGCTGGTAACGAGCCCCGCTCGTGCGATGTTCCGACGGCCGGGCTTCCCGGCCGTTGTCATTTGTAGAGACCGATCATGGCCCGCGACTTCCCGCTCGAGCGCTACCGCAACATCGGCATCATGGCGCACATCGACGCCGGGAAGACGACCACCACCGAGCGGATCCTCTTCTACACCGGCACCATCCACAAGATGGGGGACGTCGACGACGCGAACACCACCACCGACTGGATGGTGCAGGAGCGCGAGCGCGGGATCACCATCACCTCGGCGGCGATCACCGCCTTCTGGGCCCGCAACGATCAGCGTTACCGGATCAACATCATCGACACCCCGGGGCACGTGGACTTCACCATCGAGGTGGAGCGCTCCCTTCGCGTCCTGGACGGCGCCATCGCGGTGTTCGATGCGGCCAACGGGGTCGAGCCCCAGAGCGAGACGGTGTGGCGCCAGGCGGACCGCTACGGGGTGCCCCGCATCTGCTTCATCAACAAGATGGACCGCCTGGGGGCCGACTTCGACATGTCGGTCCGGAGCATCAAGGAGAAGCTGAGGGCCAACGCGGTGCCGATCCAGATTCCCTGGGGCGGCGAGGAGCAGCACCAGGGGGTCATCGACCTGGTGCGGATGAAGGGCATCACCTTCGACGAGTCGGAGCTCGGAAGCCGCTTCGAGGTGGTGGACGTCCCGCCGGCGCTGATGGACGCCGCGAAGGCGGCGCGGGCCCACCTGATCGAGGCGTGCGCCGAGCAGGACGATCACGTGATGCAGCTCTACCTGGACGGGAAGGAGCCGTCCGACGCCGAGCTGCTCGCTGCCCTCCGGAAGGGCTGCATCGCCCGGAAGCTGTTCCCGGTGCTCTGCGGCTCGGCCTTCAAGCACAAGGGCGTGCAGCCGCTGCTGGACGCCGTGGTGGACTTGCTGCCCTCGCCGCTGGACATCCCGCCGGTGCACGGCAAGGACCCCAGGACCGGCGCAGACATCACCCGCGAGACCAGCGACACGGCGCCCTTCAGCGCGCTGGCCTTCAAGATCATGACCGACCCCTTCGTGGGGACGCTGACCTTCATCCGGGTCTACTCCGGACGGCTGGAGACCGGGATGGCGGCCTGGAATCCGGCCAAGAGGAAGCGGGAGCGCATCGGTCGGCTGGTGCAGATGCGCGCCGACAAGCGCGACGAGATCGACGAGGTGCTGGCCGGGGACATCGCGGCGGCGGTGAGTCTCAAGCTCACCACCACCGGTGACACGCTGTGCGACGAGCACCACGCCATCGTGCTCGAGCGGATGGAGTTCCCCGAGCCGGTGATCGACATCGCCATCGAGCCGAAGACCAAGGCCGACCAGGACAAGCTCGGGACGTCACTTCAGAAGCTGGCGTCGGAGGATCCGTCGTTCCGGGTGCGGACCGATCCCGAGAGCGGGCAGACGCTGATCGCCGGGATGGGCGAGCTGCATCTGGAGATCATCGTCGACCGGCTCCTGCGCGAGTTCAAGGTCGAGGCCAACGTCGGCAAGCCACAGGTGGCTTACCGGGAGACCATCACCCAGCCGGTGGAGGCGCGCGGGCGCTACATCCGTCAGTCGGGCGGCCGGGGGCAGTACGGAGACATCGTGCTCCTGCTGTCTCCCAACGAGGCGGGGAAGGGGTTCAGAAGCAAGAGCTCCATCGTGGGCGGGAAGGTGCCGAAGGAGTTCGTGGAGGCTGCGTTCCAGGGGGCCCAGGAGGCGATGAGCAGCGGGCCGCTCGCGGGCTACCCGATGGTGGACGTCGCGGTGGAGGCCATCGACGGGAGCTTCCACGACGTGGACTCGAACGAGGTGGCATTCCGCATCGCGGGATCGATGGCGGTGCGCGAGGGCGCGCCGCAGGCCGGGCCGGTTCTGCTCGAGCCGATCATGTCGATCGAGGTGGTGACCCCCGAGGAGTTCATGGGCGACGTGATCGGCGACCTGAACGCCCGGCGGGGGAAGGTCGTGGGGATGGAGCCGAAAGGCGGGGCGCAGCACATCCAGGGCCAGGTGCCGCTGGCGACGATGTTCGGCTATGCGACGGACCTCCGGTCGAGGACCCAGGGCCGCGCGACGTACACGATGCAGTTCAGCCACTACGCCGCGGTGCCGAAGCCGGTGGCCGACGAGATCGTCGCCCGGATCCGCGGGCACTGAGCCGCGAAGCTGGCGTCCCGTCGCGCGTTTTGCGGGCATCCCTTGGCGTGGGGACCGCACGCGCGGCACTCCTCAGGAGTGGATCACGCGGGGAAGCCGACGGCCATGACGGCGGCGCCAGTACGCCGCGGGGGTGCAACCGATCTCTCGGCGGAACGCCCGACAGAAGCTCGACACGTCGGCGTAGCCCGCCGCACGCGCGATGTCGCTCAGGCAGGGCGCCGGATGCTCGAGTGACCGGAGCACGTCCGCCAGACGAAGCTGCCGGAGGAGCTTTCCTGGTCGAGCTCCGGAGATCTGCTTCACCCGAGCGCTGAGCCGACGGATGGAACGCTGAGAGTGCTCCGCCAGAGCTTGGACCGAGCGGACGGCCGACAGGTCCGAAGCCTCTCCAAGAGCCCCGCGGAGAACGGGATCGGTCAACGCGCCGAGCCATCCCGGGACGCTCCAGAAGCCGGCGACCAGCTCGACTCGGAGGGCGCGGATCACGATCGCCTCGAGCAATCTCTGGAGCACGGCCTTTCTCCCGTGCCGAGGGATGAGGAGCTCCTCGGCGAGCGCCTCGTGCAGCGGTTTCCGTCCGTGGGTCAGCGAAACGGCCTCCGGACCGGCGAGAAGCCAGGGCGGAAGCACGAGCTCAGGGCCCTCTCTCGTGCTCCACCTCGCCTCCGCCGCGAGAATCTGAACGTGCTCCTTCGATCGTGGAGGGAGGACCGGCTCGTCCAGAGGTCCCCCGGTTCTCGGGCTGAAGATTGCGGTCTCGACGAGCCTCGGCCCGAGAGCCTGAAGCACGCAGCTTTTCGCTCCCGACGTGAGCAAAACGGAACCGTTCGAGAGCCCACGCGAATGCCGCGGTCCTTCGGGCCAGAGGCTGCATCGACCCCGCCGGACGAGAACCACGACCGGCTCCTTTGGGAGCTCGATAGCCCAGGGGCCCTCGAAGGAGTGAACACGCGGCTCCTCGACGCGGAAGTCCGCCCGACGGAGCAGCTCACTCAGTATGTCCACCGGTGGCTCGCGAAGTCCCAGGGTTCATCGGGAGGCTCGATTGCAAGAACGGGACACGGAGATGGTTACCCGGGCATGGACGAGACCCGTCCGGGGTGCCGGACGGCTCCGCTCGCCCGGAGACCCCCGAGCCGGGTGATCCTTTCTGCACGTGGAATGGCACTCCACATACCAAAAGGATCGCGGAGGAGGCGCACGCTGCCGGCCTCAGCCCGCGGCGACGCGCGCCGGAGTCCCCGGCGAGCGGCCGATCCTTTCTGCACGTGGAATGACACTCCACATACCAAAAGGATCGCGGAGGAGGCACACGCCGCCGGGCAGTCGACGTCCAGCGCTTCGCTCAGTTCAAACCGCGGATACCCAGCGCGGGGCGGTCCGGTCCGCTGTTCGGCAGCGAGGCGTCCCGCGCGATCCGCGTTCGAGAGCCCGCGCCGGCGCGCTGGATGAGGACCACCCCCGCCACGACGAGGGCGGCGGCCGCTACGGTTCGGGGGCCGAGCTGGTCGTCACCGACCGCGCGGCCGAGGAGGAGGGCGATCACCGGGTTGACGAAGGCGTACGTTCCGACCGCGGCCGGGCTCGTGACCCGGAGGAGCCAGGTGTACGAGGCCATCCCGAGGACGGTCCCGCACACGACCAGAAAGACCAGCGACCAGCCCGCCCGTGCAGTGAGGTGAACCGTCGCCCATCGCGCCCCCTCCGAGGAGAGCGCCCCGACCGCCGTCACGACGGCCCCGCCGCTCAGCAGCTGCATCGCGGTGGCCTGGACGGCCGAGGCCGGGCGCTCTCCGTCGCGAGCGACGAGTGAACCGACCGCCCAGGCCAGCGCGCAGAGCACCAGGGCGATCCGATCGCCGGCGCGGCCCCCGGAGAGGGCGGCCGACCCGGTCAGGAGCGCCACCCCACCGGCCCCGACGAGCAGGCCGACGACGACCAGGGGCGGGGGAGCGACGCGCCGGCGAAGGGAATCGAGGAGCACCAGCCAGAGCGGGATGGCGGTCATCAGCAGCGCCGTCTCGCCCGAGCTCACGCGCTGCTCGACGCTGGCCATCACCGAGTGACACCCGAGGAAGAGCAGGGTCCCGGCGACGGTGGCCCTGGCCCAGGCTCTCGGCGAGGACGGAACCCATCCACCCCGAACACGGAGCCAGAGGAGCAGGAGCGCGCCGCCGGCCATGCAGCGAATGGCGATGGTCAGCAGCGGCGGCACGTCTGCCACCGCCCACCGGATGGCGAGGAAGGTCGTGCCCCAGAAGACGTAGATCGCGGCGAACGCGGCGGCGACCGAGGAGGTGGCTGGCCGACCCATGAGCGGGCTTCCCGGGACTCAGCGCAGCCGGAGCGCCGCGTGGTGGACCAGGTCGAGGTGCCGGACCGTCTCCTGACGGCGGATCAGGAACGCCTCGTCCTCGGGGTAGAAGCGGGCCCGCTCGATGGGCTCCCCGGCGAAGCCGCGAATCGCCGCCTCGGAGTCCCAGAAGGTGAGGAGCAGGAAATCGGCGCGGTCCCCGGCGACGCCTCGCAGGGCAAGGACGCCCTGGTTCCCAGGGGCTCGCTGGTAGTCGCGCAGCCCCGTGGAATGCAGGTACTCGAGGTACCGGTCGGCGTCCGCGGCGCGGGTGCTGCCTTCCCAGAGTCGTGTGATCAGGGGTTCCATTCACTCCTCCTCGCTGACACCTTCTAAGGCTCTCTTTATGGTGTCAGACTATTCGGGACCACTGACACCTGTCAAGGCCATGAAACAGGTGTACACTGTCGGACCATGGAAGCTCTGGAATCGCTCCCGCCACTCGCCCCGACGCTCCCCTTCAAGTTCGTCGGAGGGCAGCCGGCGCTGGACCTCCTGAACACGGTCGACTGGACCTCCGCCGGGCCGCTGCTGGATCGTCTCTCCGACTACGAACGGGTGCTCACGTGGGGAACCGAGGCGGGGCTGTTCAGCGCCACGTCCGCGGGGAGGCTGCGGAAGCTGGCCGGGGCCGATCCCGCCGCGGCCCAGCGGGCCCTGGAGCGCTGCCGCGAGCTCCGGCGGGTGCTCCACCGCTGCGTCGTGGCGCTGGTCTCCGGGCGAGGGGTCCCCGCTGCGCTCGAGCGGCTGAACCCTTATCTGCACCTCGCGCTGGCGCACCTGGTGCTCGAGCCGGCCGGACCGAAGACCACCGAGGTCCGCGCCGGGTGGTCAGGGTTCGAGGAATCGCTCGACGGGCCGATGTGGCCCGTGGTGTGGGACGCGGTCCAGCTTCTTCTCTCTCCGGAGTCCGAGCGCCTGCGCGTCTGCGGCGGCGAGAATTGCGGCTGGGTGTATGTCGACCGGAGCCGGAACGGGCTCCGCCGGTGGTGCGAGATGGAGACCTGCGGGACGACCGCGAAGAACCGGCGGCGCGGGCGAAGACCACGCCAACCACGTGCCTGAGCCGCGTCCGGGATGGCGGTGTAAGGTCGCGGCCATGCGCTTGGAGCCCGGCGCCCGACTGGGACCCTACGAGGTCGTCGCTCTCCTCGGGGCTGGCGGGATGGCCGAGGTCTACCGGGCCAGGGACATCCGCCTCGGGCGGGAGGTGGCGGTCAAGGTGGTCTCCGAGGAGCTCGGCGCGGACGGAGCATTCGTCGAGCGCTTCGAGCGGGAAGCCAGGCTGGTCAGCTCGGTCAATCATCCCAACGTGGTCGCCCTCCATGACGTGGGCGTCCACGACGGCAAGCCATACTTCGTCACCGAGCTGCTCCAGGGAGAGACGCTCCGGACCCGACTGGGGAAGGGCGCCGTGCCGCTTCCCACCGCCCTCGCCTGGGCGACGCAGATGGCCGAGGGTCTGGCGGCGGCGCACGAGCGAGGCATCGTCCACCGAGATCTCAAACCGGAGAACGTGCTGGTGACCCGCGACGGGCACGTGAAGCTGCTCGACTTCGGCATCGCCAAGGTGATTGCCGCGGCACACGAGCCAGCCGTCCCGAGCGACACCAGTCCGCGCGACCTCCTGAGCGAGACCGTGGCCTCGGGGGGCGTGAAGACCGGAACCGGAATCGTGATCGGCACGCCCGGCTACATGTCACCAGAGCAGGTGCGGGGCGACCCGGTCGACGCCCGGACTGACCTCTTCAGCCTCGGCGCGGTGCTGTACGAGCTCCTGGCGGGCCGGCGGGCCTTCCCCGGCGCTTCGGCCGTGGAGAGCGGATACGCCATCCTCCATCACGACCCCGAGCCGCTTCCGGCCACCATTCCCCCGAACGTGGCTCAGGTCGTCGGTCGGTGTCTGGAGAAGGATCCGGGCCGCCGGTTCCAGTCGGCGCGGGACCTGGCCTTCCACCTCGAGGCGCTCCGTGCGCCCACGTCGAGCACGACGCCGGCGATCGCGAGCCCCGAGCTGCGTGGGCGCCGCTGGTGGATCTGGGTGGCCACGGCGGTCGGTCTGGTCACGCTCGCCGCGGTGATCCGGGCCGTCGACTCTGGGTGGAAGCTCGCGCCGGCGCTCGGAAAGCGCGCCGAGACGGACCGGTCGGGCGCCCAGCGAGCCGGTGTCACGCCGTCGATCGCCGTGCTGCCCTTCGTGAACCTCAGCTCGGACAAGGAGCAGGAGTACTTCTCCGACGGAGTCACCGAGGAGCTCCTCGATGCGCTGGCCCGGGTGAGGGGGCTGAAGGTGGCGGGCCGAACCTCGTCGTTCCAGTTCAAGGGAAAGAACCAGGACGCCCGTACGATCGGAGAGGCGCTCGGCGTCGCAAACCTCGTCGAGGGCTCGGTCCGGAAGCAGGGAAACCGGGTTCGGATCACTGCTCAGCTCATCCAGGCCGAGGATGGGTTCCACCTCTGGTCCCACACCTTCGAGGGCGACCTAACGAACGTCTTCGACCTCCAGGAGCGGATCGCGCGCGCCATCACGGACGAGCTCCGGGTCGTGCTCCAGGGAGATCAGCGTCAGCGGCTGGTCCCCGTCGCCACGAGGAACCCCGAGGCCCATGCGCTCTATCTCCAGGCCAGCGCGATCTTCACGCGGCGGGACGGCGCGCGGTTCCCGGATGGGATCGCCCAGCTCGAGCAGGCGCTGCGACTCGACCCCAGCTACGCCCGGGCAGCGGGTCGGCTCGGCGCGATGTGGGTGCTCATGCCGGTCTACCGGCCCGCTGACCTCAACTCCGCGCTGGATGGAGCCGAGAAGGCAGCGCATCGCGCCATCGAGCTGGATCCATCCCTCGCCGAGCCTCAGGCCGTGCTCGCCCTCGCGTTCGAGGAGCGCCGGCAATACGTGAAGGCCAAGGCCGCCTTCCTGCGCGCGCTGGAGCTGGATCCGGACGATGTCACGGCCAATTTCTGGTTCGCGACGAGCCTGATCTGCAAGGGCCACGTCCGGGAGGGGAGTGCGCTCCTGGATCGGATGCTGAGCATCGACCCGATGTATCCCAACGGCCTGCACTGGCGTGCGATCAGCGCGTTCTCCGCCGGAGACCTCGACCTCGCGGAGCGGTTGGCCCGCCGCGCCCGGGACGTCGGACTGGCGCACGTGGGACTCGGCCTCTCCTACGTCGCCGAGGCGCGAGGTCAGCGCGAGGAGGCCCTCGCGCAGCTGACCTCGGCGCTGACCGCGCTGGGGCAGGACCTTCCGGCAGGCACGGCCGAGGACATTGCCCGCGGCGCCCTGGGCGACGTCCGCGCACGCGATCAGGCGCTGAGCAAGATCGAGCGCCATCTCGCCACGCACTCCTCCGCGGTGAGCGGAGTGGCGCCTTACGGGCTGATCCGACTGGGTCGCCCGCGAGAAGGGCTCGAGGTCCTCGCCCGGGGTCTCACCGGGAATGACGCCCTCGTCCTCCCGTTGTTCTGGACCCCGTACGGGCGCGCGGTGCGGACCCTGGCCGAGTTCCCCGACGCTGCCCGTCGGATCGGTCTGGTGGAGTTCTGGGAGCAGCACGGTCCGCCGGACATGTGCCAGCGGGTCCAGCCGGGGAAATACGTCTGCCAGTGACCCCGGTCAGCTCCGGGTCTTTCCGAGCTTCAGCACGTGATCGACGAGCGGGTCGTAATCCTCCTCGCGGATGACGTTCCTCCACGAGGGCATCCGGGTCCCGGGCCGGATGCTCTGCGCGTCCTGGATCCAGAGCTTGAGCGTCTCCCGCGTGGGGTAGTGCTCCGCGGCCTGGCGCAGATCGGCGATCCCGATTCCATCGTCGCCGTGACAGGAGACGCAGCCGTAACGCTCGTAGAGCGCCTTGCCGTCCGTCTTCGCCGCCGCGGAGGGAGAGGGCGGCGGGGGCCTCGGGACGGCGTGCCGGAGGGGCGGGACGGTTCGCAGGTACGCGTGGATCGCCGCGCCCTCCTCGTCCGTCAGGTCGGGAAACAGGCCCATCGGGTAGCGGATGAGGGTTCGGTCGGGCCGGAAACCGGTCCGGAGCGCGGTCACGAGATCGCGCTCGGACCAGCGGCCGATCCCGGTCTCCTGGTCCGGGGTGATGTTCGTGGTGGGGACGGTGTGCCGGTGCAGGTCGAGCATCGGGTTTCCTCCCCCCAGGTAGCCGGCCGACTTCTCGGGCTCGGCGACGTTCATCGTCTTGAAGTCCGCCGAGTGGCAGCCGTAGCACTCGAGCGCGAACACCAGGTAGCGCCCGTGAGCGACGCGATCGGTGACCGGCGGCGCGACGATGGGGCGCTCGGGGTAGGGGAGCTTCTTGAACACGGTGTGGCAGAGGAGCTTGGTGAGGAACGACGGCTGCGCGACCCCGGGTGGGTCCCGGTCCGACGCCTCGACCATCGGATCATCCGAGCGCATGAAGGCGATGATCGACGCCAGGTCCTCGTCGGAGATGTGGGGCAGCTTGGCCATGTACGGCGGCGTGTACCGGCCGTCGCGCTTCACTCCGGTACGGATCAGGTAGGCCAGCTCGGCGTCGGTCCAGCTGCCGATTCCCTTGGTGGGGTGACGGGTGATGTTGGGCGAATAGATGACGCCGAACTCGGCCGGCGCGTCGATCATCAGCTTGCCGGTGAGCTGGCGCGTGGTCGGGTCCAGGTGACAGTTGGCGCAGAGAGCGCTGGCCAGCTTCTTCCCCCGGGCGATGCGCTCGGGCGTGGGATCGGCGCGGAAGGCGACCTTCTCGACGGGGTACCTGGGAATGCCGTCGATCTGGACGTAGAGGAGGAAGCCGCCGACGAGCACCACCACGGCGGCGAGGACGAGACCGAGGATCTTGAGGGCGCGGCGCATCCGGGAGGCGCGGTATAGACCAGGAGGCCGACTCCTGGCTCACTCCAGTGAAACAACCGCCCGGGTCGTCGATCCAAGTCACCGGACACTGCCTCGCCCCGCCTTCCCCCTCGACGGCCTGCCTCGTGCGATGACCGCGGTCATGCAAGCGCTCCACATCACCTCCCACGGGCCTCCGGTTTCGCTCCGGGCCACGGACGTCCCGGAGCCCGCGCGAGCGCCGGACCAGGTCCGCATCGCGGTCGAGGCCGCCGGCATCAATCCCAGTGACGTCCTCAGCCTCGAGGGCCGCTTCCCCCACGCGGTCCTGCCTCGCATCCTCGGCCGCGACTTCGCCGGGCGGGTGGTGGAGGGGCCGGCCGAGCTCGTGGGCGCCGCCGTGTGGGGCACGGGCGGCGACCTGGGCATCACCCGGGACGGAACCCACGCCGAGCAGCTGGTTCTCCCGGCCGCTGCGGTGTCGCGGCGACCCTCGAACCTCACCCCCGAGCAGGCCGCGAGCGCGGGGGTGCCGTTCACCACCGCCTGGACCTGCCTGGTGGACGCCGCGCACGTCCAGGCCGGTGAGACGGTGGTGGTCTCCGGCGCGGTGGGGGCGGTGGGCTGGGCCGCCGTCGAGCTGGCCTCCGCGCTCGGGGCCCGGGTCATCGCCCTGGTGAAGGATGCGACGCAGGCGGCGCGCGTCGATCCCGCCCGGGTGGCCGGGGTGGCTCGGTCGGATCTCGCCAATCTCCCGGCGGTGGTCCGCGAAGCGACCGGCGGCGCGGGCGCTCAGGTCGCCCTGAGCGGAGTGGGCAGCCCGATCTTCGCGGCGCTACTGGAGAGCCTGGGGCCGGGCGGCCGGCTCTGCGTGTACTCGGCCGCCGCCGGACCCGAGGTGACGCTCAATCTCTTCGATTTCTATCGCCGGCGACTCGCCCTGCTCGGTATCAATACCGCCATCTTCACCGTGGCCGACAGTGCACGCATCCTCGACCAGCTCAGGCCTCTCTTCGACGGCGGTCGAGTCCGGCCCCATCCATCGATCGACTCTCATCCACTCTCGGAGGCTGCGCGCGCGTACGCGCTGGTCGCCGGAGGCTCGGCGAGCAAGGTGGTCCTCGTTCCCCGGCCTGCCTCCGGGCGTTGAGGACCACCCAGCAGCCCGCGTCATCGACGGCGCGCGCCGCTGCAACTGCCCCGGGAGGCCCGCGGGGGAGGTATAGGGGAGCCACGCGGAGGAGGGTCCCATGGCCGAGTACGTCGTCGCCGGTGCGACCGGGCACGTTGGATCAGTGGTCGCCCAGGCGTTGCTGGACAGCGGGCGGAAGGTCCGGGTGATCGCCCGTGACCCCCACAAGGCCGAGCGCTGGAAGAAGCGCGGGGCGCACGTGGGCCAGGTGGATCTGTCCAACGTCCACGATCTGCTCAATGGACTCCGGGGGACCGAGGCTGCGTTCCTCCTGCTCCCGTCCTTCCCGCCGAACACCACCGGCGTCCGGGGAAAGGCGAAGAAGATCATCGACGCCCTGGTGCACGCGATCTCCGGGACGGACGTGAAGCACGTCGTCTTCCTCTCCTCCGTCGGCGCGCAGCACGCGGACGGGACCGGGCCCGTGGTTCTGCTGCACGACGCCGAGCAGGAGCTGCGGACCCTCAAGACGCCGGTGACCTTCCTCCGGGCTTGCTACTTCATGGAGAACTGGGGTCCGGCGCTCCCCGACGCCAAGGAAGGGCTGCTCAATACCTTCCTCCCGGCGGAGCTGAAGTGGAACCACATCTCCACCCACGACGTGGGGCAGACCGCCGCCCGTCTGGTGCTCGAGCACCCCAAGGCGCACCGGGTGGTGGAGCTCTCCGGTCCCGAGGAGGTGGGTCCGGCGGACGTCGCCCGGGTGCTCTCGAAACTCCTGGAGACCGAGGTCGAGCCGCTGGAGGAGCCACTCGACCAGGTGGCGGAGGCCTTCACCGGGATGGGCTTCTCGCCCGAGCTCGCGCAGATGTACCAGGGGCTCTACCAGGGCATCGCCTCGAAGCGCCTCTCGTTCGAGCACCCGGAATCGGTCGTCCGGGGGAAGGACACCCTGGAGCAGACGCTCCAGGCGATGCTGGCCAAGCTCTAGGTCAGGGCGGCCGCCGTCGAGGTCCAGGTCAAAGTCGTCAGGCGGGCTATCGTCGGCGCCGTCAGGGCGGCCGCGCTCAGCGTTCGACTGCGGCGAAGGGGAGCCACTTCTCCCGCGCGGGCGCCGGGGTGAGCAGGCTCACCACCACCAGCGAGACCACCGAGACCAGCAGCGCGGGGAAGATCGCGTCCCGGGCGAGCCAGCTCGCGGGCAGAAACGTCGAGCGGTGGGCCTCCAGCGCGATCTGCTGGAGGTTCCAGACGATGGTGATCGCGGTGCCCGCCAGGATGCACACCACCGCCCCGGCGGCGGTGGCGCGCCGCCAGAAGAACGCGGCGAGCACCACCGGGGTGATGGCCGCCGCGTACACCGTGTAGGCGTAGAGGGACATCGCGAGGATGGACTCGCTCACCGTGCCCTGCAGCAGCGCGAAGAGGCCCAGCACGCCGATCAGCACCCGCGACATTCGGAGCACCGCCCGGTCCGAGGCCCCGGGGTTCACGAACCGGGTGTACACGTCGTTGACCAGGTTGGTGGCCGGGGAGAAGAGGTAGTTGTTCGCGGTCGAGATGACCTTGGCGAAGACGGCTCCCACGAGGATGGCTCCCACCAGCGACGGGACGCCGTTCCGGGCCGTGTAGGGGATGATCTCCCGCGGCTTCACCGCCGGGTCGTGGAGGAACAGCGCCGCCCCGAGCACGGCGATGGCGACGATGAGGATCTCGAGGAGCACCGTCCCCCCGAGCCAGAAGACCACCGAGAGCCGCGCGTCGCGCTCGCTCCGGGCGCTGAAGAACTTCTGGTAGATGCTCTGGTTGCCCATCAGGAGCAGCATGGTTGGGACGAGGAGCTCCATCGCGCGGACGAACCCGCCGCCCGCGCCGCCGAACTTCCCGAAGGGCTGGAAGTACTCGGGAGGGAGCGCGGCGTGGAACCCGCTCCAGCCCCCCACACGGGCCAGCAGGAACGGGACAGAGAGCAGTGCCGCGACGGTGGTGAGGCTGCCGATGACCACGTCCATGTAGGCCACCGAGGCCATGCCGGCGAGCGCGGTGAAGAGGACGACGAAGACCGCGATGATGACCATCCCCAGCGCATGCTCCTTTCCCGCGGAGAGGCCGAAGGTCTCGCGCGCGACGACGTCGAGGCCGGGGAAGATGATGTGCAGGATGTCGCCGCCACCCTTGAACTGGTACGAGGCGATGGCGGTGAAGGCGAAGAGGATCGCCGTCGCTCCGAGGATCCGAGCCCAGACGTCGTAGCGGGTCTCGAGCAGGTCGGGGATGGTGAACCGGGCGAACTTCCTCGCCCGCGGCGCGATGAAGAAGATGACCAGGAGCCCGCACCAGCCGCCCGCGCCCTGCCAGAGGGCGGCGAAGCCGTTCCGGAACGCGTTCTCCGCTCCGGCGAAGAGCGAGCCCGAGCCGATCCACGAGGCGAGGAGGGTGAACACCAGGACGTACCAGGGGAGGGTGCGTCCGGCGACCAGGTAATCGGCCTTGGTTCGCGTCTTCCGGACCTGGCTCAGGCTCACCGACAGCAGCGCGAGGACGATGAGCGCGAGGACCAGCGCGTAGACGTTCATGGGGCCGCGGAGCCTAGCGCCTCACCGCTCTGGCGCGGTGGAAAGGTCGTCAGTCCGGCAGCTCGATGCGCTCGAAGATCCCCTCGTACCGGACCACGAGATCGGAGCCGTCCAGCTCGAGGCGTGCCCGGAACGCCACGTCCTCTCCGTGCAGGCTTTCGTAGAGGTACTCCCGCGGCGAGAGACGGGTGTAGCGCTGCCGGAGCGGTTCCACCGTGAGCTCGGGAAAGCGGACCCAGGCAGCGGTGAGCTCGGCCTGCGCTCCCACCCCGAGCGCCACCCGGCGGATGGCGGAGGTGTTGGTCGACGGGGTCAGCCCGAGGTCGACGTCGAGCGCCCCGCGGCAGTTCTCGATCTCGCGGTCGCCGTCGAACCAGCGGCCCGACGGTTCGCGGCGCAGGGCGAGAGACCGGGTGCCGCCGGCCTCACGGACCGAGGCCTCCGCGCGAACGGTGGCCCAGGAGCCGTCGAAGACGACGCGGTAGCTGGCCTCCCACGCCGGAAGACCGTCGACCCTCACCTGCCCCTCGAAGCTACGACCGTCCTCGCGGAAGTCCTCGACCCCAGGAACGTCGAGCCGCCTCCATGTCCGTCGATGGATCAACGTCCAGCCGCCTCACTGGGGGCAGGGCGCGCCCGCGTCAGACCAGCGCTTGAACGCCGCGACGAACTCGGCGTGCGGGACGCTCACCGGTCGCCGTCCGAACCCGGGCGACCAGCCCCAGAGGACGAGGGGATCGCTGCTCACGTGCTGGAGCAGGCCGGCCATGTCCTTGTGACCGTTCCGCTGCGGGTCCTTGAGCTGCTCGCAGAGCTCCCTCGAGCTCCGTCCGACGAAGACCATCTTCATCTCCGGAGGAGGGAGGTGCCAGTCGGTGGCGACGCCGGGCGGCTGGTGGGGACCGTAGCTGTCGGGAGCGTTGGCCTTGCCGTGGCAGGCGCTGCACTCGGCGCCGGGCAGTCCGTGGCCCGTGGGGCCGCGCTGCACGTTCATCGCGTGCACGAAGCCCTGGTCGGTCTGGAGCGGCTGGTCGATGGCCGGATGGCAGTTCTGGCACCGCGGATCCTGGAGCACCGCACGGACGGTCTCGAACGCGGCAAGGGGGGCCTGCGCACTGGCCGGCGCGGCCGCGGCTGCCATGGGGACCGGCGTCGCCGGCGCGGGGCCCTCCGAGTGTGAGCAGCCGGCGAGGACGAGGCTGGAGATCAGGATCAGGCGCATGAGGGGTTCAGGCCAGACGGAAGGGAAGGGTGCGGAGCCGCTTCCCGGTGAGGGCGAACACCGCATTGCCCACGGCGGGTGCGATGGGCGGCGTCCCCGGCTCGCCGATGCCACCCATCTTCGCGCCGCTCTTGATGATGTGGACCTCCACGGTGGGCATCTCGTCGATCCGGAGCACCTGGTAGTCGTGAAAGTTGCTCTGCTCGACACGCCCCTCGCGGAAGGTGAGCTGGCTGTGCAGCGCCGCGGCCAGCCCGAAGGCGATGCCGCCCTGGATCTGCGCCTCGATCCCCAGAGGATTGATCGGCTGACCGCAGTCGACCGCGCACACCACCCGGTGGACCCGGATGTCGCGCTCCGGCTCGATCGAGACCTCGGCGACCTGGGCGACGATGCTCCCGAACGACTCGTGGAGCGCGAGCCCCCTCGCACGGCCCGGGGCCGGGGCCCGACCCCAGCCGGCGTTCTCCGCGGCGGTCTTCAGGACCTTGGCGTGGCGGGGGGAGCGCTTGAGCATCTCCAGCCGGAAGGCGAGCGGGTCCTTCCCCGCGGCGTGCGCCAGCTCGTCCAGCATGGACTCGACGACGAAGGCGGTGTGGCTGTTGCCGACCGAGCGCCACCAGAGGACCGGGATCGGCCGGCGCGGGGAGTGGAGCGTCACCCTCCGCGCGGCCACCCCGGCCAGGTAGGCCGAGTCGTTGATCCCCTCGATCGAGGTCTCGTCGATGCCGTTCTTGACCATCATCGCCTCGAACGGGGTGCCGGCGAGGATCGACTGGCCGACGACGGTGTGCTTCCAGGCGACGGGGCGTCCCTTGCCGTCGAGTGCTGCCTCGACGCGGTGGTGGTACGCGGGCCGGTAGTAGCCGCCCCGGATGTCGTCATCGCGCGTCCACATCACCTTGACCGGCACGCCGGCGGCCTTGGTCACCTCGGCCGCCTCGCGGGCGAAGTCCGAGACGGGCGTGGCCCGGCGGCCGAACCCACCGCCGAGGAAGGTGGTGTGGATGTTCACCTGCTCCGGCTTCAGCCCCAGGACCTGCGCGACGACCTGCTGGTCCATCGTCTGGAACTGGGTGCCGATCCACACGTCGCAGCGGTCGCCCTCGCGCTTGACGGTGCAGTTGAGCGGCTCCATCGGGGCATGGGCGAGGTACGGGACCTCGTAGTCCGCCTCGAGGCGCTTCGCGCCCTTTCCCAGGCTCGCCTCCACGTTGCCCTTCGACACGGCGACCGCGCCGTCGGTACGGGACAGGGCCAGAGCCTCGGCCCGCATCTTCTCCGTGTCCATCCCGGCGAAAGATCCAAGGTCCCAGTCGGTCTTGAGGGCAGCGCGACCAAGGCGCGCCGACCAGGCGTTGGTGGCAATCACCGCCACGCCGCTCGGAACCTGGACCACCTGCTCCACCCCGGGGACCTTCCGGGCCTCGGTGGCATCGAAGGACCGGAGCGTCCCTCCGAACACCGGGGACCGCGACACCAGCGCCGTCCGGAGCCCGGGGAACTGGACGTCGATGCCGAACACCGCCCGTCCGGTGATCTTCTCCGGGGAGTCGAGCCGGCGCACCGGCTTGCCGATCGAGGTCCACTTCTCCGGGGGCTTGAGGTTGACCTTGGTCGGGGCGGGGAGGGCGCGGGCGTGCTCGGCGAGCTGTCCGAACGAGGCCCGGCGGCTCCCCCCGATGACGTATCCGTTCTCCACCCGGAGCTTGGCCGCGTCGGTCTTCCACTCCTCGGCGGCGGCACGGACGAGGAGCTCCCGGGCCAGCGCGCCCACGGTCCGGTACCGGTCGTACTCCGACCAGGTGCTGGTCGACCCGCCGGTCATCTGCATCCCGAACCCGGTGTGGGCGTAGGCCGGATGAGCCGGGGCGTGCTCGACGCGGATCTTCGACCAGTCGCAGCCCAGCTCCTCGGCGACCAGGAGGGGGAGGGTGGTCCAGATGCCCTGGCCCATCTCGGAGTGCGAGAGGAGGACGGTCACCGTGTCGTCGGTCCCGATGCGGAGGAAGGCGTTGGGCGAGGGCAGCGGCTTCGGCTTCCTGGCCGGGCCCGCGAGGAGCGCCTCGGCCCGTCCGGGAATGACGAAGGCGATGATCAGGCCGGTGCCGGAGGCGGCCAGCAGCTCGCGGCGGGAGATGGCGCGCATGGCTACGCCCCTCCCTTGAGCTCGGCTGCGCGGTGAACGGCGGCCCGGATGCGCTGATAGGCGCCGCAGCGGCAGATGTTGCCCGACAGGGCGGCGTCGATGTCCGCGTCGGTCGGCTTGGGGTTGGTGGTGAGGAGTGCGGCGGCGGTCATGATCTGCCCCGGCTGGCAGTAGCCGCACTGGACGACGTCGACCTCCGCCCACGCGCGCTGGACCGGGTGCGAGCCGTCGGACGAGAGCCCCTCGATGGTGGTGACCGCACGGCTTCCGACCGCTGCCACCGGGGTGGAACATGCCCGGACGGCCTTCCCGTCGAGGTGAACCGTGCAGGCTCCGCACTGGGCCATCCCGCAGCCGAACTTCGTCCCGGTGTAGCCCAGCACGTCGCGAAGCACCCACAGGAGAGGCATGTCCGACGGTGCGTCGACCTCTCGTTCCCGGCCGTTGACGAGGAGCTTCATCTCCGAGCCCTCCTGCCCGTGGTGAGCGGCGAGCCTTTAACGGAGGGCCGGCGTCTCGCCAGCTGGGAATTGTGAAGATGGCCGAAACAGCCCATCAAGCAATACTGGTGCGGAGCGCTCCCAGGGCCTGATCGACTTCCGCCTCGGTGTTGAAGATGGCCGCCGAGAGCCGGGCGTAGACGTTGGCGTAGGGGCTGGTGCTGGCGACGATCTTCTTCGAGAGGAGTGCCTTCACCACGTCCTCGGGCTTCTTCCCCGCGACCTCGAAGCAGCAGATGCCAGCCGAGAGGGCCGGATCGCGCGGCGTGTGGAGGGTCACGCCCTTCATGCTCGCGAGCCCGTCCTTGATGCGGCCGTTGAGCTCGGCGACCCGCGCGGCGACGCGGCTGCGCCCCATGGACTGCGCCATCTTGAACGCGGCGACCGTCGCCCACTGGTGCTCGTAGGCCTGGAAGCCACCGGGGGTCATCCGCCGGGCGCTGGTGGGCGTGCGCTCGGGGCGGTTCTCGATCCAGGCCTCGTACTGCTCCAGGTCCGAGAAGCTCGGGATCACCGGACGGAGACGTGCCCAGGCGTCCGGCCGCGCCCAGACGAGCCCGGTGCCGCGCGGGCCGTAGATCCACTTGTGGGTTCCGGCGGAGAAGTAATCCGCGCCCATCTCGGCGACGGTCTCGTCGACACAGCCGAGGCCGTGGACGCCGTCCACGACGAGGAGGATCCGGTCCTGGGCGTCTCGTTTCTGGTTGAGCTCGGCGAGCGCCCTGGAGATGGCACGGACCGGGAGCCGGATGCCGGTCTGCGAATGCACCCAGGTGATGCCGACGACTCGCGTCGCCGGACGGACCGCGCTGCGGATCCGGCTGACGATCTCGTCCACGCTGGCCTTCGAGGCCTGGGTGAAGAGGGGAATCTTCCGGTAGGTCGCGCCGGAGCGCTCGGTGGCGAACCGGATCGACTCGTGGTGGACCACGTGGTCGTGCTCGGTGCAGAGGACCTCCTGCCCGGGCTTGAGCGGGAGGCCGTGGTAGATCAGCGCGAGGCCGGTGGTGGTGTTGGGGGTGAGGCAGACCTCGTCGGGCTTTCCCCCGAGGTACGCCGCGGCGGCCTCGCGGACCCGGCTCTGGACGTTGTCCGACTCGGCCTCGAACAGCCCCTGCTCGGTGGTGAGGAAGGGGTTCTCGTCGAGGGTCGTCCGCCAGGCGTCGATCGCGTCGCGGACCGGCGCGGGGTGTGTGGAGATGTAGAACCCTGCGAAGTGGAGGTACCTCGGGTCGAGGCGGAACTGGCTGCGGACGGTCTTCCAGTCGTCCAGCTTGGGGGTGGCCGGGGTGGCGGCCTCGAGCGCGGCGAGGAGTCGTCCCGGGGCGAGCAGGACACCGGCCGCGACTCCCTGGGAGGCAAGGAACGCACGGCGTGAGAGGGCCATCGGGACCTCCGCAGCGGGGTAGGGCGGGCGACTCTACGCCGGTTCCCCCCACCTTGCCTCACCTGTGGGGTTCGCCCGAGGTCTGCGCCTGCGGACCGCACACAGGGGCCCCCGCGGCCGACAGGCCCTCGATCGAGCAGGGCCACAGGAGGGCTGGCAAACTATCGGCAGTTGACCCTTCTGCAGAAAGTCGCAGCGCGCTTGCGCGCGCTGCTGTCGGCGGACACCGACCAGGCACTGGTTCGCGCGCGCAGCTCCGGCGAGGTGCTGGTCGGAGCGATGCGCCTCGGACTGATCATGACGATCGTGGTCACGAACACGATCTTCGATCCGAGTGTCGTGACACACCCGTTGGGGGTCACGCTGACCTTCGCCGCGCCGCTCTATGCGCTGGCGATGCTCTTCCTCGCTTACCGCGTGCAGGGGTCGTGGATCTCATGGGCAAGCTGCGCTGTCGACGTGACACTGATCACCCTCACGCTCAGCCTGTTCGTGGTCAACGGAAAGCCCATGGGAGCGATCAACAATCGCTTCCTCTTCGAGACCTACGCTTTCGTGGCGATCAACTCCACGCTCCGGTTCGACTGGCGGCTGTGCGCCTTCACCAGCGCGCTCGCCGTTCTCCAGTACGTCGGCCTAAGCTACTACGTCGCAGCGCACTGGGATCTCCTGAGCCTGACCAGCGAGGAGTTTGGGAACTTTGCTCCCCGGTCGCACGTCTTCCGGATCATCGTTCTGATCGGAGTAGGTGCCACGACGGTCGCTGCCGCGAAGTGGGCTCGCCATCTCAGACTCATGGTCGGTACCGACCACCTGACTGGTCTGTCTCAGCGGCGTCCCTTCCTGGAGCGGATCGAGGAAGAGCTCGCACGCTCGGGCGAGCGCTCCACGCTGAGCATCGCGTTATTCGATGTCGACGAGTTCAAGCGCTTCAACGATCGCTTCGGGCACCTCGCGGGGGACCGCGCCCTCCAGCTGCTCGCCCAGCGGCTACGGAAGCTCGTCCGCACGACGGACCTCGTGGCCCGCTTCGGAGGGGAAGAATTCGTCGTCGCCTTTCCCCGGATGGATGTTGCCCGGGCTGCCCGCCGGGTGAATGAGCTGCGCGCCGACCTCGCGCAGGTCTCCCTGCCAACGACTGAGGGAGTACAACATCTCACTGTCAGTGCTGGCGTGGGAAGCTGGCCGGAGGACGGTCAGACGTTCGATGAGGTTCTCGGCAGGGTGGACGAGCGCCTCTACGAGGCCAAGCGGACCGGCCGTAATCGCATCGTCGGCCCGGAGGCTGCTCTCCGCTCCGTGCAGGACGCCTGAAGCCCTCCTTCCCTTCCGGCGGAGGACCGGTGCGCCTACACCCTTGCCTACTTTCGGACCTTGTGTTGCTATGTCGCCTCTTTCGAGAGGGTTCTCACGGACCCGTACGCAGAGGGGGCAGCCATGGCACGTTTCATTGCGGCTCTGAAGCGAGTGACGCAGTCACCAGCACTCCACCGGGTGGCGCTGACCCTGCTCGTCCTTTCGCCACTCTCCCGGGGCGGCTGCAACTAGGGCCGCTCGTTTCACTGGAGAGATGCTGGTGCGGTGTTGACCGATCGACCGGTCGGCAACTGCTTGCGCCGGCACCGTGGGGGTGCTAGGTAGCGCGCCCCTTCGTCGCAGCAGTTCTGTGACAACCAGGAGCATCGAGGGACACCGGGCGGCCCCCTGGCTGGGGACCTCTCGGCCGTCACGGCAGTCGAGGACGACAGAAGAATGGCGACTCAGAAGATTCGCATCCGGCTCAAGGCGTACGACTCGAAGCTCCTGGATCAGTCTGCAGGAGAGATCGTCGAGACCGCCCGGCGCACAGGCGCCCGGGTCGCGGGACCGATCCCTCTGCCGACCCGCATCAACAAGTTCACCGTGCTCCGCAGCCCGCACGTGGACAAGAAGAGCCGGGAGCAGTTCGAGATCCGCACCCACAAGCGGCTCCTCGACATCCTCGAGCCCACCCAGCAGACGCTGGACGCACTCATGAAGCTCGATCTGTCGGCCGGCGTCGACGTCGAGATCAAGAGCTAAGCCATGGCCAAGTTCGACGTCGTCGATCTGGATAGGAAGAAGGTCCGCGAGATCGAGCTCTCCGACGCGGTGTTCGGCGCCGAGCCGAATCCGAACCTCTTCTACGAGGTCTCCAAGTTCCAGCAGATCAACCGCCGCCGCGGCACCGTGGGGGTGAAGAACACCTCCCTGGTCAGGGGCGGCGGCAAGAAGCCCTACAAGCAGAAAGGCACCGGCCGCGCCCGCCAGGGCTCCATCCGCGCCAGCCAGTGGGTCGGCGGCGGCAAGGCCATGGCCCCCAAGGCCCGCGACTACAGCTACCGCCCGCCCAAGAAGGTCCGGAAGGGCGCGCTGTGCGCCGCGCTGTCGCTCCGGGCCCGGGAGAAGGCCCTGGTCATCGTCGACACCTTCAACCTCGAGTCGACCAAGACCAAGGCCACCCTGGAGCTGCTCACCAAGCGGCTCAAGCTCCAGAACGCCCTGGTGGTGGACGAGCGGAAGAACACGCTGCTCCACCGCACGGTGCGGAACCTGGCCGACTTCGACGTGCTCCCGCCCGAGGGCCTGAACCTCGAGTCGCTCCTCAAGCACAAGGCGGTGGTCCTCTCGTCGGCGGCGGCCCAGGCCCTCAACACGTCGCTGGAGGCCCGCTGATCATGCTGGTCACCGACGTCATCAAGGGCCCGCTCATCACCGAGAAGCTGGACAAGGCCCGCGAGAAGTTCCGGCACTACAGCTTCCTCGTCGACCGGGACGCCACGAAGCACGACGTGGCCCGGGCGGTCCAGACGCTCTTCAACGTCCACGTCGAGGCGGTCCGGACCACCATCATCCGCGGCAAGGTGAAGCGGGTGGGACGGAGCATGGGCAAGCGCCCCAACTACAAGAAGGCGATCGTCACCCTGAAGGAAGGCGACAAGATCGACCTGTTCGAGGGAGGCGTGGTCTGACATGGGCATCAAGAAGTACAAGCCGACCTCGGCCGCCCGTCGCCTGACGACGGTCTCTGACTTCGCGGACATCACCCGGGACCGGCCGGAGAAGTCCCTCACCGAGGCGATGAAGCGCTCGGGCGGGCGCAACGTCCACGGCCACATCACCCGGCGGCACCAGGGCGGCGGCCACAAGCGCCGTTACCGGACCATCGACTTCAAGCGCCGCGACAAGGACGGCATCCCGGCCAAGGTCGCGAGCGTGGAGTACGACCCGAACCGGTCGGCCAACATCGCGCTCCTGCACTACGCGGACGGCGAGAAGCGCTACATCCTCGCGCCCCTGGGCCTCACCGTCGGTGACACCCTGTTCGCCGGCGCCGAGGCCGACATCCGGCCCGGCAACGCGCTCCCCCTGGGGAGCATCCCGGTGGGCACCACCATCCACAACGTGGAGCTCAAGCCAGGCCGTGGCGCCCAGATGATCCGCTCGGCCGGCAGCTCCGGGCAGCTGATGGCGAAGGAGGGCGGCTACGCCCAGGTCCGGCTGCCCTCGGGGGTCGTGCGCAAGGTGCTGCTCGAATGCCGGGCCACCATCGGCCAGCTGGGCAACGTCGAGCACGACATCATCCGCATCGGGAAGGCGGGCAAGAGCCGCTGGCTGGGCATCCGGCCCACCGTCCGCGGTCTGGCCATGAACCCCGTCGACCATCCGCACGGCGGTGGCGAGGGCAAGAGCGGCCAGGGCAACCCGCACCCGGTCTCGCCGTGGGGCAAGAAGACCAAGGGCCTCAGCACGCGGAAGAACAAGCGGACCGACAAGTTCATCGTCAGCGGGCGCCGGAGCGGCGTCCGGAGCCAGTAGGAGAGGCGAGCCAGTGGCACGTTCGATCAAGAAGGGCCCCTTCGTGGACGCCCACCTCCTCAAGAAGGTCGAGGACCTCATCAAGGGGAACCAGAAGAAGGTGGTGAAGACCTGGTCCCGCCGGTCCACCATCCTTCCCGAGTTCGTGGGTCACACCTTCGCGGTGCACAACGGGCGGAAGTTCATCCCGGTGTTCGTCACCGAGAACATGGTGGGCCACAAGCTGGGCGAGTTCGCGCCCACCCGATCCTTCACCGGCCACTCCGCGGAGAAGAAGGTCGCCAAGCCGGCCGCGGGCTCCGGCGGACCGAAGTGAGCGTCTGACATGGAATCGACTGCCCACCTCAGGAACTTCCGGATGTCGCCCCGCAAGATCGCGGTGGTGGTGGACCTGATCCGCGGCAAGCCCGTGGGCGCGGCCCTCAACATCCTCCGGTTCACCAAGCGCGCGGCGGCCAAGCCGGTCGCCAAGCTCATCCAGTCCGCGGTGGCCAACGCCACCGACCTCTCCAAGGGTCAGGTGGACGTGGACGCGCTGTACGTGAAGACCATCTCCGTGGACCAGGGTCCGACGCTGAAGCGGTTCATGCCGCGGGCGATGGGCCGGGCCACCCCCATCCACAAGAAGAGCAGCCACGTCCACGTGGTGCTCGCCGACACGCCCATCCGTTCGCGGAAGGCGAGGAGCTGAGACATTGGGTCAGAAGGTCCATCCCATCGGTTTCCGGCTCGGGGTCATCAAGACCTGGGACAGCAAGTGGTTCGAGCACAAGAACTACGCCCAGTGGCTCCACGAGGACATCCGGATCCGTGAGTTCGTGAAGAAGTCGCTTGGCCACGCCGGGGTCTCCAAGGTGGAGATCGAGCGGGCGGCGAACAAGGTGAAGGTCAACGTGCACACCGCACGGCCGGGCATCGTCATCGGCAAGCGCGGAGCGGGCATCGAGACGGTGAAGAAGGACCTCCAGAAGTTCACCAAGAACGAGGTCTTCCTGAACATCGTCGAGGTGCGGAAGGCCGAGACCGACGCCCAGCTGGTCGCGGAGAACATCGCCACCCAGCTCGAGCGCCGCATCGCGTTCCGCCGGGCGATGAAGAAGGCCATCCAGACCGCGATGAAGTTCGGCGCCAAGGGCATCCGCGTCGCCTGCTCCGGACGCCTCGGGGGCAGCGAGATGGCGCGCTACGAGTGGTACCGCGAGGGCCGGGTTCCCCTGCACACCCTGCGGGCGGACATCGACTACGGCTTCGCCGAGGCCAAGACCACCTACGGGAAGATCGGCTGCAAGGTGTGGGTGTGCCGCGGCGAGGTGCTTCCCACCAAGGGCGGCGGTCCCGGCATGCCGGTGGTCGGAGGACGTTGAGAGAGAGCCATGCTTCAGCCTGCACGCACCAAGTACCGCAAGATGCAGAAGGGCCGGATGCCGGGGAAGGCATACCGCGGCTCGAACCTCACCTACGGTGAGTTCGGGCTGATGACCACCCAGCCCGGGTGGATCACCTCGCGGCAGATCGAGGCGGCCCGTGTCGCCATGACCCGCCACGTGAAGCGCGGCGGGAAGATCTGGATCCGCATCTTCCCGGACAAGCCCATCACCAAGAAGCCCGCCGAGACCCGGATGGGAACGGGGAAGGGCGGCGTGGAGTACTACGTCGCCGTCGTGAAGCCCGGCCGCATCCTCTACGAGATGGGCGGAATGAACGAGCAGCTGGCCCACGAGGCGCTGAAGCTCGCCCAGGCCAAGCTCCCGGTGCTCACCAGGATCGTCCACCGGGCGGATCTGTCTCTCTAAGGAGCTTTCAGGAGCTGTCAGGAAACGAGTCATGGCCACCGCCAAGGAATTGCACGATCTGACCCTCGAGGATCTGAACCGGCGCGCGGCCGATCTCCGCGAGTCGCTGTTCAAGGACCGGCTGAAGCTGCGGACCGGGGCGCTGGAGTCTCCGGCGAAGCGGACCGAGGCCCGCCGGGACCTGGCGCGGATCCTCACCGTCATCACCCAGAAGGAGAAGGCCGCCGCGGCGAAGGCCTGAGGCGAGGAACGAACATGGCCGAGACCACGGAACAGACCGGCGCGTCCGAGAGCGCGAGCCACCGCGGGCGCCCCAAGACCCGCACCGGCATCGTCACCAGCAACAAGATGCAGAAGACGGTGGTGGTGACCGTGCGGCGCCGCGCCGCTCACCGGAAGTACGGGAAGATCCTGACGCTCCGCGAGAAGTACAAGGCGCACGCCGAGGATCACGACTACCCGAAGAACCCGACCCTCCACGAGGGCGACCGGGTGCGCATCGCCGAGACCCGGCCCACCAGCAAGGACAAGCGCTGGAGGGTGGTCGAGGTGCTCGAGCGCGGGACGCGCGAGTAAGGACGGAGAGCGACCATGATCCAGATGACCAGCGTGCTGGACGTCGCCGACAACTCCGGCGCCAAGAAGGTGTTCTGCATCAAGGTCCTCGGCGGCTCGAAGCGCAAGTACGCCAGCATCGGGGACATCATCGTGGTCTCGGTCCGCGAGGCGCTCCCCAACAGCAAGGTGAAGAAGGGCGACGTGGCCAAGGCGGTCATCGTCCGGACCAAGCGCGAGGTGGGGCGGCCGGACGGCAGCTTCATCAAGTTCGACGGGAACTCGGCGGTGCTGATCAACAAGGACCTGGAGCCCATCGGGACCCGCATCTTCGGCCCGGTGGCCCGCGAGCTCCGCGCCCGGAAGTTCATGAAGATCATCTCCCTCGCCCCGGAAGTGCTCTGAGGCTAGGGAAGGACGAGACGAGCAAGCCATGCAGAAGCTGAAGGTGGGCGACCTGGTCGAGGTGACGAAGGGCGCCGAGCGGTCCAACAAGGACAAGGCCACCAAGCGGGGGAAGATCCTCTCCATCGACCGCGACGCGCTCCGCGTCCGCGTCGAGGGCCTCCGCACGGTCAAGCGCCACATCCGGAAGGGCCGCGACCGGGCGAACCCCGAGGGAGGCATCCTCGAGCGGCCGGGGAGCATCGCCCTCGCCGACGTTCGGGTGGTCTGCAAGAAGTGCGACCAGTCGACCCGGGTGGGCGTGCGGGTCAACGGGGACAAGAAGGTCCGCTTCTGCAAGAAGTGCGACGCGAACATCGACTAAGCACGAGATCGACGGTGGAGGAGGCCCGACGCCCCGTCGAAGCGAGAGCGAGGACGAAGCAAGATGGCTGACGAGAAGGCAGACAAGCCGAAGACGGAAAAGAAGGCGAAGCGGAAGGGCAAGGACGAGGTCAAGAAGGCCGGCTTCTCCGCCAACATCGAGGAGGGCCTGGAGACCAAGCCCGCCCGCCTGAAGATGCGCTACCGGAAGGAGGGGGTACCGGCGCTGATGAAGGAGTTCGGGTTCAAGAACCCGAACCAGGTCCCCCGGCTGGAAAAGATCGTCATCAACATGGGTCTCGGCGAGGCCCTGGCGAACAACAAGATCCTCGAGTCGGCGGTGGACCAGCTGGGGGCCATCACCGGCCAGAAGCCGGTGGTCACCCGGGCCCGCAAGAGCATCGCCAACTTCAAGCTCCGCCAGGGGCAGGCCATCGGCGCGGCGGTCACGCTGCGCAACGACCGGATGTACGAGTTCATGGACCGGCTCGTCAACGTCGCGCTCCCCCGGGTTCGCGACTTCAAGGGCGTGTCCAGCAAGGCGTTCGACGGGAAGGGCAACTACACGCTCGGTGTTCGCGAGCAGATCATCTTCCCGGAGATCAACTACGACCAGATCGAGAAGGTGAAGGGGCTGAACATCAGCTTCGTCACCACCGCCAGGAACGATGAGCAGGGGCTGGCGCTGCTGCGCCACTTCGGCTTGCCGTTCCGCCAGTAGAGAGAACGAGACGAATGGCCAAGCTTTCCAAGATCGCCCAGGCGAAGCGCAAGCCGAAGTTCGCGGTGCGCAAGTACAACCGGTGCCCGCTGTGCGGGCGCCCCCGCGCGTTCCTGCGCAAGTTCCAGATGTGCCGGATCTGCCTGCGCAAGCGGGCGCTCCAGGGAGAGGTGACGGGGCTCATCAAGAGCTCCTGGTAGGGAAGTACAGCACGTCCGCGGCACGGACCCCCGTGTCGGCACGGCCAGGCGGCCGCGGGCGAACCAACGACGAGCCCGGCAGCGCCCTCGAGGGAGAGGGCAGCCGGACGAAGGACGAGCGAGAGGAAGTCACGACATGCCAGTGAACGATCCGGTCGGCGACATGCTGACCCGCATCCGCAACGCCTCGCGGGCGCGCCACGACAAGGTGGTCATCCCCACCTCGAAGCAGAAGGTCGCGATCGCCCGCGTCCTCCGGGAAGCGGGCTACATCGCCGATTACACCGAGCACGACACCAAGCCGCAGGGGGAGATCACCCTGCAGCTGAAGTACGGCCCGGACAAGAGCCCGGTCATCACCGGCATCCGCCGGATCAGCAAGCCGGGGCTGCGCCGCTACGTGCCGGTGCGCGACATCCGCCCAGTCCTGAGCGGACTGGGCATCAGCATCCTCTCCACCAGCCAGGGCATCCTCAGCGATGTCGAGGCCCGCAAGCAGAATATCGGCGGCGAGCTGATCTGCACGGTGTACTGACATGAGCCGAATCGGAAAGCTGGCGATCAAGCTGGAGCCCAAGGTCAAGGCCTCGGTGGCGAGCGGGGCGGTGGCCTTCGAGGGCCCCAAGGGCAAGATGAAGGTGGCGCTGCCCCAGCAGATCACCGCCGACGTCAAGGACGGGCAGATCCACGTCAACCGGCCGGACGACACCCGCGAGGCCCGCGCACTCCACGGCCTGGCCCGGAGCCTGCTGGCCAACGCGGCCAGGGGCGTGGCCAGCGGCTGGGAGCGCAAGCTCGACATCCGTGGCGTGGGCTTCCGCGCCGAGGTGAAGGGCAAGCAGATCCACTTCTCGCTCGGCTACAGCCACCCCATCGTCTTCAACCTCCCGGAGGGGGTCACCGCCGAGGTGGACAAGGTGCCCCGCACCGAGGACAGCCTCCCTACCATCGGCCTCACGCTGCGCAGCGTGGACCGCGAGGCGCTGGGAGAGACCGCGGTGAAGATCCGCGCGCTGCGTCCGCCCGAACCGTACAAGGGCAAGGGCATCAAGTACGCCGACGAGCGCGTGCGGCGGAAGGAAGGGAAGACCGGCACCGCGTAGCGGTTTCGGCAAACACCCAATCATCCAGCGGGGGAGGTCCCCATCCCTGCCGGACGGATCGAGGAAGACATGTCCAGCATCGAGCCACGACTGAAGAGGAAGGCCCGCATCCGGCGGAAGCTCTCCGGCACCACCGAGCGGCCCCGGCTCACGGTCTACAAGAGCCTGAAGCACATCTACGCCCAGGTGGTGGACGACACGACCGGGCGCACCCTGGCGTTCGCCTCGAGCCTCTCCAAGGAGCTGAAGGGCAAGGACGAGGGCGACAAGAAGGAGGACGCCAAGCGGGTGGGGCGGCTGGTGGCCGAGAAGGCGAAGGCCGCCAACGTGACCCGGGTGGTGTTCGATCGAAACGGTTTCCCGTTCCAGGGCCGCATCGCGGCCGTGGCGGAGGCGGCCCGCGAGGCCGGCCTCGAGTTCTAGGAAAGGCCAGGCGAGAGTGGCGACTCCGATCAATCCCAACGACCTCGATCTCAGCGATCGCGTGGTCAACATCAACCGCGTGGCCAAGGTGGTGAAGGGCGGCCGGCGGTTCAGCTTCTCGGCGCTGGTGGTCGTCGGTGACGGCGCCGGTCATGTCGGCGTCGGCCTGGGCAAGGCCAACGAGGTCCCCGAGGCCATCCGCAAGGGCGGCGAGAACGCGAAGAAGAACATCTTCCGGGTACCGCTCCAGGGGCACACCATCCCCCACGAGGTGCTGGGGCACTTCGGCGCCGGACGGGTGCTGCTCAAGCCGGCCGCGGAAGGAACGGGCGTCATCGCCGGCGGATCGGTGCGCGCGGTGCTCGAGGCGGCCGGCATCCGGAACATCCTGACCAAGAGCCAGGGCAGCCGGAACCCGCACAACGTTCTCAAGGCCACCGTGGCGGGCCTGAAGTCGCTGCGTTCCCCGGACCAGGTGTCGCGCCTGCGTGGCCGGGACCTCGAGTACGGCAAGGCCTGAGGGACGCCATGGGACTGCGCATCACGCTGACCAGGAGCTTCGCCGGGGCCAGCGACACCCAGCTCCGGACCATCGCCGGCCTGGGGCTGAAGAAGTTCGGCCAGGAGCGGCTCCTCCAGGACACCCCGGCCATCCGGGGGATGATCTCCAAGGTGCGCCATCTCGTGAGCCACGAGGTGGTGAAGGACACTCCGGCCAAGGCACCGCGGAAGAAGCCGCGGTTCGTGAAGGCCCGCGAGGCGGCCCGGTCGCGGCGCACCTCCAAGGAGCAGTGACATGGATTCCCTCTCCAATCTGAAGAGACCGAAGGCCAGCTGGCACCGGAAGAAGCGCGTGGGCCGCGGTCAGGGCTCCGGACTGGGCAAGACCGCCGGTCGCGGCGGCAAGGGCCAGAAGGCGCGCACCGGGAACATGCGCTTCGAGGGCTTCGAGGGCGGCCAGAGCCCGCTGCAGCGGCGCCTCCCCAAGTTCGGCTTCAACTCGCCGAACCGGAAGGAGTTCGCGGTGGTGAACGTGGGCGACCTCGAGAAATTCGACGCCGGCGCCACCGTGGACGAGCCCGCGCTCCGGAAGGCCGGCCTGGTGAAGGGCCGCTGGACCGGCGTGAAGCTGCTCGGCCAGGGCAAGCTCAGCCGGAAGGTCGTCATCCACGTGCACCGCGTGAGCGAGAAGGCGAAGGCGGCGGTCGAGGCAGCCGGCGGATCGGTCACCCTCGTCCCGCTCATGGCCCACAAGCCCGAGGCCGCGGCGAAGGCGCACGCCGGCAAGGGAGCCAAGGCCTGAAGCCTTTGGTGTAGTCTCGACGGCCTTCATCCATGTTCCGAGCCATCGCCAACGTCTTCCGCGTCGCCGAGCTACGAGCGCGCCTCGCCTATACCCTCGCCCTCCTCGCCGTCTACCGGCTGGGCGTGTTCATCAACACCCCGGGCGTCGACCGGTTGGCGATGAACCAGTTCATGCAGGAGCAGAAGGCGCGCGGCGGGCTGGTGAACCTGTTCAACCTGTTCTCCGGCGGCGCGCTGGACCAGATGTCCATCTTCGGGCTGGGGATCATGCCGTACGTCTCGGCATCGATCATCATGCAGCTCCTGACGGTGGTGGTCCCGACGCTCGAGCGGCTGCAGAAGGAAGGCGCCGCGGGCCGGCAGAAGCTGAATCAGTACACCCGCTACGGGAGCATCGTCCTCTCCGTCGTCCAGGGCATCGGGATCGCCCGGTGGCTCGCCTCGCTCGGGCGGCAAACCGGACCCGACCCCACCGGCGTCGGGATCGAGCACGTGGTCGTCCCCAACGACACGGTGTGGTTCACCGTCATGACGGTGATCACCCTCACAGCGGGCACCGCGTTCATCATGTGGCTCGGGGAGCGCATCACCGAGCGCGGCATCGGCAACGGAATCTCGCTCATCATCTTCGCCGGCATCGTGGCCCAGCTGCCGAGCGCCACCACCCGGCTCGTCGAGCTGTCCAAGGACAAGGCCTGGCTCATCCCGGTGCTGGTGGTGTTCATGCTGGTGGTGGTGGGAGTGGTCGTCTACATCGAGCGCGGGATGCGGCGGATCCCCGTGCAGTACGCCAAGCGCATGGCCGGGCGGACCATGTTCGCCGGACAGGCCACGTACTTCCCGATGAAGGTGAACACCTCGGGAGTGATTCCCCCCATCTTCGCCGGTGCGATCCTCAGCTTCCCGGCCACGCTGGGAAACTGGCTGCCCGGGCTGGCGGCGGTGCAGCGGGCCCTGGAGGGCAACGCCTGGCTCTACGACGGGGTGTTCGTCCTGCTGATCGTCTTCTTCACCTACTTCTACACGACGCTGACCTTCCGGGCGGACGACGTCGCAGACAACATCAAGAAGCAGGGTGGGTACATCCCGGGCATCCGGCCGGGCCGGCAGACGGCGGAGTACATCCGCAGCGTCCTGTACCGAATTACTTTTGGGGGCGCCATCTACCTCGCGGTCATCTGCGTCATCCCCTCCATCCTCTCCAACCCGGCCTTCGGAGGGCTGCCGTTCCAGTTCGGCGGAACCGCGCTGCTCATCGTGGTGGGCGTCGCGCTGGACACGGTCCAGCAGATCGAGGGACACCTCATCAGCCGCAACTACGAGGGCTTCGCCGGGGCGCGCGGGCCCCGGATCCGCGGTCGACTTCGGCCGGCCGCATGAGGGGCTAGCCAGTCCTCGGAGGGGAGTCCATGAACCTGGTCCTGCTCGGACCACCAGGCGCGGGGAAGGGGACGCAGGCGAAGCGGCTCGCGTCGCGCTTCGGCATCCCCCAGGTCTCGACCGGCGACATCCTCCGGCAGGCGGTGAAGGACGGGACGGAGCTCGGCAAGCAGGCGGGGCCGATCATGGCCTCGGGCAAGCTGGTCCCCGACGACCTGGTGATGAGCATCGTCAGGGACCGGCTGCTCCAGCCGGACGCCGCGAAGGGCTTCATCCTGGATGGCTTTCCCCGGACCATCCCCCAGGCGGAGAAGCTCGACCACGCGCTGGCCACCCACAAGAAGAAGCTGGATGCGGTCGTCTCGCTCGAGGTGCCGATCGAGACGCTGGTGGAGCGCATCTCGGGCCGGCGGAGCTGCCCACGGGACGGCAGCGTGTACCACATCGTTCAGAATCCGCCGCGGCGCGAGGGCTTCTGCGACCTGTGCGGCGCCTCGCTGGTGCAGCGCGAGGACGACAAGCCGGAGAGCGTACGCACCCGGATGCAGGCCTACGAGGCCTCCACCTCACCGCTCAAGGAGTTCTACACCCGGAAGGGTCTGCTCCGTCCGGTGGACGGCGTGGGCGCGCCCGAGGCCATCGAGGCCGCGGTGGTGGGCGCCCTGAAGCCTCGTGAGGCAACGTCTGGCGCATGAGCGTGGAGCTCAAGAGCGCGCCGGAGATCGATCGGATGCGGCGCGCCGGACGGGTGGTGGCGGAGATCCTCGACGCGCTCGAGGCCGCGGTCGCACCCGGGGTCAGCACCTGGGACCTGGACCAGCTCGCCGAGCGCCTCATCAAGGAGAAGGGCGCGAAGAGCGCCTTCAAGGGCTACCGCGGCTTCCCGGCGGTGCTCTGCGCGTCCGTCAACCACGAGGTGGTGCACGGCATCCCGAGCAGGAGCCGGAAGCTCGTCGAGGGCGACCTCATGAAGCTGGACTTCGGCGTCTCGGTGGAAGGCTTCTACGGGGACGCGGCCCGGACCGTGCCGGTGGGAAAAGTCTCCGAGGAGGCGCGACGGCTCTCCGAGGCGACCCGCGAGTCGCTGGAGGCCGCCATTGCCGTCATCCAGCCGGGGAAACGCATCGGGGACATCGGGTACGCCGTCCAGTCGCACGTGGAGCGCCTGGGCTTCAGCGTCGTCCGGGACTTCGTGGGCCACGGCATCGGCCGGAAGCTCCACGAGGCACCCCAGGTCCCCAACTACGGGCGTCCAGGAACACTGGAATCCTTGCGTCCAGGCATGGTCCTGGCCGTGGAACCCATGGTGAATGCGGGCACGGCGGCGGTGGACGTCTTGGACGATGGCTGGACGGCGGTGACCCTCGACGGGCGGCTCTCGGCCCACTGGGAGCACACGATCCTGGTGGTCGACGGCGGCCACGAGGTGCTCACCCGGTCCCCGGCCCGGACAACGGCTTGAAATGTCGAGGGGTGGCCGGTAGAAGAGCTTGCTTCAGCGCGCCCCGGCTGGTATGGCGGCGCGCTTTCCCGTGTAACGAAGGTTTTGTCTGTCGAAGGGGTCAGTCTGCCGAGATTTCGAAGATCCGAGAGGGTCGTTGTGCCGAAGGACGATGCCATTGAGGTGGAAGGAACGGTCATCGAACCGCTTCCCAACGCCATGTTCCGGGTGGTCCTGGACAACGGGGGGCACAAGGTGCTCGCCCACATCTCCGGGAAAATGCGCATGCATTTCATCCGCATCCTTCCGGGCGACAAGGTGAAGCTGGAGCTGTCGCCCTACGACCTGACCCGCGGTCGCATCACCTACCGCGCCAAGTAGCGTCGGCAGACCCCAACGGGCGCAGGAGCGAGGTTTGGAACAGCGGGGGAAAGCCCCGCCGGGGAGTTCGGTGTCACCATGAAGGTTCGCGCGTCGGTCAAGAAAATCTGTGACAAGTGCAAGGTGATCCGCCGCAAGCGGGTCGTGCGGGTGATCTGCGCCGCGAACCCGCGTCACAAGCAGCGCCAGGGCTAGTCGCCCGGGTCCAGGGAACGAGGAAACACAACCAGCATGGCTCGCATCTCCGGCATCGACCTTCCCCCCGCCAAGCGGGTGGTGATCTCCCTCCAGTACATCTACGGCATCGGCAACAAGGCCGCGCACGACATCGTGACCAAGGCGGGAGTGGACCTCGCCACCCGCACCAAGGACCTCACCGAGGAGCAGACCCGCACCATCCGGGAGATCATCGAGGCCGACTACAAGGTCGAGGGTGATCTCCGGCGCGACGTCACCATGAACATCAAGCGGCTGATGGACCTCGGCTGCTACCGCGGCCTGCGCCACCGGAAGGGCCTGCCCGTCCGCGGCCAGCGCACCCACACCAACGCCCGGACCCGGAAGGGCCCGAAGCGGGGGATCATCCGGCCCAAGGCCACCGCCCCGACCACCACCCGGGCGTAACCCGCTTCAGAACTGACGAGAGACCAAGCGCATGGCCGAAGAAGTCACGCCCCCCGCCGCAGCCCCCGCTGCAGAGACCACCGCCGCGGCAGCGCCCGTCGCCGCCGAGAAGCGCGTCAAGCGCAAGGGCAAGAAGAACATCCTCAACGGCGTGGTGCACATCCAGAGCACCTTCAACAACACCATCATCACCATCTGCGACGTCTCGGGGAACGTCATCTCCTGGTCCTCGGCCGGCGCTCGTGGCTTCAAGGGCAGCCGGAAGTCGACCCCCTTCGCCGCCCAGGTGGCGGCCGGTGACGCCGCGGCCAAGGCGATGGAGCACGGGCTGAAGAACGTGACGGTGATGGTGAAGGGCCCGGGCGCCGGCCGCGAGTCGGCCCTGCGCGCGCTCGCCTCCGCCGGCCTGAAGATCTCGCTGATCCGCGACGTGACCCCCATTCCGCACAACGGATGCCGGCAGCCGAAGCGCCGCCGCGTCTAGACCACCTCCAGGAGAGAACCACTTGGCCCGTTACACCGCCAGCGCCTGCCGCATCTGCCGCCGCGAAAATCTCAAGATGTACCTGAAGGGGGACCGCTGCTACACCGACAAGTGCGCGATCGAGCGCCGCCCCTATCCCCCGGGCCAGCACGGCCAGGGCCGCGTGAAGTTCAGCGGCTACGGCACCCAGCTCCGCGAGAAGCAGAAGGTCAAGCGCATGTACGGGCTGCTCGAGTCCCAGTTCCGCGGCTCGTTCCACCGCGCCGCCCACGCCAAGGGCAAGACCGGCGAGACGCTGCTCCAGCTGCTCGAGCTGCGCCTGGACAACGTGGTGTTCCGGATGGGCTTCGCCGACACCCGGGCCGAGGCCCGGCAGCTGGTGCGGCACGGTCACTTCACGGTCAACGGCAAGCGGGTGAACATCCCCTCCTACGAGGTGAAGCCCGGAACGGTCATCGAGGTGGCGGAGAAGAGCCGGAAGATGATCCGCATCGCCGAGGCGCTGGAGACAGTGGACCGGCGCGGCGTCCCTCAGTGGATCGAGCTGGACAAGAAGGGCATGAAGGGCACGGTGAAGAGCGTCCCCAACCGCGAGGACCTCACCATGCCGATCCAGGAGCAGCTCATCGTCGAGCTTTACAGCAAGTAGCAGCACGGTAGTCGTTTCGAAGGTGCAGTGACGGAACGCGTCCTCCCGTCATCCGGACGGGTACGTTGGTGGCGCCGGTTCCGAAGGAAAGAAGGAAGCAGTCATGGCTGAAGCGTTCAACGCGAAGAACTGGCGGGATCTCATCAAGCCTCGGCGGATGGAGATCGACGCCGAGTCCCTCTCCCAGACCTACGCCAAGTTCGTGGCCGAGCCGCTGGAGCGCGGCTTCGGTACCACGCTGGGCAACTCGCTCCGGCGGGTGCTGCTGAGCTCGCTCCAGGGCGCCGCCATCACCTCGGTGAGGATCGAGGGGGTGGAGCACGAGTTCACCACCGTGCCCGAGGTGACCGAGGACGTCACCGACATCGTGCTCAACCTCAAGGAAGTCCTGCTCCGGATGCACACCAACGAGCAGAAGACGCTCCGCATCGAGGTGGAGGGCCCCAAGGAGGTCAAGGCGGGGGACATCATCGCCGACGACCAGGTGGAGATCCTCAACCCCGGCCACCTCATCTGCACGCTCTCCGAGGGCGGCAAGCTGCGGATGGAGATGAGCTGCCGCCGTGGCCGAGGCTACGTGCCGGCGATCAACAACAAGAACCCCGGCGACCCGATCGGGACCATCCCCATCGACGCGCTGTTCTCACCCATCCGCAAGGTGAACTACCAGGTCACCAACGCCCGTGTGGGCCAGGTGACCGACTACGACAAGCTCAGCCTCGAGGTGTGGACCGACGGATCGGTGACCCCTCAGGACGCGGTGGCCTATGCGGCGAAGATCGTCAAGGAGCAGCTGACCGTCTTCATCAACTTCGACGAGACCGAGGAGCCGGTCATCTCCGAGGCGCCCAAGGAGGAGGCGAAGCTCAACGAGAACCTCTTCCGGAGCGTGGACGAGCTGGAGCTGAGCGTCCGCAGCGCCAACTGCCTGCAGCAGGCGAACATCAAGACCATCGGTGACCTGGTCCAGCGCACCGAGGCCGAGATGCTGAAGACCAAGAACTTCGGCCGGAAGTCGCTGAAGGAGATCAAGGAGATCCTCGCCGAGATGGGGCTCTCCCTGGGGATGAAGCTCGACAACTGGCCGCAGAGGCCGGGCGCAGTCGCCGTCCCGAGCGAGCCCAAGGCGTAGCAAACACGAAGTTTCGGCCCGGGTACCTGACACGGCCCGGGAAAGGACGGCAAGACGATGCGCCACCGCGTCGGACAGAGGAAGCTGCAGAAGACCACCAGCCACCGGCTGGCGATGCTGGACAACATGGTCACCTCGCTGCTCGAGCACGAGGCGATCCAGACCACCGTGCCCAAGGCCAAGGAGGCTCGCCGGCTGGCCGAGCGGATCATCACCCTCGGCAAGCGGGGCGGTCTGGCCAACGTCCGGCTGGCGGAGCGGAGGGTCCGGAGCCGCGTGGTGTTGCAGAAGGTCTTCGGCGAGCTGAAGGACCGCTACGCGAGCCGGCCCGGTGGCTACACCCGCATCGTGCGCCTGGGCTTCCGGCACGGGGACGCGGCGGAGATGGCGCTCCTCGAGCTGGTGGACCGGCCGGCCAAGGCAGAGCCGGAGAAGGCCACGAAGAAGGAGTAGGGCGGCGTCGTCAGTGGTCGGCCAGCGCCGCGAACCGCCGGAGCAGGAGCGGCCAATCGCGGAACTTCGCGCGCCGGTCCGCGTTCTCCGCGGTCCAGCCGCCGTGCTCGAAGCGCACGCGGCACCCGCCGTCGGCCGGCTCGAACGTGACCCGGGTCTCCGACGGAGTCTCCCGGGGCTGGGCGAGGAACGTGGCGTAGCCCAGCCGGTGTGGCGGCTCCCACGCCGTCACCCGGCCCCGGTCCACCTCGTGTCCGTCCGATGACGCTCGAACACCCGTCCTCCCAGGCGGGGCTCGATCAGCACCGTCGCCAGGGTCCTCGCGTCGGAGGTGTAGTCGGGGTGCCACCGTAGGCATCGAAGCCGGCCGCCGGATCGCAGCGGAGCGAGAGGACGTGCACGATGGGCTCGACGGTCACTGCGGCTGGCCGTCCTTGAGGAGCAGGACGCTGCCCTTGCGGGTGTGCAGCTCGATGTCCGTCGCCTTGAGGTTGAAGGGGGCGAGCTTCCCGTTGTCGCCCATGAGCTGCTTGGGGGTGATGGTGACGAAGGCGCGGGGCTCCACGTGACTGATCGCCGCGCGGTAGGAGTGGTTCACCACGACCACCACCTCCTCCCAGGCCCGGTCACTCTCGTTGGAGAGAACGTAGGCGGGATGCTCGGGCTGCTCGCCCATGATCAGCCGCGCTCCCAGCGAGCGGCTCGGGCCGAGGACGGTGGGCGTCCCGGGGCAGGCGACGAACGCGCCGGCCATGCTCAGCACCAGCCAGGCCCCGAGGATTGTCGCCTTCACCTTGAAGTACCGGTCGGCGTTGCGGAAGTCCTCCCAGGTCTCCCGGAGGATGGCCACCACGTTGAGGGCGGTGCTCTCGGCGCCGGCGCGGAGCCGCGTCTGGAGCGGGAGCCCGTCCTCGTCCAGCTCGACCTCCTCCCCACGGGTCGCGCTCACCGTGCGCCCGGCGAGCAGCGCGGCTTGGTGGGGCGGCAAGTTCCGTCCGGGTGGTCGCATGCGGCCGGAGGTGAGTCTACACGAGACGAATCCACCGGCCCGCCCTGTCCGGCCGCGGCCCCCGGTGCTGTAGTCGGTTCCAGCGCGTCCGAATCACCCTATGGCTGAAGGGAGTCCCCGCGCCGTGAAGGAGGTCTACATCGTCGCCACCGAGGAGGCCGAGCCGCTCGGCCCGGAGGCGATCGGGGAGGCGTTCGAGACCGACGAGGTCACCGTGGAGCTGGACGAGGCGCCGGGGAGCTTCCGGCTCCGCTCGGCCGAGGCGGAGATCGCGGTCCGGTTCGAGGCCCTGGAGACGCCCCTGGGCTGGACGCCCGAGCTCCTCAACGGCAGCGAGGCGGCCCACGCCCGACTCCGGCGAGCCCGGGGCCTCTATCGGCTCGGGTACGACACGCCGCCCGGCAGCCAGCCGACGGTGGGGGTCTTCGAGGCCCTCTGGTGCGCCCGAGGGCTCCTCGAGCACCGGGAAGGTGTCCTGGTCGACGCGAGCGCCTTCAAGGTCCACGAGGAGGAGGACATCCGGGAGATCACCGAGCTCGACTTCGACATCCGCGACCACGTCACCCTGCATCCGGTCCCGGCCGCGCCCGGTGACGCCCCCCTCTGGGTCCACTCCCACGGGATGGCGAAGTTCGGACAGCGCGACGTGGAGATCTTCCAGCTCTCGGAGGAGGACCTGCTCCCGGCGGAAAGCTTCCTCCACGAGCTGTGCACCGACCTCGCGTTCGGCGAGGGACCCACGGCGCGGACTCCGATGGAGACGAGCAACGGCGAGGCGTTCATGCTCGTCTCGTCGGAGGAGGCGCGGCACGGCATCCTTCGGGTGTCGCCCGATACCTTCGAGGGGCACGAGGGCGAGTACTGGACCGTCGTCTCTCCGGAGGGGCGCCACACCACCTCCGAGCTGCTCCGGCCCTACCGGAGCCGGTTCGAGCAGGAGGACCCCAGCCGCTCCGAGGCGCTGGCCAGCCAGGCGGCGCGGCTCCGGCCGGCGTTCAAGGCGCGCTTCCATCGGCGGGGGCTCATGGAGCCGCTCACCTTCCTGGTCCGCGCGCCCTTCGAGACTCACCCCGACGGAGACGCGGTCCAGGAGAATCTCTGGCTCGAGGTTCTAACCTGGGAGGAGACCCGGATCACCGGGAAGCTGGTGGACGGGGCCGCCCAGACCACCGAGTGGCGGAAGGGCGCGGCAGTGGAGATCGACGAGGACAGCGTCAACGCGGTGGCCATGGGACGCGACGGGCGGCCGCTCGACGACGAGGAAATGCAGGGCGTGCTCCTCGCGGAGCGCCCGAGCTGATGGAGGTCCGGCTCTCCGAGGAAGTGGAGCAGGCCCGGGCCGCCGGTGGGCCCATCGTGGTGCTCGAGTCCTCGGTCATCGCCCAGGGGCTGCCTTTCCCGGTCAGCCTCGAGGCCGCGCGGGCCTGCGAGGAGGCGGTGCGACGGGCCGGGGCGGTGCCGGCGGTCGTGGCCGTCGTCGACGGGATGGTGCGCTGCGGGCTCTCGGCGGACGAGGTGCGGCGCCTGGCGGTGGGCCCGGAGCGCCGGTGGAAGGTCGGGGTGGGGGAGCTGGCCTCGGCGGCGCTGCAGCGGGCGACCGGCGGGACCACGGTGAGCGCGACCTGCGCGGTGGCCGCCGCGTGCGGGCTCCCCGTCTTCGCCACCGGGGGCATCGGCGGGGTTCACCGCGGCGAGGCGCTGGACGTCTCGGCCGATCTCTGCGCGCTGGCCCGGTACCCCGGGATGGTGGTGTGCACCGGGGCGAAGAGCGTGCTCGACCTGCCCCGGACGCTCGAGGCGCTGGAGGCGCTCGGGGTTCCGGTGCTCGGCTTCGGGGTGAGCGAGTTCCCGGCGTTCTACGCGGACCGCTCGGGGCTCCGGCTCGAGCACCGCGCCGACACCCCGGAGCTCGCGGCCGAGGCGCTCCACGCGCAGCGCGACCGGCTCGGGCTCCCACAGGCCATCGTCCTGACCGTGCCGCCCCCGCCCGAGGTGGCGCTCGACAAGGACGAGCTGGATCGCGCGCTCCTAGCCGCGGAGGCCGAGGCGAGGCGGCAGGGTGTCACCGGAAAGGCGGTGACCCCGTTCCTGCTCTCGAGGCTGGTGGAGGCGACCGGCGGGCGGACGCTCCAGGCGAACGTGGCGCTGCTGGCGAGGAACGCCCGCGTCGCGGCGGACATCGCCGTCGCGTATGCGCGCATCCGGACGGGCTGAGGGACACGGCCGGCAACGGCCTGGAAGGTGACCCCGGCTTGGCCGTCCGGACCGGCCGCGCCTAGAACTCGATCCCGCTCGACGCCGGCTTCGGCAGGGTCATCGCCAGCCGCCGCGCGTCCGAGCCGCCGCCGTAGAACGACTGGTAGAGGTAGTCGTCGGCGACGACCTGCTTCACGTAGGCCCGGGTCTCCTTGAAGGGCATCGACTCGACGAAGAGGTCCACCGGCATCGAGCCGATCTCGCTGGTCCACTTGAGGGTGACGCTGGGCCCGGCGTTGTACGCCGCCGCGATCAGCACCGGGTGCACGAAGCGCTTCGCCAGCTGGCCGACGTACCAGGCGGACAGATCCAGGTTCAGCTCCGGCCGGTAGAGCTCGTCGGGCTCGGGTGGATCGCGCTGCAGCTCCCGCGCGATGGCGCTCGCCGTCCGGGCCATCAGCTGCATCAGCCCCCGCGCCCTGGCCGCGCTCAGCCGGTCCGGCCGGAACGCGCTCTCCCGGCGCATGATGGCGTAGAGCAGCGAGGAGTGGACCCCCTGCGCCCGCGCCGTCTCGTCCACGTGGCTCCCGTAGGGCCGCGGGTAGAGGAGAGCGAGCGCCGCGGGATCCTTCTGGGCGTAGGCCTTCCCCCAGAGGAGCCGGTTGGCGAGGTGATACGCCGCCCAGGCCTCGCCCACCCGCGCCAGCGAGGTGCCCACCCGGAGCGCCGCGTCCGGGGTGTGCACCGCCCCGAGACGCGCCCGCAGCTCCTCCGCCGACTCGCGCCACAGCCCCGCGCTCGCCAGCGCCCGAGGGAGCGCCAGCTCCGGGGCCGCCGCGACCTTGGTCGAGAGGCGCGGCCGCTCGGTGAAGATCGGCTCCGGCTTGGCCCCGAGCTCGCGCAGCCGCTCCTGCGCCAGCAGTCCGTAGAACGTCTGCGGATAGAGCTTCAGGATGTCCTGGTAGTCGTCGACCGGCTTGCCCCCGGCGAGGTGCTTCACCCGCACCCGCCAGTACTTCGCCTGGGGGACCATCCCGCTCCGGGGATAGCGTTCCTGAAGCTCGCGCAGCGCCCGGTCCGCCTCCGACCAGTTCGCGTTGCGGATCTGCGCCAGCGCCCGGAAGAAGCACGCCTCGTCGCGCCGCCGTGATTCGGGGTGCCTCCTCTCGAAGTTCTCCAGCGCCTCCGCCGCCGCCTGGAGCTTTCCTTCCTGGAGCGCCAGCCACCCGAGGAAGTAGTCCGCCTCCTCCGACGCCGGCTCACCGGCAAACTTCTTCGAGATCTCCTGGAGCCGCTCGATCGCCTTGTCGTGCTCGTCCAGCTTCAGCAGCCGCCGGGCCCGGACCAGCATCGCCTCGGCTGCCGTCGCCGGCGGGCCGGACGAGGCGACCTGGAGAGCCTCCTCGGCGTCCGGAACCCGGTTGAGCGCGAAGAATGCCTGAGCCCGGAGCAGGGCCACCTCCGCCCTCGAGCCGGCGTCGGGGACCAGACCGTTGGTCTCGCTGCGGTCCAGCTCGGCGAGGGCCAGCTTCGGGTCCCCGGAATCGAGGAACACCCGGGTGCGCTGCAGCCGCTCGTCCAGGGTGAGCGCCACCGCGGGGGCCGAGCTCCCTCGCAGCTCCGCGTCGGCGTCCATCGCTGCCTGCGACCGGGGGTAGCGCACCATGAGCGTGTGGAGGTCCGCCTGAGCCCCTGCCAGGTCCCCCAGGGCTGCCCGGGCCTCGGACCGCGCCGAGAGCAGCTCCGGGCCTCCCAGGGCCCCCAGGGCCCGCTCGAGCAGCGGGAGCGCCTGCCCCGCCTCCCCGGCGCGCAGCAGCGCCTCCCCGGCCCTTGCGACCGCACGATTCGCCACCACCCCCGTGGCGGTGGCGGCCTCCTGGAAGGCCTGGGCAGCTGCCCTGAAATCGCGGGTGTAGAAGAGCGCCTGGCCGATGGCGAAGCTCCGGTAGGGCGCGAGCAAGGGCGGCGCGGGGTGCTTTCGCAGCTGGGTCAGCGCCTCCCGGGCATCCCCCCGGGAGAGGAGAAGAGACCCCACCAGGAGCGAGAGCTGGGGGGCCTGGGCGCAACCCTTGCGGGTACAGGCCGCCAGCTCGGCCCGAGCCATCTCCACCGCCGAGGCCTGCTGCAGGCGAGTCGCCTCAAGCAGGCGCTCGGACTGCCCCAAGGCGCCCGGAGCGGCCAGCGAGGCCCAGAGGACGAGGCACCGCCCGGCATGGAGGAGCCGGCGGGCACGCCCACGCGGGCGCGTCCGGGGACCACGAGAAGCGGGCACCATGAGGGAGGTGCATGGTCGCACGCCCCGCCGACCCTTGTCCTCCTCGTGGGTTGGCCGGATTGCGTGCCGGCGTGCCGGCTGAGGTGCGCGCACCGCGCCGACCCTGGTTTGACATCGGAATGTGGCACCGCATAAACCACCGCGGACTCCGGGTACGCCCCGGGGAGGCGAGGGGAGCAGCTCCATCACCGGTCAGCTTCGTTCGTGTCCTGCACGCCCCCTCGAGGCCCATTCTCGACGTCTTCCGTGGAGACAGCCGATGAAACCGTGCCCGACCGATCTGCCGCAGACGATCAACCCTGAGGCAGGACCCAAGCGTGCAGGGGTCGAGGTCCATCGGAACCTGAACTGCGCCCACTATGACCACTGCCTCGACGAGGCCGTGCGCAGGGGCTGGCAGAGCTTCACCTGCGTGAAGTGTCCGCTCTATGCCACGGTGGCTGCGCCCGCCCTCGGCATCGAGGCGTACGCCACGCAGCGTCGGGCGATCTGACGCCTCGCCGGGCCGACTCGCCCGTCCAGGCTCACAACCCGGCGTAGATGACGACCACCCAGTAGCGCCCCTTCCCGTAGGTGGGCGAGTCGCCGCGCACCGCGCCGATGCCCACCAGCGAGTAGCGCGCTTCCTTGAGCCCTCGCGAGGGCGGCAGAGCCGCGAGGTCGCGGGCGACGTACAGGTCTGCCGACGCCGTCCGTGCCTCGGAGAGCGAGCCGAACACCTGGCTGTCGATGTCCGGCGCCCGGGGATCGTCGCGGGCGAGCGCCGCGCGGGCCTGCCGGATGGCGATGTCCTCCAGGGCCGCGCTCCGCTGCAGCGCCGGAAGCTTCAGCGCCGCGCGCTCGGCGGTGAGCCGGGCGTAGGCCGAGGCCACGGGGTCCACACCCGACCTGGCGGGGGTGGCCAGCAGCTCCACCAGCAGCACGTCGGAACCGGCGCCGCCGTCGCGCGTCTGGCGCGCCAGCCCGAACCCCACGCGCTCGAAGGCGGGGTCGAGCAGGTTCTTCCGGTGCCCCGGGCTCTCCTCGATGGCGGCGTGGGCGGCGAGCGGACCGGAGGCCATGCCCAGGTTCTCGCCCGACGCCTGGTAAGCGTAGCCGGCCTGCTCGAGACGGTCCGGGAGTGCGTCACCGTCCGGAGAGACGTGGGCGAAGAACCTCTGGGTGGCCATCCGGTCGGCGTAGGCCTGGGCCACCGCGTCCAGCCGCGGGTCGGCCTGCACGGCGGGCACGCTCGCCGCCGCCCGGAGCGCATTCACCCGCACCAGCAGCCGGGTCCGGGCCTCGGCCGGCGAGCCGGGCTCGGGACCGCCCGCAGCCCCGGCCGCGACGGAAGGAGCGACCGGCCCCACGTCCACCGTGAACATCGCCGCGACCTCGGGTCCCTCGGCCCCATCGCCCAGGACCTCGAGCGCGTGGCGGCCGTTCACGGGGAACATCACCGGGACACAGTGGCTCGCGCCGCGGCTGGAGATGTCCTGCAGACGGTCCACCGCGCCCGAGGGACGGGTGACGTACACCGACGGCCGGGTGAGCGGGGCGCGGAGCTCGAAGCACAGCCGCTGGCGGGAGGGAGCCTTCTCCACCTTCCGCGGGAACGGCTGGACCATCGCCTTGCGGTCCGCGAGGAGCAGGGCGAGCACCGTGTGGTCGTCATCGGCAGCCACCGCCAGGCCGGCGTGGGTCGCCGGCTCGGAGCTGAAGTCCTTCCGCTGGAGGAAGGCCTGGACCGTCGTCTGGGTGGGCCAGCTGCGGATGAGCACCAGCCTCGGATTGGGGTCCCAGCCGCCGGCCTCGGAGAGTGCCAGGCCGATGCGCGTCCCGCTGGCCGCTCCGGCGGTGGCGAGGAGGGCCTCCCGGGCGAGGGTCCGCGCCGCCTGGCTGAGCGCCGGGTCGCTGACCGGCGCCGAGCGGCCGACCCGCTCGAAGCTCTGCCGCACGTGGAGCATCGCCCTTGCCTCGGCATCGGCCACCTCGGCGCTGGGAGGCGCGGTCGCGGCCGGGCCGGGCGCGGCGAGGAGAAGCAGGGAGAGAAAGAGGGTCACGGAGCGAGTCGGAACTCGATGCGGCGGATGGGCGCGCTGGCCACCGCGGCGTTCCAGCGCTCGCGGAGAACCGTCTCCTGGGCCTGGAGCGTCGCGCGCCACGTGGCGCCCCGCACGTCGACCCGGAGGACGCCGTCCACGAGCTCCACCGGCCGGCTCTGGGCTCCGATCACCGCGCCCTGCACCCGCGGCCAGAGCGCGCCGAGCGCCGCGCCGCCTCGTCCGTCGCGGACGAGCCGGCCGAGGACGTCGGGGAGGAGCGCCGCGAGCGCAGTGGGTTCCCGGGAGGCCACGCGCGGCAGATTAGCCGAGTTCGGGCCCGACCCTCAGCGCCCGGTGCGGCACGCCCAGGAAGAGATCACCTTGCCTACCCGAGGAACACGCCGCCGCGCGCGCCGAGGAGATCGCGCAGCATGTGCTCGATGGTGCTCCGGGTCGCCTCCACCAGCGACTCGACCACCGAGAGGTCGGTCTCCTTCGCCCCGGGCGGCACCTGGATCGGTTCCCCGATGCGGATGCGCCACTTGGCCGGGAGCGGGAGGGGTCCGAGGGGAGTGACCGGCACGTAGGGGACCCCGAAGAGCCCCCCGGGGAGCTTGCCGAGCAGGGGCAGCGTCTCCTCCGCGCCCATGATCGCCACCGGCAGGATGGGCCGGCCCGTCCGGAGGGCGAGCTTCACGAAGCCTCCCCGCCCGAAGCGCTGCAGGCGGTAGCGATCGCGGAACGGCTTGCCGATGCCCTGGATGCCCTCGGGGAAGATGAGGACCGGCCGCCCCTCGCCGAGCAGACGGGTGGCACTGTCTGGCGAGGCCCGCACCGCGCCGAGGCGATTGAAGAGGGTTCCCAGAAGGGGGGCGTAGAAGACCTGGTCCTCGGCGAGCCAGCGCGCCTCGGGCAATTCGGGGCGCTCGCGGCGCAACGCCTCGTGCAGCATCGGCCCGTCCAGGGGCAGGGCCCCGGCGTGGTTCGCGACGAGAAGCGCGCCCCCCGCGGGAACGTGGGCCGCGCCCTCCACCTCCACCCGGAACCAGCGGCTGTAGAGGAAGTCGAGGAGCGGCGCGACGGCCTCGCTGAGGCGGGCGTCGCGCCCGTACACGTCCAGCTGCTCGCCCCCCGCCGTGCCCAGGCCGGCGCGAATGGCGCGCAGCGCGGCCTCGATGGCGGACCACGCCTCGGCGATGAGGCCGGGCGCCTCGCGGAGCGCCTCGACCAGCGAGCCTCCGCCGCCGGCGGCGCCTGCCTCGCCCGGCCGGTCCAGCTCTGGCGCCCGCGAGGACGGAGCCTCGGGGAGCGGTGTCCAGGTGAGCGTCGGCGCAGAGCCATCGCGGGACGCCGGTGCGGGGCCTCGCGGCTCGGGCTCCGCCAGCGGGGCGCCGCGGGACTCGGTCGCCCCCTCGGCGCGCTCGGGGACGGGCTCGCCAGGGGGAGGAGCCACGCGCTCCGGGACGACGGAGGCAGCGGCAGGCACGGGCGGGGGTGGCGACGCCGCGGGTGGTTGCTGGGCGGGCAGCGCAGACGGGGTTGTCGGACCGGTTGTGGCGACAGGCTGTTCGGGTCGAGCCTCTGGTCGAGACCCGGGGGTGAGGTCGCCCGGAGAACCGGATGCGGCCGGGCGCTCGGACGGCGCGGCGTGCGCCGGGCTTCTCGCGGGGGCATGAGACTTCTTCGTGGCGGGTGGTCGCGAGGACGAGCCTCCCTCCGCGGCAGGCGGGGCCCCGCCAGGCTCCGTCCGTGTCCTGGAGCGTGAATCCGGCGGTCCGGAAGTGCCGCCCGTGTCCCGAGCTCCGGCAGTCCGCTTCGGCCGCGCACCTTTTTCTGCCGCCTCTCCGGGAACGGCCGGAGCCGCTCCCGGCGCGGCAGCCTCCTCGGGCGGGGCCGCGGGCGAGCGCGAGACGGGCGGCGTCGCCGGCGGTCGCTCCGCCGCGCCACGCTGGAAGGGATCGTTCCCCAGGACGCGCCTGCTGCCCATCGCCGTCAGCTCCTCACCGAGGCCGCGGCCTCGCGTGCCCCGAATCGCGGACGAAACCCGAGCAGGGTCCGCGCCCGCGTCCCGTCTGCCACCCAGGAGTAGTGAAGGTAGTCGAGGAGCGCACCGGGCGTGGCGGTGATTCCGGCCGAGTTGAGCCCGCGCAGGGCTGCCCGGGCGAGCGGCGGGGGAAGGGGCAGGGGCAGCGTCCCCGCGAGGCGGATGAGGGAGGAGAGCGGGAGCACGTCCTCGCTGACTGCGTTGAAGGTGCCGCTCACCGGGGCGACCAGCACCCGGAGGAGGAGCTCGCGCGCGTCCTCCTCGTGGATGGCCTGCCACACCGGATCGAACCCGAGGAGGGTCGGGACCAGCGGGCGCCGGAAATAGCGGGTCGCCGGGTTGTCCACGGTCGGGCCGAGCACCGGCGCGAAGCGGAACACGGTGAGCCCCACCCCCGGGTGATCCCGGCGGAAGGCCATCAGCTGCCGCTCGACCTCCAGCCGGTCGGTGACGAAGCGGCTCCCCGGGCACCCGTGCAGCGGCGCGTCCTCGTCGAGGAGAATCGGGTTGCCGGGGCGCGCGCCGTACACCGCGGTGGTGGACGGCACGACCACGTGTCGCACGCCCGCTCGCACCGCGGCGGCAAGCGTGTGGAGCGTGCCGATGACCTCCAGCTCGTGAGCGAAGGCCGCCCCGCGAGTCCGGCCCTGCAGGAACGCCAGGTGGAAAAGGACGTCCACCGGAGCGGCGGACAGGGCGGTCTCCAGCTCGGACTCGACGTCCCAGCGGGTCAGGTCCACCCGGTGGTGCACCAGCCGTGCGCCGGTCACCGGGCGGGGTCCGAAGGTGAGGAGCTGCTCGATCCGGGGCTCGGCCAGGAGCCTCGGCACCAGCAGCGCTCCGAACTCGCTGGTCGGGCCGGTGATCGCGACCCGCAGGGAACTGCTCCGCTCTTGCCCCATCCCGCGGCACGATTAGCGCGTCGCGTCGGCCGGTGCCACCGCGAAGTCCGGTGAGCAGATCCGCGCGGGGTGCACGTCACTCTCGCGGTGGCGACAGCGAAGACCACCGAGGAGGGTTCATGCACTCACCCAGATCTGGCCGGGCGATGCTTCTCTGGGGTATCGCGGCGTGTCTGTCGACGGCGGCTTGTGGAGACGGCGGCGGTGGGGACGGAGACCATAACGTGGAGCTTCAGGTGGGCTACGGATTGGTGGCCGACGAGGTCAACCACCACTACACGGTCAGGGTGACCACTCCGAGGGACACGCAGAGGAAGCTGCTGCCCTCCCAGGACGGGCCGAACCCGAGCAGCTGGGCGAGGTTCGACGTCCTGCTGAACGAGGGAGAGCTGGTCGAGATCGCGCTCGAGAACCAGAACGGCGTGCTGGCGTCCCGCGGAACATGCACCGTGCACGGAGCGGTCACGCTGGAGTACGCGCGGGCCTTCATCGCCGGGGTTCAGTTCTTCAACGGTCAGTACCTCGAGTGCGCTGACGGGCTCCAGCAGTAGTCTCTCCTGCGGGGCCGGCAGCCCGGACCCATCGCTGGCCGGAGGTCGGCGGTTGCACGCGGGGGTTGCTCTCGTGTAGCGCAGGGTCTGCCGGGCTCATGCCGACCATCGCCCTCCTCAGCGATGCGCTCATCGACCAGATCGCCGCCGGCGAGGTCGTCGAGCGCCCCGCCTCTGTGGTCAAGGAGCTGGGCGAGAACGCGCTCGACTCCGGCGCCCGCTCCATCCGGGTGGTCATCGAGGGTGGGGGGACCCGCTTCATCGAGGTGACGGACGACGGCTCGGGGATGTCCCGCGAGGACGCGGTGCTCAGTGTACGGCGCCACGCGACGAGCAAGCTCCGCGCCGCGGAGGACCTCCTCGCCATCCGGACCCTCGGGTTCCGGGGCGAGGCGCTGGCGGCCATCGCCTCGGTCTCCCGGCTGATGCTGCGCACCGCCCTGCACGGGGCGCCCGAGGGCACCGAGGTCCGCCTCGAGGACGGAGAGCCGCGGGTCTCCGCGGCCGCAGCACGCCCGGGCACCCAGGTCCGGGTGGAGGACCTGTTCGGCGGGGTGCCTGCCCGCCGGAAGTTCCTCCGGCGCGCGGAGACCGAGCTGAGGCACGTGGAGGATGCCGTGCTGCGCCTGGCGCTCGCTCACCCCGAGGTCGCCTTCCGGCTCGAGCACGAGGGGCGCACCGTCCAGGTTCTCCCTCCGAGCCCCGGCGACATCCGCGAGCGCGTCGCCGCTGCGCTCGGCCCCGAGGTGGCGCCGTTCCTCCTCCCCCTCGAGGAGCGGAGGCTCGGCCTGCGGGTCCACGGGGTCATTGCCTCGCCCGAGTTCAGCCTCTCGTCGGCGCGGTCGCTCTACGTCTTCGTGAACGGCCGGCACGTGCGTGACCGGACGCTCCACTTCGCCGTGCACCGCGGCCTCGCGCCGTCGCTCCCCGCGGGCCGGCAGCCGGTGGGGGTGCTCTTCGTGGAGATCGAGCCCTCGCGCGTGGACGTGAACGTGCATCCCCAGAAGCTCGAGGTGCGCTTCGCCGACGCGGCCGAGGTGACCGACGCGGTCCAGGCCGCCATCTCCCGGGCGGTGCTCCGCGACTCGCTGGCCAGCAGCCAGGGGAGGCCCCCGCCCTCGCCCGATTACGCCGCGGCGGTGGAGCGCTTCCTCTCCCGTGCCTCGGGCGCCCCGCTGCCGCTGCCCGAGGTCCAGGACCGCCCGCCGGCGCACGGCGAAGCGATGCCCGACCGGGACGCCGCGCCCGCGCCGGGGTACTTCGCCGCCCTCCGTCCCCTGGGGACGCTGCGCGGCCGCGCGCTGGTCTGCGAGGGTCCCGGAGGGTCCCTGGTGGTGCTCGACCTCCACGCCGTCCGCGAGCGGGTGCTCGCCCACCGCCTGGAGCGCGAGGCCGACGCGCCCGCGGAGGCGCCTCTCCTCGGCGCGGCGCTCGCCCTCACTCCGGCGATGGAATCCCGCGTGTCCGCACGCCTCGAGCAGCTCGTCGGCGCCGGGCTCGTGGTCGAACCCTTCGGCCCCGACGCGTACCGGCTGGTGGGCGTCTCGCCGGCGCTGGTTGGCCACCGGCCGGAGACGCTGGTCGAGGCCGCGGTGGCCGCGCTGGAGGGTGGGCAAAGAGCGCCGGAGGTGCGAGCGGCCCTCGCGTGCGCCGCCGCGACAGAAGCGCGCGAGCCGTCGGCGGAGGAGATCCGCCAGCTGCTGGCCGCGCTCGACGCGACAGACCCCGGCGCGCGGGTGCGACATCGCCGGGTGGTCGTCGAGGAGCGTGCGGTGCTCTCGCTGCTGCCGTGAGGCAGGGCTGAAGCGCGGTGTTGCGTGACCAGGGAGGCGAGCGAGCGGCGCTTGGAATACGGCCTCCGAGGTGGTCTGTTCGGAGCCGCTCACCCGCTGGACGAGAGGACACGTTGGGGACGGACCTGGAACGAGAGCTGGCGGACATCCGCCGCGAGGTGATCGAGGGACGCAACCTCGTCATCCGTAACGACAACCTCCTGAAGACGCTGCACTCCGAGGTGAAGGCGTTCGGCGCGAGGCAGAAGGACTTCGAGCGCCGCCAGAAGCTCTCCTCGGCGGCGGCGTACGCGCTGTTCGCGCTGCTCGCCGGCACCGCGGCGGTGCTGCTCTCGGGCGCTCGTGCCTCCGCTGCCAACGGCGAGCGCGACAAGGCCATGGCGGAGCTGAAGACGCTCACCCAGGCCATCGAGAAGGAGCGGGGCGACCAGGCCGCCGTCGCCGCCGCCCGCCGCTCGGCAACGGAGGCCTACCGGATGATGACCGAGCTCCCCGGAGACCGCCGGCTGGAGGGCATCACCGCACTGGCCAAGGTGGACCAGAGCAAGCTCGACCCGCTCGAGCGCCAGGCACTCGCCGATCGCTCCGCTGCGCTCCGGCGCGAGCTGGGCCAGACCGCGTTCGACCGAGGAAAGGCCGCGTTCCGCCGAAACGAGTTCGCCGCGGCCACCGAGGATCTCTCACGATTCCTGGCGATGCAGCCCACGGAACCCGAGCAGCAGCTCGAGGCGTCGTTCATGCTCGGCAACGCGCTCGTGCAGCAGCGCAAGTACGAGCCGGCCATCGGACCGCTGAAGACCTTCGTGGAGAAGGACCGGCGGAGCAAGAACCGCGAGTGGGCGATGACCTTGCTCGCCCAGGCCTACGAGCAGACCGGGAAGCCGGAGCAGGCCGCGGCCGTGGCCCGGGAAGCGCTCGGGATGTACCCCGTCTCGCAGTTCACCCCCATGCTGAAGGCCCGGCTGGCGACCGCCAAGCGCGCCATGTCCGGGGGCGACGGCACCGATGCGGGCGTGACCACCACCGGACCCAGCGGCGACGCGACCCCTCCGACGGCGGCAGCGGTGACCCCCGCCGCCGCCCCCGCACAGCCCACGGCCGCTGCTCCGGCCACGGCCGTCGGTCCGCAGGCTCGCCCTGATGGCGGGACCGCCGCGCCGAGGTCCCGTCCGGCGTCGTTCAAGACCGCAACCGAATCCTCCGCCGGCCTGCTGCCGCCCGGCACTCCCAGCGCGCCGGCGCGCCAGCCCTGAAGCACCCCGGTCCGTGGCCCGGCCCCCGCCCGTGCGTGATCCGCGCTACCGCCCGTACCGGGTGGCGGTGATCGCGGTCTACCTGGTGGTGGTGTCGACGTTTTGCCTGCTGGTGACCGCGAGCGTGGCCCGCTCCGTCCGGACGATGAGCCCACGGCGCGAGCCGGTGCGGACGGCCACCCTCGCCCCGGAGGCCTGTGTCGAGCGCGCCTCGGTGCTCCTCGACGAGCTGGAGGGCCGGCGCCGGGCGCTCACCGGCATCACCCCCGCCTCGCGGGCCGACACGAGCTGGATGTCGTTCCGGGTGGAATGGCTGGAGCGTGTGCGCCAGGCGGAGCGCAGCTGCGGGGTCGACCTTCCCGAACGGAAGGAGCTCGCCGAGCTCTTCGACCAGCTCGAGCACCTCGAGGACCTCTACACCACCTCTGCCGTGCAGTACGCGGGGGAGATCGGCCCCGCGCTGGACCGATTTCACCGGATGGTCGCCCAGACACGCGGCGGGCGGTGATCGTCTTCCCCGCCGTGGGGCGGTGACTCGAGGGGCCGGCCGCGGCGCGACGTCGCCGTCCTGCGCCGAGAGGACGCCAGCCCGTGCATCCGGAGCTCCCGAGAGTCCCTACCACCACGACGTGACCGGCCCCGGGCTACTGCTGCGGAAGGAGCACCCGCACGACGCCGCTCTGGTCCGAGACGTCCTCGCCGAGGAGCAGTGCCCGGGGCGTCCCGTCCTCGAGCGTCTCCCGGCGGTAGACCCGGAGCAGCGCCTGCGGGACGACCGTGCCGGCGTCCCGGAGGATACGGGCGGTGAGCGTCCTTCCCACCGCGAGGGTCACCACCGGGAGCTGGGTCCCCGAGGAGGTCACCCGAACCAGTCGCCGGACCGCCGGGAAGAACGGGCCGGTCTGGACCTCCAGCTGGTACACGCCGGGGTCGAGCCGCAGGGCGAACGTGCCCACCTCGCCGGTCTGGCCCGAGACGCCCGAAGGCGGGAGGGGGGTGACCGCGTCCACCGGGAGCACCGGATCCAACCGCACCACCGCGCCGGTGAGCGGACCCGCGTCGGGCAGCAGCACTCCGCCGCTCAGCACCGGGCGCGCAGGGCAGGTCCAGCTCCCGGCCACCGGAGCGCCCCCGGGGACGTCCACCGGCGTCCGGACCAGCCCGGCGATGGCCCCCGGCGGTGGGACGATCCACAGCTGGAGCGCTCCCGGTTGGGCCTGGGGCAGGGTGGAGAGCACGAACGTCCCCGCGTCCCCGGAGAAGGTCGGCCCCACGTTGCCCGACCCGCCTCCCACCACCGTGCCCTGGATGAAGATGCTCGCCCCGGCGACGGGGCTGCCGTCCGGACCGAGGACCTGCCCCGACACCTCGACCGGGGCGGCGCCGTCCCCCACGATGAACGGCGTTCCGAACTGCGCCAGGTCGGAGACGGGGAGGGCCGCGACGGCGCCCAGGGCGCCCGGGCCGGGGCTGACCTGGAGGACGGCTCCCCCGTCGAGCGCACCGATGCCGAAGGAGAGCTGGAATCCCCCGTCCGGCTCCGCCACGGTCCGGCTCGAGAGAGGGCGCCCGTCGGCGCCGAGGAGCTGGACCGTCGGTGGCACGGGCTCGGGCTGGCCCGGACCGGCGAGGACGGTCCCGCGGACGGTCTGCACCTCCGCCGCGGGCTGAAGATCCAGGATCAGCGGCAGGACGCCCGCGTCCATCACGATCCCCGACTGCATCGCCGGCGGCACGGTCGGATCGACCGGGCTCACGACGAGGGTGTAGAGGCCGGTGGAGAGCCCCACCTGGAAGAGCCCGTTCGCCGCCGCGCCCGCGGTCTGCGCGGTCCGGTACACGCCGGGGAGGAGTGTGCTCTGGCCCGTCGCCAGCAGCTGAACGCTCGCCGGGTACGGCCCGCTGCCGCGCCGGACCGAGAGCTGGAGGAGCTGCTGGTCCGGGAGCACCAGGCGCATGTTCGCCACCGGCGCTCCGAGCGGCATGTCGACGCTGGTCACGCCGCTGGCCGCCGAGGTGATGACCTCGGCCAGGAGGTCCGCCGGAAGGGTGCCGCAGCCGTCGACGTAGCAGCGCTGCGGCGACGGGCAGTCCTGGTCGCGGGAGCAGGTCCCCTCCGGCGGGGCGGGGTCGTTGAAGAGGTTGCACCCGGTCAAGAACCACAGGGCTAGGAGTGGGGTCGCGCGGATCACGGTGGCGGTGGACAGGGTCCGGCGACCACGGTCACCGTCCAGGCGTAGGTCACCGCGTAGGTCGGGTCGAGCGCCGTCCCTCCATCGAGCAGGGTGACCTTCCTCGGCTGCGGCTCGCGGTTCACCAGGGCGCCGTCGGAGACCAGCACCTCGACGACGTGGTCACCCGGCTGCTGCAGCGGCCCGGGCGTGGCGAAGCTCACCTCGTAGTTCGCCGGGTCCGAGCGATCCGCCTCGCCGTTCAAGGGGATGGTGGCCTGCTTGACGAAGGCGGGGAACACGTCCGGGTCGACGTAGAAGTTGTAGATCAGCGTGTCGCCGACGTCTGGGTCCGACACCGGGGCGAGGAAGGAGAGGTTCGGGCAGTCGGTCCCGTTCCGCACGGTGAAGAAGCGGCTCGCCGGCTGGAGCAGATTCTCCAGGATCCGCGGCGGCTGGTTCATCAGCGGCGGGAGCGGCTGGATGATGTGATCCTCCTGGGAAACGAGGCACCCCGGGAGCAGCACCGCGGCCACGAGGCGGAACCCCAGCAGACGGCCGGCGCTCACCCGGGCTCCTCCTCCCGGTCCGGGGGGACGCCATCCATCCTCTCCAGCAGCCGGAAGATGGTGCGCGGGTCCACGCCCAGCGCCCGCGCCGTCCGCGCGCGGTTCCCTCCGTGGCGCTTCAGGGCCTCGAGCACGTACCGGAGCTCGAAGTCGTCCTTCGCCTCCTGGAGCGGAGTGAGCGGGGGGAGCTCCTCGGGTGGAAAGTCCAGGTCCTCGGCCCGGACCAGCGGTCCGTCCGAGAGCACCGCCGCCTTCTTGATCCGGTTCTCGAGCTCCCGGACGTTCCCCGGCCAGGGATGACGCCGGATCGCGGCAAGCGCGGCGGGGGTGAAGCCGCGGGCCGCGGCGCGGTAGCTCTCGGCAAAGGTCTGGAGGAACCCCCGGGCCAGGACCGCCACGTCCTCGCCCCGCTCGCGGAGCGGCGGCACCCGGAGGGTGAGGGTGGCCAGCCGGTAGTAGAGATCCTCGCGGAACGCGCCCCGCTTCACCTCTTCCTCGAGCGTCCGGTGCGTGGCGGCGATGACCCGGATGTCCACCGCCTCTTCGCGGTGATCGCCCACCTTCTGCACGGTGCGGTCCTGGAGCGCCCGCAGCAGCTTGACTTGAAGGACCGCGGGCATGTCCCCCACCTCATCGAGGAACAGCGTCCCGCCGCTGGCCAGCTGGAACCGACCCGGCCGGGTGGCCACCGCGCCGGTGAAGGCACCCTTCACGTGTCCGAAGAGCTCCGACTCGAGCAGCGTCTCGGGGAGCGCTCCACAGTTGATGGCCACGAACGGGCCGCTCGCCCGGGGGCTCCGCCGGTGGAGCTCGCGAGCGACCAGCTCCTTGCCGGTGCCGGTCTCTCCCACCACCAGGACCGAGAGGTCGGTCGGGGCCACCTTCTCGATCTGTCTGTACACCTCCTGCATCCCGGGGCAGCTCCCGAGGAGATCACCGTAGCGCTGGTGCTCCAGACGCTCCCGGAGGCCGCGGTTGTCCGCCCGGAGCTCGTCGAGGAGCAGCGCGTTCTGCACCAGGAGCGAGGCCTGCGCCGCGAAGATGGTCAGCGTGTCCAGGCCGTGACGGTCGAAGTGAGTCCCCACTCGGTCGGTGCCCACGTACACCACCCCGAAGGGCCGTCCGCGGTGCATCAGCGGCACGCAGAGCACGCTGGAGAGCTTGAGATTGACCACCGAGGTGCTGGCGGAGAACTCGGGATCGGCCGTGGCGTCGGAGACCAGCAGCGGCGCGCCGGTGCGCAGCACGCGGTCCACCACCGTGTCCGAGAGCGTCTCCACGTCGCGGGCGACGTTCTCCCGATTGACGTTGCGCGCCACCTTGACGCTGCGCTGGTCGCCCTCCACCAGCACCAGGAATCCCCGGTCTCCATGGGTGAGGTCGATGGCCTCGTCGAGCAGCGCGTCGAGGAGGGCCGGCACGTCACCGGACTGGAGGAGCCGGGCCGAGAAGTCGGTCAGCCGCTTCAACGTGGAGAGCGCCTCGCGGCCGGGGTCCGTCCGGGGCTCGGCATCGGCCGGGGTGTCGCTCAGCGACAGGGCGATCCACGTGTCCGCGACGCGGATGACGTCGCCGTCCCTCAGCACGTGGGCCTCGCGCTTCTTCCCGTCCACCAGGAAGGGAGCGCCCACACTGCCCGCCCGGTAGCTCCGGCCGTCCCAGAGCAGGGTGAGCGCCAGCTCCGCAGCACCGGCGTCCTCGAGCCGCACGTCCACCTCCGCGCCCCGGCCCACGCTGGTGATCCGCTTGAGCAGCGGGACGCTTCGCACGGCGCCGCCGGGAGAGGTGAGGACCAGCCGGGCCATGGGTCAGAAGCGGACGGTCACCGATGCGCCCACCGTTCCGGGGCCCGGGCCGATCCGCGCCCCCTGCTGGGACGACGGCTGCGGAGGCGGCAGTGGCGGCGGCGTCTCCACCCGGGTGGTCACCACGGTGTCCTGGTGATGGATGATGGCGTCGGCCACCCCGGCGGCCCACACCCCGTAGAAGCCGAGGCCCGCGCCGATCTTCAGCGCGCGCCACACCTTGGCCTCGTCCTCGCGATTGGCGGGGATACCGGTCTCCACGATGGGCGCCGCCCCGGGGAAGCGGTTTTCGACCGGGATGGTCCGGGTGTCGATCAGCGAGCCGTAAGCGAAGTAGGCCACGACGCTGGTGATGCCCAGGAGGGCCTCGGCGATGGCGAAGCCGGTCCCCGCGGCGACCCGGCCCTGCTGGAACTGCCCGGCGCCGAAGGGGACGAAGTTCACCAGGAAGCTCCGCTTCTCCACGGTCCGGACCGTGACCTGGCGGGACATCTCCTCGATCTGCCGCCGCTGCTCCTCCGCCTGACGGGCCAGGGCGGCGCGCTCCTCGGCCGCGCGCCTGGCCGCCTCCGCCTGGGCTCGGCGCTCGGCGCGGATGCGATCCAGCTCGGGCGCGAGCGCCTGCCGCTGCTTCTCCACGAACGCGACCGCCGGCGGCGGATAGACGAAGGGGTCGAGGGCGAAGTCGGGGTCGAGCCGGAGCAGCGCCGCGATGTGCCGCTGGGCGGGCTCGGTGCGCTTGAGGTTGAAGGCGGCGAGCCCGGCCAGCTTGTGCCACTGGATCAGCGAGGCCTCGTCCATCCCGCCGCGGTCGATGCGTCGCTCGGCGCGCTCCAGCACCTCCCGGTAGCGGCCGAACTCGAACTCCGACTGGACCGCGGCGAGGTCCCCCTGCTCGCCCGCCCCCGGCGCTCCCTGCGCCTGCGCGGTGAGCGACGCCAAGAGGACGAGGACCGCCCACCCCGCGCCCCGGCTCATTCGGGCACCAGCCTTCCGGTGAGGGTCCGCGTGGCGCCGGGGAGGAGCTCCACGCTCGAGCGGACGGTCCGGTAGCCGGGCGCCATCACCTCGTACTCCACGCGGTGCACGAAGCGGGTGGGGGCTCGGGGGGAAGCAATCTCGAAGGGCCGGGAGACGGACTCGGCGGCCGGGCGGGTGACGTCCCCGATGCGGACCTGCGCCGACGGAGGCTCGAAGGCGAAGCGCAGCTCGGCCGGCTTCAGGCGCGCGGGGATGGCCAGGGTCTCCGGCTTGCCGGCGACGACCTCGATGGGCACGACCTGATCTTCGCACCACTGGCAGCTGACGCGCAGGACGTGGCGGCCGGGGGCCAGCGAGAGCGTGTGGACCGAGAGCGCCTCGGAGCTCTTCCGCTCGTCGTCCACCTGGAGCGCTCCGTACGGGCGGACCAGGACCTGATAGCGGACGGCGGCCGGCCGGGGAGCGCCGCGGGCCGAGCGGGACGGGGGCTCGGTCTGCTCGGGGCCGTCCTCGGAGCGGGGGGCCACCGCGGCGGCGGGGGTCGGCTTCCCGGCACCGGGCTCCGGCGCGCCCCCGACGCCCGCCGGGACGTCCGCGGCGGGCCGGATCGCCGTGTCCATCACGGGAGTGGAGACCGGTGCCCCCACCGCGGCGACCACGGCGGGAGCGGAGGGCGGCGTGGCGAGCGCGGTCGACGGCGCGGGTGGGTCGCCCTCCATCCGGACCAGGGCCACGGCGCCGCCGATCAAGGCGGCCGCCACGACCCCTCCGCCGGCGACGAGCGCAGCCCGGCGACGGGCCTGACCCTGGCGGAGGCTCCGCTGCAGCCGGTCGAGCAGCGCGCGGGCCGCGGGAGCATCGGGCTCGAGCGCCAGGGCCTGGTCCACCCGGGCCAGCGCCCTCGGCAGCCGGCCGGCGGCCGCCTCCTCCGCGCCCTTCGAGAGGAGGGTCGCGACCAGCCGCTGCACCAGCGCGGTCCGGGCCGGCGCCGGGTCGGCGAAGAACGCGGCGAGGACGGGCTCCCCGTCGGTGAGGCCGAGGTCGTCGAGCGCCTGGGACAGCGCCTGCTCCAGCTCTCGCGCGCTCGCGTAGCGGTCCGCTGGATCGTGGGCCAGGCAGGTGTTCAGGATGCTCACCAGCGCGTCGGAGATGGCCGGGCACGCCCCGCGCGGATCCTCGTAGGTTCCGGCGAGGATTCGCTTGAGCGTCGCCGGCGTGCTCGGAGCGGCGAAGGGGAGCGTCCCGGTCCAGAGCCAGTAGAGGAGCGTGCCCAGAGAGAACACGTCGGACTCCGCGGTGGCCGGCTCGCCGTCGATCACCTCGGGAGCCATGTACGCCGGAGAGCCCACCAGCGCGCCGGTGACCGTCATCCGCTCGGCGGGGTCGAGGACACGGGCGATCCCGAAGTCCATGAGCTTCAGGACTCCGTCGTCGCGCACCATCACGTTCTCGGGCTTGAGGTCCCGGTGGATGACTCCCGCCTCGTGCGCGTGCCCCAGCGCCCGCGCCAGCTGCTGGATGATCAGCGCCGCCAGCTCGGGCGGGAAGAGCCGCTCCCGCTCGGCGAAGGACTTGAGGGTCTCCCCCCGGACCAGCTCGGTGACCAGGAAGGCGTCCTCGGTGGACGGGTCGGCGAAGTCGAACACCTCGAGGATGTTCGGGTGCTGGAGGCGGGCCACGGCGCGCGCCTCCCGGGCGAGTCGCGCGCGCGCGTCCTGCTGCCGCGCCAGGTGCGGGTGGAGCACCTTCACCGCGACTTCGCGCTGGAGCGACGTGTCCACCCCCCGGTAGACGACCGACATGCCCCCCGAGCCCAGCGGCTCGAGCAGCCGATAGCGCCCCAGATGCCGGCCCTCGAGGCTCATCCGCGAGACGCTCCTCCGGATGGCATCAACGCCCGGGCGCCGCGGAACGTTCCGCACAGTTCCGGGCTGGCAACGGGAGCTGGCATGTGGGTCTCGGACGGCCCCGGGAAAGAGGCCATTCAGCCCCTTCCCGGTCCGAGCGTTTCCGGCATCTTACGCGCGGTTTCTCAGGGTTCAACGCCCTGACAGTCCACAAAGAGAGATGCCGCCCGGAGCGGGCTCCGGACGGCACCTGGAACTGCCAGCCGCTCGACGTTTACGCCCGGATTTCGGGCCCGGCGGGCGGGACGACCTCGGGCTTCGGCAGGTCGGGGCTCGAGCCGCCGTCCGGCGTCCCGGCCCGGGCCTTGAACGGGTCGGACTCGAGGGCGTTGTGGAGCACCTCGTCCATCTGGGTGACGAAGATGAACTCGATCTCCTTCTTCGCCTGCTCGGGCACGTCGATCAGGTCCTTGCGGACGCGCTCGGGGAGGATGACCCGCTTGATGCCCGCGCGGTGCGCGGCGAGGACCTTCTCCTTGATCCCGCCCACCGGGAGCACCAGGCCCCGGAGGGTGGCCTCTCCGGTCATCGCCGTGTCGCCGCGGACGCGGATGCCCGTCATGAGCGAGGTGAGCGCAGTGAGGATGGTCACACCCGCCGAGGGCCCGTCCTTGGGGATGCTCCCCGCCGGGAAGTGCAGGTGGATGTCCGTCTTCTCCAGGAAGTTCGGGTTGATGCCCAGCTGGTCCGCCTTGCTCCGCAGGTAGCTGAGCGCCGCCTGGGCGGACTCCTTCATCACGTCCCCCAGCTGTCCGGTGAGCGTCATCCCGCCCTTGCCGGCCATCTTGGTGGCCTCGATGAAGAGGAGGTCTCCGCCCACCGCCGTCCAGGCCAGCCCGGTGGCCACGCCCGGCACCTCGGTCCGCTCGGCGACCTCGGAGTAGAAGGACTCGGGGCCGAGGATCTCCTTCGCCCGGTCCGGGGTGATGACCTGCTTGTCGGTCTTGCCGGCCGCCACCTCCACCGCCACCGCGCGGCACACGTCGGCGATGCGCCGCTCCAGGCCGCGCACGCCGGCCTCGCGGGTGTAGCTGGTGATGAGGGTGAGCAGGGCGCCGTCCTCGATGTCGATGTGGTCGGCGGAGAGCCCGTGCTCCCGCAGCTGCTTCGGGACCAGGTGGATGCGGGCGATCTGCTGCTTCTCCTCGAAGGTGTATCCGGGCAGCTCGATGATCTCCATGCGGTCCCGGAGCGGGCCGGGGATGGGATCGAGCTGGTTGGCGGTGGCGATGAACAGCACCTTCGAGAGGTCGAAGGCCACGTCGAGGTAGTGGTCGCTGAAGCTGTTGTTCTGCTCCGGGTCCAGCACCTCGAGCAGGGCGGCCGAGGGGTCGCCGCGGAAGTCCGCCCCGAGCTTGTCGATCTCGTCCAGCATCATGACCGGGTTCTTGGTCCCGGCCTTCTTCATGCTCTGGATGAAGCGGCCGGGGAGCGCGCCCACGTAGGTGCGGCGGTGCCCTCGGATCTCCGCCTCGTCGCGCACGCCACCGAGGCTGAGGCGGACGAACTTCCGCCCCACGCTCCGGGCGATGGACTGGCCGAGCGAGGTCTTGCCCACGCCGGGCGGGCCCACCAGGCAGAGGATGGGGCCCTTCATGTCGTTCTTCAGCTTGCGGACCGCGAGGTACTCGAGGATGCGCTTCTTCACCTTCTGGATGCCGTAGTGGTCGGCGTCGAGGGTGGACCGGGCGTTCTCGATGTCGAGGTTGTCCTCGCTGGTCTTGCTCCAGGGGAGGTCGGCGATCCAGTCGAGGTACGTCCGGGCGACGGTGTACTCGCTGGAGGCGGCGGGGATGGTCTTGAGCCGGTTCAGCTCCTTGGTGGCGACCTTCTCCACGTCCGGCGGCAGGCCTGCCTTCTTGAGGCGCTCCTGCAGCTCGTCGAGCTCCTCCTCCTCCTCGCCCATCTCGCCCAGCTCTTCCTTGATCGCCTTGAGCTGCTGGCGCAGGTAGTACTCGCGCTGGGTCTTCGACATCTCGCCCTTCACGGCGGAGTCGATCTTGTTGGAGAGCTTGAGGATCTCCCGCTTCCGGTTGAGGAGCTCGAGGACCAGCTTCATCCGGGCCTTGAGGTCCACCGTCTCGAGGACCGCCTGCTTCTCCTCGATGGGCACGTCCACGTTGGCGGCGATGAGGTCCGCCAGGTGGCCGGGGTGGGTGATGGACTCGACCAGCTCGGTGGCCGCGGCCGGAAGCTCCGGCATCAGCTCGATGACTTCCCGGGCCAGCTTCTTGAGGTTGATCCCCAGCGCCTCGACCTCGACGTTCTCGGCCGAGGTCTTGTCGTCCGCGGGCTCCACCCGGGCCTTGAGGTAGGGGGTCTCCTGCACCAGGTCCAGCACCCGGAAGCGGGCCAGGCCCTGGACGACGAGCGAGTAGTTATCCTCGCCCATCTTGAGGAGCTTCACGATGCGGGCCACGGTCCCCATCGCGTAGAGGTCACTCGCCCCCGGGTCCTCCTCCTCGGCCCGCCGCTGGGTGACGACCCCGATCAGCTGGTCATCACGCACCGCGTCCTTGATGAGGGCAATGGTCTTCTGACGTCCTACAGCCAGGGGTAGGACACCACCCGGGAAGAAGACGGAGTTCCGAAGTGGCAGGATGGGGAGGACCTGGGGAATGTCGTCCTTGTTGATGAGGCCCGGGGGCCCCATGGCCGAGGTCATCGCGGTGGCGGACTGGCCGCCCTTCTTCTTCTCGTCCGACATGAAAATTCGCGCTCCGTTCAGGTGCGTCGGAAACTGCCTCTGCCAGGTCCCGTACCGTCTGGAACAGAGGCTAGCAATCAAAAGTCCTTCATTGGGAAACAGGTCTGGATGCGGGGTCTGAGGTTTACCGATAGAGCAGAACCGGACGTCGTCAAGCGACGGGGTCACTGGCTGTGGCTCCTGGTGGCCGGACTGCTGGGCACGCTCGGCGGGTGCACGTGCGAGGCGCCGCCGGAGCGGGCGGGGTCCAACGTTCCCTCCAGCTGCGCCTACGACGCGCCGCTCTTCGCGCCGGTGGAGACGGACATCCTCTTCGTCGTCGACGACAGCAACTCGATGAGCGAGGAGCAGCAGGCCGTCGCCCGCGAGCTCCCCACCTTCGTCCAGGTGCTCCAGGCCGGAGCCGGCGTCGAGCAGAACCTTCGGGTCGGTCTGGTCAACACCTCGGTCTACTCGGCCTTCTTCAACAACCAGCTGTTCCTCACCAGATATCCGCAGGGTGGCTGGCTGCGTCAGTTCCCCGCGGCGGACGGCGGGGTGGGCGGCGGCGAGCGGTGGTTGACCAACCCCGACTCCGAGATCGTGCCCCGCCTCAGCGCAGCCATCCTCGCCCTGGGGATCAACGGCTCCTTCCAGGAGACGCCCTTCGAGGCGGCCCGCATCGCGCTGACCGGAAGCGGCTTCTGGACGACGCTGCCCGATGGCGGGAACCCGAACGCGGGCTTCCTCCGGCCGGGGGCTCGGCTCCTCGTCGTGGCGGTGAGCGACGAGGACGACTGCAGCGAGATCGATCACGACCCTCCGACCGTGGCCTACACCAACGCGGAGGGGCAGGACTTCTGCACCCTCCACGAGAACCAGCTCACCCCGGTGGGCGACTACGTGACCGCCTTCCAGCGCCTCGACGACGGCGAGGGACACCCGCGGGAGGTGCTCTGGGGAGCGATTGCGCCGGTCGCCCGCTCGAACAAGGTGGCGCAGGGCATCCAGGGGACGCTCGCAGACGGTGGACCCATCATCCAGAACGTGGACTGCCCGACCAGCGGCGGTCCGGGGTACCGGCATCGCGCCATGGCGCTGGCCTTCGACTCGACGCTCACCAACCTCGACTCGGTCTGCGTGCCCGACTACCACAACAGCCTCGTGGCCATCGCCCAGGTGGCGTCCATTCCGCAGACGCTCACGCTCACCGACAACGTGCCCGACCCCCGGCTCCTCGCCGTGGACATCACCCGCGGCGACGGGAGCGTGCAGCGGTGCACCCTCGCCAACGGCGGAATCACCGTGGTCGAGGCCACGGATACCCAGCCTCAGGCGGTGAGATTCCAGGCGGGTTGCCTCCGCCGGGCGACCGACACCCGGGTCGAGGTGAAGCTGCTCTGCGCCGGCTGACACGGGGAGTCCGCCTGGCTCCCGTCTTGCGGGACGCTCGGGCAGCCGCGCGTCCATGCTCACCGGCGCAGCCGCGCCGCGCGTCGGAGCTCAGCGCACGGCTTCGCTGACCACGTCGAGAAGCTGGGCGCGGCCTCTGTCGGCGGTTTCCAGGTGGAGGAAGTGGCTGCCCTCCGGAATCTCGACGGTGCGCACGCTGCGAGCGCGGACGGCGTCGTGCGCGAACGCCTGGACGTCCTCGGGTCGGCTCCAGAAGTCTGCGCTCCCGCGGACCAGCACCACGGCCGCGGTGATCGCTCCCGCGTCGTAGAGGCGCCGTCCCGCGGCCTGGGTGAAGCTGTCCTCGAGAGCGCCGAGCGGGGCGCGGAGGGCGGGCGGGTTGGTGCGGCCGGAGTCCGGGTCGCTCGCCAGCGCTGCCCGGACGTAGGCCTCGGCGATCGCCGGGTCTCGCCGCGAGGCGGCGTCCGCTCCGAGCGAGCGGTCCCAGGGCCGCAGCAGCGAGGCGGCGTCGGCCCGCGCGTAGCCACCGAGATCGGGTGACAGCCGGTCCGGCCGCGCCGGATCCGCGAGGGCGGATCCCGGGCCCACCATCGGGTGGACCGCGGAACCACCGTAAAGCGCGTTCAGCAGGATCAGCGTCCCCACGCGCTCCGGCCAGAGCGCCGCGTACTGCCCGGCCCAGAGACCCCCGGTCGCCCAGCCGAGGAGGGTGACCTGACGGGCCCCGGTGCGGGCGAGGACCCTGCGCACCACCGCGTCCACGTCGCGCACCACCTCGAAGGAACGGGACAGCGGCCGGCTCTCCTCGGCAGGTCTGGACATCGCCGCTGGCCGGTCGGAGCGGCCGTAGCCCCGGGCGTCGAGGAGGTAGACCCGCGCGCCGGTCCGCAGCGCGAGGTCCTCGGCCAGGGAGCCTCCGGGGACCGGGAGATCGAACGAGCCGATGCCCGGGACACGCGCGCCGTGGACCAGGACCATCGGCGCTGCACCGGCACGGGCGGCCCCCGGGCGGATCTCCCGGACCGCGACGTGCACCCCGTCGACGGTGGTCACCCGGAGCTCGGTGCGGTGCACGGACGCCGACGCGGCGAGGAGCAGGAGGAGCAGCGGCGGCATGCTGCCCGGCTGTCTAGCTCGCCCCCGGACCGAGCAGGGCCGGGCAAAGTCGCGGACTGCGCCTGGCGGACGACGCTTGGCGATGCACCGTCAGTCCTCGTGACATACTACTGAACGGGCGTATAGACAGGCAGGAGAGGCATGGAGGCGGCCCGGGCAGACCCTGCAGTCCTCGAGCGGCTCCGGGAGCGGATCCGGACGCTGCAGGCGGCGCCGCGCCAGCTGCTCTCGGTGCTGCGCACCGGCCTCGCGCCGGTGGATGGGCTCCTCCCCGGGGGAGGGTTCCCGCTGGGCCAGGTCGTCGAGCTCGGGGGAGAGCCCGCCTCGGGACGCGCCCGGCTCGCCTTCCGCGCCATCGCCGAGGCCCACCGGGCCCTGCGGCTCGCCGCCTGGGTGGACGGCCCGCGCGCGCTCTATGCGCCCGCGCTGCCCCCGCTCGGCGTCCGGCTGGAGCAACTCCTCGTCGTCCAGCCGCCCGAGCCGGGGCAGCTGGCCTGGAGCGCGCTCCAGCTGCTCCGGAGCGGCGCCTTCGCCGCGGTGGGCCTGGACCTGACCCGGACGGACGTCCGGCTGTCGCCACCCGATTCGCGCCGGCTGGTCGAGGCGGCCACCCGGAGCGGGGGGCTGCTCCTGCTCCTCACGCCTCCGGAGGCGCCCGCGGACGGGACGCTGCGGCTCCATGTCTCCGCCGCCGGGCCGCGTGCGATGCGCGTCGAGGT